>Ga0105047_10001197_pt1 | contig 46261 bp, 38 predicted proteins | sample MAT04_FD_78384 | JGI IMG/M metagenome (GOLD analysis project Ga0105047, IMG submission 78384) | Freshwater microbial communities from Lake Fryxell liftoff mats and glacier meltwater in Antarctica - MAT-04 (megahit assembly) | ecosystem: Environmental > Aquatic > Freshwater > Ice > Liftoff... | reverse complement strand
GAAAGGGGTACATTATAGTAATCTTTTGCTCCGGTAATACTAAGTGAAATGGGGGTGCCAGCGATTTGAGTGCCGGGATTTCCGAGGGTGAAGGTGGAGAGGTCGGTGGTTAAATTAATATATTGCTCACTGGCAGCATGATTTAAAATTCTAACACGGGTACGCCAAACCCCATTGTAGGGAATAACAATTGGAATAAAGGCTTCTCCATTAGTAAAATTTGCAGTACGTGAAAATAAGGGTTCAACATCTGGAGTTAATGTTAAAACAGCGACATCATAAGGACCATTTCGAGGATTATTAGAAGCGTCCTTTGCATTAATAATATTAAGATAAAACTCAATAGAATCGGGATGAGGCCCTGGATCAACAATTGTAAATGACTGAGCTTGCCCTACAAACGGCTTCAACAAAAGAGCCACGAAAAGAAATACATATAAAAATATTTTCATACTGAGTAGAATTGCTTATTAAATTGTTCAAAATAAAATGTCTCTGGTTCAAGGCGCCAACTTGATAAACCAAAGAATTGCTTCTATTATACTAAAAAATAAGATAAAAGGTTGCTTTTGCCTGTCATTAACTGGTAAAGGTAAGAATGCTGGATAACTTATACAATAGCAAACATTTATTTTTGAGAATTGTTTGGTTTTTACTTTTATTACTCTGTGAAATGATTTTTTATTTAGTTACACAGAGTACCACAGAGAAATATTTGATTTCGTTAAGTAGTTGTATTTCTAGGCTGATAAAATTACTTTAAATCAATGATCACTTTCTAACCAGCACAACCACCTTCTTAAACCGTTCCTTCTCCCCATTTAAATTCCATATCTCTGCAAAAACCAGATACATCCCAGTCTTGCAAATGTTTCCCTTATCATCCCTTCCATCCCATAAAAACATGCCTGTAGTTCCCAGGATTTCATTTTCCCCAAGAAAACAAATTTTGTTTCCGGAAGGATCAAAAACTCCAAATGTCCCTATAAATCCCTCTTTATTAATTGAATACCGCACTTCTGCAAAATCATCTATACCGTTATTGTCGGGCGTAAAAACCTGCGGCAAAATTTCAATTGTTTTTTGGGTTATTGTGTCTGAGAGGGATTGGGAATTAGGCATTCCCGGAGTACCAAAATCTGCAAGCGATGAAGCTGAGTGCCAGAAAGACTCGTTTCCTGTATTTCTATCTAATTTCAATCGTTCCAATGCAACTCCATGATTGTCTGCCAGCATAGGAAACTCGTCTTCTGGTTTATAACAGAATACATCTATCGGATTAAGCGAGCGGTTCAATAATGAAATACAGGTACCTTCGTCAGTTAGAGATGGAAGCTCAGTCGCTTCAAGAATGGAGTTTGTGTTCAAAATGGTATGGCAAGTAAGCAATGCCTCTTTATTTTTGCATAAAACCAGATATTCTCCGGGGAAAAATAATACTGGGTTTTTAAGCGGAATTGCTGGTTTTCCAGTTTCTCCCTCTTTGTTAATAGAAATTCTAAGGTCAGACAAATCCAGTAATTTATCTGAAAGATTATATAATTCAACATATTCGGGACAGCCTGGAAGACTCGTAAACATTACCTCAGAAATAATTACGTCTGCGAACTCCGTAATGGCAGGCAAGCCGAATGAAACATTTTGTACGTGGTACAGTGGGTTTCCTTCACAATCGGTAATTCCTTCCGGTACTTCTAATTGATAGATAAATCCGTTTTGAAGCGTATCTGAAAAAACTATTTCAATATATGAGCAAAAATATTCAGGAAACTTAACTGAATCGACTTTTATTGAAGAGCTTGAAGTATAAAATGAATCAGCAACTGGTATGGTCAGAGGATCTATGTTTTCATTGAACTTCAGGCAGATTTTATTTCCAGTTATAAACTCCACACTTTGAATAAATGGGACTGAAATATCTGTATTTATTTCCTGTACCGAGTTTTTACTCCCCGGTGTACCTCCTAAATAATTCTCTGAAGCTTTCCAGTTCTCCTTTCCTCCGCATAAATTATTGGCGTCAATTCTTTCCAGAGACCATCCACCTTCTGCCTTGTAGGTATCCCTGTACCAATTTCCATAAAACTCTGAAGCGGTAATAATTTCCCTATATTTATTTTTTAGCAGGATTTGCTGGAAGTCATTGGTGATAACTGAAGATGAGGTAAATAAGGGTAAAGTATTGTAGCCCGATTCGGTTCCACCAGTAATTACCAGATATTCACCCGGGTTTATAATATATGGAGTAATCAGCCATTCACGCTTGCCTGTTTGAAGAATAAAAGAATCGAGATCAAGAGGGAATTCACAACGGCTAAAAATTTCGATATATTCGCTCTCCCGAAGATAGACCGGAGGTGATGGATCAGCCATAATTTCCGTAAAAACAAGGTCGTTTTTTCCAGCTTGATAAAAAAAGAAAGAAATGCTATCACGTCCGGAAATATTGCCTTTCTTATCTCTTAAACCTATTGCAAATAGTTGGTAATTGGTTTTTTGAATAAAATTGTCAGAGAAGGTGCAAAATAGATTTGTGCCTTCAAGATTTATTTCATCGGGATGCTGATTCCCGGGTTGAAGCAAGAAATTTTCTTTTATCAAAGTAGCATTTTCTATTTCTTCTGATAATACAAGTTGGATTGAATTTCGGTTCAGGATTTTAAACTGAGATATTTCAGGTGGAATTGTATCTGTCAGAAATTTCGATTTAATCGATAAATCATCAAACCAAAAAAGCCTGTCTTTTGTAGATGTATAATGATAGGAAAGCATAAAATGACTTAATTCAGGCATTATCATTTTCTTTTCCATAACTGTGGCTATATTAATCAAGCTATCACCTGCTTTTGCAGCAAAGACTTTCCATACCGCAGTCGAATCCCTTGAAATAAGGCAATGAAACGCTGAAGTCCCTATATCCGTTTCGTAATTTATGGAACAAGTCCCGAGTATCGATAATACTCCGTTTCGAATAGACCCTATTCTAAGCGAATCATCTGTTCCGGAAATATTAACGCCAAAAATATATCCATTTCTCGGAATTGCCGTTCCTGTTTCAATAGCTCCTTTTTCGGTGGCAAGTAAGACCTCCCATTTATTGGTTGAGGATGGGGTATAGTCATGTTTTAGTATGAATTCCCAGGAAATGTTATGATCAAAATCATAAGTTCCAGTTTTAACCGATATCCGGTCAGTACCGGAGATGGTATTATCAAAAGCATGATGAAGAGAGTATGAACCCGACAAAGGATTGTCAAGTGAAGATTCCCAGCGATTTTCAGGGAATTGTTCCCATCCAACGCCAAGGCCGCTTTCGAAGCCGGTTGAAACCTGCCCCATAGCAAAAAGCGGCCAGCATGAAAAAATCAGATACATTTTTTTCACATCCGGATTATTTTTGCGATTTTTGCAGCTTCTGAATCGAAAGTCAAATTGGAGGGAATCATAAAATTAATAAATGTTTTTTATCTTTTACTAATAAATTGAAATAATTATGAAAGTTGCAGTTGTTGGAGCCACTGGTTTAGTTGGTAAGGTTATGCTGAAAGTTTTAGCTGAGAGAAATTTCCCGGTTACTGAGTTATATCCGGTTGCTTCAGAGAAATCTGTTGGAAAAGAAGTTGAGTTCAAAGGCAAAAAATATAAGGTCATCAGCATGCGGGATGCAATTGCATTAAAACCAGCTATTGCAATTTTTTCTGCTGGCGGTAACACTTCGCTTGAATGGGCTCCTGAATTTGCCAAAGAAGGAATTACTGTTGTTGACAATAGCTCAGCATGGAGAATGGATAAAGATAAAAAACTGGTTGTTCCTGAGATCAATGCAAATACTCTTACCAAAAACGATAAGATTATTGCCAATCCTAACTGTTCAACAATTCAGATGGTAGTTGCATTGGCTCCCTTGCATAAAAAATACACAGCTAAACGTTTGGTAGTATCTACATATCAGTCAGTTACCGGGACGGGTGTAAAAGCCGTTTTGCAACTGGAAAATGAAAGAGCCGGAATTTCAGGACCGATGGCATATCCCCATGTAATTGATAAAAACTGCATTCCACAATGTGATGTTTTTACTGAAAACGGATATACAAAAGAGGAGATGAAGCTCGTCAATGAAACTAAAAAAATTCTTGGTGATGATTCGATCCGTGTTACAGCAACTGCTGTTAGAGTGCCTGTTTCAGGAGGACATTCGGAATGCGTAAATGTGGAATTTGAGAAAGAATTTGAAGTTGCTGATGTACGTAAACTTCTTTCGGAATCTCCCGGGATTATTGTTCAGGATGATCCCTCTAAAAGCTTATACCCGATGCCGCGTACAAGTGCAGACAGAGACGAGGTTTTTGTAGGGAGGATTAGAAGAGATGAGACACAACCTAAAACATTGAATTTCTGGGTGGTATCTGATAATCTTCGCAAAGGTGCGGCAACAAATGCAGTACAGATTGCAGAATATCTTTTAGAGAAAGGTTTAATATAAAAAGTCGTTAAAAGGATACCTTACTGCGTGGACTTCTTTTACTTGTCGGTAGAGAAGATCTTTAAACTCATCAATATTCTCCTTTTGTTTAGCTGATATAAACATGGATGTTTCATTATTTCTAGCCATCCAGCTGTTTTTAAGTTCATCGAAGGTCATGTTTTCTTTAGTTGCGAGGGATAAATCATCTTCTTCCTTGTGAACAAAGGTATAAGCATCTATTTTGTTGAAGACCATAATCATTTTCTTATCACCGGCACCGATTTCCTTCAGTGTTTCATTCACAACTTTAATCTGATCCTCAAAGCCTGGATGAGAAATGTCGACAACATGAAGTAGGATATCTGCTTCGCGTAATTCATCCAAAGTAGATTTAAAAGATTCTACCAGATCGTGAGGTAGTTTTCTGATGAAGCCTACAGTATCTGACAAAAGAAAAGGAAGGTTTTCAATTACCACTTTCCTAACAGTGGTATCAAGAGTTGCAAATAGTTTGTTTTCGGCAAATACATCAGATTTGCTGATTAAATTCATCAAGGTTGATTTACCAACATTTGTATATCCAACAAGAGCCACGCGGGTCATTTTGGCGCGGTTTTTTCGTTGAGTAGCCATCTGTTTGTCGATTTTGCCAAGATGTTCTTTAAGCAGAGTTATTTTATCTCTGATTATTCTTCGGTCGGTTTCGATTTCTGTTTCACCAGGTCCACGAAGCCCGATACCACCTTTTTGTCTTTCAAGGTGAGTCCACATCCGGGTTAGCCTTGGCAATAAATATTTATATTGGGCGAGTTCTACCTGGGTTTTAGCATGAGCAGTTTTGGCCCGGGTTGCAAATATGTCGAGAATCAGATTTGTGCGATCAAGAATACGGATATTGAGCTCTTTATCGAGATTTCTGAGTTGGGTGGGAGAAAGCTCATCATCAAAAATTACGATACTGATTTCGTTATCAATGATGTACTGTTTAATCTCAGCTAGTTTACCAGTACCGATAAATGTTCTGGGATTTGGCGCTTCAAGTTTCTGAGTGAAATTTCGAACTGGGATTGCGCCGGCTGTTTCGGTAAGAAACGCCAGCTCATTGAGGAAATCGTATACTTCTTTTTCATCCTGATGTTGGTTTATTACGCCAACAAGAACAGCTTTTTCAACTTTTATACTGGTATCGAAATATTCAGCCATAGATATTTTATTCGGCTGCAAAGGTAGGGATTATTATTTTAGTTTTGGGGTGGGGAGTCGGGGGTCGGATAGGTATAAAGCAAGCTAATTAAAATCGAATATAATTCAACTTTAATTAGCTTGCTTTAGTTCTTTAAACAGTACTTTCGATTACTAGTTTATATATCTTCGGTTATTATTAATTGCAGTTCTGATGGCTGGTTTCAAGGTTTCAGCCGTATTATAAATCATTTGAAGATCGTTTGGATAGGGGATGATTTGGTTTTTAATTTTCTGTTTTGCCTCATCGTCCAATGCATTTTCGTCTCCAATAGCTCTTGCCGAAGAATAGGCAAATACGTTTTCCGCACCTATTGGTTCCTTAATAAGAAGTTTCTCTGTTGGAGTAAGTTCAATAATTTCAACTTCGCCTTTGATATTCACAGCTTTTCTTTGTGAAGTTTCAATTAAGGTACACTGTAAGGTTTTGTAACGAATAATTTTAATATCGTTACCGGAGGTATCTCTCATTACATTTCCTTTAGCGTCGAGGGCATAGTCAAAGCCATTTTCAACATCTTTCTTATAAATTTTATCAAGGTTTTTAGTCTCTTCAGGAGAAACCATAATATCAATAATATGGATTACAATTATATAATCATAATCAATTTTATCATTTAATGCGCGGAGATGAAATTCAACCCAATCAGTGTTTAAGTTCTGGGCATTAAATGTAAGCAGTTCATCCTGAAAATCTGGTGAAATAAGGATCCTTGAGCTATTCTCCACCTGTACTAAAACCCGGCTAATACCAAGAAGACGCGCCCGGGTAATAAGTTCATTCAGATCTGGATAAGAATCGCCGGAATATTGCTGAGCTCTGACAAGCTGATAATATGCTTCACGGTGTGAGGCCTTATCCGGATTCTGAAGCAATTTTTTCCCATTAGCATAAAAATATTCAGCGGCCTTTCTTTTAGCCGAGACGATTTCAGCATCATAATCGATAAATTCATAGCTAAAGCTTCTGCCATCAAGGTTTAGGGGGAGAACTGTTCTCACTCTGGCCTGGCGGGCTTTCAGACTCTCGTAATTGGCAAAAACCTCATCCCAGTTATTAGGATTATTTTCCATTTTAAGGTATTTTACCCTTTCAAGATTTCTCTCATTAGCAAGTTTATATGCTTTATCGAGAATTCTTGCATCTTCCTCACTATCAGGTTTCTTGATTAACTTTTTAACTTCTTTATTGATAACTGCATCATAATTTCCTCTTTGGAATTGTTTTTTAGTCCCTCCGCAGGACGAGATTAGGATTGCACTGATTAAAAAGAGTATAATTTTTCTCATAATATGGGTATTGCTGATTTAACATCACTAATATAGAAAAGAAATTCAATGTAGAAAAAACTTATGCTTATTTCCTCACGGAAATTTTTGTTTTCGATAGAAAATAAAAAATCCCGGTTACTTTACCAGGATTTAAATATTATTGCAGTACGAAGACAATTGGGAAGGTGTACAATACCTTAACCGGTTTACCTCTTTGCTTACCAGGGGTCCAGGGAGGGGATGCAAGGACAACACGGATTGCTTCCTTATCAAGAGCAGGGTCAACAGGAACTACAATAACTGCATCAACCACTTTACCTTTAGAATTTATTGCAAACTGAACGATAACGCGTCCGTTGATACCATTTTCAGATGCGATATCAGGATAACGAAGATTTTGACCAATGTATTTTCTGAATTCAATTGCAGGTTCCCCGCCGTTAAATGTCGGCATATCCTCCACAATATAGAAAACCTCTTCTTCTTTAAATTCTTCTTCTTCTTCAGCGAATCCAGTGAATTTGAACTCAGTTTCAGAATTCGCTTCAACATCGAAATCAAAATCATCATCAATTTGAGCGTCATCCTGAACAATATTTAAAATTTCAGCAACTTGTTGTTGTTGAATAGGTTCAGGTTTAGGTTCCTCACGTCTGGTAATCTGCATTTCTTCTACTTCAAAAGATGCATCAGCCACCAATTTATCGCCCGATCCTTGTTCAGGTTTGGAGGTCCATTCGAAAGCGATGAGCATTAATGAAAGAACAGCTACTAGACCAATCTGAAGAAATACGCCTCTACTTCTTTCAAGATCAGCTTTCTTTGATTTTTTAAGTTCCATGGATATTTAATTTTGAGGGTCTAAAAATAGTGAATTATATGTTTATATTCAAAGTAATTGTGATTTTATTTATTCTCGAGAACAAATCCAATAGGGAAAGTAAAAATTACTCTTGCTGGTTTACCTCTTTGTTTTCCAGGTTCCCAGACAGGAGAAGAATTAATAACCCGCAGAGCTTCCTTATCAAGTGCAGGATCTACAGCGTTAATTACTTCGGCATTTATAAGGTTTCCTTTTTTATCAATTATGAATTGGACTTGCACTTTGCCTGAAACGCCATTAATTGCAGCTATTTCAGGATATTGCAGATTTTTAACGATAAATTTTCGGAATTCAATCTTTGGGTCTCCGCCATTAAACTTTGGCATTTCTTCAACTACAATAAAATCTTCATCCTTAAACTTTTCAGGAATATTGTTATATACCGCAGGGTTGTATCTGGTTTCCCCTCCAGCCTCTGGGTTAAAATTTATGTCAATAGGAATGTCTTCTCCGTTGTCCACAATTTCAAGAATCTGAGCAATTTGCAATTGCCTGATAGGTTCGGGTTTCACTTCAGGGCGTCTGGTATAGGGAATTTCCTCCTGAATAAAATTCTCTGTATTTACATTGTAAGAGAATTCATCCGAAACTTCTTTACTGGAGAAATCAAAGGCAATTAAAACAATTGAAAGTGATGCAACTAATCCGATTTGTACAAAAGCTCCTCGATTTCTTTCAAGATCAGCTTTTTTCGTTTTTTTAGGTTCCATGATATTCAATTTATGCAGTTAATAATGAATCATTTGATAAAGAATCATTTATCCGACAACAAAAAACTTAAAACAAAGCATAAGTTACTCAGTTACCAGACAAAAGCTTAGTGTAAAAGAGTTTCGGGGTTAACCAGGGTCAGAAATTACAATTGTAATACTATGAGAAGTGCAAAAACCAAACCAAAATCAGTTTTTTTGAAAGAAATGTTCGATTGAATTTGTTAAAATTATTTTTAGAAATGGATTTAAATTGGCAGATTCCGTTTTTTAAGGTTTTATTGTGATATATGCAAAAAACTCTTACTTTTGGGCATTCAAAAAAGGGGATATAGCTCAGCTGGCTAGAGCGTGTGGCTGGCAGCCACAAGGTCAGGGGTTCGAAACCCCTTATCTCCACAAAAAGCCAATAACCTGTGTTATTGGTTTTTTTTATGTTAATTAAGCAGTATAATTTAACTAAAGCTAAGAGAATGAGGTTAATTTAACATCACTTTCCTAAGAAGTGAGCATGATTTTAGTTAAATTTGCGACTTAATTTATTATTGAGCCTAAAGAAATGTTGAACATCATGCGCTTTAAAATTATTGGTAGCTTAGTTTTGTCTTTTTTGACTTTAAATATTGTAAGGTCTCAAATAACCCCAGTTCTCGACTTCAATTCAACTAATGAATGGAGTAAGGTTTTTATTACCAATCGTCCAATTTATAATAATTCTCAAACGGGTACACCATTTATAAATCCTGAATGGAAACTTGCTGATATTGTTCTGCTTGAAAATAAAAATGAGATTTTACAGGTTCCGGTTCGTATTGATACAAAATTCAATCTTATTGAAATTCGCCATGAGGAGAAAGTAAAAGTATTACATGCTTCCAACACTTTCAGTGTAGCATTAACCATGACCGGCGAGGTTTTCGTTACCAATAAAACCCTTGGTATAACTGAACCGGAAGGATTCTTTAAAGTAGTGTACAGCAAAAAGTCTTCTTTACTTTGTTATTATTCTGCCAAAATTATTGAGGGAGCCTACAATCCTGTTCTAGATGCAGGAATAAAAGAAGATAAAATGTTTGTAGAACAAACCTATTACATCATGCAAAATGGCAAACTCACAAAACTTGAAAAGAATCGTAAGAAATTGATGCGGCAATTTGAGGATCAGCCTGAAATTGCTCAGTTTATTAAAGACGAACATTTAATGCCAAAGCTTGAATATGATCTTCTTAAATTAATAGGTTTTATTGATTCCAGAACATAGTCATAAGAAGTATTATCGAATATAGTAGTATCATTATTCACTTTGCGTTTTTTTTTATTATTCTGAAATGCAAAATTTTACAGAGATTATAAAGAACTATGTGACACTATGTGGCTATGTGGTCATTTCTATCTACCAATTCAAGTATTTTTGTAATGTAAAGTACTATATAACAATAATATAAAATCTGTCAAAGTAGAATTAATATTACTTTAAAAGATAGGAAAGGCATTTGTTTTTTTACTCTTTGTTCAGAGCAATTAAAAATCACTAAAATGAGACAGCTTCAAGCAAGATTTCTTTTCATCGCGATTGTTTTATTGTTTTTTATTTACACGTTCGCCAACTCTCAAAACTCAGGTGCTGTAAATATTAGTCTAAGCAATTCAAATATGGGAGTGTTAGAGCTAAATAATAACAATGCCTGGAATGGGGTTAGTATAACTGACAAGCCAGTAAATTCGAATTATCAGACCGGAAGCCCATTTATAAACACGGAATGGCAATTGGCCAGTCCTGATATAAAAAATTGGTAAATCAATTCAGCATGAAACATGAGATTGCAAAGTTTATTAGGGGGCAGCATACTAACCCAAAATCTGAGAAGGATCTCGTGATTTTAATACAATTTATTGACTCGCAGGGTTTGTAAGTGAGTATTAACCAAATAAAAAACGCATAGGATTCTCTTTTGTTAATTGTTTCATTATTTCACTTCCCATAATGTTAGAGAAGTTATTTTTAAGTGCCCGGAAATGACCTTCGGTAACAATCATGTAATAATCTGAGCCATACAGGACTCTTTTAGACACAACAGGGTTTTCTGTAATTAAATTTTTGAGAGAATTTGTTGACGCCGAATCATATAGAGTATAGGAAAAGTCGGCATAGAGATTTTTAAATCGTGCCATCAAGGAGATTATATTGTTCACCCAATTTCCCGATTTTCCTGTTGAATACTCCTTCCAAGCCTCATCTCCTCCAAAATGAGCGAGGTTTAGTTTTAATTCAGGGAACTTCTCCAAAACAGGAATCCAGTTATCAGGGTGATTGAAAAAAACTGCATAATCTGCTCTTTTTCGAAATCTCTTTTTTAGTGGTAAATCACTAAATGAACCATCATTAACTAAATGATATCCCTGAATTCCTACAATCTGTTTTTTATTAGTATGAACACTTGCTCCACTGCAATGTGCGGTTACAGGAATTCTTTTTTCCTCACAAATTCTGAAAAGGTCCATCAGAATAGGATTTGAAGGTAAATATCCCAATGATGGATAGATTTTTACTCCGAAAAAATTATATTCGCCAGTGCGAGCAAATACCTTTTGAAAGTTTTCTCTTATGAGAGGATTATTGGGATCCAGAGCTAAGAAGGGTAATATATTCAGTGGAAAAATATTTTTTAGGGCTCTCATTTTTTCGATCTGGATCTGAAAATCATCAATAACTTTTCCTTTGATCCCAGGAGCCATATCTACCATTAATGGACAAGTTACAAAGTTCTTTTCACAAGAAGAATCAATGAGTTTTTCTGTTATTTCAACCGTGGTACGGGTTTTAAGAAAGTGAATAAAATAGGCTAGTTTACTTAGCTTATCAGCATCCGTGCTGTTATTAATTCGGTGTAAGATATTCTCCAGAGTTGAAAGAATCCGATCATTCACGGGAACCCTTATTCCGAGAAATGTGTCAGGAACATCTCTATAATTAAAAACGTGTGAGTGAACATCAATAAATACATCACCTTCCAACAGTATTTTTTTGAGAGCTGGAGAAATACGGGAAAAAGGATCGTTACTTATTTCACTATTTATCTTCACCTTTCCCATCTTTTTTAGAATTGGCAGGCGCTTCAGGAGGCATACTCATGGTCATAATAGTATATCCAACAGTGCTGATTTTTGAGGATTTCTTTGGATTAACTTCTTTTACGGTCATATAAGATCTTTCTTTTGAGGCTTTAAACTGGTGATCGGATTCCATTACGAACCCATTAGTCTGTCCAGTGTAAAGAGAGGTAAAAGCGTTAGAGCTATACATTTTAGTCCATAATTCTTTTGGTAACTCGGTTGTCATCCAATAACTCACTTTATCCTGTTCATCTTCAAAAAAATACTCATCACATTTATATCCTGCAATTGTTTTAGATTTCCCTGTTTTTTTGAATCCAGAGGTATAATCTTCTACTTTTTCGGTTTCTGCTTTTGTTTCTTCAGGAGTGGATTTATAACTTGAAGAATCTGAATAATAAGCATTCAGGGGAGTAGCAATTCCACTTTTGTCAGAAGAGCCGTTATCCGATAATACGAGCATAAGCAAGTTATCATAATCAAAAATCATTGAAGAAAGGCCTTTTTCCTCATCTTTAAAAACCATAGCAATTCCATTGTTTTTATCTGAATAATTAGTTGTGTAAGCAACTTTACCTTCCGACTCACCCTCTTCATTCCAATTTTCGACATCCATCAAAACATTTCCTGAATATTCATAAACATCCTTCATATTTGCAGGACGAGTCATGTTAATCCCCATTTTCCCCATTAAAGCTTTAGACATTGCATCATTCTGTGCTGGGCTTGAAGAAGAGGTTGATTTGGATTCTGTTTGAGGTTCGGCCAGAGGTACTGAATCTTTCTTCACTTCTTCAGGTTTCTCATCCTTATCAAGGATTTTTCCTTTTAACTTATTGAATTGTTTATCTACCCCTTTATTAATTTGGGAATCAACTTCCTTATCGGCATCATATACAGCGCGGTTTTGAGCTGTCCGTGCTTTTGATTTTGCATATCCTTCAAGGATCTGAGCGTTACCATTAATAATAGTTCCTAACAGGAACAAAAGTGTCAAAAGAAATAGCTTACTATTCATCTGTTGAGGTTATATGATTAATATTCAAAAATAATAATTTCCTGTGAATAATAAGAAAAAAGAGAAATTTGATGGTTCCGTATAAAAAAAGTTCTATTTAATGATCTTCAACTGCTTTTTTATTAACCTGGCTCTTGAAATAAATCCTGGAGAATTTTTAGGTGCCTGATCTTCAAGAATCTCAAGAAACTCATTTTTAAGTTCAGGATATAGTGGTAAATGGTTCGCTATAATTTGCATTGAATAAACTTTTTCGGCAACATTGATTTCTTCGTTCGTCATCCAATCAAAACAAACATCAAGCAGAATTCCATGGTACTTTTCCTTAATTTCCATTCTTGAAAAAATTTTAAGAATGTTTCTTCGAGTTCCCGGATGAGAGTACTTTCTTAGATTTCGTATTAACATTCCCTCAAAAGGTAGTATCATTTCAGGATATTTCAAAGTAATCCCTTCCAAAACCCAGGCAGCTCTCATTGGAAGAGGATCTTTTTCGCAAATTATAAAATTTACCAGCTCTTTAAAGCTAGCAGTGTCATTTCCCAGAGTATGAATAGTAAAATCAATATTTGTCCGTGAAAGTTCGGATAATAGCTGTGTTCGTACATCCATTTTTTTGAACTAAACTCAAAAGTATTAATTATTTAGCAAGATTCAGATTTTTTGGAATTGAAGAATACTCTATTTTTGAGAAAAATTATAGCATGACTGATTTCGAAAGGATTTCTAAAGTTATCCAGTATCTTAATTCAAATTTCAAAGAACAGCCGAATCTTGAAAAATTAGCTGAACTTACCGGTCTGAGTTCATTTCATTTTCAAAGATTATTTAAAGAATGGGCGGGAGTAAGTCCGAAGAAATTTCTTCAATATATAAGTATTGAGCATGCAAAAAAGCTCTTATCCGAAAATAATTCAATTTCAGAAGTAAGCTACGAAACAGGATTTTCCGGATCATCCCGACTACATGATTTATTTATTTCGATTGAAGGAATGACCCCGGGGATGTTTAAATGCAAAGGAAAAGAGTTGATTATAATGTGGGGGAAGTATCAAACAATTTTTGGAGAGGTATTGATAGGTTCAACCTCAATTGGCATTTGCTATATGGCATTTATAGGAACAGATGATTCAGGCATCGACGATCTCAAAATAAAATTTCCTGATGCATTGTTTTTAAACGAAAAGCATCCATTTCACCAAAATGCATTATCAGTGTTTCAAGACGATTTAAAGGATTTACAAAAAATCAAACTCCATTTAAATGGAACTTCATTTCAGCTAAAGGTGTGGGAAGCACTTTTAAAAATTCCTGCGGGAAGTTTAATGACTTATTCAGGATTGGCCGAAATAATTGAATCTCCAGGAGCCGCAAGAGCTGTAGGATCTGCAGTTGGCGCAAATCCTGTTGCCTATTTGATTCCATGCCATAGGGTGATAAGAGCCACAGGAGTTTTAGGAGAATATCACTGGGGAAGTACGCGAAAAGAAGCAATGATTGGAAGGGAATCAGCAAGAAAATTTGGAGAATAAAATAGGCTGGCACTGTAAATTAGAACTTATGTACAGCATAGAGAAGTTTAAGATTGCTATCAAAGTATCTGAATAGTAGGACGGGACTATTATATTCATCCCTTCCGGAGTTAACCATTAAAAATGCACCTTTTGCATCATTCTGTAAAAATGGAAGACTGATTTTTGCTGTTTCAAAACGGGAAGTGGTATCAATAGGAATTAACGAATTGGAGAAGTTTGCCAAAGTGAGTTTCCCGCAAGAAAACTCTTCAAATCCGGAAGGATCCATTGCATGGTACTGAACATCCTTAATCGAACTAATAAAATACAAACCATTATTTCGTAAGCCATTATTCTTAAGCCAATTAAACAAACTATCTCTTCTTGTTAAAAATTGTTCGGATGCGGTACTATTTTCTGCTTTTTCGTTTGAATTATTCCCATATAGAGCTGATGGCCCGATTATAAGTTTAAAGGGAGTATCACTTTCTTTAATTGTTTTTTTCAACCAAGGGAGCATTTTAATTTCGGCATCATCGTCATAAAAATCAGAATTTCCCAGGATCCAGATTTGAATATCCCTATTAATACAATAAGTTCTACAAAATGGTTGAGGTACAGAACTCTGCAAAGTAACAGGAAGGTGCTTTGCTGAGATTTCCTGCCATGGATTACTTATGGGGATTAACCAATATGAAGAAATTCCGGATAACAAAAGATTTAAATCATATAAACTGAAAAGCTGGTGCCACTGTAAGGTCAAATTTGTAGGGTCACTAATTACTGAGTCAACCAATAAGGATGAGGATTGTGTTTCCTGGTTAATAATCCAGAAATCAGGTTTTAAAGTTGAAATAGACTTTAAAATCGGGATTCCTGAATTCGCTTCCAGAGCAGATACCTCCAGATTATTTGACTTCATTTCATGACTGATCGCGTTAAATTCCAATCCATTAGCTACAATAAAGCTTACGTTTTTGTCTGAGCCGGGGAGATTTAAAGTTTTGAAGCTATTCCAAGGGCTTGAAGTTACATTTGAAGTATCAGGGCCATAATTTATTTTGTAATAATATTTCTGCCCCGGACGCAAACCATTGAACTCATATTTTACAACGAAGTCATTACTTTCAATGGAACTAAAGAATGGACTTTCGAGATAGGATTTGGAATTTATATCCCTTGTAATTCGGAACTTAACAAATCCATTAATCCCCTTTATATCCTTATTCAGAAGGGTATCAGTTTTTTGCAACCGGGCGAGCAATACAACAGAAGTTTGGGTTGCCTCACCGGATTGTAAGATGCAATAGTATTCATCTAACTGTTTAATGTTAGTGCAATGACTGAAAACAGTTGCAATTGTGATAATAAAAAAATAATATAAAAAGTTAGGTAAACTCTTCATAAACAATTACAATTTGATTTTTGTCAATGAGCAGTTCATATCTGGAAAACTGACATTTAAATAATTAAGGCAATATAAACAAAAAAAGGAGTGAGACCTATAAATGCCCCACTCCCTTTTAAAGAAATTATGATGTCTATGCTGGCATATCAGCAAGTGACCATCCTTCACGGTATTTATGTTTAACCAAGTCTTTAGAGAACTGTTTCGCATTAATTGGATTAGTATACTTTTTATCAAAAGTTGGGTGACCGTCGTGGATCCTAAATCCATCTGAAATTACAGTTTTAAACTCTTCAGTATCATTGATATTAGTAAATTCCATTTTTTCACCATCCCAAAGGAGTTCCTTGTTAAGAGCCTGTAAGCGTACAGCCATTACACCCATAACTACCATTTCATTAAATGGTCCGGCAACGCGGAATGGAGAAGCTGTTTCAACGCGGCTTTCAGGGCTTTCCTTGCAAGCACGAATCCAATCCTGTTCGTGAGAAACTTCAACACGGCGAAGAGTTTTTGGTACTACTGGAACTCTGCCTGAAAGTAGCCATGGATCTTTTCCATAACAACCACAGATTAGAGTATCTTTTGTTCCATGGAAAATAACGCCACCACCATCATCATTCATGCTTCTTCCAGCGGGCCATCCTTTTGGCATTTGAGGTTGCAGACCACCGTCATACCAAATAACCTCAACTTCCGGCAGATTAACTTTTACATCAGGATGTTTTGCTCTTGCGGGGAAAGTAAGTTTAACCATTTGTGCGTTTGGTGCACAATCAGTTAAAAGAAGGGTAGAACTTCCCTGAGCTTTGGTTGGATAATTCAGTTTCAAGCCAACAAAAACAGGATGGAGAATATGGCAGGCCATGTCGCCCAAAGCGCCTGTACCAAAATCCCACCAGCCACGCCAGTTCCAGGGAGTATAAAGTTCATGATATGGACGCATAGGAGCAGGGCCTATAAAGGAGTCCCAGTCGAGTGTTTCAGGAACCCACATTCCTTTTTCAGGACGGTTAAGTCCCTGAGGCCAAATTGGACGATCAGTAAATGCTTCAACTTTAGTTATTTCACCAATTTGTCCACTCCAAATCCATTCACAAGTAAGGCGAACACCTTCGCCGGAGGAGCCCTGATTACCCATTTGAGTAGCCAGTTTATTACTTGTAGCTAGTTTTGTAAGCAAGCGTGATTCATATGCTGAGTGGGTTAATGGTTTTTGAACGTAGGCATGTTTACCCATTGCCATTGCGTTGGATGCAACAATTGCGTGAGTGTGATCAGCAGTGGCAACAACAACAGCATCAATTGACTTACCAAGCTCATCAAACATTTTTCTGAAATCTTTATATTTTTGAGCTTTAGGGAAGTAGTCAAATACTCTTGCACTATATCCCCAGTCAACATCGCATAATCCAACGATGTTTTCAGATTCCATTGCTTTCAGATTACCAAACCCCATACCGCCAACACCAATTCCAGCAATATTTAATTTGTCGCTTGGAGCAGTTCTTCCTTTTGCGCTTATTATACCACTCGGAAGGATTGTTAGCCCGGCGGCTGCAGCAGCACTGGTTAACATGAATTGCCGGCGTGAAATTCCGGACTTTTTATTTTCGTTTGTACTCATAGTTAAATAGTTTTTTATTAGTTGGTAGAAACTTTTTTAATTTACGACTTTAAATGTACTAATTCAGGATATCAAATCCCAAATTGTTGGAGCCGAAGTTTTACAAAATATATTTTTTCTATTCTTTTTAATTTGATTTAGAATACATTAAGTTTCAAATTCTTTTTATAAAATTGGAGATTTAGAATTATTCTCAATAATAATTAACACTAAATGAGTAAATACATTCAAAAATTGATTGAGCAGGGAGAGCATCTGAGGCAGGATTTTAAGTTTGAAATCCATGACGTACGAAAAATAGCAAAAGAAATTTTATTTGAGCTGATTTCTTTGAGTGAAATTATTATTCAATATTCAAGTGCATCCAGTACGCATTAAGAAAATAAGGAAAATTCCCTAGTATGAATAAAAAACTCATGAGGTTTTCTGATAAGAATTAAAGCCTTGTATTGCTTTGAATTCAAAAAAACCTCATGAATTTGATACGGGTACTTTTATCAGAAAATTATTTCTTAAGTTTTGAGAGTAAGGAATAGTTTAATAGTTTTCCTGTTTTATCATACGATTCCATCTTAACTGAGCCTACACCTTCACTTATCCAGTCGGCTGCTTTTGAATTGATAGTCATAATTCGGGTTTTGGTTTGCAAATCGTATGTAATTTTATAACAACTGAACGTTCCGGCAGTCGTAGTGACACTTTCCTGTGCAGCAACAATCCTGTTTGATATAGAAATAGTCCAGTTCATTAAAACCATTCCTTGATTTTTAACTACAATATTTATACTCGCATTCTGCAACTTATCACCTACATTAAGAGATGACGGAAATGCAAGATTATCGCCTGTCATTATTATTTCCATATCTTTATAAGCATCGAGCATGGACTTATCAATATAGTCTTTCATGTCGAAACTAAAAATGCCATCATTACATTTTATTATCATCTGATTGACGGATAATTCCTTTCCGTCTTTATCGTAAGCTTTACTGCTAACCGTCACTGACGTTGAGGAACCTACTGCATCTCTTGCAATAATTTCCTGATTAACTTTACCCGTAGTTTTTCCTTTTTTATCGAAATTTGTTTGTTCTCTTACAGACCCAACCTGATCAGGGAAATACATCTTGCATTCCTGACCTTTTACAGTGGTGCTAATAAAAAGGGTAATGACAAACAGAAAGAAAAGTGTTTTTTTCATGTTTCAAGATTTATTGTTTGTTTTGGAATAGTTCATTACAAATATAATCTTTCCGACAAACATAATAAAACGTTTACCAATTTTTGAAGAATAATACTTTGATTACAATTTCAGGCAATCGTTCAAAAGAACTTTAATTTCCAAATTGCATATTTACACCTAGGGAATAATCCCTGAGATGAATTCGATTAAATAGAAATAATTATTAGATTTACCAGAGAAATACACAAATAATCATGAGTCCTCAAGAGCAGGAAATAAAAGACGAGGATATTAAAGTTTTTCTCGAGGCAATTAAAGCCCGTTCGAATTACGATTTTACAAATTATTCCCTTAAATCATTAAAAAGGCGGATTGCAAAAATATTGGTTGAAAACAAGTTTTCCATAATTCAGTTGGAAGAGGAAATTCTGGAAAATCCATTATTCATGGAAAAGGTAGTTAAAAGCATAACAGTTAATACTACAGAGCTTTTTCGTGACCCTGTTATGTGGCTAAGTATGCGGGAAGAGATTTTCCCAAAACTTGCCAGTCTTGAAAAAATAAACATCTGGCATGCCGGTTGTTCTACCGGACAGGAGGTTTATTCCATGATGATAATTCTGGATGAGCTGGGTTTGCTTTCCAAATCAGAAATATATGCAAGTGATATTAATTCTGATGTTATGGAAACAGCCAAAGCCGGCAAATATAAATACCGGTTTAATCAGGCTTACATTGACAATTTTAATTCTGTTATGAACAGTGATTATGAGGGCTTACCTCAGAAAAATCAATTACCACATTCCAGATATTTTTCAATTGATAAAGTTAGCGATAATATTCAAATGAACTCTTTTTTGACCGAGAAGCCAATCTATAAAAAAATTGATCTTGTAAATGATGAGAATCTTTTCAATATAAAATTTGATTTAATTATTTGTCGTAATGTTATCATTTATTTCAACTATGAACTGCAGAATAAGGTTTTTAATTTGTTTTATAAAAATCTGGTAAATGAAGGTTTTCTTGTATTAGGCGTTCATGAAAGCATTCTGGGACCTTATTCAAGTCAATTCGAAAAGAAGGATCATTCCTATATAAAGAAAGAATTTTATTGAACAGATACTCCAATAAGGACTTTGATTTAATGTGAATACTATTAAATTTTTTAAAACATAATGATCCTTGCTCCAACCATAAGATCACGTTTTATAATACTGATATGCATTTCAGGAATATTCTGGTTTGTTTGCTCCCTGGTTTTGGCTGATCGGATTAACAGAATTATTTCATTTGATAAATCCCGAAAGGAAATTACCCACCTGCGTTACGATATTTCTACACTAAATATTGAATCGGATAAACTCTTCAACCAGCTAAACAATATTTCTGCTGGTAGTGCTGATGAATTGAGTATTGATAGAATTGAAGACCTTGGAATTTCTTTAAGTTCAAGCCTTAGTAATTTGAATTCCGGTCAGTTTATTGCAGAAAATGTAATTTTTCAGAGAAACTTAAAAGAAGCCAGTGATAATGTTAGGGAAATATTACTACTTACGCGGGAGTTTTCATCTGTTTTTTATGACAGGGGAGATATTGAAAGCGGTCTTTTAAACCAATGGTTCACTTTGTTTAACAAATTGAAAGTTGTTAGAAATGATGTCAGAAATGCAAAAGCTGTGAGCTTCCTTGATAAAATTATTGCTTTTTCGACAAATTACCTTATAAACAGGAATCCTGATGAACTTGAAAAATTGCTTGATTACTGGCAATATGAAAGAAAGTTTTCAATTATGGAAAACTCTGCAGGTGCAGAGATTGAAGCAGTTTTGCTTGGTTTTTATGAAAACACTCAGTCACTTTCAGTTTTATACAGAAAAGCCGGTGCAAGCCCTGAGAAAGGTCTAAGAGCTGAAATAAGGTTTTACTTGCTCCAGCTTAATGAGATCATGGAAAATCTTGAAAATGAATCAACTATGCAGTATGAGGAGTTTTCCAGAAAAATGGCCAATCGTTTCATTTTGTTTATAATTATTTTTGGAGGATTGGTTATTACTTTATTTTACAGCTCAATGAAAATTACTCTTGAGTCAGTCAAACGTTTAAAGTATTTTTTAAATGAATTAAAATCAGGAAAAGTACCTGAAATATTAGAGCTTAACTCGACTGATGATTTAAATGAAATGTCTGAAAGCCTTAATGAATATGTCAAAAGCCTAAATAAGAAAATTAGTTTCGCTGATCAAATTGGTGAGTCGAACATTGAAAGCCATTATACAACTCAGGGCGTGGATGATGTTTTAGGAAATTCTCTACTAAAAATGGCCAAGCGGCTTCGTGAGACTGAGAAAGAGGACTCGATTTATAAGACTCAGGAAGAAAAGCGCACATGGTTAAGTGAAGGAATGGCAGGTTTTGGAGAAATTTTTCGTTCGGAAAGAGAAAATCTTGAGGAACTTGCATTCAAAGTAATAAAAAACCTTGTTAAATATATTGATGCTAATCAGGGCGCCATATATTTGAATAACGCTGAAGTACAGCCTCCTGTTATTGATATGGTAGCTGCTTTTGCTTTCGATCGCAGAAAGTATCTGAAAAGAAGAATCGATTATGGCGAAGGTCTAATTGGTACATGTGCTCTTGAAAAAGAAACAATTTTTCTGACGGAAATCCCCAGGGATTATTTGGAAATTACTTCAGGTTTAGGTCAGGCACGACCACGTTGCTTATTAATTGTACCCCTTAAATTGGAAAATGAACTTTTTGGCATTATTGAAATTGCCTCCTTCAGAGAGTTAGAACCGCATGAAAAGGGATTTATAGAGCAATTAGGAGAAAGTATCGCAACAACCCTAGCAGCAGTGCGCACCAACGAAAGAACTGTCAGACTACTCGAAAAATCGCAGAAACAGGCTGAAGAAATGGCACATCAGGAAGAAAAAATGCGTAGAAATATGCAAGAACTTCAGGATGCACAGGAGGAGTCAAGACGTAAAGAAACTGAAATAACTGGAATATTAAATGCAGTAAATTCATCCTCACTTGTAGCTGAATTCAGCACAAATGGACGATTCGCAGACGTAAATGATAAATTTCTAATATTATTTGAAACATTGAGAGAACAGGTAATAGGAAAGCATCATAGCGACTTTTCAATTGTAGATAAATATTCAAATGAGTATAAGGAGTTTTGGAAGAGTTTACGAGGTGGCGATACGATTAGTCAAACAGAGCACTTCAGGTTGCCTAACGGAAATGAACTTTGGCTAAACCAAACTTATACACCTATTCTTGATAGAGATGGGAAGCCCTATAAAATTCTCAATATTGCACATGATATTACTCAATCAAAAAAGCAGCAAGAATCTCTGGAAAACCAGGCATTTGAAATAATCCGCCGAGGCATAGAAATGGAAACTTTAAATAGTGCTGTTGATGCGTCTATTATCAAATGTGAGTTATCAAGCGAAGGAGTAATTCTTGATGTGAATGACAATTACCTTGAAACTACTGGTTATTCACGAAAAGAAATTCTTGGAAAGAATTTACGATTGTTTTTAAAAGATACTGAAAAGCAACAATTTGAAAAAGTCTGGTCGGAGGTAGTTAAAGAAAAATCTTATACTGGTGTGATCAGAAGAACTAAGCCTACCGGTGAAGAGGTTTGGCTCATGTCAACCTTTTCCCCTGTAAAAAATGTAGAAGGGAGTATTTATAAAATATATTTCCTGGCGCATGATATTACAGAGAAGAAACTTAAATACCAGCTTTTAGAGGACGCAAATAAGGAAATAGAAAGATTAAAAATTCAACTTCAACAACAGGAGAATATCTGATATGCCGGAAATTAGCATCGTTGAAACCAGAAATATAATAAGAGTAATAAGGCAAAAATACAATTTTGACTTTAGCCAGTATACTCTTACTGCATTTCGTTTTGGGCTCGACAGGACAATTCTTCGGCATCATCTTCGGTACCCGGAACTTCTGGCAAGTAGAATTTTAGAGGATGAAGAATTTTTTGATGAGCTATTGTTTGACATAAATGATGTTATGGTCGAGCTTTTTCGTGATCCGGAAACATGGGTTCTTTTAAAATCAAATATTCTTCCGCATTTATTTGAAACAGTTAGCATGCCGAGAATCTGGTTTCCTGGTGTGTGTACTGTTCAGGATATATTTACTTTAATACTTTTGTTAAATGTTGAGTTTCCTGAAAAGTTAGTTACAATTTATATTTCAACCTTCTCAGATAAGCTTATTGACATTATTTCAAAAGGTGAGATTTCTGCAAAACAGCTTGAATCTGGCATGGAAAATTTTGAAAAGGTGATTCCAAAGTGCTATATAAAGAATTTTTTAGTTGCTAATGAAAAAGATTCTATTTTATCTGGCCCACTTTTCAATAAGATCACCTTTATTAAACAAAATCTTATACCCGATCCTTTGCCCGAAAACTCTGATCTGATTATTTACAGAAATATCATGTTGAATTATACCCCTGAGTCTCAGAAAATACTTCTTGATAAACTTTTTAACAGTCTGGATAATAATGGATTCTTAATTACAGGGATTAAGGAAAATATTGAAGATTATACCGTAAAAAAAAGTAATCTTCAGATATTCGATAAAAACGAAAAAGTATATATAAAATTAACCAATTAGCAAGCATCTGGAAAAGATTATTATCATAGGAGGTTCTGCTGGGAGTTTTAAAATTGTAAATCAGCTTTTAAGCAGTTTACAACATAATCACAAACATCCCATAATATTATGCCTGCATCGTTTACGCAATGTCAGAAATGGATTTGCGGAAGCATTGCAGATAAATTCAAAATTGAGAATAATTGAGCCGGATGATAAAGAACAAATTAAAGAAAACAGGGTTTACCTAGCGCCCTCGAATTATCATCTAATTTTTGATCAGGATCACAGGTTTATACTATCTGTAAATGAACCAGTTAATCACTCCAGGCCGTCTATAGATATTTGCTTTGAAACAGGAGCCGAAGTATATAAAAATAGGGTAATTGGAGTGCTTCTTTCTGGTGCCAATATGGATGGAGCCAAGGGGATGCTAAAAGTTAAAAAGGAAGGCGGACTAACCATTGTTCAATCTCCTGAAGATAGCGAAATACGAACTATGCCTGAAACCTGTATTAATTTGTTCCAACCTGATTATATTTTCGATTCTTCCAAAATTATCAGTTATATTAACAACTTGTAAATTAAAAAGTGCGAAGTAAAGAAAGCATAAAATTATCACCTTTACTTTTTCTGCTCACTGCAGGAGCAGGTATTTCAATGTTTGTTTCTGCATGGAATTCATTTATTCAGGGGAAGGCTTACATCTATCTTTCTTTATTTTTCTTGATTCTGTTTCTTTTGGGTCTACTCACTATTTATTTTTACTTCCTTAGAATTATTTCCATTATTAAAAATAGTCACAAATTTATTGAGAACTCAACCGAAAAAACCGATTCAGTTTCTGAATTAGTGAAGAATGATTTTAACGAGAACCGTAAGAACGCCTTTAATTTATTAAAAGCTGCATTTTCAAAACCTGATTCAAAAAGTATTGGAGAAAAGATTCTTCAAAATCTGTCAAATGACTTTGGGATTTTACAAGGAGTTTTTTTTATACTTAAATCTGAAACTGATAGTTTTATACCTGTTGCAACATTTGCCCTGGATTTTGAAAAACCACCTGCAGAATTTATATTGGGTGAAGGAATTAATGGCCAAGCTGTTGCCGACAGCAAAATAGTGATTATTTCAAATCTACCTGATTCATATAGCCATGTAATTTCAGGCCTTGGAAAGGGGAAAGCAAAATTCCTTTATGTTATTCCACTAGTTCATGAAAGGAAATCGTTCGGGGTGGTTGAGTTTACAGTTTTTAAAGAAATAGATGATAGCCAGCTTTCTGCGCTCAATCAATTAATGAGGGAGGGTGGAACAAAGCTGCATACAGTATTATTTTCTAATATAAAATGAACAACAATTCAAAAAAACAGCTTTTTTTAATGATTCCTGAAGAGTTTTCAGGTTTGCTGATTTTTACATGCTTGATAGTTGGCCTTTTTATTTTATGGTTTATTGAAATGGTATCATTAAACCTATTGGTTTCAATTAATGGACTAGTTGAAATCCACCGCTTGCATCCAACTTTACTACTTATTGATTCAGTACCTTTTCTTATGACAATTATTTATAAAAGGCTTGCTAATCAAAGAATAACCGAGAATAAAAAATACCTCGACGCGGTTGACGCAGAAAGAAAGAGCATTGAAAAATATGCAAATTATGCAAATAGTATTGGCAAGGGAGATTACACTTTAAAAATTCAGAATGTTGGTACTGATGATCAATTGGGCCAATCACTTCAGTTCCTGCAGGGTTTTCTTCGGGCAAATCAAAAGAAAGAAAATGATCAGAATTGGATTTCTGAAGGCAAAGATTTAATATCCAGAGTATTACGCCTTCACAATAAAATGGATGTAATGTCCTATCAAGTATTAAAAACGCTGATTAAGTACATTCAGGCAGTTCAAGGTGCTATTTATATTTATGATGATGAGAGAAAAGTTCTGGTAAATACTGGCAGTTATGCCTATAACCGTCAAAAGTTTATACATCAGGAATTCAGGATTGGAGAAGGTTTAGTTGGAGAGTGTGCATATGAAATGGATTTCGTTTATCGGACGGAAATCCCGGATGACTTCATTACGATAACCTCCGGTATATTAGGTGATCGTAAACCTCAAAGCCTTCTTTTAGTCCCTCTTATTACTGAAGATAAGCTTCAGGGAGTGCTTGAGTTTGCTTCACTTAATGAAAAATTCCCAAAGATTGTAATTCAATTTCTTCTTGAACTTGGAGAAACTATTGCCAGAACAATTTACAATGTTAAGATTAATCAGAAAACAGAGAAGCTTCTGGAAGAATCCCGAACAATGACTAAGGAGCTTCGCAATAATGAGCAAACCTTGCGTGAGAATGCAGAAGAAATGAATGCGACCCAGGAAGAATTGCGTAAGTCAAATGAACAATTAGAGGCAAAAATTACTGAAGTGCAAAATGCTCAAGGGAAATTGCATTGGTTACTTGAAAATGCGTCTGAAGTGATTTCTATTTATTCTGCTGATCTGCACATGATGTATGTTAGTCCTTCGGTTACTCGTATCCTTGGCTATACCCCTGAAGAAATGATGCAAGGGAAAGATTTTGAACGTCTTACAAGGGATGGTGCAAATAATCTCAGAAAGCTTATTACCCAATCAATTGAAAATCCGGGTGTATTTCAGACAATTCAGTATTCGTTTATAAAGAAGGAAGGAGAACGTATTTTTCTGGAATCTTCAGCAAAAAATCTTCTCGAAGATCCTGCAATTCAAGGCATTATTATCAATTCAAGTGATATAACAGAAAGGAAAAGGGCTGAAAAGGAGGAAAGACTAAAAACCCGCATGCAGTCGCTTTCAGAGAATTCACTTGACATGATTTTGCGCCTTAGTGTTTCAGGGCACTTTCATTATGCAAATCCTGTTGTGGAGGATTACATTGGAATTAGGCCTGAGAAACTGCTTAATATTCCTTTAGAGGAATTGAGCTTTTCCAAACCGCTTCATTGTTATTTTGAAGAATCTCTGGAACGAATAAAAGTAAATCCATCTAAAACAAATAATGAAATTTCACTTTCTGTAAAAATGGGTGAAAAGCTCACTGAAAGAATAATGAGCATTGATGCTATTCCTGAATTTACAAATGATGAATTAGAAACAATTTTATATGTTGGGCACGACATAACAGAGGCAAAGAGAATTGGAAAGGAAATCCAGATTAAAAATAAAAATATAGGGGATAGTATCAATTATGCGCAAAGAATTCAATCGTCCCTTTTGCCTGATATAGAAAGCATCCGTGAAGTTTTACCACGTAGTTTTATTTTCTACAAACCAAGAGATATTGTTTCAGGGGATTTCCCGTATTTTTATAGGAAGGACGACCTTATTTACATTGCTGCCGTCGATTGCACGGGACATGGCGTACCAGGAGCGCTTTTGTCATTTATTGCCTTTTTTCTGCTTGATAATATTGCCGATAGAAATCAACACCAGACAGCTGCGGATATCTGCAACGCGTTGCATTTGAGTGTTAGACACACCCTCAAACAGGATACTGCTAATCCCGACTCAAGAGACGGTATGGATATTGCGTTTTGTAAAATTGATCTGAAAAAGAAAGAGTTGCAATTTACCGGAGCTCACCGGCCACTTCTATTTTTAAGCGAAGGAGAGTTAACTGAATATAAAGGGGATCGCAAGTCAATAGGTGGAATTGCAATGGGCAAGAAAGTCGAAGAGGATTTCGTCAATAATATAATTCAGTTTAAAAAATCGGATAAGATTTTTTTCTTTTCAGATGGAATTACGGATCAGTTAGGCGGGCCGTTTGGAAGAAAATACACTACTGGCAGAATAAGGGAAAAGATCCTTGATCATCCCGGTTTTACTATGCAACAATACCATAAACTTTTTGAAGAAGAATTTTCATCCTGGCAGGAAGGGTTTACGCAACTTGATGACGTACTTATGATTGGTATTGAATTTTAGGAAATTTGCAACCCTTTGATTTTTTTAACGTAAATTGGTTTTTTTAAAACAACGAATGCCCAACCCAATACCCAATAGCGGATTTTTAGATTTCGTTTATACTTTCTACAAAGGCATGAAGGACTACGAAATTGCACTAGCCTATGAAGGGGATATCAATCATCAGATAATGAAAGCTTTCACAGATCTGATTGAAGAAAACATGTCACAGATCAAGGAGGCAGAAGCTTTGAAGATCAAAGTGTACCATGTAATGGTAGAAAGTTTACAAAATATATCCAAGCACGCTATTAATCCGGGAAATCTTTCAAGCCTTGATTATACAAGGGGAATATTCCTTGTAAGCAGAAACAACAAAGTTTATAATGTAATTACAGGTAATATTATTAAAAAAGATAGAATCACCTATTTGCAAGAACTTATTGATCATATTAATTCATTATCCCAAAAGCAACTTGACGACTTATATAAAAAGCAGCTTAGAGAAGGCCAACTTTCTGAAAAGGGTGGAGCAGGCTTAGGTTTTATCGATATTCGACGCAAAACAGGGAATAATTTGGAATTTGAATTTCAATCGATTTCGGAAACTCATGTATTCTTTCAGTTCACCGCAACAATTCACAGAAAACTTTAAATAACAGATTATGTATAGCTTAATACTTGATAGCATGGATGATAGTCCAAAAGTCAATTTTTCAATCGAAAATGGAAAATTGGAAATAAGTGGAAAATCTCTACCAGAGGATGTTTCTGCTTTCTATGAACCGATTTTAGAGTGGTTGAATAATTATGCAAAGAATCCTCAGCCAGAGACAGAGCTTACTTTTAAGTTTACCTATTTCAATACGGCTTCATCAAAACTGATCCTTGACATTCTTACCGTACTTGAGAAAATGAAAGATGATGGAAATAAAGTACTGGTAAACTGGTATTATCCTGAATATGATGAAGATATGCGTGATGCAGGAATAGAATATAGTGAAATGATTGATGTGCCTTTCAAACATTTTAGCTTTAATCCGTGAGCGAAGAAATCCTAAAAGCGTTGATGCAGCTTTTCGCCATTATCACCAAACAGGATGGTGGAGTGGAGGAAAAGGAGAAAACTTATGTTAAAAGTTTCCTTGTTCAGCAATTAGGAGAAACTGGAACGGAAGAGTATTACAGGCTATTTATTAATAGTTCGGTTCAGGATGATAAAAAAGGAGGATTTGCTGCAGGCCAAAATCAGCTAACTTCTGTTCTCGACTCTGTCAGAATACTGGGAATCTGCAAGAAAATCAATAAAACGCTTAATCAGAGTCAGAAAATTGTGGTTCTTGTCAGGCTTTTTGAATTGGTATATGCCGATAAAAAGCTTACCCAGCAAAGACTTGCCATCATAAACACTGTTTCGGATGTCTTTAGAATTTCGCGAGATGAAAACAAATCAATTGAAACTTTTGTTCTTGAAAGTGACGCTGCTAAAATTAGTAATAATAATATTTTATTAATTAATGATAAAGCTGTTGAACCTGGAAACCAGCGTCATCTGAGAACTGAGAGACTTGATAAGGATATATTTATTCTCCGGATTCCTGATGTTAACCTTTATTTTATAAAATACACTGGTCATCAGGATTTGTTCCTGAATGGCTTAGGCTTGCATAAGGAAAGAATATATCTATTTGCCAGAGGAAGTACTGTTAAACTTCCGATAGGCAAACCTATTTACTACAGTGATATTTCCAGCCATTTTTTAATCGATGTAAGTACCGACAAACTCTCATTTGTTGCAAAAAACTTAGGATATACTTTTAAAAACGGACACACAGGTCTGCGTAATGTAAACCTTAGTGCAACTCATGGAGATTTGATTGCTATAATGGGAGCAAGCGGTACAGGTAAAACCACTCTTCTAAATATCTTGTCAGGAATTGATGCTCCAAGTACTGGAAGTATTCGACTTAATGGTATTGATCTCTTTAATGATAAGGCAAAACTCACTGGTGTCATTGGCTACATCCCTCAGGATGACTTGCTCATTGAAGAGTTAACGGTTTACGAAAATCTTTATTTTAATGCAAAACTCTGCTTTAAAGATCTCAGTAATGAAGAAATAAAGTCCAAAGTTGAGAACACACTTTTAAGCCTTGGATTACTTGAAAAAAAGGAACTCAGAGTTGGGTCGCACTTTAATAAAACAATAAGCGGTGGGCAGAGAAAGCGATTGAATATTGCACTAGAGATGATCCGCGAACCCTCCATATTATTTGTGGATGAACCAACTTCAGGCTTATCCTCCCGGGATTCGGAAAACGTAATGGATCTGTTGAGGGAACTAACGCTAAAGGGAAAATTGATATTTGCTGTAATTCATCAACCCTCTTCAGAAATTTTTAAAATGTTCGACAGGGTAATCATAATGGATGAAGGTGGATATATGATATACAGTGGAAATCCGGTTGAAGGAGTTATGTACTTTAAAAAACTGGATACCCAGATAAACTCTCAGGTAGGTGAATGCGCAAGTTGCGGTAATGTAAATCCCGAGTTGATTTTTAACATTATTGAAGCCCGAGTTGTGGATGAGTATGGAAACTATACACAAACACGAAAAATAAGTCCTCAGAAATGGGAAGATTTTTACAGGAAACATGCAGATAGGGAAGTGATTGAAGAGATTTATGAATCTCCTCCCAGAAACTTGAGAATACCTGGTTGGTTCAAACAATTTTGGATTTATTGTTCAAGAGATTTATTGTCGAAAATAAGTAACAGGCAATACATGATTCTTACTTTGTTTGAGACACCAATACTTGGGTTTATTTTATCCTATATAATCCGTTATGTTGCAGACCCATCCTCAAAGAAGTATATTTTCAGGGAAAATGAAAACATTCCAATTTATATTTTTATGGCTTTGATTGTAGCTCTTTTTATAGGGTTACAGGTAAGTGCTGAAGAGATTTTTAAAGACAGAAAGATTCTGAAACGTGAAAAATTCCTTAATCTTAGTCGTTCGGGTTATCTGTTATCAAAAATCTCCATTTTGTTTTTGATTTCTGCTTTGCAAGCTCTTGCCTTTGTGCTTGTTGCAAACAGCATAGTAGAGGTCAAGGGCATGCTTTTTGTTTACTGGTTTGCCTTCTTTACTACTGCTGCCTATGCCAATATGCTGGGACTTAATATCTCAGCTTCGTTTGATTCTGCTATTTTGATTTATATTCTAATCCCTCTGATAATTATACCAATGATGGTTCTGAGTGGTGCGATGTTTAGTTTTGATAAGCTGAACCGGACGATCACAAGAGTAGATAAAGTCCCGATTCTGGCTGAATTCATGCCAACTAAATGGTCTTATGAGGCATTAATGGTATACCAGTTTAAGGATAATCCTTTTGAAACAACTTTTTATCCGGTAGAAAAAAGAATTAATAATGCGGATTTTAAGCAATCTTATTTTATTCCTGAACTGGAAGACCTGCTCAGGAACTGTACCGAAGATTTCAAAATGAATGGAAAAATTCTAAATGAAACAGCCTCGCTAAAGATACTTCAAAACGAAATCAGGAATGAAAAAATTGGTTTCGAAGGATTAAAAGCCCTTGATGTAAATGAGCTTTCTCCTGATAGATTTAATTTGAATGTGGCTGAAAAACTCCAAACATATCTTTTGGAACTTAACCTTCATTACCTCGAACTTTTTAAAACTGCAAACGGGGAAAAAACTAATATGATTCGGTATTTAATGGAGAATAAGAAAGATATGTATTATGCATGGCTAGATGCTTATAATAACGAAAGCGTTTCGGATGAGGTCAGGAAAATATTTGAAAGAAAAAAAATAGTAGAGTATAACTTTCGGCTAATTCAAAAAATTGATCCGGTTTTTCTCGATCCTCAACCTGCCTCTGTGTTTGATTTCCGCTCTCATTTCTTTGCTCCGAGAAAGCATTTGTTTGGAAAATTCTTTGATACATACTGGTTTAATATGTCTGTAATATGGTTGTTGACTGTATTTTTATACTTTACCTTGTATTATGAACTGCTTAGAAAGATGATTAACTTTTCATTTTCACATTTCAGATTGGGACTTTTCCGACCTATCCCGGTAACAGTTAATGTCGGTGAGTAGGAAGTCAATTTATGACTTAAATTTTTCTTTTTCAATTTACTTTATATTATTACATTTGTTTATTGAATAACTGGTAATGACAAAAAACATAGCATATCTAGTGATCTTTTTTTTATTGTTCGGTTCCTGTAAGGGGAGAGTCAAAGATGATTTGACAGTCCCTGGATCTGAAATGGTACAAGGAGATTTAAAAGTTTCGGATCAGGCTATGAGTGAGATCATTGAAAATATTTCTTCTCCAATAGAAATGGCTGCTTTGGTTAAGGATCTCGGAGTGCCATTTTCCAGCAGGTATCTCTCTAATCCGGATATTATTGACAATCACGCCAGCAGTTTCAAAATGGCCTATATTCTTGGAGTACTAGGGGCAGATCTGGGATACCTAAATGTTTATGAAAAAACAGGAACTTCTGTAAATTATCTTGCCTCAATAAGTAAAATTGCTGATGGTTTGAAAATCAACCAGTTTTTTGATTTCAATACAATGAAAAGGTTAGCAACCTCAAGCTCTAACCTGGATTCTTTAATGTATTTGTCTTTGCATAGCTTTAACCAAATGGATAGCCATTTAAGGGTTACTGAACGCAGTAATCTCAGCGCACTGATGATTACTGGTGTATGGGTAGAGGGAATGTATTTGGCTACTCAAGTTGCAAAGGAGAAATCCGATACCAGTCTTGCGCAATACATTGGCGAACAGAAAGTAATTTTAAATGACATTTTACTGATTCTTAAAAATTACCAGCGCGATGCACAGTTTTCAGATCTCATAAAAGATCTCGAGTTAATAAAAACTGAGTTCGATAGGGTTAAAATCAGCTATCAGATGGGAGAACCTATAGCAGTAGAAGAGAATGGAATGCTTACGATTGTTCAGCAGGAAAGAAGCATAGTTGACATTTCGAACGAAGTACTGTTAAAGATTATCGAAACAACTGCCCGAATACGGAATAAGCAATTAACAGTTTAGGTTATGATTAGAAGTATTAGACTATATATTTTTGTCATTTCCGGAATAGTATTTTTCCAGAATAACTGTATTGCACAGGATATGGAAGGGAAGATCCAACAATGTGCCCTTACTGCAGGGAAGGATGTTACCTATCTAAAAGATTTTGTTGTAAATCTTACAGCAGCTCCGCCAAATCAGAAACCACCGGTTTTTAAATCTTCCCTTGCACTTAGGAAAGGAGTGATTTATAGGTTTAGTATTTGTAATGGGGAGTCATCTGATGGGGAAGCAGTTTTGCGTCTTTATGATCAATCAAATCTGTTATTAAGTACATACTATCCAGAAACCGGTAAAGAGTTTAAATCTATAAGCTTTTCCTGTCAGAAATCAGCCGCATATACGGTAGTAATCAGTTTTAAAAATGGGAAGAAAGGTGATGCTATCGGGATTTTATCCTACGTAAATAAATAAACTGCCCAAAACTGCATTAAATCAGGTTGAAAAGGTTTTGCGCTGCCAAAAAGAGCGAAAATCCAAGAAGTATATATAAAAGGATTTTATTTCCAATACTTTTCTTTGAATTTATAAAGTAATTAGTAAGAATATAAGATACAGGTATTGCTAAAAGGTATGTTATTCCAATATTAAAGCCGGAGAGTAAACAATAAATCAAAACGGCTGATATAAAAAGCCAAAAAAGAACCATAAAATAATCACGGATATAAATCTTTCTAAACTGAAAAACCTTTAGAAGGTAAACGCTTGCCATCAATACTAAAAGTAAAAGGTAAATGGCAAACGATAAGTAGATCCAATTAATTTTAGGAAGAGAAAAAGAAAATACAAATTGCACTTTTAGCACTAAAAGAAATTCCAGAATATTTTTATTAGTGAAAAAAAGAAATGCAAAAACAAACAGATAAGGGAGAAAAAAACCGATAAAAGGAAATGCTATTTCTCGCCAGTAGAAGTGTCTTTGAACCATTCCTGAAATCCAGATAAAGGGCAAAAGATATATTAGTGGTGCATAAAAAAGACTCCCTAAACCAAGAAGAATTCCTGCTTCAAAAATTCTGTATGAATTAGGTTGATCATTATATGAACCGAAAATAATATTGAGTGTCAGTATTACAAAAAGTGTTGACGGCAGGTACGCATTCCATCCCAATAAATAAGGAGAATAACCCGTAATTATAATAAAAAACAAAGCTGGTAAAAACGTTTTTTGTTGAACCAAAACAAATCTTGCATTTATCCTGACCATTAAAAAAGCTTCATACATCATAATTGAAAATGCAATTACCCCTGACAATATAAAATTTCCATTTAAATATTTGTTTATTAATAAATAGAAAGGCATTTGATTAATGGAATCAGTACTTGCGATTATTTTCGGGGGAATAAACGCAGGAATCCATATTCCAAAAGCGAAAAGGAATACTATTAATGCAGTGAGAAACCGGTCTCCGGTAAGAATTCTATAGAACATTATTTTATTTTAAATCAGCTCCAATATCCCTTCTACAGTATTTTCCTTCAAATTCAAGTAGCTCAATATTTTTGTATGATTTATTTAGGGCTTCCTCAATGGAATTTCCATAGGAAGTAACTGCCAAAACTCTTCCTCCATTGGTAAGTACTCCAATGTCTGATTGTTTTGTACCCGCATGAAATACCATACTATCACTTATTTTATCAAAACCTTTAATAATTTTACCTTTTTCGTAATCACCAGGGTATCCACCAGCAACCATCATAACTGAGCATACTGTTCTTTCGTCTGTTTTGATTTGCTGTTGATTTAATTCCCCTTTACTGCATGAAATAAGTACTTCCAGAAAATCGTTTTTAATTCGAGGCATAACAACCTCTGTTTCCGGATCACCCATTCTTGCGTTGTATTCAATAACAACAGGTTCACCCTTAACATTAATAAGACCAAGAAAAATAAACCCCTTGTATTGTATACCTTCTTTTATAAGTCCTGCAATTGTAGGCTTGATAATCCGATTTTCAACTTTTTCCATGAAGATTTTATCTGCAAATGGTACAGGTGAAATGGCTCCCATGCCTCCTGTGTTTAATCCGGTATCACCTTCTCCGATACGCTTATAATCTTTAGCTTCAGGAAGGATCACATAATTTTCACCATCAGTAAGTACAAAGACGGAACATTCAATTCCACTGAGAAACTCCTCTATAACAACGCATGAACCAGCCGTTCCAAATTTTCCGGAAAGCATGTCCTTTAATTCTTTCTTTGCCTCCTCCAAATCATTGAGAATTACAACTCCCTTTCCTGATGCAAGTCCATCTGCTTTAAGTACATAAGGTGGATTAAGGGTTTTCAGGAACTTATATCCTTCTTCTAGAGTTTCAGTTGAAAAGGATTTGTATGCTGCAGTAGGAATCTTATATTTAATCATGAATTCCTTGGCGAAATCTTTACTTCCTTCAAGCATTGCCCCTTTTTTAACTGGGCCAATAACCGGAATTGTTTTAAGCTGATTGTCAGCCAGAAAAAAGTCGTGGAGACCTCCAACCAAAGGGACTTCCGGACCAACAATCACGAGTTGAATATTATTTTTGATGACAAGGTTTTTAACTGCTTCAAAATCTTCAGTATTTAGTGCCAGATTTGTTCCACACTGCCCTGTACCTGCATTTCCAGGTGCTATGAACAAACTGGTTAGTTTGGGGCTTTGAGCAATTTTCCATGCCATTGCGTGCTCGCGGCCTCCAGAGCCGAGGATCAGGACATTCATGTTAAAGGTTTTAGAATGCTAAGTTAAAAAAAAGCTTCAAACAGTCTGCTTTTTCTGAAATTCAAGCCTTTCTTTTAAAGGCTTTCAATAAGTTTTTCCATTATCAGGGTCATCTTTGGCGCTGAAGCAGCAGCAGCTTTTTGCACATCCTCTGCACTAACTTCAACAATTCTACCTGGTACACCAAGGTCAGTAATAATAGAAATAGCAAAACAAGGAATACCCATTTGGTGAGCAACGATAATTTCAGGTACAGTTGACATTCCCACAGCATCTCCTCCTATGATTCTGAAATACTGATATTCTTTTGGTGTTTCCAGAGTTGGTCCGGTTACACCTACATAACATCCCTGTTGCACTTTAATTTTGTTTTGTTCGGCGATAACAAGTGCTTTTTTAATGAGCTCTTTATTATAGCTCTGACTCATGTCAGGAAACCTGTCGCCAAATTCAGGATAATGCTTGCCTACCAAGGGATTAGGCAAAAGGTTTATATGATCAGTCTGAATCATCAGGTCGCCAATTTCAAAGGTTGGATTCATTCCTCCGCTTGCATTGGATACGAAAAGGTATTTTATACCCATAAATTTCATTACCCTAATTGGAAAGGTCACTTCCTGCATAGTATACCCTTCGTAATAATGAAACCTACCCTTCATAGCCATTACATTTTTACCTCCCAGAGTGCCAAATATCAGTTTTCCATGGTGACCCGGTGCGGTACTAACGGGGAAATTCGGGATATCTTCATAATTCAACGACATATAAAACTTAATATCATCAACCAATCCCCCTAAACCAGTACCCAAAATTATGGCAACTTCAGGTTGGAACTTAGTTTTTTCCTGAATGAAGGAAACGGTTTCTCTTATTGTCTCTAACATAGCTAATAATCTGTTTATTGAAGTTTTCCGCATCTTCGTTTAGAAATACAACTGAGATGGGAATATAAAACATCGAATTTTTCAAATCTTCGGGAAGATCGGGAAAATTTTGAAAACGACTTGCATCTTTTTCGGTAGTAATAAGAATTTTTTCTTTTCCTGGAAGATTGTTAAAGGCAGAAACAATATCCGAAATATCTTTAATTGTAAAAACGTGATGGTCAGGGAAATACTTTTCGGTTATGTTAATTGATATTTCTTCCGCAAATTTTCTAAGCTCAGAGGGATTTGCAATTCCCGCAATCAATAAAATGGATGGATCAAAAAAAATCAAATCGGAATAATTCTTAATAGGATTGTCTTTAAAAACCGGAACTGGTTTATCTTTTATCACACTTGTAAAGTACAGGTATTGCAAATTTTTAAGATTCAAATCTTTAACGATAATTCTTCTGTCAATTGCTTTTAAATCCGAAGGAGATTTAGTGATTAGTATGATATCAGCCCTTTTTCTTGAAGAAGCAGGTTCTCTGAGCTGTCCTGCGGGAAGGAGAAAGTCATTTATTATTGGGCGATTAAAATCAATCAGCAAAATTGAGAATCCTGGTTTTACGTATCTGTGCTGAAATGCATCATCCAAGAGAATCAGATCAATATTGTTATCAGAGTCTAAAAGTTGCTTTATTCCATTTCTTCGGTTTGCATCCACAGCAACCACTATTTCGGGAAACTTTGATTTTATCTGGAGTGGCTCATCGCCTATCAAACCTGAGTCTGAATGTTCATCTGCAAGAATAAAGCCTTTGGTTTTTCTCTTATATCCGCGGCTAAGAACTGCGATTTTAAATTCTGATCTCAATAAACGAATCAGGTACTCAATATGTGGAGTTTTGCCTGTTCCTCCAACGGTGATATTCCCAACGGAAATAATAGGAATACTAAACTCTTGTTCTTTTAAAAGTTCAAGATCAAAACAAAAATTACGTAACCTCACTATTAAGCCATAAATCCAGCTCAAAGGAAGCAGCATATAAGAAAAGAAATTTTTATTTCTCAATCTGGAATTGAATTATTTAAGTAAAATAACAAAAAACCGCAGTAAAAAGCATTTGGAAGATTCCATTTTTTACTGCGGTTAATGCTATGATAAAACGTTACAAAATATCGATTTCGTATGGCATAATTGCCTGAATACCGCTTAAGCTTTTTACAGTTTGTAGTTGTTTGTAATATTTATAATCGATACCCATTTCCTTATAGATAATTTTAACTCTGGCATCCTCAGTTAACTGCTTGATGAATGCTTCGAATGAAGCATCTTGTTTTGGGAAATCTACAGTCCGGTAATCGGTTAGATTTGCTTCAGCAGCTGCTATTTCTATTGCTTTTTTGAGGCCTCCGAAATCATCTACAAGTCCGATTTCTTTTGCATCCAGGGCGGTGTACACGTGACCGCGACCAATTTTATCAACTTGTTCAACGCTTAAATTTCTGCCTTGAGCAACCCTACCAATGAAAATTTTGTATGTATTTTGAACTTCTTTTTGAATCAATTCCAATTCAGCTTTATCTAGAGGTCTGAATAATGAACCAAGATCGGAATGTGCATTTGTATTTACTACATCGGTGGTAATACCCAGTTTATCGTTCATGAAGTCTTTCACATTTGGTAGCATTCCAAATACACCGATTGAACCTGTAATTGTGTTTTGACTTGCAATAATTTTACGTGCCGGAGCAACAATATAATATCCCCCGGAAGCTGCAACATTTCCAAGAGACGCTATAAGCGGTTTAGTTTCGGATGCAAGTTTTACTTCGCGCCAGATAACTTCAGAAGCCAAGGCACTTCCACCACCTGAGTTCACCCTTAACACTATTGCCTTGATACTGCTATCCCGGCGGGCTTCACGAATAACTTTTGCAATTCTGTCGGAACCCATGTTATCAGCACCTCCGTCACCTGTGACAATTGTACCTCCAGCATAGATTACTGCGATTTTGTCTTTAGCCAAACCCTTTTTTTCATCTCTTTTCTTCGGAACTTTAGTGTATTTTTTCAAGGTAATGGCTTTAAGATCTTTTTTCTGATCGGTTGAGGTTAGAGTTTTCAATTCTGCCAGAATTTCATCAAAATATTTCAAACCGTCTACCATCTTGTATTCAAGTGCAACTTCAGAATTGCTAATAGTCATCTCATCAGCAAGTCTATTCAATCCGACACTTACAAGCTTTCTTGAGGTTGCAATATCAGAAACCAGTGTCTCCCAAATTGATGAGGTATAGTCAGTTATTTGTTGGCGATTTTCTTTACTAAGGCTTTCATACATAAAGACTTCAGCAGCCGATTTGTATTCACCTGCACGAATAATCTGAACATCGATTCCAAGTTTATCAAGAGCACGCTTGAAAAACAAAGGCTCTGCAGTTAGTCCAAGCCAGGCAAGCTCACCAGTAGGAGTAAGGTAAATGCTGTCTGCAACAGATGCCAGGTAATAGCTCCCTTGAGTATAATAGTCAGCATGAGCAATCAGAAATTTCCCCGATTCCTTAAATTTAATTAGCGCATTTCGTATTTCCTGAATACTTGCAGCACCAGCCGAAATAGTAGTAAGGTTCATATAGATACCATCTATGTTACTATCTGAGGCTGCCTTTTCAATATTATCGAGGATTTTATTTAAGCCCATTTTGTTGGCGCCCGAAAAACTCATAAAATCGAGCGAAGCATAAGGATTCTCTGGATCACGGTCAACAACTGGGACATCGAAATTCGCTAATAAAACTGTATGCGGTTCAAGAACTGTTGGTTTTTCGCTTGAAGCGGCGGAGATTATGCCCAGCAAGATAAAAAACATGAGTAAAAGAGAAAGCATCACTCCAACGATGGATGCAAGTGTGAATTTCAAGAAAGATTTCATAGGAAGTGTAGATTAATTATTATTGATAGCGTCGAAAAATAGTCCATCTAAAATTAAAATAATATTCAGTACTTTGGAAATCATATTGCAGTTAATATTCGAAGATTATTATGAACCGACTTTTTCTTTTGACGGGAAGTAATTTAGGAGATCGTAATGAGCACTTAAACAAGGCATTAGATTTTATTTCGCGTCAACTAGGTAAAGTTATTTCAAAATCACAAATTTATAGGTCTGAATCCTGGGGATATAAAAGTACGGGGATTTATTACAATCAGTGCATTGAAGTTGAGACCTTTCTTGGTCCGCATGAAACATTGAAAATTATCCTTAAGATTGAGGCGGAAATGGGCAGGCAAAGAGCAGGAGAAGGTTATTCCGACCGGGATATTGATATAGATATTTTGTTCTTTCATAATTTAATTATTGACGATTTACAACTTACAGTGCCTCATCCACGGTTTCATTTGAGGAGATTTGCGCTCCTCCCAATGAATGAGATTGCCGGGGAATTTCTACATCCAATTTTAGGCAAAACAATTTCGGAGTTGCTCTCAGAATGCAAGGATGAGTCCATTGTTTCCAGAGTTTAATTATTTAATCTACAAAATTCCCTCATCAGCAAATGAATAGAAGTGTTTATCTGCTATGATTATATGATCCAATACGTTTATCTCCATAAAATTAGCAGCACTTTGTATTTTTTGAGTGATTTTTTTATCTGGTTCACTAGGTTCAGTATTTCCAGATGGATGATTATGACAAAGAATAATACCGGAAGCAAGTTTTTCTATTGCATTTCTAAGGATTATTCTGGTGTCAATTACAGTTCCTGAAATGCCGCCCTGACTGATACGTGTTTTGTCAACAACCTGATTTGAGCGGTTAAGGATTAAAATCCAGAATTCTTCATGAGGAAGATCTCCTAAAATTGGATGAAGCAGGTTGAAAACATCTTTACTGGAGTTAATTTTCGGCTTTTGTGCTGATTCAGATTGGGTTCTTCTCCTTCCCAATTCAAGAGCAGATAGTAGCATCAGCGCTTTTGTCTCGCCAATTCCTTTTATTTGTTTTAACTCAGAAATACCTAATTTACCTAACTGATGAAGATTATTGTTTGCCGATTCTAAAATTTGTCTGGCTAAATCCACAGCTGAAGAATTTCTTGTACCAGATCCTAAAAGAATTGCAAGTAATTCTGTATCGCTAAGATTATGCGTACCATGGTTGAGCAGTTTTTCTCTTGGACGATCTTCCAGTGCCCAGTTTTTAATAACTGATTTTTTATATTCCATTTCCTTTTTATGTCTTAATGTGGCATGAACGCAAAAATCAGCCAATAAACAAAAGAAATTTTTGGATGTGTAGTTAAAATTTTTCGTTCGAAGAAAAAGAAGAACAAACCAGGTTTGGAGAAATATGAAATACTGTAAAAACAAAAAAAGCTGCCTTATGGGCAGCTTTTGAATATTTTACAAATCAAGTACTTATGACAAACTTGAAACGTGTTTCTGAAGTTTTGATTTCAGATTACCAGCTTTGTTTTTGTGAATTACATTAGTTTTTGCAAGTTTATCGAGCATTGAAACCACTTTTGGGAAAAGTTCGGCAGCAGCTGCTTTATCAGTTGTTCCGCGCAGTTCTTTAAGCGCATTACGCATTCCTCTTGCATAATATTTATTATTCACACGCTTAATTTCGTCCTGTCTGATTCTCTTCTGAGCTGAATGATGATGTGCCATTATTTAATATTATTATTTGTAAACGACGATTCTTATCTGATAAATTTGGCTTGCAAAAGTAAGGAATAATTTGAAATAAAAAAATATTTGCAGGGATTTAATTAAAGCTTGAACTTTGAGATTGTTTACTCATCAAATTTTTTTACATTTATTAGGTTCAATTTAAAGACAAAATGCAACGATCGCAGCAGATTGGGCTTATTGAAACATTTAAAAAAATATACGATTAAAAGCCTCTTAGATTACAAAACATGAATAGCATGAGAATTTCAGGTCTTATTTTGTTCAGCTTTTTTTGTTTGATTTGCAATATTAGCCTTCCTGTTAACAGGTTAGCGGATATTTCTCTTAGTCAGTCTGAAATTGATTTATTTTAAGCCCTATGCCACTACTGTATGTTATTCTTGGGATATGTTTGCTTCTTTTCATGATATTGGTTTTGAAATTTAATTCATTTCTTGCTTTTATTTTAGTTTCATTATCTGTTGCTTTGGCAGAAGGAATGCCTGTTGCAAAAGCTGTTTCGTCGATTGAAAAAGGAATTGGCGGAACCATGGGAATTATTTTAATGGTTCTGAGTTTTGGAGCAATGCTCGGAAAGCTGGTTTCAGAAAGTGGAGCTGCTCAAAGGATAACATCAAGATTAATTTCAGTTTTTGGGATTAAGAATATCCAGATAGCATTGATGATTACCGGCTTTATTGTTGGCGTTTCATTGTTTTATGATGTTGGCTTTTTCGTGATGATTCCTTTGGTATTTACTGTGGCAGCCTCAACGGGATTGCCATTGCTATATGTGGGTTTACCGATGCTTGCATCACTCTCGGTTACCCATGGTTTTCTACCTCCCCATCCTGCTCCATCTGCTATTGCAGTAATGTTTGATGCAGATATCGGTAAAACTATGGTCTATGGTATAATTGTCGCCATTCCGGCGATTTTTATTTCTGGTCCTGTTCTATCCAAATATCTTAGCAGAATTCCGGCAAAACCGTTGGCAGAATTCATAAACTTTAAAGTATTGGCCGATTCCGAATTACCTGGTTTCCGGGTAAGCTTCTTTTCTGCTTTGATGCCTGTAATTTTAATTAGCTTTTCTACAATTTTCGGATTTTTCCTTGAAGAGGATAATGTTTTACGGGTAATTTTCGGATTCATTGGGAATCCAATTATCGCACTGTTAATATCTGTTTTGTTTGCAGTTTATTTCCTTGGAATTGCAAGAGGAAGGAAAATTACTGATATTATGGAATCCCTGACCCATTCTGTTATAAGTATTACAACTATTATGTTACTCATTGCTGGCGCCGGCGCCTTGAAACAGGTTCTTGTTGATAGTGGAGTTAGCACCTATATTGGAGAGCTTCTCAAAGGGTCAACACTGTCACCATTGTTTCTGGGATGGTTGATTGCAACGGTAATTCGCTTTTGTGTCGGATCAGCAACTGTTGCCGGAATTACTACAGCAGGAATTGTACTCCCTCTAATAACAGGCACAGCAGTGGTTCCTGAATTGATGGTTCTTGCAATTGGTTCAGGAAGCTTGATGCTGGGCCATGTAAATGATGGAGGATTTTGGCTCTTTAAAGAATACTTTAATCTGAGTATAAAAGATACTCTTAGAACTTGGACTGTAATGGAAACATCTATTGGGATTACAGGACTCGCCGGAGTGATGATATTAAGCTTGTTTGTAAAATAATACTATTTGATACCTATGGAAAACGATCCTTTGGCTATAGTTCATTTCGTTACAACCTAACACCCTATCTTTATTTCGGGAATAAAAAAAACTTGCTAGCTGTAAAAGTTGATAATTCTCAGCAGCCTAATTCCCGCTGGTATTCCGGATCCGGTATTTACCGTAATGTCTGGCTTGTAAAAACGGGTAAAGTTCATGTTGATCTCTGGGGAACACAAGTATTGACTCCCACTATATCTGAAGCAGAAGCCTCAATAAGTATAGCTACAAGAATTCGAAATTCCACTTCAGATTTGCAGAAAGGGATTCTGGAAACAAGCATCCTTGATCAGAACGGGAATATAGTTTTAAAACGAAAAGCATATTTCAAAATAAGTGCAGATTCTACGGGATTGGTAAAACAAGATTTTACTCTCGAGAATCCGGTTTTATGGACACTTAATAAACCTGTTTTGTACAAAGCGATTAATAAAGTACTAGTTGGAAAAACTGAGCTTGATAAATATCAAACTGCTGTTAATACTTACTTATCCAAAGCTTTAAGAATTGCATGGAGTGAATTTACCGATTTTTCTTTCAGCTCAATTCGCACCTCAGTTTTCTCAATACTGCCAGAGAGTGTGAGCGATTTCAAAGATGCTCCTGCATTACCCATTCCTTTTGCAAAGGTTTGATCCAGTTCGGTATTGAAATAATTCCTTAGTTTTTCCGAATAGGTATCTCTATCAAGATTAAGATAAACACAAACAGGATAATCAATTAGAGCTTTTGATATGTCCTGAGAAAATAGATTGTTTTCTATCTTACCGCTATTAATAATCTCAGTTATGTATTTCTCGTGATTGGATAAAAGAATAATTTTATTTTTTATCAGGATAAAAAACGGCGTGTTTTCAGCATGAACAATGTAATATCCTTGTTTTTCTTCCAGTGATTTGTTTTGCATTACCAGCTTTAAAAAATCGGTAAAAATCTTTTCATCATTAAGCTGCATGGCTGCAACTAAAATAGGCATATTTTTATCTGAACATTCAGTGGTATCAGATGCATTATTATCTGACTTGATGGGAGTAATCCCGTTAATAGAAAAAGCAAGACTTCCCTGAATAGAATTCAGCACTTCTGCAGGTTTTTTACCGGATTCTTTCTCAAACTCTTCAAGGAAAGCATTATTACCGGTATTAAGTAACCGAATAATTTCCAGCATTTTCTCAGGATTAATTCTTAAGTTTCCAGCAAGGATAAGGTCTTCAGCAGGCAACATTTTCAAAATATCTTTTTCTGCTGCCAGATCAATAAAATTAAACTTGTCAAAATTCTTTTTGAAATCAGGATTTAACCGAAGATTTGAATTGATAATAATTTCACCATTCCCAAATTCAAGAGAAATGTGTGCGTAATTATTATTTATTGCGCCAAATATATTCATCATTCCTAAGCCACCATTACCCAGATTTCCCAACTGGTTGCTTGTTAACCATAGGTTGAGGTCTTTTTGCTCACCCAGAAATGAATTAAAATCCTTTTCACTTAAAATGCAGTTTTCATCTTCAAGTGAAAATAATTCTTTTAACTTTTCTTCGATGGGAGAATTATATGAGCCCTTAATCTGAGTAAGGTGTATAAGTAGTGATTTATTCCAGGCAAGAACATTTCCGTCTTTCTTAGAATAGGTATAGTTTTCAGCATTTTCTTTAGTAAAATCAACATTGTATTCTTCACCCATTTTTTCCAGAAACTTTTCAAAAACCTTTTTACTTTTGATTGGCATTATTACACCGAGGTATTTTTGTTCCGAACCGCAAACGAAAGCACATGAATGGGCGTTTACATCAATACCGCTCATTCCGGGATTTTCGAATAAAAATTTATTAAACTCTTTATCACCAAGTACATCCTTCATAAAATTCAAATCTGCAGCATCTGCTTTTTCCATGAGTTTACCAGGACTAAAACTTGCGATGAATGCAGCATCATCAGGTACAATGGTGTAGATTTTCTTGTTGGATTGATTGCAGGAGCTAATCAGAACTGAAAAACAAACTAGTAAAAGGAAGGTAATTTTATGGTTCATGTCATTGAAATTATAAGTGTTTAAAAGAATATTGAAAGTGGATATACCTTACACAAAGGTAATTCATTGATTTCGTGATATTTGGCGAAGAAATATTCTGCAATGCTTAAAATCTCTATGATTCCACAAAGCATCCAATATAGTAACTGTGTAATGTAAAAGTAAATAGATATAAGTTAAAAATTGCTTTTGTGTTAATTTATTTTTGGTATAAACTCACCACTATGTTTTTATAATTTAGAAAGACTTCAAACGTCAGAACAAAAAATAGTATTAAATTTGCTCAGGTTTTGGTTTCGATGGTGCATTCGGCACCGCAGAATTAAAAGGGAATCCGGTGAATTGTTAATTTTTAGCATGAGTCCGGAGCTGTTCCCGCAGCTGTAAGTCCTTATCAAAGCTTTTTGAAATCTATGCCACTGTTACGATCAGCCTAAGGCTGACAGGATGGGAAGGCTCAAAAAGCAGGACAAGCCAGAAGAACTGCCAGAACTTGTATATGTTTTTTGCTTTCGGTGAAAAAGCAGGGAATGATTCAAATATTTTACCAGAATCATTTTTAACCTGATCGGAAGCGGATTGCGCAAATGCTTTTTAGTAAGCAAATTAAATTTTTGGCTTATGCGATCCGTGTTATTATTTGCCTTGATATTTATGGTATGTCCGTTTTCACGGGCACAGGAACTCATTTTTGCCAGTGAGCTCTTTGAATATTCTCCGGCACCAGGTCAGTTTATAAATGATCCTATCTCCGGTAGTCCCTCAGCTTCACTTAAAATTCTTAACGGAATAGGCAATCCTGTTAGCCTCGGTGCATATGGAGGATTCATTGTTTTGGGTTTTAATTCTCCCGTTAAAAACTCTCCAGATAATCCATATGGTATTGATTTCATTATTTATGGAAATGCCAGTTCCACACATGCCGAACCAGGTATTGTAAAAGTTATGAAAGATGAGAATCTGAACGGATTGCCCGATGATACCTGGTATGAGATCGCTGGTTCTGCCCATTTTACTGATGACTTGAAAAAAGATTATCGCATTGAATACACAAATCCTAATCAGCCTTTTGCTTCGGATGTTACATGGACAGATAATTTGGGTGTTAGTGGTAAAGTTTTTAAAAATTCTTTTCATTATCAACCGTACTATCCGCAAAAGGACTTGTTTCCGAATCTCTCTGATGAGAATTTAAGTTTTGAAGGAAACGTTTTAAAAGGGAATGTAGCAATTGAGAATAAGGTTTACGAGTCCCATCCCTATGCTTTTGGGTATGCTGATATGAGGCCATTTATTGGACAATCAATTTCTGGTATTCCCGATAATCCTTATACCAAGGGTATAATTGAAGGAAACGGCGGCGATGGTATTGATATTACCTGGGCAACTGATGCAATGGGTGAGTATGTATATCTTGATGAAATAAATTTCATAATGATTTATACCGGTGTTAATGATGCTGCCGGTTGGCTTGGGGAAATATCTACTGAAATACGGGGGATAGTTGATGTAAATCCCAATAAAGATATTACTGGTCAATCTAAAATGATTTTGGCTGAAGAAATCCCCAAAAGAATTACGAATTATGACGGTATTTCTCTGAAATCAGCGGTTTTCTTTAATGGGCGACAAGTAAAAAATGAAAAAATTCGTTGGGAGGGTGAGAATCCTTTGATTCTCACAATAAAAGCTGATTCTTTATTTGCTGTTGGAGTAGGAAAAACTGTTTTGAAAGGAACTCTGGTTTCTGATGAATCTGTTGTTGTAAGCAAGGAAATAACTGTTATTAACCCAGATAGGATGATTCTGAGTTCCGTGAATAGTATAATTCAGAAGGATGAAACAATTGAAATCCGCTATTCTCTTGTTGATAAAGACGATGAAGAATTAGAAAGTTTGATTCCAGAAGTAAATAATTCTAATTCAGATCATGCAGAAGTATTGGCAATTGATAAGGGAAAGATAACTATTCTAGGCAAATCGGCAGGTAAATCTATGATTTCGCTTTTTTATCCAGCCTTTCCTGGACTTACAGGAGAGATTACAATAGACG
>Ga0105047_10001196_pt1 | contig 46296 bp, 32 predicted proteins | sample MAT04_FD_78384 | JGI IMG/M metagenome (GOLD analysis project Ga0105047, IMG submission 78384) | Freshwater microbial communities from Lake Fryxell liftoff mats and glacier meltwater in Antarctica - MAT-04 (megahit assembly) | ecosystem: Environmental > Aquatic > Freshwater > Ice > Liftoff... | reverse complement strand
CGCCCGGCAATCCGCTCGCTCCCCGCGCACCGCACTTCGCGCCAAAGGCGAAGTCGGTGATCTTCCTTTTCATGTACGGCGGCCCGAGCCATGTGGATCTGTTTGATCCGAAACCGGAACTCGCGAAATGGCACGGCCAGCCCATCCCGGTCTGGAAAACGGAGGACGCCTTCATGGGCGGGAAGACGAAGAATGTGGCCATGGCCAGCCCCTACACGTTTGCCAGGCATGGTCAGTCCGGCATCGAGATGTCGGAGAAATATCCGCATCTCGCGCGGCATGCGGACAAGCTGTGCGTGATCCGCTCCATGCATGCGGAGAGCAACAATCACGGCCCGGCGCTCTTTCAAATGAACAGCGGCTCCATCCTCGCCGGCCGGCCCAGCATGGGCTCGTGGGTCACCTACGGCCTCGGGTCGGAAAGTGAAAATCTGCCGGCGTTCGTCGTCCTGCTCGATCATCAGGGCGCGCCGGTGAACGGGGCCTTGAACTGGTCGAACGGATTTATGCCCGCGGCGTATCAGGGCGTGCCTTTTCGCAGCAGCGGCGAGCCGATCGCCTATCTCACCCCGCCGAAACACATCACCACCGCCCGGCAGCGCGCCCGCCTGGATTTGCTCAAACATTGGAACACCGATTACGCGGAGGAGAATCCCGCGGAGAGCAGCCTCGCCGCGCGGATCAACGCCTACGAACTCGCCTACCGCATGCAGATGAGCGCGCCGGAATGCACCGATCTCAGCCGCGAGCCGGATTCGATGCGCCAGCTCTACGGTCTCGATGACAAGGTCACCGCGCACTTCGGAAAAAACTGCCTGCTCGCCCGGCGTCTCGTGGAGCGCGGGGTGCGCTTCGTGCAGGTTTACAGCGGCGGCAATGAAGGCCCGAAATCCTGGGATGCCCACGATGATCTCCGGAAAAATCACGATCTCCACTGCGCCGAGACGGATGGTCCGATCGCCGCTCTGCTCGATGATCTGAAATCACGCGGCCTGCTCGACACCACGCTCGTGGTCTGGGGCGGCGAGTTCGGCCGGTCGCCGGTCGCCGAGAATGGCAAGGGCCGCGATCACCATCCGAAAGGCTTCAGCATGTGGATGGCCGGCGGCGGGATCAAAGGCGGCATGATCCACGGCGCGACGGATGAATTTGGCTACGCGGCCATTGAGCGAAAAGTTTCCGTGCCCGATCTGCACGCGACCATGCTGCACCAGCTCGGGCTTTATCACGAAGACCTCACCTACCGGCACATGGGCCGCGATTTCCGCCTCACCGACGTGAGCGGGGATGTGATCACGCGAGTGTTGATGTAAGAAAAACGGCTGCTGGCCGGCCCGGTTGGTCATGAAAGCGCCGTTCAAATATTGTCGTAGCCACGGCGCATGGCGGGCGCCGGTGTAGAGGCGGCTCTGTCCGCAGGACAGAGCCGACTCTACAAGCCTGGCCACAACAGCAGCGTCGCCGCGTCAAAAGGGGATCAGCCCGTGAAGGAAGGCGCCACGTTCGAGACCGGACAGGTGCTGGCGCGCTTGCGCGATGAAAAGGAGCACACGGAACATAATCGCTACGTGCAGATCGGGGCGAAGGGATCCGAGCGCTGAGTCAGGCAGCGCGAGGATTGCAGTGATTCTGCATCGGGATTTCTGATCACGAGGACGGCCAAACCAAGAGCATTTTTCCCGATCACTCGGGGAACTTCGTGGAGGCAGCGGAGGAACATAACGGGTGTTCGCTGAGGCGTGACCGAAACGAGTCATCCCTTGCAATGCTCTTTTTCCAGGGCTCACACCGCTGTTCCCCGACCCGGCCAACACCGGAGACCTTTCCGATTCGGTAATATGAAAACATCCATCCTCTATTCTGCTCTCATCGCGGCCGCATTGCCCCTGGGCACCTTGCAGGCGGCGGATGACAAGACCATTGGCGAGAAGACCGGCGAGGTGATCGACAAGACCGTGGACAAAACCAAGGAGCTCACCCAGAAGGCGGTTGAGAAGACCAAGGAAGCGGGACGCGCCGTCGTTGCCGAAACCAAAAAAGCGACCGAAGCCGTCAAGGATGCGGTCAACCCGGAGGCCGATGCGCGCAAAGTCGATGTCACGCTCTCCGAGCACAAGATCGACATGCCGATGCAAATCGCGGCCGGCAAAACGGCTTTCGTGGTTCGCAATGTCGGCAAAGCCGAACACAACTTCGAGATCGCGGGCGAGGGCCTCGAGAAGAAGTTCCTCGCTTCCGTCGATCCCGACCAAACCAAAACGCTTAACGTGGATCTCAAGCCCGGCACCTACATCGTGCGCTGCCCGATGAAGGGGCACGAGGCGAAAGGCATGGAGATGAATCTGGTCGTGAAATAACCGGCTCGCCGTTCCGGCGATCCGCGCACTGTTGCCCAAGAAACCCGCACCGCCCGCCCACCTCCGTGGGCGGGCATTTGGTGCCGGGCGGCGCCGTCGCCTGGTGATCTGGTGCATTTGCCGAGAAAAATGTCCGGGGCAGCACGCGGTAAAACGCTTCGTCATCCTGAACGGAGTCGAAGGATCCGGTGCGTCCGGCTCGGGCTCCCGGGATTCTTCGACGACGCACAGGATGAGAACCGAGCGTCCTCCAGGCGGGAAGGCTGGCCGCTCTCACTGGCGTCCAGAGCGCCCCGTGAACTCGCGCGGTGGGACGCTTGAGTTGTCATCCGCCCTGTGTTCCCTTCCCCGCCCGCGGCGGCCGTCCGGCGCGATCCACCTCTCGTGAGCGACCCATCCCCTTCCCGTCCTGCCAGCCCCTGGAGCGTGCTGCGCCAGCCGGCGTTCGCCCGTTACATATCGGGGGAAGTGATCTCCATGATGGGCACCTGGATGCAGCAGATGGCCCAGGGGTGGGTGCTCGCGGCGCTGACCACAAGCGCCTTCACGCTCGGGCTCGTGACCTTTGCCTCCTCCATCCCGATGCTGGCGCTGACGATGTGGGGCGGCGTGGTCGCGGATCGTTTCGATAAACGGCGCATCCTTTTCGTGGCGCAGATCGCCCAGGCGGCGCTGGCCATTACGATCGGCTGGCTCATCGGTCAGGAACGCATCGCGGTGTGGCATCTCGTGGCGGCAGGCGCGACGCTCGGGATTGTCACCGCGTTTGAAATGCCCGCCGCCTCGGCCATGGTTCCGCAACTCGTGACGCGGGACCGGCTGTCGGCGGCCATCGCCATCGATCGCTCGATGTTCCATCTCACGCGCTTTGCCGGGCCGGCGCTCGGCGGATTGCTGATCGCCCAGGTCGGGCTGGCGTGGGCCTTTTACGCGAATGCCCTGAGCTTCGGCGCGCTGATGATCGCGCTGGTCACGATCAAGCTCCGACCTGTCGAGCGTCCGCCCGGCGACGATGGGCGGCAGACCGGGATGAAGGAAGGCATCGCGTATGTGCGCGGCGACCGGCCGACGCTTGCCATGCTTTCACTGCTCGCCACGGTGACGACCTGCATCTCGCCTTTCTTCATGGTCCTCATGCCGCTTTATTCCCAGCACATCCTGCACATCGGCCCCGCGGAACACGGCTGGCTCATGGCGTCGTCGGGCATCGGCGCGTTTGCGGGTTCCGTGTGGCTGCTCTCGATCCCGGCAGCGCGGCGGCGCGCGTATCTTTTCGGCGCGGTGACGGCGGTGTCGCTGGCCATGGCCGGGCTGGCCGCCGCGCGCCACGTGGCTTGGGCGATTGCGGCGATGATCACGCTCACGCTCGGCACGTCCACCCTCTTCGGCCTGGCCAATACCGTGGTCCAGGAACGCGCGCCGGATCACCTGCGCGGGCGGGTGTCGGCGCTCGCCGGGATGAGCTTCTTCGCGGTGCTGCCGTTCTCCGGGTTGCTGGTTTCGAAGTTCGCCGATCTCGTCGGCATGCGTGCCGCGATGGGCACCGCGGCGGTGTGCTTCGGCCTCGGCGCGACGCTGCTCCTGCGCAGCCATCGCCCCACCACCGCGGTCTGAGCAGGGCGTTCGCCTGCAAGACCGGCTTGCTTCTGACCGGCAGTTGCAGACGTATTAGCAGACCGTCGTCCCTCACTCCCTTTTTCGCGCCATGAATCGCCTCCGTCTTTGCCTCGCCCTCGCCGCCGCCTGCCCCGCGCTCGCCTTCGCCCAAGCTGCCGAATCGGGTGACGGCAGCAAAAAGAAAGACCAGGACCCGGCCAGCGTATCGCTCGATGACGCGGGCGAGTCCGCGATGAAAAAGTTCAGCGTTGCGCCGGGGCTGCGCGTCGATCTTTGGGCGGCGGAGCCATTGCTCGAGAATCCGGTCGCGTTCGCTTTCGATGAAAAAGGCCGGGCCTTCATCGTGGAGACGTATCGCCGTCGCACCTCGGTGCCGGACATCCGCCGGAACACCGAGTGGCTGCTCGATTCCATCGGCATGCGCAAGGTCGAGGACCGCGTCGCCTTCCTGCTCAAAGCGCTCGCGCCGGAGCTGAAGCTCAAGCCGGCGAAGAATCGCGAGGACTTGAATGGCGACGGTCAGTTCGACTGGCGCGACTGGGCGGTCGAGACCGAACGCGTGAAGCTCGTCGAGGACGCGGACGGCGACGGGAAGGCGGATGTGTGGAGCGTTTTCGCCGAGGGCTTCCGGTCCGCCGAGACGGGCACCGCGGCGGGCGTGGCCGCGCGCGGCGACGAGGTGTGGTTCGCGTGCCTGCCCGATCTGTGGCGTTTTCGCGGCGGCTCCGGCAAGCAGGCGGCATCGAAGGAAAAGCTGCTCAGCGGCTTCGGCGTGCATATCGCCTATGGCGGTCACGACATGCATGGCGTGAAGATCGGCCCCGACGGGCGGCTCTACTGGACGATCGCCGATTGCGGCGCGCATGTGACGACGAAGGAAGGCAAGGTCCTCGCCAATCCCGACAGCGGCGCGGTCTTCCGCAGCGAGCCCGACGGCACCCAGGCGGAACTCTTCGCCACCGGCCTGCGCAATCCGCAGTCGCTCGCGTGGAACGATCTCGGCGACCTCTTCACCGGCGACAACAATGCCGATGGCGGCGACAAGGCGCGCTGGACGCACCTCGTCGAAGGCGGCGACTACGGCTGGCGGATCGGCTGGCAATTCCTGCCCAAGCTCGGGCCGTGGAATAGCGAGGGCATGTGGCACCTGAACAACAACCCGACCAACCTCGCGCTGCTTCCGCCCGTCGGCTTCATCGGCCACGGACCCGCGGGCATCGCGCACTATCCCGGCACCGGCCTGCCCGAGAATTACGCGGATCATTTCTTCTACGCCGATTTTCCCGGAGGCGTGCGCTCCTTCGCCCTGAAGCCGAAAGGCGCCAGCTACACCGTCGAAAATCCCAGCGACATCCTGCAGGACAATCAGGCGAAGAACATGACCGGCAAGCTGCTCTGGGGCTTGTATCCGAGCGACGTGCAATTCAGCACCGACGGCGGTGCCTATGTGCTCGACTGGGTGCAGGGTTGGGAGAAGACCGGCAAGGGACGCATCTACCGCGTGCATGATCCGGCGGTGGATGCCAGTCCGCTCGTACTGGAGACGAAGCAACTCCTCGCCGATGGCCTGGGCAAGCGCGACGACAGCGAACTCGCGAAACTGCTCGGGCACGCCGACCAGCGGGTCCGCTATGCGGCGCAGTTCGAATTGGTAAAGCGCGGCGACCCGACCGTGCTCGCCCAGGCCACGCTCGACAAAAATCCGCAGCTCATGCGCATCCACGGCATCTGGGGCCTGGCCCAGCTCGCCCGCAGCAAGCCCAAAGCCGCCAACGCGCTCATGCCGCTGGCGCAGGACAAGGACTCCGAAGTCCGCGCGCAGTGGGCGAAGTTCGTCGGCGAAACCGGGCTCAAGAGCGAAACCGATCTCGTCATCCGTTTGCTCGCCGACGATCAGCCGCGCGTGCGTTTCTTCGCCGCGCAGGCGCTGGGCAAGGTGGGAATGAAGGAAGCCGTGCCCGCCCTCATCGCCATGCGCAATCTCGGCAACGATTCCGACGCCTACGTGCGGCACGCGGCCGCCGTCGCGCTCGCGGCGCTTTCCGATCAGGCGGGACTGGTGGCGGCGGGCAACAATGAATCCGTCGCCATCCGCACCGTGGCGCTGCTCGCCCTGCGCCGGCAGCGGAGCGCGGAAGTCGCCCGTTTCCTCACCGACAAAAATCCGCAGCTCGTCGTGGAAGCGGCCCGGGCCATCCACGACGGCGAGATCCCCGCGGCGTGGCCGCAGCTCGCGGCGCTCGCCGGCAAGCCCGGCCTTCCCGAACCCGTACGCCGGCGCGCGATCAATGCCAACTACCTGCTCGGCACCGCCGAGGCCGCGCAGCGCCTGGCGAAGATCGCCGGCAATATCAAAGCCGACCCGGCCCTGCGGCTCGACGCTCTGCAGACGCTCGGCGCCTGGAACGAACCCTTTCGTCGCGATCGCGTGAACGGCCTCTGGCGCGAACTGCCGGGCCAGCGCAACACCCAAGCCGTCGTCCCCGCCGTCGCCTACATTCTCCCCGCGCTGCTCCGTGAGCCTTCGGAGCCGATGCGCCTCGCCGCCGTCGAAATCGCCGGCAAGCTCAAAGTCACCGCCGGTGAAAGCGTGCTCCTCGCCGCTGTCGGCGACCAGAGCCTCGGCGGCCGCACCCGCGCCGCCGCGTTGCGCGCGCTCGCCGCGATGGATTCACCGAAGCTGGCCGACGCCGTCCGACTGGCCGTGACCGATACCGACAAACCGCTGGTCGATGCCGCCCGCCAGCTCGCGGCCAGGGTCTCGCCGCTCGACGCCGTGAAACTGAACGCCCCGGTCCTCGACCAAGGCACGACGCGCGAACAGCAGGAAGCGCTCGCCACGATCGCCGCGCAACCCGTGCCGGAAGCCGATGCCGTGATTCTCGCGCAGTTCGAGCGCCTCGCGGAGAGCAAGCTTCCGCCCGCGCTCTGGCTCGATCTCTCCGAGGCCGCGGCGAAACGCGACCACCCCGAAATCAAACGCCGCCTCGCCGAGCGGGAAGCCGCGCAGACCCAGAGCAAAGACCTGCTCGCCAAATGGCGCGACTGTCTGGAAGGCGGCAACGCCAAATTGGGCCGGGAGATTTTCACCGAAAACGCCGAGGCGGCCTGCATGCGCTGTCACAAATGGAAGGGCGAAGGAGGGGATGTCGGCCCCGATCTGGCGACGATCGCCCAGGCGACCGACCGCATCTTCATCCTCGAAAGCATCATCGATCCAAACGCCAAGATCGCGCCCGGTTACGACAACGTGCTGCTGACCCTCCAGAACGGCGAAATGGTCGCCGGCATCCTGAACAAGGACGGCGAAGAAGAAGTGACGCTGACCAACGTCGCCGACGGGAAGAAGCAGCAGATCAAGGTTGGGACAATCAAGGAGCGCACGCACGTCCCGAGCGCCATGCCGCCGGGCCTCGCCGATGGGCTCGGCAAGCGCAACCTGCGCGACCTGATCGAGTTTTTGTCCAGCGGCAAGGTCAAGCCCGCGGAGGGTCCGGCGGCTCCGCCTCCATAGAGCGGAATAAACGCAATCGTCGCCGCTTCGTCTTGCGGCCGGTGGAGAGGAGGCGCTGTCCGAAGGGCGCGTCGCTTGGGCGAAACTCGGGGCGCGAAGGCGGCACGGCCCGCTCCGCGGGACAGAGCCGCCTCTACAAAACCGGAGACGCGCCAACTTTACGGGTGGGGCGCGCGGCGTATGCCGATCACAATTCGCGGACGCGAATCCGGGTCGTAGAATCGGCCGTTTGGCCGTTTCCTTTGCCGGCGCTCTTCGGAGAGCGCGCATTCAGGACGAAGGTGTTGTTGTCTCCGTAGTGCGACCAGGGACCGCTGGGAACATCCTTGAATTCCACGAATTTCCAGTCCGTCACGTCGGTGCCATCCAGCCCGAGGAAGTCGCGCACGGCCGGGGAAACGTCCAGGCCCGCGCCCTTGTTGAGGTTCGGCTTGGGCCGTTGGTTGCCGAAGACGTATTCCCAATGATCGGTGCGGAACGGGCCGCAATCGCTCCACTGGGCGTAAACAGTTTTTCCGGCACTGTTGCGAATGGCCACCCAGCGGTCGCGGCAGACCGATTTCCCTTCCCGCTCAAAGTCCTCCTTAAACCAGGGGATGACTCGTCGCGCTTCGGGCTTGGTGGTGCCGCGGGTGACATCGTTGTAGGGCAGCGCAACGTAGAAAGGATTTTGCCGGGGGATAAACTTCGCCGGGAGGAAGTGTCGCCGCTCCGCCGGGTCGGGGTTGTCGTAGCCCCCAAAATTTTGCGCCCAATTCACATCCCACGAACTGCTGTGATTCGGGGTGAAGTTGTTGCCGGACGGCCGTTCTCCGACCCAGAAGACGGTGGTGACGATGCCGGTTTTCCACGGGTATCGGCCCTTCACCGCGCCGGGAACTGAGACGGGGAATTGGGGCTTCGTGGACGAGGAAATTGACGAAGGGATGGCGGCGATGGCCGGGCCCAGGGTCGGCTTCGGGTGGGGGGTCGAGCGAGCTTCGGCGGTGCGGGCTTTCCTGGTCGGCGTTTCCGTGGAGACCGCGGGCGTCGTCAGCCTGGCCACGGGAGCCGGGGTTGCTTTGGCCGTGCGACTTTCCGCGGTGCTCGTCTTCCTGGGCGGCGGCACCGGGACGACCGCGGGCGTCGTCACCTTGGCCACGGGAGCCGGGGTTGCTTTGGCCGTGCGACTTTCCGCGGAACGCGTTTTGGACGGATCGGCCGGATTCGGCCTGGCCGGAAGCGACTCCGCAGCGCGCGCTTCCGCAGCGCGCGCTTCTGCGGCCGGCGAATGCGGAAGACGCGCTTCCACGGATGGCTTTTCCACGGGAAGGGTGCTGACAACTGGGGGCCTGGATCGGAAGCCGATCTTGGGCGGGGCGGTCGGCTTCGCCAGCTCTGCGGGTCCGGGCGGCGTTGCCACCCTGGCGGGCACTCGCGATTTCAGCCACTGGAGTCGCTGTTCCGCGTCGTCCAACGGAGCCGCGCCGCGCGGTTCGGTGGTCTGCCCGAGCGATAGGGCGACGGGAAACAAAAGCGCCGAAGCGAAGACGACGCGGACGACAAACCTTCCTGAGGGTGGGAAGACGATGTTCAAAGTCCCGGCAAGTTATAGGAGAGCATGGCGCAAAGGTAAAGCCTCGGAAATTGCCAAGATGCATCGGCGAGAGCGCGCGGCACTTTTCCACCCGTTCAATCTCCCGGCCATTCCATTTACGCTCTCGGCGACGATATCCGGCTGAGGCGTCAACCCCGGTTGTCTTCGCACAGGCCTGCCACCTTCCGGGTTGACGGCGCGCGGCGCACGTTGCTATGCCCATTCGCCAAGAAACGGGCTTTGGAACATCCGCCTGACGAAACCCCATTCGCCTCCGACCACCTGCCTTTCGATCCCTTGAAGCTTAACCACATTCCGGCTTTCGACAGACTCACGCCGAAGCGCCCGGCGTCGCCCGGCGCTCGCAGGCGCGCAGCGAATCGCAGGCGCGCGGCGAATCGCAGAGCCCGCAATATGGAAAGGAGCGCCCTTTGAAAATTCCCGATTCGGAAGAGTGGTATGCGGCGATCGTGGCGGCGGCGCTGGATTGCATCATCACCATCGATGCGCAGGGCCTCGTGGTGGAATTCAACCCCGCGGCCCAGCGCGTCTTTGGATTCACCTTTGCCGAGGCCCAGGGACGGGAAATGGCGGAGTTGATCGTTCCGGCGCGCTATCGCGAGGCGCACCGCATCGGACTGGCGCGGGTCCTCACGAGCGGCGAGGGCCGGCTCCTCGGAAAGCGGGTGGAGATCGAGGGGGTGCGGGCGGACGGGACGGAATTTCCGCTGGAGTTGACGATCACGCGACTCGGCACCAAAGGCGCGCCCTTCTTCACCGCATTCATCCGAGATCTCTCCGAACACGTCGCCTTCGAAGCCGCGCTCCGGGCCTCGGAGGCAAGCTACCGGGCGATCTTTGACGCCTCGAATGACACCATCTTCATCCACGACATCGAGACCGGGGCGATCCTCGATGTGAATCGCAAAGCTTGCGAAGTGCTCGGCTATTCCGTCGAAGAAATGCGGCGTCTGGGCGTGGCGGCCCTGACCGTCGAAGGTTCGGATTCCACGGCGGACGCGGCGCTCGATCGGATGCGCGCGGCCGCGGCCGGCGAACCACAAGTCTTCGAATGGCTCAACCAAAGCGCTTCCGGGCAGTTCGTTTGGAACGAGGTGAATCTCCAGCGGGTGCGCATCGGCGGCGTCGATCGGCTGCTCGCCAGTGCGCGCGACATCACCGAGCGCAAACGCGAAGAGAGCCGGTTGCGCGAACGCACGGATCGCGTCGTGCGTTTCCAGACGACGCTCATGGAGATGGCAAAAGGGGACCACGTCGATCTCGAGTCCGCGTTGCGCCAGGTCACCGAGAGCGTCGCCCGCACGCTCACCGTGGAGCGCGTGAGCGTCTGGTTTTTCGACGGCCCAAAATCTGCGATTCTCTGCCGCGATCTTTACGAGACGAGCGCGGACCGGCATTCCACCGGCGCGCGGCTGGAAGCGGTGAGCTTTCCCCGCTACTTCGAGGCGCTCGCGACGCAGCGCACGATCGCCGCGAGCGACGCCGGCAGTCATCCCGCGACGAGCGAGTTTCGCGAAGCGTATTTGCAGCCGCTCGGGATCGTCTCGATGCTCGATGTGCCGATCTGGCGGCACGGAAAAATGATCGGCGTCATCTGCCACGAGCACACGGGCCGCGAACGGATTTGGGCGACTGAAGAGCAGGAGTTCGCAGCCAGCATCGCCGACGTGGTGTCGCTGGCCCTCGAGGCCTCCGATCGACGGCAGGCGGAGGAGAGGCTGCGTCTATCCGAAGCGCGCTTTCGCACGATGTTCGAGCAATCGCCCGATGCACTTGCGTTCTTCGAGACGGAGGCGGGCACGTTCACCGACTGCAATGAAGAGGCGCTCCGGCTCCTGCGCTGCACCAAGGAGCAGATCGTCGGAAAGCTTCCGTGGGAGATGGGGCCGCCGTTGCAGCCCGATGGCCGGACCTCGATGGAAGCGGCGCGGGCGCTTTACGAACAGGTGAACCGCGCCGGGTCCGCACGCTTCGAATGGCAGCACGGTCGCGGCGACGGCACGGATTTTCCTGCGGAGATTTCGGTGACCGTCGTGGAGATCGAGAATCGGCCGACCTGGCTCGCGGTGATCCGCGATGTGACGGCGCGCCAGGAGGCCGAGGCGGAGGTCGCGCGGGTGCAGGCTTCGCTCGAGCAACGCGTCGAGGAACGCACCGCCGAACTGGGGCGCGCCAATCAAATTTTGCGCGAGAAGCATGTCGAGGTGGAGCGGGCAAACCGCGCCAAAAGCGAGTTCCTCTCGCGGATGAGCCACGAGCTGCGCACGCCGATGAACAGCATCCTCGGCTTTGGCCAGGTGCTTGCGCGCAAGGTCACGCCGGAGCAGGAGAAGCATGTCCGCCACATCCTCGACGCCGGGCGTCATCTGCTCGAACTGATCAACGAGGTGCTCGATATTTCGCGGATCGAGTCCGATCAACTCCGCCTCTCGTCGGAACCCGTCGCGCTGGGCTCCGTGATTCAGGAATCGATCAACCTCGTCCAGCACCTTGCCGCGGAACGCGACGTGACGATCGGGGAGGACCCGTTCGAATCCGATTCCTTCGTAATGGCGGACCGCCAGCGCCTCAAGCAGGTGCTGGTGAACCTCCTCTCGAATGGAGTGAAGTACAATCGCCGCGGCGGCCAGGTCACGATCACCTGTTTCCGGGTCGGGGATCGCGCGCAAATTTCCGTTTCCGACACCGGTCGCGGCATTCCCGCGCACTTGCTCGATCGACTTTTCAATCCCTTCGACCGCCTCGGCGCGGAGAATTCGGAGATCGAGGGCACCGGGCTCGGCCTGGCGCTTTCGCAACGCCTCGTGGAGCACATGGGCGGGAGCCTGCGCGTCGCGAGCAAGGAAGGCGTGGGCACCGATTTTTGGATCGAACTTCCGCTCGCCGTCGATCCCCGCGAAAGTCTCCGCGCACGGCGCGCGAACGCTGCCGGTGTCGAGTCCCCTCCCCTCGATGGCCCCCGCTTCACAGTGCTCTACATCGAGGACAACGCGGCGAACCTGACGCTGGTGGAAACGCTCCTCGCCGAAATTTCCAATGTCCAATTGGTCGCCGAATCGCGCGGCGAAGCCGGGATTGCCCGCGCCCTGGAAATCCTGCCCGCTCTTATCCTCCTCGACATCCACCTGCCCGATCTGCCCGGCGACCAGGTCTTGCGGCGGTTGAAAAGCGATCCCCGCACGACGGCCATCCCGATCATCATCGTGAGCGCGGATGCCACGGCGAGCCACATCAAGTCCGTGCTCGCCGCCGGCGCGAGCCACTACCTCACCAAGCCGCTCGACGTGGACCGCTTTCTGGCCGTGGTCCAGGCGGCGTTGCCGCCGGGCGATTCCTGAAACCCAATGCTCCCTGACGAATTGAAATCCGCGCGCATCCTGCTCGTCGATGACCAGCAGCCCAATCTCGACCTGTTGGAGGCCTTCCTCGGCGATGCCGGTTACACCGACCTGCACTGCACGCGCAATTCGCGGCAAGTCTGCGCACTCGTCGGCACGCTTCAGCCGGACCTGGTCGTGCTCGATTTGCACATGCCGCAAATGGATGGCTTCGAGGTCATGGCCGCGCTGCGCCCCTGCATTCCCGCCGCGACCTATCTGCCGATCCTCGTCCTGACGGCCGATGCCACCCGCGAAGCCCGCGAGCGGGCGCTGGCCGGCGGAGCCCACGATTTTCTGACCAAGCCGCTGGAGGAAGTCGAAACGCTCCTGCGCATTCGCAATCTGCTCGCGACTCGCGCCCTGCATCTCGCGCTGCACGATCGCAACGCGCGCCTCGAGCAGTCGAATCAGGAGCTGGCCGCCGAGCGCGAAACCTCCGAGCGGCTGCTCCTCAACGTCCTCCCGCGGACCATCGCTGACCGGCTCCGCCAAACCCCCGGAACGATCGCCGACAGCTTCGAGGAGGCGACCGTCCTCTTTGCCGATATCGTCGGATTTACCGGCATCTGCGGAGGCCTCGCGCCGGAACCACTCGTTGCCTGGCTCAACGAAGTTTTTTCCGCGATCGATACGCTCGCCGAGGATTTTGGATTGGAGAAGATCAAGACCATCGGAGACGCCTATATGGTCGTCGGCGGACTGCCGCACCGGCGACCGGATCACGCGGAAGCCGTCGCCGATTTCGCGCTGGCACTGCACGACGTGATGGCCGCACACCGGAGCCCGGCGGGCGAGCTTCTCCGGTTCCGAGTGGGCATCCATACCGGTCAGGTCGTCGCCGGGGTGATCGGCAAACGAAAGTTTGCCTACGATCTCTGGGGAGACACCGTCAATACCGCGAGCCGCATGCAAACGCACGGCGTGAGCGGCGCTACTCACGTGAGCGCGTCTGTCCGCGATCTCCTGCACACTTCGCACACCTTTGCCGAGCGCGGCGAAATCGCGATCAAAGGCAAAGGCACGCTGACAACTTTCCTCCTGACTGGACGGGTGGGCTCGGCGGGAGCGGACGATCAGTGATTGTCTAAAACTCCCAACCGCGAGCCATTCTGGACGGCCCACCGCCGCGCGATCGACGTTTGAACCACTCGCAGGCGGAGGTAGTGGTGGCGCCGTTCGCCGGTCAGGTGCTGGAACTCTCCCGCGCTTGCGGCTCGCGCGAGGCCGTTTAAAGTCCCGCGCTGTCGGGCGGCCTGCGAATTTTGCGCCAAAGTCGGCGACTCCCGCGACATCGCCGCACGGTCCCAGGCGCTGCGCACCGCACCCGTTTTCATGCACCACATCACTTTCCTCCAGGACCTCGCTGTCGTCATGATCGTCGCCGCGATCGTGACCGTGCTCTTCCGGCAGTTCCAGCAACCGGTCGTGCTCGGTTACATCCTCGCGGGCGTGATCATCGGGCCCCACACGCCGCCCTACGCGCTCATCGCCGACGAAGACGCCATCAAGACGCTTTCCGAGTTGGGCGTGATCTTCCTCATGTTTTCGCTCGGGTTGGAATTCAGCCTCCGCAAGCTGCGCGTGGTCGGCGCCACAGCTTTCATCGCCGCAACGCTGGAAATCCTGCTCATGGTCTTTGTCGGTTACGAGATCGGCCGCCTCTTCGGCTGGAACCAGATGGACTGCATCTTTCTCGGCGCGATCCTCTCGATCTCATCCACCACGATCATCATCAAGGCGCTCGAAGAACTCGGGAAGACGAAGGAAAAATTCGCGAGCCTGATCTTCGGGATTCTCGTCGTCGAAGACATCCTCGCCATCGTCATGATCGCGCTGCTTTCGGGCTTCGCGGTCACGGGCTCGCTGGCCGTGGGCGACATCGGGCGCACCGTGCTCCAGCTCAGCGCCTTCCTCGGCGCGCTCCTCGTCGGCGGCCTCATCCTCGTCCCGCGCCTGCTCAATTACGTCGCGAAATTCAAAAGCAACGAGATGCTGCTCGTGACCGTCGTCGGCCTCTGCTTCGGCGTCTCGCTGCTCGCGGTGAAGCTCGGCTACAGCGTCGCGCTCGGAGCGTTTCTGATTGGCGCGATCATCGCCGAAGCCCGCCAGATCGTGAAGATCGAGGCGATCACGCATCCGGTGCGCGACCTTTTCAGCGCGGTCTTCTTTGTCTCCATCGGCCTGCTCATCGATCCAAAGGTGCTCGTCCAATACGCCGGGCCGATCTTCCTCATCACCGCCGCGGTGATCATCGGCAAAGTCTTCACCTGCGCCCTCGGCACCTTCCTCGCCGGGCACAATCAGCGCACTTCGCTGCGCGTCGGCATGGGCCTGGCGCAGATCGGCGAGTTCTCATTCATCATCGCGGCACTCGGGCTTTCGCTGAATGTCACGAGCAGTTTTCTCTACCCGATCGCCGTCGCCGTCTCCGCGCTGACCACGCTCTTCACGCCCTACCTCATCCGCTCGTCGGATTTCGTCGTCGGCTGGTTCGACCGCACCGCGCCGCGTCCGCTGGTCGGGGCACTCGAGTCATACACCCGCTGGGTCGGCCAGGCTGCGGCCCATCGCCGGAGCGGATTCGCCGGCGGTTTGATCCGCAAATGGTCGTGGCAGATCGCGCTCAACCTCCTGCTCGTCGCCGGCATTTTCATCACCGTGGCAGCGCTGCGCAATCGCGCCTTTGCCCTGTGGCCGGACGCGCCCGGCGGGCTCGAAGGTTTGAAAGCCATGCTCTGGCTTGCGGCCATGCTGCTCAGCCTGCCTCTCTTCATCGCCGCCGTGCGCAAGCTCCAGGCGATGGGCATGCTCATCGGCGAGATCAGCGTCACGCGGGTGGCCGGCGGGGCGCATACCGACGCCTACCGCGGGATCATCAGCACCACCATCCTCATCGCTGGCTGCCTCGGCCTCGTGCCGTTCGTCCTCGTGCTCAGCTCGGCCATTCTGCCCTCGCGCAATGTGCTCATCGTCCTCGCGCTGATCATCGCCGCCGCCGTCGTCATGCTGCGCCGCAAATTCATCCACCTCTACTCCCGCGCCCAAGCCGCCTTGCACGAAACCCTTGCCGAAACTCCCGCACCCCATCACGAACCAGTCGCCCCCGTGCTGCCCTCGCTGATGCGCGAGGCGGAGCTGAACCTCGTCACGATCAGCCCCGCGTCCCCCGCCGCGGGCCGCCTCATCGGCGAACTCGGCCTGCGCACGGCCACCGGCGCCAGCATCGTCGGCATCGAACGCGCCGGAGAGAACATCGTCAACCCCGGCCCCGACGAGGAACTGCGGACCGAAGATCGCGTGCTGCTGCTCGGCACCCGGGCGCAGCTCGACGCCGCGCAAACGGTCCTCGGCGCTGAGCAGAATGCCCATTCCGCCGAGGCCTGACGACCGCTCCCGGCAGGACATCGACCCGCAGGCTTTGGGCTTGGCAATTTTCCCGCGCGCTGTGGTATGCAGACGACCTCCCCTCCCCCGCGCATGACCTCCCGCCTGAATCTCCGCGACCTTTCGCTGGCCCTCGCGCTCTTCGCCGTCGCGGCATTCTTCACCCTGAAGGTGCCGGGTTTCAACTTCCTCAGCTCCCGCAATCTCTCGCTGCTCATGATCGACTTCTCGATCACGGCCACGCTGGCCATCGGGATGTTGCTCGTCATTTTGCCCGGGCACATCGACCTGAGCGCGGGGAGCGGCGTGGGGCTGATCGGCGGCATCGGCGCGGTGCTCGTGACCAATCACCACTGGCCCCCGGCGGCGGCGTTGCTCACGGGACTGGCCGTGGCGCTGGTGCTCTGGAGCGCGATGGGCGCGCTGATCGTCAAACAACGCATCCCGGCATTCATCATCACCCTCGGCGGGCTGCTGGTCTTCAAGGGGCTGTTCTGGCAGGTGATCGACAACCACACGGTGCCCATCGTGACCGGCGGTCAACGGAATCTCTACTCCCTGCTCACGACCTACTATCTGCCCCCGGCCGCGGGATACGTGCTGGCGGCGGGCGTCGTCGCCGCGCTGGTCTTCGTGCGTTGGAAAGCGCGCACCGCGCGGAAAAGCTACGGCTTCGAAACCGACGATGGTGAACTCACCTTTCTGAAGCTGTTCCTGGCCGCGCAAATCGTCTTTCTCTTCGTCCTGATCACGAATCAATTCCGCGGCGTGCCGCTCCCCGTCCTGATCCTGGGCGTCGTGGCCCTCATCGTGTGGGTGCTCACCCAGCACACGCCGTTCGGACGTTACCTTTACGCCATCGGCGGAAATGAGGAGGCCGCCGTCATCTCCGGCATCCCGGTCGAGCGCGTGACCATCGGCGCGTTCACGCTGATGGGCGCGATCGTGGCGCTGACCGGCTTCATGCAGACGGCCTACGGCGGCAGTTCGACGACCACCGTCGGCGATCTCATGGAACTCGACGCCGTGGCCGCCTGCGTGATCGGCGGCGCTTCGCTCAAAGGCGGGCGCGGCAGCGTGCTGGGAGTGCTCTGCGGCGCACTCATCATGGCCTGCCTGCTCAATGGCATGTCGCTCCTGTCGGTCGAGCCGGAGAAAAAGTTCATTGCCCGCGGCGCGGTGCTCATCCTCGCGGTGTGGATGGATGTGCGGCTCAGCCGCAAGACCGCCTAAAGCACCGTCCCGCGCAGAATCAGCGAGGCCGCGGTGAAGTAGATGATCAGGCCCGTGACATCCACGAGCGTGGCGACGAAGGGTGCCGAAGAAGTCGCCGGATCAATCCCGCAACGCCGCAGAATGAGCGGAAGCATCGCGCCCGAAATCGTCCCCCACAGCACCACGCCCATGACCGCCGCGGAAACCGTCGCGCCAATGAACAAATAGTGCGGGCCGTAGGCGTCGCTGAATTGCGCCCAGACGATGATCCGCAGAAAGCCGATGCCGGCGAGCAGTCCGCCGAGGAGCAGCCCCGAAGCGATCTCGCGCTTCATCACCCGCCACCAATCCACGAGCGTGATCTCGCCCAGCGCGAGGGCGCGGATGATGAGCGTCGAGGCTTGCGAGCCGGAGTTGCCGCCGCTGGAGATGATCAGCGGAATGAACAGCGCGAGCACGAGCGCACTGGCCAGTTCCTGCTCGAAGACACCCATCACCGTGGCCGTGAGCATCTGGCCGACGAAAAGCACGACCAGCCAGACCGCGCGCTTGCGCACGATCTCGAATAGCGGCGCGTCCATGTAAGGCTCTTCCAGCGCCTGAATGCCGCCGAGCTTTTGCATGTCCTCCGTCGTCTCCTCTTCCTGCACATCGAGCATGTCGTCCACGGTCACAATGCCGAGCAGCTTGTCCTCCGAGTCCACCACCGGCAGCGTGTTGCGGTCGTATTTGCGAAAAATTTCCAGCGCCGTGGCCTGATCATCGGTGGCCCGGAGCGCGACGAACTGGCTGTCGCAAAACTCCGAAATTCTCGTCGCCACCGGTCGCGTGAGGATTTCGCGAATGCGCAAATCATCGATCAGCCGGCCGCGCTCATCGGTCACGTAGATCACGCTGAGCGTTTCGGCCTCGCTCCCGTGCTCGCGGATGTAATCGAGCGCCTGCTGGATGGTCGCTTCCTCGCGCACGCTGATGAAATTCGGATTCATCAACCGCCCGACGCTGTCCTCGGGATAGTTCAGGAGCGATTGCGCGATCGCCTTTTCCTCCGGCGAGAGAAGCTGGAGCATCTGGGCGACCGCGGCACCCGGCAGTTCTTCGAGCAGCGCGGTGCGGTCGTCGGCCGACATGTCGTTGAGGATGCGCGCCGCCTCGGCGTGGCCCATCGCTTTGAGCACCGTCTGCTGCGCGTCGGAGTCGAGATATTCGAGCACGTCGGTCGCCTGTGCGTGCGGCAGGATGCGGAAAACGATGGCCTGCTGATCCTCGGGCAACTCCGTGATGCACTCGGCAATATCGGCGGGCGCCCAGTCGAGAAACGCCTCGCGCAGAGCGGTGAAATTCCGCTCCTTGATGAGTTCTTCGATTTCGGGGCCGATGAGGTTGCCGAGCATGCGCGGAGAGAATCACCGCTCTTCGACGCTTGCCAATGGCGGAGTGTGAAAAAGTCGCGCGTGCCGCTTTTCAATCCACGCCGAGGCATCTAGCGTCGGCCCGTGAGCTACACGGTTTTCGCCCGCAAATATCGCCCGCAGACGTTCGACGAAATCGTCGGGCAGGAGCACATCGTGACCACGCTGAAGAATGCCATCGCGCAAAACCGGCTGGCCCAGGCGTATCTCTTCGTCGGCCCACGCGGCACCGGCAAAACCACGACCGCGCGCATCTTCGCCAAGGCGCTGAACTGCACCGACGGGCCGAAGGCGGACTTCGATCCGAACGACCCGATCTGCCTCGAGATCGCCGAGGGCCGCTCGATGAACGTCCTCGAATTCGACGCCGCCTCGAACACGCAGGTGGACAAGATCCGCGAGATCATCATCGACAACGTGAAGTACGCGCCGACCGGCGGGGCGAAATACAAAGTCTATATCGTGGACGAGGTCCACATGCTCTCCGCGTCGTCCTTCAACGCGCTGCTCAAGACGCTCGAGGAACCGCCCGCGCATGTGAAGTTCGTCTTCGCGACGACGAACGTGGAGAAGGTGCCGACGACGATCATCTCCCGCTGCCAGCGTTTCGATCTCACGCGCATCCCCACGCCGCAGATCGCCGCGCATCTCCTCTACATCGCGCGCAGCGAGCATCCGCCGCTGGCGCTTTCCTCGGGCGCCGCCGAGACGATCGCCCGCGGGGCCGAAGGCGGATTGCGCGACGCGGAGTCGATGCTCGATCAGCTCGTGGCCTTTTGCGGCGAGACGATCGAGGAGAGCGACGTATTAAACATCTTCGGCTTCACCGCGCAGCAGACGGTGGCGGAGTTGTGCGAGTTTTTGATCGCCGGCGACACCTCGGGCGCGCTGGGCGCGATCCACGCGCAGGCCGAGGCCGGCAAAGACTTGAGCCGGCTGATGTCCGACCTCATCGAGCACCTGCGCAACCTGCTCGTCGTGCAATGCGACCCGCAGGGCGTGCAGGACGAACTCAGCGCCGAGGCGCTCGTGGCGCTGACCGAACAGAGCACGCGCATCGCCGCGGACAAGTTGCTCGACCTGATCGAGCAGTTCGCGAATGCGGAGGGCCGGATGAAATGGGCGGCGAACAAGAAGATGCATTTCGAGATCGCGGCCATCCGCGCCATCCAGACCCTGAGCCAGGCCACCCTCACCGAAGTCCTCGACACCCTCACCGCCCTGCGCGGCGGCGAACCGCTGCCGGAAAAGGCCAAGGCACCAGTGACCCGCTCCACGCCGCCGACGCCAGCGGTCAAGAAAGCTGCGCCGACTCCCGCTCCTCCCGAACAAAAGCCCGCGCCGAGTGCACCCAAACCGTCTTTGAGCGCCACGGTCGCGGCCTCGTTTGACGAAAAGAAAGTCGCCGCTCCCAAAACCGAGCCTGCGCCGAAGGTCAGCGAGGAACCAGTCGCCGAACCTGCTCCGAAGCCCATTGCGGAGGCTCCGGTTATTTCTGCGCCGGACCTCTGGCCGCAACTCGTCGCGCGCATTCGCAAGGATCGACCGCTGATTTCCGGCTGGGTCGAATCCGGCCAACTGGTGGCGATCAGCAACGGCGTCGCCGTCCTCGCCTTCCCGCCCGACGCCGGGATGGCCCGCGACGCCTGCGAACGCTCCAATAATCGGCCTTTCATCGAGAGCGCATTGCGCGATCTCGCGAGCCAGCCGATCACTTTGAAATGTGAAATCCGCGCCGGTCTGCTCGTCGAGAAAATCGCGCCCACCGAAACCCATCCGACCGCGCCCGATGATCCGATGGAAGCCTTCAAAAACGACCCGCTGATCCAAAAAGCGCTCGCCGAATTCCAAGCCACGTTTATTCCCGCCTAACCCCACCCAATTATGAATATCCAAAAAATGATGAAGCAGGCCGCCAAGATGCAGGAGCAGATGGCGCAAACGCAGGCCGAACTGGCCGAACGCACCGTGACCGCGACCGCGGGCGGCGGCAAAGTGACCGTCGTCGCCACGGGTGCGGGCGATGTGGTTTCGATCAAGATCGACAAAGCGGTGGTCGATCCCGAGGACGTCGAGATGCTCGAAGACCTCATCCTGACCGGCGTGAAGAAGGCGATCGAAGAAGGCAAGGCGCTCCAGCAATCTGAGATGGGCAAGCTGACCGCCGGGATGGGGCTGCCGCCGGGCTTGGGCTTCTAAAAAACGCGATCGGTTGGTTCGTCGGCGCGTGCCGTGCGGAAATCGGCCTCGGAGCGGCCCACTCCAGGGTGCCGAACCGCTGATCACCGGCGCCCTGGAGTGCGCCGCTCCAGGCGACACTTTTTCTTCGAGGGCGCCGGAGGGTCAAAAATCAAGGCTCGCGCGTCAGTCGCGCCCGCGCGGCGTCGATCTCCGCTTCCACCGCGTGCAGACGCTCGGTGCGCTGCTGTTGAGGCAGCGTTTGCGTCGCGATGACCTCCCGGCGGTAGGATCGGGCGCGGCTCGCAGTGGCCGCCGTGGGGCTGTCGGTCTCGAGTTGTTCGGCTTTGGCGACGAGCCTGAGCTGCTGAGCTTGCAGGCGTTCCTCCACGAGGCGGGCCTGCTGGTTGCGCCGGACTTTCTCGCTGCGGATTCGTTGTTTCTCGGCGGCGGTCAGGTTCCGTTCGGCGGCCGCGCCGCGGGCTTGCAAAGCCTCGCCCTGCGCTGTCTCCTGCGTCCGCCGAGCCTCCGCTCCGGCGATGCGAGATATTTTCTCCGCCTGACGTTCTCGCGCTTTGCTTTCGCTCCAGCCAAACAGCCCGCCTTCGCGGGGATTGCCCGTCGTCTCGCACGCGGAGAGGACCGCGAGCGCCATTGCTCCCGCCAGCCGGGCGAGACGCTTCATTTCGCGAGCTTTTTGTTAATCGTGATGAGCCGCTCGCGCTGATTCAGAAGTTCGCTCCGTTGGGCGCTCAGGCGGGTGATCTCCGCGTCCAATTCGGAGGTCCGCGGGTCGCCGGAAGACTTGCTGAGCACCGCCTTGTGGGCGTCGATGGTTTCCTGCCACGAGCGCGCCGCGCGATCCGCCTTGCCGATTTCGGAGTTAAGCGAGGTGCGGAGATCGAACTCCCCCACCGTGGGTCCCGCGGAACGATCCGAGGCCAGCACCGTCGCGAGCTGCTGTTCCTTGGCCGAGGCGAACTCGCGCCGCTTGGCGTTTTCAGCCTTCAGGCGTTCGATCTTATGATTCAACAACTCGAACTGGGCATCCAGAGCGCTTTCCTGCTGGATGGAGCCTTCCTTCTTTTTCGCCACCGAGTCGCCGACGGCGGCGCCAGCCAGCCCGCCGACGAGCGCGCCCGCGGCAGCCCCGACGAGGGCGCCCTGTTTGTTTTTCTTGAGCAACGCGCCGGCGCCGGCCCCGAGCGCGGCGCCCGCGGCCGCTCCGGTGAGGGCTCCCTCCGTGCGGGTGCGCTGGCCGTCATTCTTGATATTCGTGCAACCGGAGAGGGAGACGATTAGTGCCGCGGTGAAAATCGCCTGGGCCTGGGCGCGGGCCCGGTGGGAGTAAAAATAAGCATTCATCTTCGCGGGAGGATGTTGCGGCGTGTGAGCGAAGGCGCGCGAGATAAATGTTGCGCGAAAAGGGCGGAGATTCCGCTTCATCTCGCGCCGCGCCCGCGTAATGTCCGCGCCACCATGCGCGCAATCCTGGCCCTCGAAGACGGACGAACTTTCCTCGGCGAATCCTTTGGTGCGACCGGTTCCACGGTCGGCGAAGTTTGCTTTAATACCTCCATGACCGGCTATCAGGAGGTGCTGACCGATCCCTCCTACCGCGGGCAGATCGTGGCCATGACTGCGCCGCAGATCGGCAACTACGGCGTGAACGATCTCGACGACGAAAGCGCGGCAGTGCATGTGCGCGGCTACGTGATCGAGGAACTGAGCCCCGTGGCGAGCAACTGGCGTTCGCGTGGGACGCTCGACGACTATTTGAAAAGATGGAATGTGCCGGGAATTCAGGGCGTCGATACGCGGGCACTGACCAAACACCTGCGCTCGCGCGGGGCGATGCGGGGCTGCCTATCGAGCGAGGATATTTCACCCGAGCAAGCCGTGGAGCGCGCGCAGGCGGCTCCGCCGATGGCGGGCTCCGACTTCGTGAAGGAGGTCACCCCGAAAGCGGCTTATGCCTGGGACCCGGAGGACAGGGAGAGCCGGGCGTGGACGATTGTGAAGGGCGATGGCGCGAATATGCAGATCACGGAAAGCGGCGAGGTCTTTGAGAAGCTGCCGCCGATCAAGCATCGCATCGTGGCCTACGATTACGGCATGAAGCGCAATATCCTGCGCCGGTTGCGGCAGGAAGGTTTCCAAGTGCAGGTCGTTCCCGCTGAGACGAGCGCCGCGGACGTGCTCGCGCTCAAGCCCGACGGCGTTTTCCTCTCCAACGGCCCCGGCGATCCGGCGGCGCTGACTTACGTGCATGAGAATCTGCGTGGTTTGATGGGCAAAACGCCGATCTTCGGCATCTGCCTCGGGCATCAAATGCTCGGCTACGCGTTTGGCGGGAAGACGTTCAAGCTCAAGTTCGGTCACCGCGGCGGCAACCAACCGGTGAAGGATCTGGCCACGGGCAAGGTCTCGATCACCTCGCAGAATCACGGCTTTGCGGTCGATGCCGACTCGCTGCCCGCGGATGTGGAAGTTTCCCACATCAACCTCAACGACCACACCGTCGAGGGCCTGCGGCACAAGTCGCTGCCGATCTTCAGCGTACAATATCACCCCGAGGCCGCACCCGGGCCGAACGACGCGAGTTATTTTTTCGGGCAGTTTGCCGAACTCATCGAAAACGCGCGATAAGCCTGTCCCGCAACGACCGCTACGGCGAAAGGTCGTTTCGGTTTCATCGGCTTTGCGCATCCGTAAAACCTTTTTGGGCAGTCGTCCTAGCGCAGCTTCTTGAGTTCGAATTTCTCCCCGGCGAAGGCCCGCTTGACGAAGGAGCCCCACACGGCGTTGGGCTTGTAGCTCCAGTCTTCGAGCATGGCCGGGCCGGCCTTGGGGTGGAAGGCGAAGGCGGTCCAGTGGAATTTGTGCTTCTGGATGAAGCCGATCATCTCGGGCACCCAGGTCGCGGCGTCTTCCTGATATTCGGCGGGGAGCCAGTCCATCTTCTTGGCCCCGGCACCGACTTCGCCGACGAGGATCGGATACTTGTCGGCCACCACCAGAACCTTCTCCTGCCAGCCTTTTTTCCACGGGTAAATGTGCGTGGAGAGAATGATGCCCTTGGCGTCGGCGGAGTCTGTCAGCGCGTAGCCATTGGCGATGCCGGAGAGGTCGTAGGCGTAGTCGAGGCCGCCAACGAGACAGATGTTTTTGGCGCCGGATTCGCGGACGGTATCGAGGAGCTTTTGCATGCCGATGGACCGGCGTGTCGCGGCGATTTTCGCTTTTTCCCCGGGCGTAACGAAGGCGTCTTCCTCCCCGGTCTTCTTCTTCTCCGCGACTTCGCCGCCGTTGCGCCAGACTTCCCAGGTCATGCCGTGCGGTTCGTTGAAGAGGTCGAAGATGACCGCGGGGTGATCCTGGTATTTCGCCGCGGCATCTGTCCAGAAATCCGCGTGCTCCTGCCGCGGCGCACCGAACTGGTGCAGGTCGAGCAGGACGTATTTTCCGCGGTTGGCGACGAGCGTGATGACGTCATCGACAATCTTGCGATAGGCCACGCCGCCGTCCTTCTGCCCGGGACCGGTGCCGAACCACCACTTCTGCGCGACGGGCAGGCGGATGACGTTCGAGCCCCACTCCATGGCGACGAGCGAAGCTTTCATGACCTGCTCGCCCTGCGCGCTCCATTCGAGGCTCACGACGTTGACGCCCTGGAGCCAGATCGGCTGGCCGTCCTTGGTCAGCACTTGCGTGCCTTTGACCTGCAATTCCTGCGGCCACTTGTCGCGCTGCGGCGCTTCGACGGGCACCTCGGAGGCCTTGCGCTCGGCGTCGGCTTTGGCTTTGGCGGCGAGCAAGACTTCGGGATCGGTCGGCTTGAGCACAAGGTCGTCGAGATCGAAGGTGCCCTTGGCCACTTGGAACAACGTGGGCATAAGATCGAGCGTGACCGCGCCTTCCGGCACGACAAACGCGACCTTGCGCTCGACCCAACCCTGAGTGCTCCGACGCGTCGCGGGCGCGGGTGCGCCGGAGAGTTTTTTCCCCGCGGCGTCCTTGAAATCCATCATGATGCGCGCGTCGTGAAACGGCTCCTTGCCGACCTGGAGATCGGTGACGCGCTGGCGCCATGAGAGTTCGAGCGCCCTCGCGCCTTCGGGCACGACGGCGGTGCGGAAGAGCAGGATGGTCTTGCCGGGCTCGTCCGCCTTCATCCGCAGGAAGTGATTCCCCTCCTCCATCTCCCACGTCGCGCCCGCCGACTTGCCCCAATCGTCGGGCCATTGGTCGGTCTTCTTCACGTCGGTCTCGAAATTGCCGTTGGAAAGGAGCGTGCCGCTGGCCTGCAAAGTCGCGCTGGCCTTCGTCTGCATGGCAGCAGCAGTCTTGGCCTGTTTTTCCTGATCCGCCGCGGCTTTGGCGTCGGCGGCGGCCTTTAGTTCGCCCGGTTCGGTCGCCTTGATCACCACATCATCGAGATCGAATGTGCCGGCCTCGACTTGGAAAAGCGTCGGCATGAAGTCGAGCGTCCTCGCGCCTTCGGGCACAAGGAACTTCACGCTCTTCTCGACCCAACCCTCGGTGCTCTGGCCGGTGTTCGGCGCGGGTGCGCCCTTGAGCTTGCTCCCATCGGCGCGTTTGAAATCCATCATGATGCGCGCGTCGAACCACGGCTGTTTGCCCTGCTTCAAATCGGTCACGCGCCATTTGAAGGTCAACTCGATGGCCTTGAGCGAATCGGGAATCGCGATCTGCTGGAAGATCATGATCATCTGCCCCGGCTCGGTCGCGGTGAAGCGTAGGAAGTGATCACCGCTCTCGGTCTCCCAACTGCCGCCGGTCTTGGGACGCGGCCATTGGTCGGGCCAGCCGTCGCCATCGGCGTCGGATTCGAGGTTGCCATTGGGCAGCAGCGGCCCGACGGGATCGGCGGCGCGGAGCGGGCCGGTCAGCGCAGCGGCGAAAAGGCAGATCGGGACGAGGAAGCGGAGGGCCATGGATTCGGGAGGGTTGCGGATACTACACGCAGCGTCCGGCGGTGCGTCCACGCATTCTCTGCAATGCCGTGCCGCGCGGGATCGTGCATCTCGACGCCTGAGCCGTCCGAAGCATTGCTCGACAGCCGCGGGGGAAATACCGAAAGAGTTGCCCTTCTCCCCCTGAACCATGACGCGAATGTCTCTGGCGCTTCTCGCCCTCGTTGCTCCTGCCGCCGCACAGACTGTCCTCGTTTCTCCCTACGTGCAGCCCGGCAATGGAGCCACGCTGACCGGGAACGACGTCAAAGTCCTGCTCTGGCTCACTGATCAGACTCCGGGAGAATTTACCGTCGAGTACGGTGTCGCACCCGGTGCGTTGAATCAGCACGCACAACCGCACCGCACCCAACTCGATTTCGGGCTTCCCAAGCTGAGACCGCCCGCCACGCCGGCAGCCGCAAAACCGGGTCCACTGTCCGATGCCCCGACAGATCTAGACACGGTGAAGCGCGAAGCCGTGGCCAGAAGTGCCGTGCCGGTGCCCGATAAGGAACAGCATTATTTCCGCTACGAAGCGACCCTCACCGGGCTGCCTTTCGACGGCCACGTCCACTACCGCGTGAAGCTCGGCGCGAGGGTCGTGCGCGAGGGAAGCTGCCGCACCCGGGCGTCCGCAGGGCAGCCGATCCGCTTCGTCGCCGTCGGCGATCTCGCGAATGGCAAGGCGGCACAAAACGGGATCGCGTGGGCCGTGGCCCAGCAGCACCCGGATTTCATGATCGGGCTGGGCGATATCGTCTATTCGCAGGGGCGGGTGAGCCAGTATCTCCAGCACTTTTTCACCACGTTCAACGATGTGCCCAGGCCGGGTCCCACGACAGGCGCGCCGCTCATGGCGTCGATTCCGATCTATGCGGTGCTTGGCAATCACGATGTGGAATCGGCGAAGTTGCCTGACTACCCGGATGCCTGGGGCGCATTCCAATTTTTCCGGGGCCCACTGAACAGCCCGGGCGTCGGTCCGTGGAATTTGCCTCTCGGCCAAGACGCGGCGCTCGCGGACCAATTCCGTGCGCGGGCCGGCAAGGCGTATCCGGCATTGAGCGTTTATTCCTGGGACTACGGTCCCGCGCATTTCCTGGCCCTCGATTCCGGCGCGCACAGCAAGGTGGACGAAGCGAAACTCAGGGAGTGGATCGAAGCCGACCTGCGCGGCTCCCGCCAGCCGTGGAAATTCGTCTGCTTCCACGCACCCGCGTTCCACACCTCGCGCGAGCATTACACCGAGCAGAAGATGCGGCTGCTCGAACCGCTCTTCGAGGAATGCGGAGTGGATGTCGTCTTCGCCGGGCACGTCCACAACTACCAGCGCTCGAAGCCGCTCCGGTTCAAACCGATCGGCGGACGAGACCCACGCGGGCGGGTGAGCGGCGAAATCCGCCTCGACGAAACCTTCGATGGAGCCCGCGACACGACGCCCGAGGGCGTGATCCACATCGTCAGCGGCGGCGGCGGCGCGACGCTCTACAGCGTGGATTTTGCGAAGACCGTGGAGGCGCTGCGCAAGGAGCACGGGGCGAATTACACCTCGCTGACGGCGAAGTATTTTGCGGCGAAACACTCCTTCTCGGTGATCGATCTCACGCCCGCAAAATTCTCGCTCCGCCAAATCGCCATCACCGGCGAAGAGGTGGACAGCTTCACCATCACTAAACCAGCTCCTTAACGCATTCATCCCCCATGCAAACCCGCCGCCAATTTCTCCGCCAGGCCTCGCTTTCGACCGCCACGTTCGGCCTGCTCCCCCGCGCCTTCGCGCAGCAGACGCCCGCCGTTGAAAGCGCTTCTTTCTTTCTCGTCGGCGACACGCACTACTGCGCGGACCACACCGATTTCGCAAAGTTGGATCCTACATCGGCGGAGTACAACACCCGCCTCGTGGAGTGGCTCAATCGGCTGCCGGGCACGGCCTTTACTTCGGAAGCAGGTGGTGGCCAGGTGCCCGCGCCACAGGGTGTGATCCACGCCGGTGATCTCGTGGACAACGGCGACAAGTCCGGCGCGAAGCTGAAAATGGCCGAGACCGAAGCGGCGGCCTTTTTCGACGACTGGGGGCTCAATGGCGGCGACGGCAAACTCCGCTGGCCCGTCCGTGAGATCCACGGCAATCACGACGGCCCGCGCGGGGACACGCCGGTGGTCAACGAGATCAAGGCGCGGAACAAACGTCGCTCCGGACTGACGAATGTGTCATCCAGTGGCCTGCACTATTCGTGGGATTGGGCAGGCGTGCATTTCGTCGCCCTCGGCATCGTGGTCGGCGATGCTCCCGAGGTCGCACGCAAGCGCCGCTACGCGCCGTTCGGCAGCCTGCCCTTCCTCCAACAGGACCTCGCCGAGCATGTGGGGACGAGCGGACGGCCTGTGGTGCTCGTGCATCATGTCGATGTCGCCCGCTACAGCACGGAAGTGCCGGACGACATCGCGGTAAAGAACGAGTGGGACTTCGGCGACGTGCATGCCTACTACACGACGCTGCAAAAATACCGCGTGGCGGCGGCGCTCTGCGGCCACACGCACGCGCGCAATATCTTCCGCTGGAACGGCACGAAGGACACGCGCACCGCGGCGGGTCTGCCTTTCCTGAATACCGACAACAGCGCGCATTTCGGCAGCGCCTCCCAGGCCTTTCTTCATGTGGAAGTGACCGCCGCCGAACTGCGCATTCGCGAGTTCTTCACGAAAGACGGCTGGGAAACCGGCGCGTGGACGCCGCAAGTTTGGAAGTTCGCGCTGAGCTGATTTCAGTCCGTCACCGCGCCCGTGCTGGCGGTGCTCACTTGCTTGGCGTACTTCGCCAGCACGCCGCGGGTGTAGTGCGGCTGGGGCGTCTTCCACTTCGCGAGGCGCGCTTCGAGGTCCTTCTTCGGGATGCCGAGAACGAGCTGGTGCTTTTCTGCGTCGATGGTGATCGGGTCGCCATTTTTGATCACCGCGAGCGGCCCGCCGAGCGCGGCCTCGGGCGTGATGTGGCCGACGACGAAGCCGTGCGAGCCGCCGCTGAAACGTCCGTCGGTGATCAGCGCCACGTCCTTGCCGAGCCCCTTGCCCATCACCGCGCTGGTCGGCGAAAGCATCTCGCGCATGCCGGGGCCGCCGACGGGGCCTTCGTGGCGGATGACGATGACGTGGCCTTTCTTCACGCGGCCATCGAGGATCGCGGCGAGCGCGTCCTGTTCGTTTTCAAAGACGATCGCCTTGCCGGAGAAGGTCAGGCCTTCCTTGCCGCTGATTTTCGCGACCGCGCCGCCGGGGGCGAGGTTGCCGTAGAGAATGACGAGGTGGCTGTCCTTTTTGATCGGGTTGTCGAAGCCGCGGATGATGTCCTGATCTTTCGGGTAAGGTTTCACGCGCTTGAGATTCTCGGCGAGCGTCTTGCCGGTGACGGTCAGGCAATCGCCGTGCAGCAGGCCCTTCTCGAGCAGGATCTTCATCAGCGGGAGGATGCCGCCGATGGCCACGAGTTCGCTCATCAGGTATTTGCCGCTCGGCTTGAGATCGGCCAGCACGGGGACTTTGGCGCCGATGCGGGTGAAGTCGTCGATCGTCAGCTTCACCTCGGCGGCGTGGGCCATGGCGAGGAGGTGGAGCACCGCATTGGTCGAGCCGCTGAGCGCGATGACCACGGTGATGGCGTTCTCGAAGGCCTTCTTTGTCATGATGTCGCGCGGGCGGATGCCGCGCTTGATCAGTTCGATGACGGCCGCACCGGCGGCGCGCGCATCGGCGGCCTTGGCGGGCGAGATGGCGTTCTGCGCGGAACTGTTGGGCAGCGACATGCCGAGCGCTTCGATCGCACTGGCCATGGTGTTCGCGGTGTACATCCCGCCACACGAACCCGCACCGGGGATGGCCTGCTCCTCGATGAGCGCCAGCTCGCGTTCGTCGATCTGCTGGTTGGCATACTGCCCCACCGCCTCGAAGCAGCTCACAATGTCGAGATTCTTGCCCGCAAATATCTCCTGCCGATCCTTGCGCAGGCGCTTCTCGGCGAGGATGCCGGTGATGCAGCCGGGCAGAATCGTGCCGCCATAAACAAAGACCGCCGGCCGGTTCAGCCGCGCCATGGCGATGAGGCAGCCCGGCATGTTTTTGTCGCAACCACCGATCGCCACGAGCCCGTCGAAGCCTTCGCAACCCATCACCGTCTCGATGGAATCGGCGATGACCTCGCGCGAGACGAGCGAATATTTCATGCCCTCGGTGCCCATCGAGATGCCATCGGAAATGGTGATCGTGCCGAAGATCACGGCCTTGCCGCCCACGGCGTTCACGCCCGCCTCGGACTGCCGCGCGAGCTGGTCGATGTGCATGTTGCACGGCGTGACCATCGACCACGTCGAAGCGATGCCGACCTGCGACTTCTTGAAGTCCTCCCGCGCAAACCCGACCGCATGGAGCATCGCCCGGCTGGCCGCGCGCTCGTAGCCATCGACGACGAGCTTGGAATGCTCGCGATGCAGGCTCTGGCCGTTTTTCGCGGCTGGTTTCTTGGAGGTGGCTTTGGCGGTGGTGCTCATAGAAAGGGGGCGGGAGAGTAGTGGCAGGAATGGGCGCTTGGCAAGGAGCGGCGCGGCGAACCCTTCCTTTAAGCCCTCACTTCTTCCCGGCGGCTTTCTGCGCGTCGTATTCCTTCCAGAATTCCTCGGCGGTTTGGTCGGGCCGGTAGTCGGGCGCTGGGCCTTCGGCGTAGCCGAGGTAGCGGAGCTTCGGGTGCTGGCGCAGCAGTTCGAGGTTCTTCACGCCGCGCGGGAGGGCGACTTGTTCCAGATTGGGGCATTCGAGCAGGGGGCTGATGTCGGTGATGCCGGTGTCGATGAGATTGAGCTTCACGAGGGGGCTGCCGCGGAGCGGGGCGAGGTCCGTGACCGGGCTGCCCTGCACGGCGAGCGCGCGCAGCTTCACGCCGCGGATCGGCGGTTCGAGCGACGCTGCTCGCGCGTAGGCGGCGGCGGCTTCGGGGAAACGCAGTGCGGCGTCGAAGATCTGGCCCTGGCGCGCAGGCCAGCGCGGGTTTTCCGCATCGAGCTGGGTCGCGGTGGCGAGCCGGGCGAGGGCGGCGCGCACGTCGCCCTTGAGCACGAGCGAATCCGCCTCGGCGGCGAAGGCAGGTGCGGATTTTTTCAACTCCGCGAGCGCCCGCTCCGCGCGGCGGCCCTGGAGCAGCGCGTGGGTGCCAAAGCCCACGCCGGCCACGAGCACGAGCACGCCGGCGAGGGCCACGGTCTTGTGCCGCCGCAGCGCCAGCGCGAGTTGCCGCCCGAGCCCGGCATTCTCCGCGCTCGTCGCGAAACCATTTTGAAACGCCGTGAGATCAGCCTGGAGTGCCTCGACGCTCGCGTAACGCGCGTCCCGCTGGAACGCCATCGCCTTACGCACCACCGCAGCCAGCGAATCCGGGATGCGGCCGCCGGGGAGATGGCTGACCTTCGCCGCCGGCGCGGTGAGCGTCTCGGTCTGGCCCCGCGCGACTTTGTCCACGATGTGCATCGCGTTGTGGCCCTCCACTGAGGAGCGCAGCGCGAGCAGGTGAAAGAGGATCGCCCCGAGCGCATAGACATCGCTGCGCGCGTCGAGGTCTTCCACTTCGCCGCGCGCCTGCTCGGGCGACATGTAGTGCGGCGTGCCCATGATGGTGCCCGCGAGCGTGCTGCCGCCAACGTAGGCGGGACTTCCCAGTCCCGCTGCTTCCCCCGCTGCTTCCGGGACGCCGGCCGAGCGGGGCTGGGAAGCCCCGCCTACGTTTTTCGCCCGGCCCCAGTCCATGACCAGCCCTCGCCGAAGCCCCGAGCATGATGTTCTCCGGCTTCAAGTCGCGATGGATCACGCCGTGCGAGTGCGCGAAGGCCACGGCGTCGCAGACCTTTTGGAAAATGGTGAGCAGCGAGCCGAGCGGATATATTCGAATCGTTGCGCCCGTGCCCGAGGCCATCAGCTCCAGCACTTTCTTGAGCGTGACACCGCGCACCATTTTCATCGTGTAGTAGGGCTGCCCGTTTTCATCCACGCTCAGGTCGTGGATCGGGATGTTTGGGTGTTCGAGCTGCGCGGTCCCGCGGGCCTCGGCGATGAAGCGCGTGAGATCTTCGGGCGAGGAACCATCGAGCATCACCTTCATGACCACGCCGCGCGGCGTGGCCGCGTCGCGCGCCTCGAGGATCGGTCCCATGCCGCCCTGCACGACCACGCGGGCGATTTCGCATTTCGTTTCATGCAGAAGTTCCTCAGGCAACAGCCGCCGCACCGTGACCGTGCTCGGCGCGAGCGAGACATCCGGCGGCGCCAGGATCATCACGCGGTGAAACTCCAGGGTCGCCGCAAATCCCTACCCGAACATTCCGGTATTTCCAGTTTCGGACTTTTATCAAACACCCGTATTTTCCGCCGCGCCGCCGCGCCGTATGGTCCGCACGAAATGAAACCGTTTTTGATTCGCTGGCTCGTCACCACCATCGCCGTCGCCGTGGCCGCAAAACTACTCCCTGGCATTCATACGGAGGGCTGGATGCCGTTGGTCGGCATGGCGTTGTTCCTCGGAGTCATCAATGCCGTTATTCGTCCCGTGCTCCTTCTGCTGAGTCTGCCGTTTATCATCGTGACCCTTGGTTTCTTCATCCTCATCGTCAATACGCTGACTTTCTGGCTGGCGGGAGGGCTCGTTCCGGGCCTCCATGTTGCCGGATTTTGGAATGCATTCTTCGGGTCCATCGTCGTCAGCATCGTTAGTTGGGCATTGAGCGGTTTTGTTCGCGGCCCTGATGGTCAGGTGCGGATCCTGACGCAGGAAGGCCAGTTCCGGGCCGGGAGTGAGAAGCGCGTAGAAGGGCGGACCATCGAATGATCCGGGAGCACCCAAAACGAGCGGCGGTCTCCGGTCTTTTCGACCTTGCGAAAATGGGCCTGCGACCATACTTCGACCTAAGGCAAACTCCGGTGGACAGTCACGGTAAGAAACTGGATTTGGTTTCAGCATGTCCTGATTCCATCTTACGTTTAACGCAAGTGTTTGAACCTCAGTAGTTCCCGTAGCTCAAGTGGATAGAGCACTGGTTTCCTAAACCGGTTATCCGAGTTCGACTCTCGGCGGGAACACCCCGGCCCGCGGATGACCCTCAGGGTCTGCGCCTGCCGATTTCGTCGTCGCTTCCCGAGCGCGGCTGATCCGCTTTCTGTCGAAATAAAAAACGACTGCGCCACCGGTCAGGACTGATCCGGGATCAAGGCCGCGGGCTGACGGCCGCTTCCGTCGGAAAATTCGTGGGCACCTTTTGTGTCACCTTGCCGGTCGCCGCCCATTCGGTGCCCCGCCGAAGCGTGGCCGCGAAGCCCACGTCTTTCATCGCCTCGAGACCGTGGCCCAGCGCCGTGTGGAAGACGCGGCCCTTGCCGTACTCGATGGCGAAGAGCAGCGGTTCGTCTTCCCCGCTGCCGCCTTTCGCGGGATCGGAAAAGGCACTGGCGAGCACCGTCACATTTTGCGCCGGTCCCCGAAGACGGTCGTAGAGTTCGTCCTTGGAGTGCAGCCATTTCGCTGGCAGGCCAGCCATGACCGGGTGCTCGCTGGCGCGGGTGACCATCAGGAATTGGTGCTGCGGCCCATGATGCCCGCCGCTTCCGGGCGCGGTGTCGCCGATCCATTTGCCATTCCGAAAACGCAGCCAAGGACCGGATTTTTCGTTGCGCCCGCCCCAGCCGCCGACGCCGATCATCTCGTTGTACGCCTTCCATTCGGGGAAGGAATTGTTCGCGGCGTGGACGCTGACGAAGCCGCCGCCGTTGCTGACGTATTTTTCAAACTCCGCGCGGGTTTTCTCGGACCACAGCGCGCCGTTGTAATTCGACAGGACGACCTGATACGCGAAAAAATTTGGCTCGAAGGCGCTCAACTCCTGACCTTTTGCGGGAGACGTCGCGACCTCCACAGTCGCCAATCCGTTCTCTTCGAGGATCGCCTTGAGTTCCGGTGTGGTTTGCGCCCAGGCGTGATTGTTCTGGCCATCGACAATCAGGACTTTGAGCGGCGCCGCGGCCGCGTGAAAACTACCGGCGACAAGGAGGAGGAAAGTGAGGAGGGATTTCATGTGGGGTAAATGAGCGGAGCGGACATTTCCTTAGCGAGGCGTTTTGGAAAACCGATGGCCGAAGAGCCGGGCACCGTTCTACAACCACGGCATGCGTTTCCCCATCGCCACCTTGTTTGCCCTCACCGCTGCTCTCCACGCCGCCGACCCTGCGCCGAAAATTTCCGCCTGGAACGGCGGCGAGCGACTGGACTTCGAAGTCGCCGGGTGCCCGGCTTTGCTCGTCCGGCCGAAGACGCCGGCGGCTGGGCTGCCGTGGATTTGGCGCACGGAATTCTTCGGTCACGAACCGCAGGGTGACATCGCGCTGCTCGGTGCCGGCTGGCACGTCGCCTATTTCAAAGTGAGCGATCTCTACGGCGCTCCGGCCTCCATTGATCTCATGGCCAAATTTCACGATTTCGCGACCCGCACTTACGGCCTGAATCAGCGCGCGGTGCTCGAAGGCTTCAGCCGCGGCGGGTTCTACGCGGTCAACTTCGCCGCGACGCATCCCGACAAAACCGCGGCGCTTTATCTCGACGCCCCGGTGCTCGACATTCGCAGTTGGCCCGGCGGCAAAGGCCAGGGCGCGGGCAGCAAGACGTGCTGGGATCAGGCGCTGAAAATCTATGGCCTCACCGAGGAGACCGCGCCCACGTTCAAGGGCAACCCGCTGGACCGTCTGGAGCCGATCGCCGAGGCGCGCATCCCGATTCTATCCGTCTGCGGCGACGCCGACAAAGTCGTGCCGTACGCCGAAAACACCGCGCTCCTCAAAAAGCGCTACCAGGCGCTCGGCGGGAAAATCGAAGTGATCCTCAAGCCCGGTGTGGATCACCACCCGCACAGTCTCAAGGATCCGCAGCCGATCGTCGATTTCCTGCTCAACAACGCCTACGCGCGGTGAACGCCGCGCCTACTTGCCGCCGGGGCCACAGCCCGCTTTCGGGGTGCCGTCGTCGTTCAACTTGTCCAAAGTCCAAAGCAGACCCCGCGTGACGAGATCGAGATAGACCGGGCTTTCCATGGTCGAGTTGTTGTGACCGAGCGTGGTCGAGAAGATTTTCCCCCGGCCGTACGTGTTCACCCAGATGTTGACGTGATCCATCTTGGTGTCCTCGCCGTAGCTCTTGGCCAGCGGCGTGGCGGTCGGCCAGATGTATTCGTTTTTGTAGAGTTCATCCTTGGGATTCAGCCATTCCGCGGGGAAGCCTTTCATCACCGGATGCTCGGGCTTGATGTTCTTCACGAGCAGGTCGCGGTTCTTTTCGTGGCTGCGCGAAGTGATGCCGGCGCATTGCCGCCACTCGTCGGTCTGCGCCGCGCGATAGCTGTGCGACGAGCCATGCAACATGACCGCGGGCAGGCCAGCCTTGTGCGGCGCGGCGATGCCTTCGACAAAGGCCACATCATTCACGGCACCGAAACACTCGTTGTGGAGGACGACATCGTAGCCCTTCGACCAGTCCGGTTTTTCGTAAATGCTCACGCGGACATCGCGTCCGTCGCTCCCACCCTTCACCGGGATGCCTTCGTGGACGATCGTCCACTCGACATTGGCGCGCGCGGTGATGCCTTCGCTGAGGATTTTCTTCTGTGCCTCGTAGTCATGGCAGCAACCGCCGCAGACCATCAGCGCCCGAATCGGTTTCGGTTTATCCTCCGCGAAGGAGGCAGTGGTGAGAACCGCGAGGAGGAGGAATGGGAGGAAACGCATATGCTGGGATGACTGAACGACCGACCAAATACGGGAGGAGCACGGCAGCGCCGCGGCGCCCGGCCTACTTTCCGGCGGGGCCGTAACCGGGCTTCGGCTTGCCGTCTTCACCGAGTTTGTCGGTCGCCCAAAGCACGCCGTTGGTCACGAGATCGAGATAACGCGCATCGGCCACAGTCTCGTTGTTATGGCCGATGGTCGTGCTGAAGACCCGGGTCTTGCCCATGTAGGTATTGGTCCAAACGACGACCGCAACGACTTCCTTTTCCGGCACCGTCTCGCTCCCGTCCGCTTCCTTCTTTTTGCTCTTCACCATCTGCTTGCCGCTGGCCAGCACGACGGCCGTCGGGAAGATTTTGATGTTGTTGTAGAGTTCCTCCTTGATCGTCGTCCAGTCGCTCAGCCCTTTGGTGATCGGGCTTCCCTTGTCCGTGTAGCTGATGGCGATCGGCTCCTGCGGACCGTGCCCGCTGGATTGCAGGCCGAGATATTCGAACCAAAATCCATGGGGCGTGCCGAGTTCGGTCACCGCCTGGCTCGGATTGCCGATGCGGTAACTGTGCATGGCGCAGTGCAGGTTGACGCCGGGGACGCCGTCGCGATGCGGCTTGAGCACCCCCTCGACGATGGCCTGATCATTAATCCCCGCCGAGCATTCGTCGTGGATGACGAGGTCGTAGCCTTTGGCGTAATCGGGATTCCCGTAGATCGACAGCGGCGGCTTGGTGCCCTTGTCGTCGCTGTGGACTTGATCGACGACGACGTTGGAGCGGGCTTCGAGGCCGGCTTTGAGGATGTCCTTCTGCTTCGCGTAATCGTGGCAGCAGCCACCGGTGATGAGCAGGATCTTGAGCGGTTTCGGCGCGTCCGCTGCACGCACGGGAGCTTGGGCGGCAACAGAAAGGGCGACAGCGAGAAGGGCGGGGAGAAGACAGAGTTTCATGGAAAGGGGGCGAGCGTACGGGGAAGAATCCGCGAGTCGAGCGAATGTTAGCCCCGGCTCAGTCGACCCGCGTCGCGAAGCCTCCTCGCAGAATTTTGCGCGCGCCCGTTCCGACCTCGTCCCATTCCTATCCGCCCGGAGATCGCCATCTTTCCGACACTGACGGCGGTGAGATCGCTGCCCTGCTCCGAAACGATCCCGAGCTGACATCGGTCCCCATGGTTTTCGTCACCGGATCAGTCCCGAAGGACGAAGCTGCGCAGTCCATTGCGCTCACCGATTGGCCCGGGCCGTTCTCCATTACCGCCGCGCACCCGGCTCACCCGCCAGCGCCGGAGATTACTGCGCCACCGCGGGCGTTTCCCGATCTCCACCCAGGCGCTTGAAATGCACCTGCCCGACGCGACGTCCGTCGCTCTGGGTGATCGTCACTTCGAACTCCTCGATGCGGACTTTTTCGCCCTGCTTCGGCAGATGACCAAGCAGGTGCGTGACGTAACCGCCGATCGTGCTGACATCGGAGCTTTCCAATTCCAGACCGGCGAGATCGTGAAGTTCGTAAAGACCGAGGCTGCCCTCGACGGTAAATTCGTCGGCGTTGACCCGCTTGAACTCGGGCTTCGCGCTGTCGAACTCGTCCTGGATTTCGCCGACGAGTTCCTCGAGCACATTGTCCAGCGTGACGATGCCGGTGGTGCCACCATATTCATCGACGACGAGCGCGAGATGCCCGTGTTTGTTGAGAAAGAAGGTGAGAAGTTTTTCCAGCGGCATCATTTCCGGGACGGGAAAAATGTCGCGCTTGATGGCATGCAAGTCGGCCTTTGGCTCACGCATGAGCCGCAGGAGATCCTTGATGTGGACGAGGCCCACGGTGTTATCGAGGTGGCCCTCGCAAAGCGGGAAGCGAGTGTGGCGGGAATCGAGCGCCGCCTTCAGGTTCTCCTCAAAGCTTTCCTCAGTATTCAGAAAGACCACCTGGCCGCGCGGCGTGGTGATGTCGCGCACGACACGATTCCGCATGTCGAGGGCGTTGATCAGGATTTCCTTGCCCAGCGTGGAGACTTCCTCCGCCCGCTCGCTTTCCGCCAGGATGAGGCGCAATTCCTCTTCGCTGTGCGCCAGTTCATGCCCGCTGACTGGATCAAGGCGGAAGAGGTGCTTGAGAATGAGGTTGGCGGTTCCATTCAAAAACCAAATGGCCGGTTTAAAGATGACGTAGAAGAGGGCCAGCGGCCGGGCGACCCACAGCGTGGTCGCCGCAGACCGGCGGATAGCGAGGGATTTCGGCGCCAACTCCCCGAGCACGATGTGCAGGAAAGTGATGATCGAGAACGCGAGGATGAACGTCGAAGTCCGGATGATCGCATCCGAAGTAATGCCCGCCATGAAGAAAAATGGCTGGAACATTTTCGCGAGAAAGGGCTCGCCGACCCAGCCGAGCGCCAGACTCGAAAGCGTGATGCCGAGTTGCGTCGCCGAGAGATAGGCATCGAGGTGCACGGTCACATGCCGGGCAAAGGTGGCCCGCGTTTCGCCTTCCGCCTCCAGGGCCTCGAGCTGGCTGCCGCGGACTTTCACGATCGCAAACTCCGACGCCACGAAGAAGCCATTCAGCACCACGAGAAGCACGATGGTCGCAAGCTGAAAAAACAACGCCCCAGGGGAATCCCAATCCGTGGCCAGGACTTCCGAGGAGGCGAGGAGCAGCGGCGAAACGTTCATGAACCCAAAAAGAAACGAGCCGCGGGTGCGAAACCCGCGACTCGAAAAAAGAAACGAACGAAGGCTGTTACCAGCTCGATTTCGTCACGCCGGGGATGAGCCCGTTGGAGGCGAGTTCGCGGAAAGTGATACGGGAAAGCTTGAAGCGGCCGATGTAACCGCGCTTGCGGCCGGTGGCCATGCAGCGGCGGCTGAGCCGGGCGGCGCAGGCATTGCGGGGCAATTGCGACAGTCCGATGTAGTCGCCCTTCGCCTTCAATTCGGCGCGGATGGCGGCATACTTCGCGACGGTCGCGGACTTGCGTTTTTCTCGTTCTAACCAGCAGGTTTTGGCCATAAATAATTCGGGATTCGGGAGCGCGGAAAATAGCGGTCGGACTTTGTTTGGCAAGCAGTTTTTTCCACGATCCCAGCCCTCATCGCTGCACTCGTCCGCCACCCGCACCCGCGGCGAGCGCCTCGACTTCGGTCAGCGTGAGCCGGGCGTAGTCGCCGGGGATGGTGTGCTTCAGCGTGCTCGCCGCGACGGCGAAATCGACGGCCTTCTGCCCGGCATCGCCCCGGAGCAGGGCAAAGATAAGCGCGCCGGTGAAGCTGTCCCCCGCGCCGACCCGATCGACGTTGGTGATTTCATGGCGCGGGGAAACGCACGCGCGGCCTTCGTGGAAGAGTGTCGCACCCCAGCTCGTCGTATCCGCCGTCGCTCCCTGCCGCTGCGTGAGCGCGACGGTCTTGAAGCCGAACTGCGCGCAGAGCGCAGCGGCGGTTTGCGCTTCCCGCTGGGCGGGCTCGCCGGTGGCTTCGACCCCGAAAACCGTTCGCGCCTCCTCGACGCTCGTCACGCACAACTCCACCCCGTTCATCAGCGGCGCGAGCACCTCGCCGGCCTGCCGCGGGCTGCGCCAGAGCTTGGCGCGGTAATTGAGATCGAAGCTGATCCGCAAACCGGCCCGGCACGCCGTCGCGACCGCTTCCGCCGTGGCCTGAGCGGTCGAAGCCGACAGGGCGGGCGTGATGCCCGACCAGTGAAACCATTGCGCACCCGACAGGATCGAATCCCAGGAAAAATCAGCCGGTGCCGCCTCGGCGATGGCGCTATGCGCGCGATCGTAGATCACCTTCCCCGGCCGCTGGCTCGCGCCTTGTTCCAGATAATAGACGCCGATCCTTTTGCCACCGCGCACGATCTTCCCGACTCCCACACCCAGGCCGCGCAATTCGTCGATCGCCCGCTGCGCGATTTCATTCTCCGGCAGGCGCGTCACGAACTCCGCGCTCCCGCCGAGTTGCGCGAGCATCACCGCCACATTCGCCTCGGCCCCGCCAAAGGTGATCTCGAAATGCGGCGCCTGCCCGAAGCGCAGATGGCCGGGCGGCGTGAGACGGATCATGAGTTCGCCGAATGTGACGACATGGGGCATGGCCGCGGGAAGATGCGCAAGCCGCCGCGCGTTGGGAAGAGCGAATCCGTCCTTTCCGCCCGCGACCGGTTCGCGCAACATCCGCCAGCTTCCGCGCCGCCATGAGCGAATTCACCATCCTCCTCGTTATCGCGCTCATGATCGTGGTCGTTCGCCTTTACCTGCGGCTGAAGGACGCGGAGAGCGGGCTGGCCAATCTCGGATCGCGCCTCAGCGTCCTCGAAGCCGAACGGCGCGCGGAACGCCTCCGCACCGTTTCGATGGAGAAAGTTCCGTCGCCCGAACCCGCCCCGGCGGCTCCACCCCCCGAGCCCGCAGAGCACCGCGAAAGCACGCCTCCTCCCCTGCCCGCCTTCGTCACCACGTCCGCACCTCCCGAGCGGGCGCCCCGGCCCGCGACCGAGGCCATCCCACCCCCGGTGGCGCCTCCGGCGAAAGAAGAGCCACTGCTCCCGGCCTTCACCCTCGAAGCCTTCATGGGCGTGAAGCTCTTCGCCTGGCTGGGCGGGCTCGCGCTGTTTCTCGGCGTCATTTTCCTCATCCGCTATTCGTTCGAGCACAACCTGATCACGCCCGCGATGCGCGTCGCGCTCGGCGCGCTCACCGCAATCGGATTGATCGTTGGGGGGCTCCTGATGCCGCGCCCGAAGTTTGCCGTCACCGCGCAGACGCTCTGCGCCACCGGCGTGGTCGTGCTCTACGGCGTCACTTTCAGCGCCCATTCGCTTTACCAATTCCTCGGGTTGCTGCCCGCCTTTGGACTCATGGCCGCAATCACGGCCGGGGCCTTCCTCCTCGCGGTCCGACTGGAAGCGCAGGTCGTCGCCATCCTCGGCCTGCTCGCCGGCTTCCTCACGCCGATCCTGCTCTCGACCGGCGTGGATAATCCCGCCGGCCTGTTCGGCTATCTCGCCGTGCTCGATGCTGGCCTCATCGCCGTCGCCCTGTTCCAGCGCTGGCGGCATCTCGTCACGCTGGCGGCGGTGGCCACCGCACTCATGCAGATCGCGTGGTGTACGAAATTCTTCGAGCCCGCAAAAATCGGCATCGCGACGATCATCTTTCTCGGCTTCGAAGCGCTGTTTCTTCTCCCGTTCTGGCGGAGCAACGACGACGAAACCGGCGAAAAATGGACCACCTCAGCGGCGGGTGTCCTTGCCGGCACCGCGCTGGGTTTTGCCGCCTGTGTGTTGGGCTGGCCCGAGCTGGGGCAGAAGCCCTGGATCGTCCTCTCGATCGCCCTGGCCGCGGATGCCGGGCTGGTCGCATGGCCACTGCGGCGCACCGCGCTGCAAGCCGCCCCACTCGTGGGCGGCGGCATGGTGTTCCTGCTCTTCGGGGTCTGGAACGTCCGCTATCTGAACGATGGGCTGCTTTATTGGGCTCTGGGTTATTACCTCGCCTTCGCCGCGTTTCACACCGCGCTGCCCATCGTCCTCCGGCGGCTGCGACCCGCAGCAGCCACGCCGCGCTGGGCGCAGGCCTTCCCCGCACTCGGGCTGGTGCTCATGCTTTGGCCGGCTTTGAAGATCGGCGCTTCAACGGCGCTGTGGGCGGCGGTGCTCATCGCGGATCTCGCGGCCATCGCGCTCGCGGCGCTGACCGCCTCGCTGCTCGGGGTCGTCGCGGCGCTCCTGCTCACGCTCTTCGCCGTGGCGCTGTGGCTGACGCAGACACCGGTGGAGAATCCGAGTATCCTCGGATTGCTCGCGGTCATCTCGGGATTCGCCGCGCTGTTCTGCGGTGCGAGCGTCTTTCTTCAGCGCCGACTGGCCGCGAGCGGGCTCGCGTCTTCCGCCGCCGGATACGAACGCGAGGCGCTGCAACATCTCCCGGCGATCTCCGCCGTGCTGCCCTTTCTTCTCCTGGTCTCGGTCGTCCACCGCCTGCATCCGTTCGATCCCTCGCCGATCTTCGGCGTCGGTCTGCTGCTCGTCGTCATGCTCCTCGCCCTGGCCCGCTGGAGCGATACCCTCGCGCTGCCGCCCATCGCCCTCGGCTGCGCGGTGCTCCTCGAATACTCCTGGCACACGCAAACCCAACCGCTCCCGGCCAGCGGCCTCGCGCTCGCCTGGTATCTGGGCTTCGCCGCGATCATCGCCGCGATGCCGTTCCTCTTTCAGTCGCGGCCAAGTCCACGCGTCACTCCGTGGGCGACCGCCGCCCTCGCGCCGGTCTTGCATTACCCGCTCTTTCGCGACGCTGCCGCGCAGACTTGGACCGCCTTCGGCGAAACCGCGCCGGGCCTCATCCCCGCAGCGTTCGCCCTGCCCGCGCTGGCCGCGTGCGAATACCTGCGCCGCGCGATTCCAGCGGACAACAAGGCGCGACTCGCGGTGCTCGCGTGGTTCGGCGGCGTGGCGCTGTTTTTCATTACGCTCATCTTCCCGGCGCAATTCCACCGTGAGTGGCTGACCATTTCCTGGGCGCTCGAAGGCGCGGCGCTGTGCTGGCTTTTTCACCGGCTGCCGCATCCGGGACTGCGGCTCGTCGGCAGCGCCTTGCTCGCCATCGCCTTCGTCCGCCTCACGCTCAATCCCGCCGTGTTCGCCTATCATCCGCGCAGCGGCTTCCCGATCTGGAACTGGTATCTCTACACCTACGGCCTCACCGTCGCGGCGTGTTTCGCCGGTGGTTACCTGCTCAAGCCGCCGCGGCATCTGCTCGGCCGGATCAATGTCTGCGCCACGCTTTTCAGCCTCGGCACGATCCTCCTTTTCCTCCTGGTCAATATCCAGATCGCCGACTTCTTCGCCACCGGCCCGACGCTCACTTTCGACTTCTCCGGCAATCTCGCGCGCGACATGACCTACTCCATCGCCTGGGCACTTTTCGCGCTCGGGTTGCTGCTCGTCGGCATGCACCGGCAGCTTGCCCCGGTGCGCTACGCCGGCCTCGCGCTCTTCGTCATCACGCTCGTGAAGCTCTTCCTCCACGACCTCGCGCAGCTCGATCAACTTTACCGCATCGGCGCCTTCATCGCCGTGGCCGTGCTGCTCATCGGCGCTTCATATTTGTATCAGCGCTTCCTCGCGGTGGAGGCGAAGGACGACAGTCCTCCCAACCCGTCATCCTGAGGCACGAATGATGACCGGGGAGGCACTGGCGCTTGGAGCGGCGCTCCAGCCCGCGCTCTTGAGCATCTGTCAAAAGAAGTTTTCGCCGATCCCTCCGGACGCGCGAATCCGAGCAAAGTAGGCGGCTCTTCCCAGAGCCGCGGGACCGCGGGACCGCGGGACTGGGAAGTCCCGCCTACGTTGCCGCCGCTCTATCCGGAAGCCACTTTGGGCCGATGCTCTAGATATAGCGCAGCGGCGTGGTCGCTTCCGCAATGAAACCGTGTTTCGCCAATAACTCGCGGAATTTTTCGATGCCCTGTTTCTCACGCCCGCCGAGATCGAAGCGGATGTGCTCCGTAAGGTACCGGCGCGTAAAATCCGGTTCGCGCGATGCGGCGCGGATGATTGCCTCGAGGCACCCCAACCCGTGCTGCTTGAGCGCGCGCAGATCATCCGCCACGGCTGCCGCGTTCGGCAGACCGGGCCGAAGCAACCACGGCGCGAAGACAAATGGCAGGCCGGTGCAGCGCTTCCACTCCTCGCCGAGATCGAGAATTTGAGACGCGCCCTGGTCGCGTTCGCGGAACTCGATGGCTTGATTGCCGATCAGCAAAGCCGCATCCGCCCGGTCCGGGAACGCGGATATTTCCAGCAACTCCGGGCGCAAGCCGTGGTACTCGCGGAGCAGCACCTGAAGCAAATGCACCGAAGTCAGCGACGCCGGATCGAGCGCGATGCGCCGCACTCCAGCGAGCGGGCCGCGATGCGCGAGGAAGACGCTGTAAACCGGGCCGTCGCTGGCGATGGCCACGCCTTCGGCCAGCGTGTAGTGCGGATGGCGGAGTGCCTCGAACGTGGGCACCAGCGCGACATCCAACTCACCCGCAATCAAATCCCTCGCGAGGGCGGACGGATGATCGAAGACCACGTTCCCGTCGTAGCCGTGAATGAGCGGCTTGGAGTTGAGGTATTGCACGCAGCCGATCCGCAGGCCCGCCAGCGCCGGATACGACCTCACGCGACCGCGAGCTCGGGTGCGGGCTTTTGCCAGGTCGGCGCGATGCGGCGATACCAGGTGTCACGCTGCATCGGCTCGCGACCCGCTTCGCGGATGGCCTTCTCCAAAGCCGCACAACTCTGCTGCTGCGGCGTGGTCGCGCCCGCCATGTGGAAGATCTTTTCCTCCATGATTGTGCCGTGCAGATCGTCCACCCCGTAGTTCAGCGCCTGCTGCGCGAGCGGCAGGCCGAGGCTCACCCAGTAGGCGGTGATGTGGTCGAAGTTGTCGAGGTAGATGCGCGCGATGGCGAGGTTCTTGAGTTCCTCAAAAGCGGTCGCGTGCCGGATATTTATCAGCACCGAGTCAGCGCGCGCTCCCTGCGCTTCGAAGGCAAACGGAATGAAGCCGGTGAAGCCGCCAGTCAAGTCCTGCCATTCGCGCAGGCGCCGCAGATGATCCACGCGCTGCGCCGCCGTCTCGATGTGTCCATAAAGCATCGTCGCCGTGCTGCGCATGCCCATCTCGTGCCATGTCCGATGCACCTCCCACCATTCGTCGGCGGTCTCCTTCCCGCGGCAGATTTGATCGCGCACCGACTGATCGAAAATCTCCGCACCGCCACCGGTGAGCGCGCACAGACCGGCTTCGCGCAGCAGTTCGAGCGTCTCGCGAATCGACTTTTTGAAGATGCGAAACGCCAGGTGGCGAATCTCGACCGCCGTAAACGCCTTGACGAAAAAATTGGGATCAAGCGCGCGCAGGCTGCGGACGAGTTCCAGATACCACTCGCCTTTCAGCGTCGGATGCAACCCGCCGACCATGTGGATCTCGGTGATGCCCAGCTTCAGCCCGAGCCGCGCCTTTTCCACGATCTGCTCGACGCTCATCTGGAAGGCGTGCGCGTCGCGCTTCCGCGCCCCGAACGCGCAGAACTGGCACGAGAGGAGGCAGTGGTTGGAGTAGTTGATGTACTGATTGTGGATGTAAGTCGCGACGTTCCCGTTCTTCCGCTCCCGCAGAATGTTGGCGATGGAGCCGAGGCCGTTCAGATCGTTCGAAGCGTAGAGCGCCAGCGCTTGCGCATCCGCCACCCGGCCGCTCGCGAGCACCTGATCGTAAATCGGGCGGAGTTCGGGCGAGAGAAGTTTGGCGGCCATGCGGGAGCGATTCGTTTCCACTGTAGTTACTTACGACGGCCAGCCAGCGCAAGACGCCTCTCGGGTCTTTGGACCACATTGCCCCCGGGCGCGCCATTTTTGGAAACGCCGAGCCGCTGAGGAAGGAAGCGCCGTCAAGGCCAAGGCGGAGTGGCCTCCGCGTCTCCGCGTTTCTGCGTTTTTCCCCAAAAAGAAACGGCGGAACCAACCCGTGCCACCCGACTCTCGTCGCGCCGGGAAACTCATTGCCACGGCGCGCACGCTTCGGCATCCTGCCGCGCCTCGCGCCACCCCCTCCACGGGCGCAAACTGTCACTCTCTCCATGCCCTCAGACCCGAGCCCCCAGGCCGACGAAGCGCCCGACGCCGCGGCTCAGGATCTCCTATGGATGGCCCGCATCAAACAAGGCGACACCGACGCCCTGCGCCTGCTCATCGAGGCGCACCAGCACCGCATCATCGGCACGGTGGCCAAGATGCTCGGCGACGAATCCGACGCCGAGGACATCGCCCAGCAGGTCTTCATCCGCGTCTGGAAAAGCGCCGCCCGCTACGAACCGACGGCCAAGTTCACGACCTGGCTTTTCAAGATCACGCGCAACCTCGTCTTCAACGAACTACGCCGCCGCAAGCGCCACCCGACCCGCTCCCTCGACGCCACCTACGAAGACGACGACCGCCCGCAGCAGATCGCCGACCCCGGCGTGAAAGCCGCCGACACCGCCCTGCTCGACGACGAAATGCAGAAGGCCATCCAGCAAGCCATCGACGAACTGCCCGAAGTCCAGCGCATGGCCATCATCCTGCGCCGTTACGACGACATCCCCTACGAAGACATCGGCGAAATCCTCGGCCTGAGCGTGCCCGCAGTGAAAAGCGTCCTCTTCCGCGCCCGCACCGAGCTGCGCGAAAAGCTGAAGCGCTATCTCGACGCGTAGCGGCAAAATCATTCGCCGTCCCCCCTCCCGTCACCCGGGAATGAATTCGCAGTTCCGCCCGCCGCCTCCGACCTGTCGCGGGCACCCTCCCCCTGCTAGACAAACCAGCCACGCCCTGTCCCCCGCACCGAGGTGCTTGTCGCGGTGGAAGGGCAGACGGCCAGCCGCAACCTCGCCGGAACGATCATGAGCACACCGGCCTACATGAGCCCCGAGCAGGCGCGCGTTACCCGCGTGTCGAGGGTTTGCACGCGACCTCCTCGCCTACCAGAGCGGCTTCGCCACCGGCGGCTCCTGGCGTTAGATCACGCCAGGGCGGCCAGGAGGCAGCAGTGAAGTCTAGGTCGCGCGATCACCCATCGGCGCCGTGGGCGGCGCGGCGTCCAGCGACGGCTGCGTCTGCGTATCCCCCGCCCGCGTTCCAGGACTCCCCGCGACGATCGGATACACCACCCCGGCCAGAGCAGCGCCGATGATCGGCGCGATCCAGAAAAGCCAAAGTTGTTGCAGCGCCCAACCGCCCACAAAGATCGCCGGTCCGGTGGAACGCGCCGGATTGACCGAGAGATTAGTCACCGGAATCCCGATGAGATGGATGAGCGTCAGCCCCAGGCCGATG
>Ga0105047_10001195_pt1 | contig 46299 bp, 39 predicted proteins | sample MAT04_FD_78384 | JGI IMG/M metagenome (GOLD analysis project Ga0105047, IMG submission 78384) | Freshwater microbial communities from Lake Fryxell liftoff mats and glacier meltwater in Antarctica - MAT-04 (megahit assembly) | ecosystem: Environmental > Aquatic > Freshwater > Ice > Liftoff... | reverse complement strand
CGGCAGCAGACCGATACCCGTCGTCTTTCCAAAGCTGTGTGTCCGCTAGGCGTTGCGCCAGCAGGATCCGTCCTGCTGCTGCGGTGCGTTCCAGGTTGATGAACAACCCGAACAGGTCCCCCATCCAACGCGGCTGGCCGACTGACCAGGTCCAGAGCGATCGCAGAATCTTCGCTGTCACACCACCCGCCTAGCTTGGGCGAATGGCAGCACGAGCCCGCTGGGTGACCTTTGGATCTGGGGCCATCGACGCGCTCGGAAAGGAAATCGCGGCCGCCAAACGTGGGAACGCCTTGGCCCCCGTCACGGTGATCGTGTCGGATCACGCCGCAGAGGTATGGCTCCGTCGCGGCGTCGGCTCCCGCGTCGGCGGCATCGCCAACGTCTCATTTGTGACGTGGGAGCAGCTCGCACTCGACCTCGTCGGCCCAGAACTCGAACGATCCGGCCAGCGACGCCTGTCGGTGCTCGCCTTCGCCGCTGCGATCCGCGTTCAGCTGCGCGAGACCGATGGGCCACTCGGAGCGTTGTCGAGCCACTCATCCACGGAGCGATTGGTGATGGACTCGATCACCCGCGTTCGATCCCTGCCACCGAGTCTTGTGGCAGCGCTCGCGGAATCATCTCGTGCGCTGACGAGGGCAATTGCGCTGATGGGCCCCCTCGTGCGAGAGCGCCTCGGCTCGGTCTACGACAGCGTCGACGTGATGCAGCTGGCGGCGAAGCGACTCAACGGGAAATCGTGGCCTGCGACCACCGATGAGACCCTGACTCGAGGTCTGGAGAACCCCAGTCGTGGGCGGTCGGCGCCGGTCATCGTTGCCCTGCCACGAGGTCTCGGTGCCCCCGAACGAGGGTTACTCGCGGCTGTCTCCGCCGATCGCGACGTCGTCCTACTCGTTGGATCCGTTGGTCAGAACGAGGCCGATGGCGAGGAGCGGCGTCGAGTGCTGAGTTGGGGGGTCGATCCGGGGCCCGAGCCAGCTGTGCCCGCCGCGCTCCCCACCATGTCACTCAACGCTCCTGACCCAGAGGAAGAAATTCGATCAGTGCTTCGGTGGTGTGTTGAGCGACGGGCCGAGGGCACGGCGTGGTCAGACATGGCAATTCTCTACTGCGCCTCTGAGCCATACCTTCGCCTGCTCCATCAACATCTCGAACGCGCTGGTATCACGCATTCGGGCCCCGGGCTCATGGCGGTAGGTGAGACACTCGTCGGTCAGGTCATCGGCTCCGTTGGACGACTGGTCACCTCCGATCTCTCCCGCAGCCAGGTCATGGGTCTGCTCGCCTCAGCACCCATCCATCGGTTCACGCCAACGGCATCCAGCTCAGCGGTGCCGGCATCGCTCTGGGATCGTGTGTCGCGCAACGCCGGTATCGTCCGCGGCCGGTCGAGTTGGACGGAGCGACTCGACGAGTACATCGACGACATCGAGCATCGGGCGCATCAGTCCGACCGTCTGCGTCAGGAGCGTCACCGGGCGCAGGATCTGGCATCGTTCATGGCCTCGCTGATCGACGAGTTGGATCGCGCCACGGCACTTCATGAGTGGTCGACGCTGACGAACTGGCTCCTCCAGCTCCTCGCCAAACTCTTGCCAGCGGCGTCTCGCGAAGCGTGGACCGAAGCTGAGCGCCGGGCGGCGGAGCATTTGGAATTGGCGATCAGTCGACTTGGTGACCTCGATGCCATCGACCCGTCCCCGAGCTGGGATGGCTTCTGGCAGGCAGTCGAAGCGGAGCTGTCGCGGCCAACCGGTCGGATCGGTCGGCTTGGTGATGGCGTCGCCATCGGCCCGCTCGACGCGGTGCGCGGCGCCGAGTTCGTGGCCGTGGCCATCGTGGGTTGCACCGAGGCAGCCTTGCCGCGTCCGATGCGAGGAGACTCCGTCTTTGGTCCGAACGATTTCGATGTCATGGGCTGGGACGCGCCGATCGACACCCCTGAGACGCAGCGAAGGAACTATCTGGCAGCCTTGTCGGCAGGGTCCACCCATCGCCTGGTGTCGTGGCCACGGAGCGATCCGCGGCGTGGGCGACAAGTCAGGCCGTCGCGATGGGCGGATCCGCTCGATCTGCCAACGGTTCCGACCATGCGGATTGGGTCGGCGCTCTCTGCGTTGGCTGATGGTCACGTCACGCTCGACGCCGCCGAGGAACGCTTGGCGCGGCTGATCCGCGCGCCAGCGCTCGTCGGCGCTCCGCAGTGGCAGGCGAGCGACGTCTTGGCTGCTGGTGCAACCTCGTGGCGCGCCAAGTTGATCAATCCGCTGTCGGAATGGTCCGGAAGTGTCGGTCCGGGGCGGGCGACGTGGGTTCTCGAACAATCGCTGTCGATCACGGCGCTCGAACGATTCGTCAATTGCCCAACGCGCTATCTGTTTGCCGATGTTCTCCGGGTCCGCGATGTTCAACGACCGGACGACGTCGAGTCGCTCGGTCCTCTGGATCGAGGACAACTGACCCACAAGATCCTCGAATTGTTCATTCAGGACCGGATGGATGTTGGCCGGCCCGAGTCCCCTGACGTGCCGTGGTCGCCCAGTGACCGGTCCCGACTTCACGAGATTGCGGAAGGAGAGATGGCAGCCCTCGAGGCGACAGGTACACCCTTGGGCCGAGAACTCTTGTGGATCCTCGAACAGGGTGCGGTCCATTCACGATTGGATGCCTTTCTCGATGCTGATGATGACTACCGCCGCAGCCGTGGTGCTCGCCCCGATGCGGTCGAACGTCAGTGGATCAGCGAACCGCTCGAGGTCGAGTTGCCGTCGGGCCGTCGATTGACCTTCGCTGGAGTCACCGACCGGATCGATCGTCTCGACAATGGCGGGATCGCCCTGATCGACTACAAGGTCAAGAGTCGGCCAACGGGTACGAGTAGCGCCGACATCATGTCGGCCATCGAATCGGGGGAACTCCTTCAATTGCCGCTCTACGCACGGGCGGCAGCGCGCGAGCTTCCCGACGCTGACGCCGAATCGATCAGAGCTGCCTATTGGTACCTGCTCAACGACGGGACCAACCGCATCGTCGACGTCGACCTGGCAACCGTCGACCAAGCGTTCCTGAAAGCGCTCGACGTGGTCGCCGGTCTCATCGAGGAGGGTCACTTTCCTGTTCGACCCGGAGAGGTATCGACCCGGGCTGGCGCCCCGTTTTCGCACTGCACCTACTGCGAATTCGACTCGATCTGCTCCAACGGTCGAGCTGACGACTGGCTACGGGCGAGTGCAACGCCCGAGCTCACGCCGTTCATCTCCATGTTGTCGGGCATCAATGAGGAGCGGGAGGGCTGATGGGGTCCGAATCCTCGCCGATCCAGATGAGATCGCTGCCACCCGACGAGGGTGACCGCGCTCGCCTGCGCTCTGAACTCGACACGACTCTGTTCGTTGACGCGGGAGCGGGCTCGGGCAAGACAACCGAACTCATTCAGCGTGTCGTCAATCTGGTCGGCGCTGGGGTTCCCTTGGGCGAGATTGCAGCCATCACGTTCACCGAGGCGGCGGCATCCGAGCTCCGCCATCGTCTGCGGGTGGGCTTGGAGGAAGCGCTAGCTGAGCTGTCCTCGCAACTCGTGCCCCCGATCGAGCTGCTCGCTCGCTACCAAGCCGGCGTTGCCGAACTCGAGCACGCGGCCATCCAAACCCTCCATAGCTTCGCCCAACGAATCCTCACCTCCCATGCTGTCGAGGCGGGACTGCCTCCAGGTTTCGAGATCGCTGATGAGGTGTCGTCAACGGTCGACTTCCAACACCGATGGGGCCAACACCTCACGGCGATGTACAACGACCGTGACCTCTGGCCGACCATTCGACGGGCACTCGCACTGGGCATCACGAATCGCCACCTGTCTGACCTCGCCCGGGTGTTGGATGACCACTACGACCGTCTCCCTGCCCTTCCAGTATTCGATGGTTCGTTGGCGCCACTGCCGATCGATCATCTGATCGCCACGCTGACCTCGGCAATCGACCTCGCCCAGTCCTGCCCTGACGAGTCGGACACACTCGTTGCCCACCTTCGTGAGCGAACCGCTGCGGTCGTGGCGGCGCTCAGCGCCTCCTCGACCGAGGAGATGGCGCTCAGCGTGCTGGCTGACCAGCGAAAATGGACGGCTGGACGACTGGGCACCCTTTCGTCGTGGGGTCCGACGAAAGCCGACGTCCATGAGCTGCTCAACGTGGCGCAGGATGCCCGGGTTGAGGCTCTGGCCCACGCTCGGAACGAGGTCATCCTCAGACTCGGTGCCCGGATCGAGTCATTCGTCCTCGACTCCGCCCGCCGTCGCCAGCTCACCGGGAAGCTGTCGTTCCATGATCTGCTGACATTGTGCCGCGACGTTCTGCGGTCGTCGCCCAGTGTTCGACGATCCGTTGGCCGCCAGTACCGCCGACTCCTCCTCGACGAGTTCCAGGACACTGATCCTCTGCAAATCGAGATCGCTACCCTCATAGCGGGTTCGATCACCGGGGCATCGATCGACCCCGACGGAAATCGCGTCGACGACCTTGGAGACCTCACGTGGTCGGACATCGACATCGAACCCGGTCGGCTCTTCTTCGTCGGGGATCCGAAGCAGTCCATCTACCGGTTCCGCCGGGCGGATGTTGCCTTGTTCGAACGGGCATCGCAACGGCACGGCGCCGGTCGGTGTGAGCTGATCGCGAACTTCCGGACCGTCCCACAGATTCTGGAATGGGTCAACGCGTTGTTCGGGTCCTTGATGGCGGACGGGTCTCCCGGGCAACCCCAGTTCATCGCCTTGGCTCCCCAGCGACCGCCGCTGAGCGACGGCCCAGCCGTCGAGTTGCTCGGCGGTCCGATGCCCAAGGCGAAAGCACAGGAGATCTATTCGGCCGCCGCTGAGGATCTCGCTGACCATATCTTGAAAATCGTTGGTGAAGGCCGTCCGATCAACGATCCCGACTCGGGATCCACGAGGCCATCGACGTTCGGCGACATCGTGATCCTCGTGCCGTCGCGTGTGTCAGTGCCCACCATCACCGCAGCGCTCGGTACCCGCGCCGTGCCGTACCGACTGGCGTCTGCATCGCTGGTCTGGACCTCAGAGGAGATCTCGGCCGTGCTGGCGATTCTTCGGTGTGTTGACGATCCGGGCCATCAGATAGCGGTCGTCGGCGCGTTGCGATCGCTGCTGTTTGGAGTCTCCGATGCCGAGTTGCTGAGTTGGCGCCAGGGTGGCGGTGAGTGGACGTTGACAGCGCCAGTCCCAGCCGAACTGGCCGAACACTCCGTGGCTGTCGCTCTTGATCGGCTTCGCGAGTTGCAACGCGAGCGTTTCTGGATGACACCCGATGAGCTGATGGACACCGTGGTACGGAGGTTCGGAGTTCTGGAGTTTGCGCTCCTGCAGGGTGGACAGGAAGCGTTCGAACGAGTCCGGTTCGCTGTGGATCAGGCGCGAGCATTCGTGTCATCTCAACGGGCGGACGTGCGGGCGATGCTCGAGTGGATCGAGTTCCAGAGTTCGGAGACGATTCGAGTCAGCACCCCCACCGTCGACGAGGAGACGGCCGATGTGGTCCGGATCATGACGATTCACGCCTCGAAGGGTCTGGAGTTCCCGATCACAGTGCTGGCCGGGCTCAGCACCCAGCGACGGGCCCAGGGTGGTGTTCAGGTGCTCTGGGACGACGACGGCACGGCCGCCGTTTCCTTGCGTTCCGCCGATACCACGCTCGGTTTCGATGCGCTGGTGCCCGCTGAAGAAATGATGTCCGATGCTGAACGGGTACGGCTCCTCTACGTGGCAACGACCCGTGCCAAGGATTGGCTGGTCGTGTGCGCACATCATCTCGAACGCCCGTCGGGCTCGCGGAAAGCACCGACCGCCGCGGAGCAGATCTGGGACGTTTCGTCCCGGCATCCTGAGCTGTGGACCCGAGCTGGCGGCGCGGCGTCGTCGACCCCTCAGCTCGTTCCCATTGTGCTCCCGCGGTTGCCAACCGAGGAGGAGATTGCAGCCGAGCGACGTTCTCTGGCTGATGCCAGCGAGGCCCGTGCTTCCCTGACGGCTGACTCGGCACCGAGAATCTGGTCGGCTACCGCCATCGCCAAACACGCCCGACTCGCGGGATCACACGACTCGACACCGGACGCCCAACCGCAGGTCATCGAACGCACCAACAGCGACGGTCCCGCCGCCGAGTTGGATGGCTCCGATTCACGCGGTGTCGAGGCGGAACATGACGAGCCCGCAACCCGGCGCCGAGGTCGGGCCGGCACTGCTATCGGCCGAGCCGTCCATGCCACGTTGCAGGTCGTGGACTTGAAGGATCCTCGGGACATCGAAGCGATCGCTCAAGCGCGGGCGAGCGAAGAAGGCGTCGACAGTTCCGCCGCCACCGTGGTTCAACTGGTGCGTACCGCGTTGGCGAGCGAAACCATCAGCCGAGCAGCAAGTCGGCAACATTGGACCGAGATGTACGTCGCAGCTCCCATGCCAACTTCTCACGCTGGCATCGACGAGACCGTCACGATCGAGGGCTATATCGACTTGCTGGTCGATGATGAGGACGGCGGCTACGAAGTGATCGACTACAAGACCGACGCCGTACAGGACGAGGCCGCGGCTGACGAGCGGGCAGCCTCGTACCGGCTGCAAGCGGCCACCTACGCCTGGTTGGTCGAGGCCGTGACCGCCAAGCCCGTGTCCAAGGCGACCTTGCTGTTTCTTGGGGCGCACGGAGCGATCCCCATCGAGATCACCGATCTTCGCGGTGCCATCGACGAGGCCATCGACATCGTGGCGGGTTCCTGAGTCTCAGGTCCGGAGCGCTCGGAGGCTCCGTATCACCTGGTCGGTCGCACGGCAGAAGGCTGCGATGTCGTCCGCGGTGGTCGTCGAAGTCACCGAGATCCTGAGCGATCGATGGGCGTCAACGCCCATTGCCTCCAGTACCGGAGATGGCTCCAGCGCCTCCGACGAGCACGATGACCCCGAGTGCACCGCTATCCCAACGGCATCGAGTCCCAAGACGAGCGCCTGTGGCTCCAGCCCGTCAACCGCCAGGCAGACCAAGTGGTCGACTCGATCATCAGCATCACCCAACACCGACACCCCGTCGGCGTGGCGTGCCCATGACACGACACGATCGGTCAGCATTCGTGCATGGTGACGCCCGTCGTCAAGCGTGCGCTGGGCATCCGCTGCGGCGGCGCCGAACCCGACGATGTCGATCACCGATTCCATCCCACCCCGGCGCGCTCGCTCCTGGTCGCCGCCCACCAGGAGCGGTTCGAGCCGAACCCCACGTCGAATGATGAGAGCACCGCTCCCCGGAGGCCCGCCGAACTTGTGGCCGCTGACAGCCATGGCATCGAGGCCAGATGTTCGGAAGGAGACGGGAACGTGACCGACTGCAATGGCCGCATCAGAGGCCACGACCGCTCGACTTCCCGTCGAGGCGCACGCCTCGCGGGCTAGTTCGACTGCTCGGGCAACGGGTTGGATCGTGCCGACTTCGTGGTTGGCCCACTGGCACTGAACGAGGCCGGTGTCGGACCGAATGAGCGATGCCAGTTCGGCCGGATCAATCCGTCCGAGTGCATCAACAACGCCCATCGAGGATGGTCCACGCTCAGCCCAGCGCCGGACGGCGGAATGCTCGACCGGTGCCAGGACGGTGTGTGCTCCCCGCGACACAGCAGCGCCGTAAGCCAGCATGGCGGTTGCCTCGGTGGCGCCAGACGTGAACACGATCTCGCTCGCCCGGGCGTCGACGAGCGCCGCCACCTGTTCCCGCGCCTCTTCAACCGCCACCCGGGCGGCAATGGCGTCGCCATGCATCCGGCTCGGGTCGCCGACAACCTCGCGATCGAGCCACTCGCGCATCGCCCAGCGCGCCTCGTCTCTAAGTGGAGCGGTCGACGCTGAATCCAGATAGATCCGCCTCACCCGGGGCTACTCGGACTCGACGGAGGTGATGCAGCGTTCATCGCCCATCGGCTTCGACGAGGACAACAGCACTGATGTCTCGCCGTAGAGCGAGCCGAGCATGCCCTTGACCATGCCCCGATCGATGGCACACATCACCGGATGCTCCACGACAGCGTCGCCGAATGGGCAGTGCTCGCTCACCAGTTGCAACCCACCGACACCTTGCTCCGCTCGAGCAGCGAACCCATGGGCGCTGAGCGCGTCTGCCACGGCATGGAGCGCCGTGCGCACCGACCGTTGTGTTGCGATCGAGCCCCCGGCCGCTTCGCCCATGGCCAAGCCGTACTCGATGCCGACCTCCTCGGCGAGCTGTTCGGCCCGTTCCATTCCGAGCTCCGCCAGCGCCCGGCCGAGCAACGCGATGATCACGTCGTCATTGCGGACCGGGATCTCGAGATGCATCTCGCTGTTCACGACGGTGTATTGCTTGGACGGCCGCCCTGCTCCGGTCGGGGCGCGATTCGTGGCGACGTCGAGGTATCCGCCAGCCGCCAACTTGTCGAGATGGTGACGCGCCACGTTGTTGTGCAATGCAAAGTGCTCGGCGACCTCGGACACGCTGATGCCATCGGGGTGGGCGTGGGCGAAGAGGTAGATCTCCCGGCGCGTCGGGTCACCGAACGCCGAGGTGATGGCTGTCACCGCCGATGAGAATTCGGTGGGACTGAGCCCGATGGAGTTCGGGTTGGAGTTGTCCCGACCAATCGCACTGCTGTTGGAACGCGAGGGATCAGTGAACTCATCATCGGTCCTGTCCAGGGCCGGACTGAGTGGTGTCACCGTCACCGCAATAGTCTACCGATGGGGTCCAGGATGGCCTCGGCGCTGCATGTCGCAGTTGCCCAAGCGAACGGGAACCCGCCGGTCAGAAGATGACCGACGACCCCGAATGACTGAGCGCCGCCCCTGGCGCATCACAAAGGACACCACCATGGCGCTGACCGCCGATGACGTGATCGAGGCGCTTCGCCCGGTCGAGGACCCAGAGCTTCACCGATCGATCGTCGACCTCAAGATGGTCCGAGATGTCGTGGTCGACGGCACCGCCGTTTCGCTCACCATTGCCCTGACAATTCCCGGCTGTCCGCTCCGCCAAGAGATTGATCGCCGGGTCCGCGAGGCAGTCATGGGTGCGGGCGGCAGCAGCCTGGAACTCGACTTCACGTCGATGACCGACGAGGAACGCGCCGAGCTCAGGATGTCGTTGCACGGCGACCCCGCTGCGACCGCCGGAACGAACCAGGCGCAGGGACACTCCGAAGGTCGATCGATCCCCTTCGCGGATCCGTCGAGCCGAACCCGGGTGCTGCTGATCGCGTCCGGGAAGGGTGGCGTTGGCAAGAGCTCCGTGACCACCAACCTGGCGATTGCGTTGGCTCAACGTGGGAAATCAGTCGCCATCGTCGACGCTGACGTGTGGGGCTTCTCGATCCCGCGCATGTTGGGCGTCGATCGTCCGCCGGTGCTCATCGATCAGATGATCATCCCGCCGGAGGCGCATGGAGTGCGGTGTATCTCCATGGGGTTCTTCGCACAGGAGGACCAAGCGGTCATTTGGCGTGGCCCCATGCTGCACAAGGCGCTGGAGCAGTTCCTCACCGACGTCTGGTGGGATGAGCCCGACTACCTACTCGTCGACCTTCCTCCCGGAACTGGGGATGTGTCGATCTCCATAGCGCAGTACATGCCCAGATCTGAGATGTACGTCGTGACCACCCCGCAACCAGCAGCGCAGCGGGTGGCGCAGCGGGCGGCCTTCATGGCCGAGAAGGTCAACCTCGATGTCAAAGGCGTCATCGAGAACATGAGCTGGTTCATGGGTGACGACGGCACCCGCTATGAGATCTTCGGCGAGGGCGGCGGCCAGGAGCTCGCTGATCGCATTGAGGTGCCGTTGTTGGGCAAGATCCCCCTCGTCTCTGCGATGCGCCAGGGCTCCGATGAAGGTCAGCCCATCATGGCGATCGATCCTGACGGCGAGATCGGCCGTGCATTCGCGTCGATCGCGGAGCAGATCGATGTGGCGTTGGCGCCCACGCGCCGGTTCCATCCCGAACTCAAGGTGATCTGACAGGGCACTCGACTCGGCCCCAGACCTCGCGGATCAACGTTGCCGCCAGGGCTTCGGCGCCGCTGCTTCGCTCCAGACCTCGCAGCGTGCTGCGATCAGGCGCGATCAATCAGGAAGATGTCGAGCCTGGAACCGTTGTTGTCGACGCCAGCGGTGAGGTTCGTGGCACTCGATGAGAAGGTGACCCAGCGACCGTCGTTGGAGATCCCCGAGGCGCCAGCGATCGCGTCGTTGTTCCCGGAGAAATCCGGAGCCAGCGAGTTGCCGTTCGTCATGCGGGTGAACATGGCGTTGGATCGCTGCCAGATGAACGAATCGATTCCTCCCGCATTGGCGTCGGGGCCGACGGTGAGATTCGAAGCTGCCGAGACGAGGGCCACGTAATTTCCGTTCGCCGAGATCACCGGGTAGCCGGAGATGTCGTTGCCCGAGGTGATCCGTACGGTTGACGACGAGGATCGGCTGTAGAGGAAGACGTCGAACCCAGAGCCGTTCGGGTCTGGGGCCGCCACGAGGTCGGTCTGCATGCCGTCGAACACCAAGTATTGACCATCGTCGGACAGGCTGGAACCACCGGGGCCTTCGAAGTTGGTCTGCGACGAGTTCGAGACGCGGGTGACGATGTCGGTCGCGGTGTCGATCAAGAAGATGTCGCCGCCCGATCCGTTGTTGTCGACATCGGCAGTAAGATTCGTTGCCTCGGAGTAGACCGCCATCGTCGAGCCGTCTCCGGAGATCGCCACCTCGCGTGCGTTGCCGTTCCCCTGCGTGTGCAGCGTTGGAACACCCGCCAGGTCGATCGTGTACACATCGTTGAAGTTGTTGGTGTCGGCAGGAACCAGTGCTGCCCCCGTGGCAAATGCCACGGTGCCGTCGTTGGCGACGCTCGCATCTTGGCTGTTGTTGAGTTCTTCGGTCGTTCCGGTGGCGACCGTATAGCGGATTTCCTTCGATGTGGTCTGGGTGCGCTGTTCCCAGACGATGTACGCGCCGTTCGACGAAATCTGTGCCCGCTCCGAGGTCTCGGGACTGTTGGAGAGTCGAGTCGTGGTGCCGGCGACGCGGTCGAACAAGAAGACGTCGGTGTCGGCCCCGTTGGGGTCGACACCGGCAACAAGGTCGGTTGCGAGGGAATCGAACACGAGGAATCGTCCGTCGGCTGACATGATGTGGCGCGAGCGGTTCCATGAGGTGCCATTGCCGTTGGTGATGCGCGTCTTGTTGGGAGGGGTCAGCTCAGGTGGTGCTCCGGCTCCACCAGTGGTGCAGCCGGCCGCGACCAGAAGCGTTGAGGTCAAGAGCGCCGCGCCGGTGACGAGACGTCGTGTGGTGAACATGAGATTCCCTCCAAGGGGTCCGATCGGACCGATTCGCACGACTCGCCGCGCCGTGCCGCGCCACACCATCGCTGATGGGTGACGTTCACATCATACCGATGTATCAGCTGAGCCGATAGTCCCAAATCTGACGTCAGAATAGTTGGGGGACCCGGTTCGTTCGTGCGGTGTGTGGGTCTCCTGCAGCCGGGGAATAGAGTGTCCACGCCCCACCACAGCTCTGGAGAATTCCGTGGACGTTCGAATCGGTGTCACCCAATCCATGCGAGAGATCGAGCTCGACGTGGCCGACTCGACTGATCGCGAGGCCCTCAAGGCGAAAGTCGAGGCTGCGCTCGCCAACCCAGACGGCGTCCTGTGGCTCGAGGACAAGCGGGGACGCGAGGTTGCCTTCGCCACCGCCAAGATCGCCTACGTCGAGATCGGCAGCCCGTCTGAACGACGAGCCGTCGGTTTCACCGCCTGACGAAGCCGGTCTTCGCGCTATGGCATCGGCGAACAGCACGGCTGTTGTGCCGTTGCTCGACAGGCGGCTCATCTTCGTCACCGGCAAGGGTGGCGTCGGCAAGACCACGGTCGCGTCCGCTCTGGCGTTGCTGGCGTCCCAGGAGGGACGACGCACCTTGGTGTGCGAAGTCGATTCCAAGGGAAATCTTGACGGGTTCTTCGGCTCGAAACCGCTGGAATTCGCCCCAACGCAGGTGGCACCCAATCTCTTCGCCATGGCTATGGACACCGAGGAGTCGCTGCGCGAGTACCTGAAGTTGCAGCTCAAACTGCCCCTGATCTCTCGTCTGGGCCCGCTGGCTCGTACCTTCGACTTCGTGGCGACGGCTGCGCCGGGGGTCAAGGAGATTCTCACGGTCGGAAAGCTGGCCTGGGAAGTGAAGGAGCGGCACTACGACCTGGTCGTGGTCGACGCAACGGCGACCGGACACGTCGTCGGTCAACTCGCATCTCCGGTGGCGATGTCGGAATTGGTGAGCGTCGGTATCGTGCGCCAGCAGACAGAGTGGATGATTCAACTGCTGACTGACCCCGCGATCACCGGGGTGGTCGTTGTGACCACACCGGAGGAGATGCCGGTCAACGAGACACTCGAGCTCATCGAGCGACTCGGTACCGAGACCACCATCGACATTGCCGGGGTGATCGCCAATCGGGTCCTGCCGGAGGTGTTCAACCGGGCCGAAGAAGCGATCTTCGACGATCTCGACACCGACCGCGGCCGGACGGCACTCACCGAAGCCGTCGGCGTGGGGTCCGACATCGTGATGGACGCTGCACGCTTGGCCATCTCGCTCCGGAGATCGCGTTCTGAGCATCTCGACCGGCTACGGCGGGAATTACCCAAGGACATGCCCCTGTCCTACGTCCCCTATCTGTTCACCCGGTCCCATGGGGTTCGCACGACCCGTCAAGTTGCTGAATTCCTCGGCCAGGAGCTGCTCTGATGGCGCGACGACGATCGGTCTCCAGCGTGGGCCTCGAGGAACTGGTGGCCGCCAAGGAGATTCTCATTTCCTGCGGCTCGGGTGGCGTCGGCAAGACCACGGCGGCAGCGACCATTGGGGCCATGGCGGCGACGCATCACGGCGGCAAGGTGTTGGTCCTCACCGTTGACCCGGCGAAGCGGCTCGCCAATGCGCTCGGCCTCGAGCGCTTCGGGAACACCGAGACTCGCGTGCCGGAAGCGGCGTTCGAGGCGGCGGGTGTGAGCCCGCGGGGTGAGTTGTGGGCCGCGATGTTGGACACCAAGCAGAGCTGGGACGATCTGATCGTCCGGCATGCGCCCGACGTGCCGACCCGCGACGCCATTTTGTCGAACCCGCTCTATCAGAACCTCACCGGCAAGTTCATCCAGTCGCACGACTACGTGGCGATGGAACGGCTCTACGAGATCCACACATCGGGTCGCTACGACCTGATCGTGGTCGACACCCCACCGACACGAAACGCCATCGACTTCCTCGATGCCCCGGAACGAATGGCCGACTTCTTCTCGTCCCGGTTGCTGCGATGGCTCATCGCCCCCTACCGAAGCCGGGTCATCGGCTTTGCCTCGAAGCCCTTCTACACCGTCGCCGATCGCATTCTCGGCTCGCAGTTCCTGTCCGACATCGCCGAGTTCTTCATCCTGTTCCAGTCCATGTACGACGGCTTCGTCGAACGGGCTCGCGCCGTGGAGAAGTTGCTCGGTTCATCGATGACGAGCTTCGTGGTGGTGTCCACGCTCGAAGCAGCGCCGGCACACGAAGCGAACGCATTCATGGAGTTGCTCGATGAACGGAAGTTGCACCTCGGTGCGTTGGTGCTGAACAAGGTGCTGCCCGCATCGATGCTGGACCGCCCGGCAGCGGCTGCCGCTGCCGACCTGAGCGCACGGCGAGACGAAATAGCCGAGTCGCTCGCGTCGCTGATCGGGTCGGATCCGAACCTGGCCCGCGTGCTCGGGGTGATCGGCGAGAACTTCACGAACTTTGCGGTGGTGGCCAAGCGGGAAGCCGAGCAGCGATCCGAGATGGCGAGACTGCCCGATACCGTCGTATCGGTTCCAGAGATGGAGCACGATGTCTCAGATCTCCGAGGGCTGCTCGAAATCGGCGGCCATCTGTGGCGCTGAGCGATCTCGCTCGCGCCGACGCCTCCTTGAGCGAGGACGAACGTCGCCATCTCCGACGATTGATGGCCTCGTGGAACGTGTTGGCCGACTTCTGCTTCAGCGATCTCGTGCTGTACGTACCAGTCGATGAGGAGCTGGTGGTCTTCGGCCACATGCGGCCGGCGACGAGCCAGACCATCTACCGGGACGATCTGGTCGGCGAGGTCAGAACCCGACCGCAGCGGCCCATCATCACCGAAGCGCTCGAGGGCGGCCGACAACTCCACGCCGAGGTCGACAGCGCATGGGTGGGGGAGCGGGTCCGAGTGCTGGCGCTCCCGGTGCGTCGACGGGGTCGAATCGTGGCGGTCCTGGCGCAGGAGGCGGCGTTGTCGATGTTACGCGAACCCGGTGAGCTGGAGACCAACTACACCATCGTGTTCGAGCGGTTCGTCTCCATGATCTCGTCGGGAGTCTTTCCCTACGACACCGATGACGACGCGCTCCCCGACAGCCCCCGCGTTGGCGATGGCGTGCTGGTGCTCGACGGGTCGGCCGAGGTGAGCTACGCCTCGCCGAACGCCACCTCGGCGCTCACTCGTGCGGGCGTATCCGGGCGACTTCGGGGTCGACCGCTCATTGAGTTGGGTCTCGGCCATGCCCTCGTCGCCGAGGTGACCTTCCTGGCCCGGCCAGTAGCGCAGGAACTGGAGACCGCTACCGGTGCGGTGCTCTCGCTCCGCTCGTTGCCGTTGATCGACACGCTCGACCCGACGTCGGTCGATCAGACGAAAGGTCTGGCCGTCACCGGCACGGTCGTGTTGGTGCGTGACATCACTGATCTGCGCCGACGTGACCGGCTGTTGATCTCGAAGGACGCGACGATCCGAGAGATTCATCATCGGGTGAAGAACAACCTGCAGACCATCTCCTCACTCCTTCGACTTCAGGGTCGTCGGTTGACCGAGCCGGAGGCAGTGACTGCCATCGAGGAGTCGGTCAGACGAATCCGGTCGATTGCGTTGGTGCATGAGATTCTGTCTCGAGAGGCCGGCGACGATGTGTCGTTCATTGATGTCGTTCGGCCGCTGGTTCGCATGGTCGAGGAAGGACTTGTATCACCGGACCGACCGCTGCGGTTCGTGATCTCCGGCGATCCGGGAGTGATGGCATCGCCAACCGCAACATCTCTGGCGGTGGTGCTCACCGAGCTCTTACAGAATGTGATGGAGCACGCTTACCCTGACGAACTGGCGATGCCCGAACCCCATCAGGTCCGGATCGAGTTCCGAAACGACGGCACCGAGATTGAAATCAAGGTGGTCGATGACGGCCGAGGGCTGCCGGACGGTTTCGATCTCCGTTCTACGACGAGTCTGGGTCTCTCCATCGTGCACGGATTGGTCACGACCGAGTTGGGGGGAGCGATCAGTTTCGACAATGGCAATGGCCCGCCGCAGCGTCGAGGAACCGTCGTGACTTTGTCGGTTCCGTTGACCGCCCGGCCACCCTCGATCTGAACCAGCACCCATCTGAACCAGCCTCGATCTGAACTAGTACCCATCTGAACCAGCACCCATTTCGATTCGGACGCGACACGACCCCGCCATAGCGGGGCCGCGTACTCGACGTTGCTGACCTGAGGTCAGCGCTCGGGATCTGGGTCAGCTGGCGCGACGCTGACGCGCCACCCATGCACGGCGGAGCTTGCGGCGCTCCTCCTCGGAGGTGCCGCCCCACACGCCAGAATCCTGGTTGGTGGTGAGCGCGAACTCGAGGCACGGTTCCTTGGCGGCGCAGCTGTTGCAGACCGTCTTGGCGTTCTCGATCTGCTCGATGGCAGGGCCAGTGGTGCCGACGGGGAAGAACAGGTCGGGGTCGGTGTCCATGCACGAGGCGACATCGCGCCAGTCGTCGTTTGCAAGGGACAGGGAGCGGCTCGAAGTGAGGGCCACGGTTTCCTCCGGGGGATTCGTGCGAATAGTCGGTCGAATGGTGCTGATGGAACCGAGAGGGTTACCCTCTCCAGTTCACGGTTCTCCTTGATTCCTGCCGAATGGGTCAGGACCTTGTGAAAAACCGAACAAGCAGACGCTATCTGTTGCAGCAAACGCTGTAAAGGAAAAGTTGCCAGGAATTCGCGCCCATGTTTCTTTTCGGTCACCGCGGTGCCTCGTTCGATCGTGCCGAGAACACGATTTCGGCATTCATCGCCGCGGCTGAACAGGGCGCAGACGGCGTAGAACTGGACGTTCGGCGTACCTCAGATGGTGTTCTGGTGGTCCATCACGACCCGGTACTCCCCGACGGGCGAGTCATCTGTGACATCCGGCGCACCGAGCTCCCGGAGCGGGTTCCGACCCTGCTCGAGGCCGTCGTCGCCTGTGGCTCGCTCATTGTGAACATCGAGATCAAGAACTCTCCGAATGAGCCCGGATTCGAGCACGATCGTCGCCTGGCGGTCGACGCGCTCGCCGTGCTCGACGAGATGGCCGACCCGCCGCCGGTCATTGTGTCCTCGTTCGACTACGCCACCATCGAGATGGTCAAGGCGACCTCGCCTCGTACCCGCACCGGTTACCTCGTCATGGCGGTCAGCCAGCCGGTCGATGCCATTGCCCGCTGCCTCGATGGCGGTCACGAGGCCGTTCACCCGTGGGACCCATTCGTCGACGCCGTGGTGGTCGATCAGTGCCGCGAGGCCGGTCTGGATGTAAATGTCTGGACCGTTGATGATCCCGATCGAGTCCGCGAGTTGGCCGCTTGGGGGGTCGATGGCCTCGTCACGAATCGGCCGGGCGTGGCCCGAACTGCCCTGGCGGGTTGACGTCCTCGAATCATGACCTCTGACGCAAGCACCTCTGACGCAAGCACCTCTGACGCAAGCACCTCTGACGTCTGGTGGGCTCGACTCAGGTCGCCTCAGTCTGGTGAATTGACCAGTAGCGGTGCCGCATCGAACCGGCCGCGACGGGAGGCTCGACGGAGCGCAGCCAGCGTGGGCCGGCCGAGAATCGCCATGAGCATCACCATCGACACGCCGCGCATGAGGTCGAACCCGAGCGCCGTCGAAAGGTGGAATGCCCAGAAACGACTCAGGTTCTCGCTCAGCGGTTCGCCCGGGACGAACGCAAAGGTGGTGTCTACCGATGTGAACGGCCAGAACCAGAGGTCCAACGCCACGCCGTAGGCCAACCCGGCAACGACGCCGTACGAGCCGAGCATCACCAATTCACGCCAACCGCGTGCCTTCGGGAGACAACCAGCGCCGAAGCCGACCCAGCCGGCCCCGAACATCTGAAAAGGCAGCCAGGGTCCGATCCCGCCCACGACGAGGGCGCTCGCAAAGATGGTGGTGGCGCCAAGCACAAAACCGAAGCCGCGACCGAAGACCCGGCCACCGGGGAGGAACACGAAAAACACCAACTCGAGCCCGGCAACACCGCCCGTAGGAATCCTAAGCGCCGTCCCAACGGCTGCGAGCACGCCCAGCAAGGCGACCGCCTTGGCATCGAGCCGACCCGCAGTCATCTCGCCGAGAATGGTGACGACGAGCAGGGGCAGCAACACGACGAGGAGCCATGGGGCATCGGTCTGATGTGCAGCGGTCGAGCCGACCTGGCCGGGCCGAGCCAGCAGCGGCCAGACGAAGGCGCCGATCCCGACGAACGTGGTGACGGCGAGCGTGACTGCGCTGAGCGGACGGACTGGGACGAGACGTGTCGGCGTTGATTCGGCAGTCATCATGAGCGATTGGTCTCGATCCGGCCGAGCGTGCGACGTATCGCGGCGACGGTCAACACCGGGAGCGGCGAGAGAATGCGAGCGACTTGAGGTGCGAACACCGTCGACTGGCTGAGCACCTCGGCCGCGGGGCCAGCGGCGGTGACTTCGCGATGTCCGAGGAGCACTACGCGGTCAGCGACCGTTGCCGCGAACTCGACGTCGTGGGTGGCCAGCAGGATCGCAACGCCATGGTTCGTGGCGCGGTGTCGCAACAGACTCGCCAGGCGATCCTTGACCCCGTGGTCGAGCCCTCGAGTCGGTTCATCGAGGAGCAGGGCCGTGGGCGCGGGCGCCAGGACGACAGCGAGCGCCACCTGGAGCTGCTGTCCGGCCGAGAGGTCTCGGGGGTGACGGTTTGCATCGATCGTTCCGTCGGCCGCCAATTCCTCCAACACCGACGCAGTGGTTCCCGCGTCGAGGCCACCATCGCGATCGGCAGCGCGACATTCCTCGGCGACCGTCGAGCTGTACAGCAACAACGTCGGGTCTTGGGGAACGAATCCGATCGAGCGGATCCGTGTCGGGCCGTCGATCGCCGCCGGGTCGAGGTTGCCGATGCGTAGTCGTCCAGCGCTGGGCGTGGTCAGGCCAGCGACGGCTCGGAGGATGGTCGTCTTGCCTGCGCCGTTCCGACCCATGAGCGCGAGCACTTCGCCGCCGCCGCCGCCGCCGCCGCCGCCGCCGACTTCGAAGGACACTCGTTCGACCACTGTTCGTCGACCATGAGCGAGTGAGATTCCAGTCACGGCGATGTGGCCTGAGGCGGCGGGGGAGCGACTCGCTCGGACTGGATAGCGCGGAGAATCGTTGGTGTGCGGGGGCGGGCCAGCCGGGGGTGTGGCGGCGTCAGCCAACCTGGAGATCAGCGGCGCGGCAACTCTCCGTGCGTCGCGCACGGACCGTGGGAGCGGCGACCAACCGGCGAGTCGCCCGAGCTCGATCACCGGCGGGACGTGCGGTGCGATCGCCAGAGCCTCGTCGGGCATGCTTGCTGTGACCTGGCCGCGGTCGATCAGGGCGATTCGATCGACGAGGTGGATCACCCGCTCCAGACGGTGCTCGCTCATGATCACGGTGAGGCCGACATCGTGAACGAGCCGGCCGAGTGCCGCCAACACGTCGTCGGCGCCGGCAGGATCGAGCGCCGAGGTGGGTTCATCGAGCAGCAACACCTTCGGCGAGGCGCAGAGTACCGACGCGATCGCCACCCGTTGCGCCTCGCCGCCCGACAGCGTGGAGAGCGGCCGGTTGCGCAGCTCGGCGATTCCCATCAGGTCCAGGGTCTCCTCGATACGCCGACGCATCGTGGCGGGTGGGGTGGCGAGCTCCTCCATGACGAACGCGAGCTCATCCTCGACAGCGTCGGTCACGAACCCTGAAGCAGGGTCTTGACCGACCCATCCCACCACGTCGGCGAGATTTCTCGGCGGGCACTGCTCCGTCGAGCGGCCAGCCACCGTGACGGTGCCGGACATGTTGCCGCCGGTGAAGTGAGGGACCAAGCCGTTGCAGAGTCCCAGGAGGGTTGATTTGCCAGCGCCGGTCGGAGCCGAGACGAGCAGCCACTCGCCTTCTTCGATCCGCAGGCTGACGTTGGCGAGCGCGGGACGGTCAGAACCCTCATAGGTCACGGTGACGTTGTCGAGCTCGAGAATCGTCATCGGACGTCGCCCCCCGAACTGACCGAGAGAGTGGCGGCGCTCTCGGCGATGTCGAGGCCAGCGGCGCGGGCGTCGTCCGGCTCGATGTCGTCGAACCGCGGAGCGACGAAGAGCGGTGCCAGTGCCAACGCCAACCCGGCGGCCATGATGATCGGAAGGGTCGGTGCGACGAGCGGAAAAGTCGAGGGGTCGAGTGCGCCAGGCTCGATGGCCTCGGTGAGGATGGACGCTGCGAGTGCTCCGGCGCCTGAGAATGCGACGAGGGTCGCGCGGCGATCCCATCGGATGGGTCGATGTCGCGTACGCCGATGGGTTCGATGCCCGACGATCACGGAGGCCCCACACGCCACCGCCCCGGCGGTGAGGCCGCCGATGGCCAAACCGACGGGTGCGGCAGTGTCGAAGACGCCGTACACGCCGATACTCAACATGATGAGCCCGCCGATGAGCGCAACCGACGCCGTTCGTTGTCGGTTCGGTGCGACGTCGTCTCGGGTGCGGCCGTAGCCACGAGTATCGAGCGCCGCAGCTAGGCGAATGGAGCGATCGAGCGCGCCTTCGAGCACCGGAATAGCGATGCCCCGAAGGCCGGCGGCGCCACGGGTCGGCCGTCCTCGAAGCCGTCTGGCCTCGGCGATCTGGCTCGCCGACATGACCGCCTGCGGCGCGGTGGTGAGCGCGATGGTGGACGCGACGCCCATCTCGTAGAGGACTCCGGGGAGGCTTCGAAGCAGCCTCGCTGGGCTGCTGACAGAGTTGACGGCACCGAAACAGATGAGGATGACGCCGAGCCGAACGCCTTGGTTGAGGCCAGCCATCATCGATTCGAGGGTGACCGGTCCGCCGACGGTGATGCCCGCCATGAACTCGGGCAGGGTCAGCGCCGGGAGTCGGAAGAGCACCCGTTCACCGAGACGGAGCCCGAAGATCGCTTGGAGCACCAGCCGGAAGATCACCACTCCGATGGCGATCTTCGTGAAGAGGATGACCGAGCGGCCCAGCGGCCCGTGGATTCGACACGCGGTGGCAACGACGATCACGACCAATGCTGTGAGTACCAACACGATCAGGTTGGTGGTCCGTGCGGCGGCTGCTGCCAGCCCGAGCATCCAGCACCACCACGCGCCGGGATGCACGGGCTGGTCATCCATGGCGAACGCCATTCGAGGCGTTGCTGGCCGCGCCTGCACTGGTTCCCGGTTTCGATCGCCTGGTCACTCCGGCAGCGATGACCAACCCGATGAGAGCGACGCCGAGAATTGTCCACCAGCGGTTGGGCGACTCGTCCGATGTCTGCGGGGACGGAGACGTCGACGCGAGTGGTGTCGACGCGAGCTCGTCGGCTCCGGATGCGTTGGCTTCTGTGGCCGATGGCGGAGCAGTGGTGGTCGTGTCGGATCCGGCTTCTGGCGACGCAGTCGGCGCTGCGCTCACGACGGTGTTGCCCGACGAGTCCGATGATGCCGTTCCGGGCATTGGCGAGTTCGATGACTCGGGTGGGGCTGGAGCAGCGCCGCCTCGACGAGGACTGCCCGCGGGCGGGGACGTCGGCGGCGTACCGGGCACCGTCGATTGTCCGTTGGCGACCGCTGGGCTCGTCGTTGGACTGGAGGTGGGGGCGGGTGCCGGGGTCGTGGTGGTCGTCGGCTGGCAACCCGACGTGGCGGGGGCTCTCGGGGCCTGATCGGAGCCAGTGCCACTCCCGGCGAGAAATCGCCAGCCATCGACGGAACCGTCGGTCATCGTTCGGCCCGCCGGGCCACGCGTGGCGTAGTTCCACGAGGACGCTTGGCCGATCCAGTACGACCAGTACTGGTACGCGCCGCCGGTCGACGTTTCGCCACACCCTGTGGCGGGTGCACCGTCGATCGCGCACATCAATCCCGATGAGTCGTACCGGGGGCGGGGTCTACCGAGTTGATCGGCCCGTGAGTTGAGGGCATCGGCGCCCGTCGCCGAAGCGCCGGCGAGCGTGACACACGTGGAGCTGGGCGCGCCGGCGCCGGTATCGACGACGACGGTCACTCTGATCGATCCAGCGGGCGTCGCTCCAGCGCACCCACTGATGCCGGCGCCGGCCGGGGTGGCGCCGACCGTTGCAACCACGAGCACCGAGCTGGCGAGCACCGCGCTGGCGAGGCTGGCTGGAATCCGACGACGGGTGATGCACCCGGTCGCAGGGCTCAACGGCGACATGTTCGACGGCCGGCCACGATGGGGCACTTTGATGCCACCGAATGCCGAACGGCGGTGCGCCGAGTCCCCGGCTTGGGGAGGGCGCTGATGTAGTCGAGAAAGGTCGCGAACTGCTTCCATCGCACGAGCCATACCCAGACAAAGAACACCTGTGCTTTGGTCAGTCCAGGGGCGACCGCCGGTGGCACAGGTGCCGGTGTGGCGCCGGAGCCCGAAGTGATGGGCGGTGTGATTGTTGTCGGGGTTGTCATGGTGGTTGTTGTTCCGACGCACGGGTCCATCGTCGTCTGGGCGGAGAACGTCGCAGCGCCATCGACGATCATCGACTTCCCGGCGGCGGCAGGAATGGCCTGCACGGTCGCGAGCGTGTCGGGTGTCCGCGGGCTGGTGGAGGGAAACGGCGGGTACCAATAGGCACCGCGTTCGTCGGCGGGGGCAGTGCACCCGAAGCGAAACGAGTCGAGCGCCGCGACCGGCGGCGCGTCCCGATCGAGGAACCGGGGATCCGAGGCGGCGCCCACGGCGATGAGGGCGCTGATGACGTCTCCAGTTGAGTTCGGGTCAGATGCATCGACGCCGCTGTACGACCAGCCGCCATCAGCGCTCTGTGCGATGTCGAAGTAGGCGAGGGCATCGTGAGGGGGACTGACGCCAACGGCAACAAGGCCCGAGACAGCCAACGCCGCCGAGTTGGTGTCCGTCGCAGTGGTGCAGGGAGTTGTCAGTGGGCTCGCCCGATAGCCCGTCCAGCCGCCATCGGGACATTGTTGGTTCGCCAGCCACGTCGCGCCAGCGGCATCGGTGGCGCCGGCCGCATGGATCGCCAGTAGAGCAAGACCCTGGTTGAACACGCTGTTGTACGGATCAGGAGTTCCGTACAGCCCGGCATCTTCGCCGGTCGTGATCTTGGTGGTGCCGAGACGTGTCAGCAGGTTCACGCCGCCGAAGTCGAGCGGATCGCGACCCATCGTGACCGCCGCGAGAATCGCCCTCGAGAGTCGTCCGGGCTGGTCGACGCCCGACACGCGAATGTACCCCTCGACGTCGGCCAGGAGGCCGGTGAGGGCGCGGTTGGCGTCGGTCTCGCCGACACCGACGGCGGCCAGGGCAAGAATGGCTTGGACGCTGTTGTCTCGCGAACCGACGCCGGGGATCAGGCCGTCGGGGCCGATCCTCGATGCCAACCAGTGAGCGCTCGACGCGTTGGCGGGCGACGGATCAGCTCCAGCCACATTGAGTTCGGAGGCGGTGGAGGCCACGATGGCTACGGCGGCAGTGATCGCTACGACAGCGGCCACGGCTCGGTTCCTGGGTCTGAACAACAGATCTCCCTGGGTCGAGCCGTAGGAGTTGGTTGAGGCCCGCATCAGCGATGCGCGCTCCGGACCCGTATCCCACGACGGTGTAATGGAGCGACGTGAGTCCGGCATTCCGACTCGTCGATCATCGGAATGATCGACCTACGGTTGCGGGACAGTGTCGGAATCTGACCGACTTCCCCGGTGCTCTCGTCGGCTCCACATCAGCACGGCTCCGCCGTAGCCGTCAACTCCCGCGGCGTTCAGAACGTCAGCGTCGGAGGAACCACGAGCGACATCACGTCGGGGTGGTGGGCGATTTCCAACCGTGAGATCTCACCCAGGTAGTCGCCGTCGACCTGGTAGGGAACCGTGCCGAACGCCTCGAAAGTGATCGACTCGATGTCGGAGCGGAAGTCGATGGACTTGTCGCTTCTGAGTCGCACACCTCTCCCCAGAGCCGAGCCGATCAACCGCAGGAACGTTCCCGTCTTCATCGAGCGGACACCGACATTGGTGAGCCCACGATCGAGCGTTGCGGTCGGCGCGAGATTGAACGGCCGGTTTCCGACGAACGTGTACGGATTGAGGTTGAGGCACACAGAGAAGTAGGCGTCATCGATGATGGTCCCATCTGCGTGAATGATCTTGAAGTGCGGTCTGGTCCGGTCGTAGGTGAAGAAGAAGGTTCGCAGCCCGGCGTAGATGAAGAGTGGGTGCCCGGCGTACCGCTTCAGCTCGCTGCGACGCTCGACTTCCTCGACGAGCGCCGCGTCCCAACCGACTCCCACATGGAAGAGGAAGTATCGGCCGTTCACCGAACCGAGTCCGACGCGTTCGATCTGACGTTGGGCGAGCGCTCTGCTGATGACGAGGGCGGCGTCGGTCGGCTCATCGGGCAGGCCGATGGCCCGGGAGAACACGTTGGTCGATCCGCCCGGGAGTGCAGCGAGCGCGCAGTCGGTGTCGACGATGCCGTTGGCGACCTCGTTCAGGGTGCCGTCGCCCCCGAGAACGACGACCGCCTCGTAGCCGTTGCGGGCGGCGTCGAGCGCCAGCTTGGTGGCGTGGCCACGCCGATTGGTCTCGGCGACATCGAGGTCGTGATCGGCTCCGAAGATCTTGGAGATGAGCACTTGGCGTCGGGCCGTCACCGACGACGCCGAGGGGTTCACCACCAACAGGACCTTCACGAACCGACACCGTATCGGTCCCGACTCACGCCACTACGGTCGCTCAGAGTCAGCGCTCTGGCTGTGAATCGCCCGAGAAAACGCGGGCGATTCGGAGGCAGTGCGGGAGGAACACCGAATCTGGTTTTGTGGTCCTTCGCACCCTCGCGGCAGAATCTTGGACATGAACGTCGTCGTATGCGTCAAGCAGATTCCGGATCCGGCCGAGCCTGGCTCGCTGGATCCCACCACCAATACCCTGAACCGGAGCGGCAAGCTGATCCTGGACGAGTCCGACAGCTACGGCGTCGAGATGGCGCTGCAGCTCGTCGATACCGCTGGTGGAGGCGAGGTGACCCTCGTGTCGATGGCCCCCAACAACGAGATGGCCGGTCTGCGGACGGCGCTCGCCATGGGAGCTGCCAAGGCGGTCCTGGTCTCCGACGACGCACTGAAGGGCACCGATGCCCTCGGTACCGCCAAGGTGTTGGCCAAGGCCATCGAGCGTGCCGGGCAGGCCGATCTGGTGCTGACCGCTACGGAGTCATCCGATGGTTACACCGGCACCGTGCCCGAGCAGATCGCTGAGCTCCTCGGTCTTCCGTCGGTCACGTTCGCCAAGTCGATCATCATCGACGGAACCACCGCCAAGATCGATCGTCAGACCGAGTCGGGCTACGACGAGGTCGAGTGCCCCCTCCCGGCGCTCGTGTCGGTAACGGCTGGTGTGGTCGAGCCCCGCTATCCCTCGTTCAAGGGGATCATGGCTGCCAAGTCCAAGCCGGTCGATCAGTGCACGGTTGCGGATCTCGGTATCGATGCTGGCTCGGTCGGCTGGGCCGGCGGCGGACAGGAGATCATCGAGGTCGTCACCGCCGAGGCTCGTGAAGCCGGCGAGATCATCGAGGACGATGGCGAAGGCTTCGCCAAGATCGTGGGGTTCCTCGAGAACCTCAAGGTCATCTGAGCGCCACCGCTCGAGCACTGAGAACTGGGAATCAAGGAGAACGACAACATGACTGTTTCAAAGATCTGGGTCTTTGCCGAAGCCACCGACGGCAAGGTAGCGACCATCACGCTGGAAATGCTGGCCAAGGCCCGCGAGCTCGCCACCACCGTCGAGTGTGTCTACGGCGGTGCCGACGCTGACGCCATTGCCGCCACGCTCGGTGCTCACGGCGCCAGCGCCGTGCATGCCACGGGCGATCTCGATGGCGCACTCGCTGGCTCGCCGGTCGCTGCGGCGATTGCGGCGGCCATCACGTCTGGCAACGGTCCAGACGCCATCCTGTTCGGGACCACCTACGACGGTCGCGATGTGGCCGGCCGACTGTCCGCCAAGATCGACGCTCCCGTCATCACCAACGTGGTCGATGTCGTCGAGCGCGACGGTGGCCTGGCCGGTGTCGAGCCAGTCTTCGGCGGCACACAGAACGTCTTCACCAAGTTCACCGGCGACGCCACGAAGATCCTCCTGGTGCGGCCGAAGTCCTTTGCTGCCGAGGAGTCCGGTGGCGCGGCCGCAACGGTGGCAGCGCTCGAGGTTCCCGCTGGTTCGACCGGCGCCAAGATCGTCAACCGCCACGTCGAAGAGAAGACCGGCCCGTCCCTCGACGAGGCTGCCGTTGTGGTCTCCGGTGGTCGTGGCCTCGGCGACAAGGACCACTATCAGATGGTCGAAGATCTGGCGAAGGCCCTCGGCGCGGCGCCGGGTGCATCCCGAGCGATCGTCGACGCTGGATGGGTTCCGTACAGCTACCAGGTGGGCCAGACCGGCAAGGTCGTGAAGCCCACGGTGTACATCGCTGCTGGCATCTCCGGTGCCACCCAGCATCTCGTCGGCATGAAGGGCTCGAAGAACATCATCGCCATCAACAAGGATCCGGAAGCCCCGATCTTCTCCGTGGCTGACCTCGGGATCATCGGCGATGTCAACAAGGTGTTGCCCAAGCTCATCGAGGCACTCAACGCGCGCTGACGACCGCAAAAATCGCCGCTGTTCTGGCGGCAGATTCGCCGCCGAAATGCGTCGAATCTGCCGCCAGAACGCCGTTTTCGGGCGGTTCGCGGTGTGGGCGCTCAGGGTTGGTCGAGCCGAGGTGCGGTATCATCGGAATCACACCACTTAGTGGGGACCCCTATTTGCCGTCCGGCTCGTTGTCGGATCGATGCCGTCGCCTCCTCTGAGCCAATCGAGGAGTGCCATGTCACAAACCCCCATCTCAGAGCCTGCTTCGACGTGTGCCAACAGTGATCTCACGGCGGAATCGGGCGGCGACGCTCACCGTCCGACGGCCGTCGTCTACTGCGAAGCCAATTTCGGCGAGATCGACGGAAAGACGGCCAACGGGCTGGTGAGACACTCGGAGAAGTACGAGATCCTCTCCGTGATCGACAGCGAAAAGGCAGGTCTCGATGCCGGCGATGTCTTGGGCGACGCCCCCAACTCGATTCCTGTCTGCGCCGATCTTGACGCAGCTGTGGTGTTGGCTGGTGGCATTCCGGACTCGTTCATCTTCGGCATGGCGCCATCGAGTGGGATGTTGTCACCAGTCGAACGGACCGTCGTCCTCGATGCGATCAGCCGGGGCATGAACATCGTCAACGGACTCCACGAGTTCCTCAACGACGATCCGGAGTTCGCCGCTGCTCGCGATGCCCATCGCATCACCATTCGTGATGTTCGCCGGCCCAGGGACAAAAAGGATCTGCGCATGTTCAGTGGACGGATCTCCCAGGTCACGTGTCCCCGCATTGCCATCCTCGGAACCGATGGGGCGATCGGTAAACGCACGACGGCAACGATCCTGACCAAGGCCCTCAACGATCGCGGCATCCGTGCCGTCATGATCGGCACCGGCCAGACCGGTCTCATTCAAGGCGCCCGCTATGGAGTGGCTCTCGATGCGATTCCCTGCCAGTTCTGCTCCGGTGAGATGGAATCCACCGTGGTCGAGGCGTTCGAAGGCGAGCACCCGGACGTGATCATCATCGAGGGGCAAGGGGCACTCAGCCACCCGGCATACCTCACCTCATCGTTCATTCTCCGAGGTGCCCAGCCCAACGGTGTCATTGTGCAGCACGCCCCGGCACGCAACATGTTGTGCGACTTCCCCTCGGTCCCGATGCCGACCCCGGCGAGCGAGATCAACCTGATCCAGACGTTCGCCGACACGACGGTGATCGGTTTGACGATCAACCACGAACACATGACAGACGCCGAAGTCACGGCGGCGATCACGATGTACGAACTCGAGTTGGGGATTCCCGCCACCGATGCCCTGACTCGATCACCTGACCGGCTGGTCGACATGGTCCTGCAGGCGTTCCCGGAGCTGGAAGGCAAACTGGCCACGAGCGCACGATGAGCGCTCCGAGGTTGGAGATCCACCTCGATCGTGTTCATCACAACGCCAGGGCACTCGTGCGCCAACTCGCCGCCACGGGCATCTCGGTCACTGGTATCACCAAGGCCACGCTCGGGTCACCCGAGGTGGCGCGGGAGATGCTGATGGCGGGTGTAGGCGACCTCGGCGACTCACGGATCGAGAATATCGAACGGCTTCGCAACGCCGGGATCACGTCGAAGATGATGCTGATTCGCTCGCCGATGACGAGCCAGGTCGATCGAGTCGTGGCGTCCGCCGATGTGAGCCTCAACTCGAGTCTCGAGGTCATCGACTGCCTCTCGGTTGCGGCAGTACGCCGTGGCTGCATCCACGGCGTCGTGTTGATGGTGGAGCTGGGCGATCTTCGCGAGGGGTTCCTGGCGGCGGACATCGAAGCAGCAGCCCGGCACACGCTCGACCTTCCGGGGGTGGCGCTTCGGGGTATCGGCGCCAACCTCGCGTGTCAGAACGGGGTGATGCCCGATGATCAGAAGATGGCGGAGCTGTCGTTGATCGCCACGGAGTTGGAAGCGTCGCTCGGGATGTCGCTGGAGGTGGTCACCGGGGGGAACTCGGCCAATCTCGATTGGGTGAACAGCACCGAAGGAACCGGCCGTGTCAACAACCTCCGCCTCGGCGAGAGCATCCTGCTCGGTTGCGAGACGCTGCACCGTCGACCGCTAGCTGGTCTCCGCACCGATGCCATTGAGTTGGTGGCTGAGGTCATCGAGTCAGCGATCAAGCCGATGCAGCCCTGGGGCGATGTGGCGCAGAATGCGTTCGGGGAGTTCGTCTCCCAACAGACCCCGCACCTTCGGGCTGACGCAGGAAGCAGTCGGCCAGACGACGGACCCGTCGGCCCGGGGGGCAGTCATCTGGAATTCGGTGCCCGCACGATCGTGGCGCTGGGCCGCCAGGACGTCGACCCGGACGGCCTGATGGCTCCCGCTGGTTACCACGTCCTCGGGATGAGTAGCGACCATCTCGTGCTGAGCACGGGGCCGCAAACCCTCGCGGTGGGATCGGAGATCCGGTTCGGGCTCGACTACGGAGCAGTGCTGCGTGCGATGACCTCGCCGTTCGTGGACCAGGTGTTCCTCGGCGCGTCAGTCTGAACTGAAGAACTTACGTTCTGGCTGCAGATTCGGCACCCGTTGGCGCCGTATCCGCAGCCAGAACGCTGGGACTAGAGGATCACGATCCGTCGCAGGCGCCACCTGACAACGTCTGCCATGGACTGAAGGTGACCGAAGGCGTCGGTGAGGCGGCGACGGTCAGGGGCCGTCCAGTGCCGAGTGGGTTGCCGGCGTTGGTCGGCCCGGTAGCGCTGTCCCAGAAGTTGCAGGTCAGGTCGAGCGGCCCAGCCGAGACGGGCTGGTTGATACTCCATCGAGACGTGACGTCGATCGACACGCCGGCATTGGTGCCGCTGAAGGAGTTGCCGTTGGCGTTGAAGCCGTCGATGTGACCGCCGCCGACGACCCAACTTCCGGTTCCTTCGGTGTCACCAGACGAACCGGTGATGCATTGGCCGCCGTCGAAGCTGGTGGCGATCACGAGGCCGGTCAGGTTGAAGGTGTTGTTGTCCACCGTGATGTTCCTCGTGTCCCACTTCTTGCAGGCGCTGAGGTAGACGCCGGAACCGAGATCGGTGAACGTGTTGTTCGTGATCGTGTTTCCGCCGTTGGTGATGACGATGCCGCCGGTGCCAGCAGTGCGACCGACCGCGTCGATCTGGTTGTTGGTGATCGAACCGCCGGGCTGCTGTTGGCCAGTGGTGCCACCGATGCCGATGCCCTGGATCGTCACTTGGGTGATGACGTTGTCGTTCACACTGGCGACGAGCGGGTTGAGCGCCGTGTTCTGCGTGAGTTTCGCTCCATAGCGGAACTTCTCGAGCCGGTTCTGGGAGATCGTGGTTGGCCCGGAGCGGACGAGGATGCCGCCGAACGCCATCTGCTGACCCACAGTTGCGCAACCAAAGGCGTTGCAGCTGGGGAAATAGCTGCTGGATCCGACGATCACATTGTTCTTGATCGTTGATCCGGTGGTCCCGCCGACGAGCTGCACCAGCGTGGCATTCGGGGCCGTACCGCCTAGTGCGGCGTCACCTTGGGGATCGATCCGGAAGCCGTCGATCACGATGTTGAGGAACGCGGTTCCCGTGGTCTGGATGGACTTCACGATGCTCTCGGCGCCGCGAACCCCTGCACCGACTCCGGCGTTGATGCCGGCGTTGGCGCCGCTGAAGTTGAGGCTCTTGGCGGTCAACACGCTCTCGGCATAGGTGCCGGCGGCGACGTAGATGGTGTTGCCGGCGATGGCTTGACCGACCGCGTAGTTGATGGTGAGGCACGGCGCAGCGCTGGTGGTGCACGTGCCGGTATTGGCACCCGTGGTGGCCACGTAGCGGCCGTTCGGATCGTCAGCAGCCGCAACCGTGACCGTGACACTGGCCGCCCCGGTGGCGCCCTGGTTGTCGGTGACGGTGAGGGTCGCCGTGTAGGTGCCGGCGGCGGCGTAGGTGTGGCTGGGTGATGGGGTGGTGTCGAACGGGCTGCCGTCACCGAAGTCCCACGAATACCCGGCGATGCTGCCGTCGGAGTCGATCGATCCGGCTGATCCGAAGATGACAACGAGTGGCGCCTGACCCGTGACCGGCGACGCGGTGGCGTCCGCGACGGGCGAAACGTTGGCCGCGGAGACCGCAACGGTGACGGTGGCGGTGCCCGTGGCGCCGAGGTTGTCCGTGACCGTGAGGGTCACGGTGTAGGTGCCGGCGGCGGCGAAGGTGTGGCTGGGCGAGGCGGTGACATCAGCAGGGCTGCCGTCACCGAAATTCCAGGAGTACCCGGCGATGCTGCCGTCGGAGTCGACGGATCCCGTGGACGACAAGGCCACGACGAGCGGGGCCTGGCCCGCTGCCGGTGTGGCGGCAGCGACGGCAGTGGGTGCAACGTTCGCTGGTCCACCACCCCCGGGACCTACGCAGCCCGTGGCGACGAGCGCAACGATGAAGAACAGCGCGACGGACGCGCGTGAACGACTGATCATGAGTTTCCCTCCAAGGATTCCCCGCAACGGTCATGCGAACGCATGACCGCGGCTTAGTGTCGTGGGTCGGAAGGGTCCGCGTCAATGGCCTGCGGAGAAACCCCCGGGTGGGGGGGTGTCCAATCAGCACGTTGTGGAGGGGATCAGACGAGGGGCCACGGGTAGCGGCGACCGGTCGGATCCGAGGGGAACACCCCACCCGAGATCACCGCGTTGGCGCGGGTGCGAATGGCGTCCCGTTCGAAGGGGTCGAGGAGTTCGACGAAGCCTGGGGGCAGTCCGTCGTCGAGCAGCCGGCCGAGGCCCTCGATGAGCTCGGTGGGAATCGACTCGCCGGCGAAATCCCACAGGACTGTTCGCAGTTTGAACTCGGCGTGGAACGACAAGCCGTTGTCGATGGCCCAGACTCGACCGTCCTCGCCCAGCAAGCAGTGCCCGCCCTTGCGGTCGGTGTTGTTGGCCACGATGTCGAGCAGACAGATCTGCTCGAGGCCACGTCGAAGAACTGGCTCGTCCTTCATCGTGAAGTAGTGGGCGGTGTAGTCAGACGGCACGAACCACTGGAGCGAGCCGATACCCAAGGGGCCGTCTCGGCGGATGATGGTGGGCGGCACGACGTGCCAATCAAGCCATTCGGCCAGCTCGTACGTCGCCACCTCGCGTTGCCAGAGGCCGTTGGGAAAGTCCCAGAGTGGCCGTTCGCCCGATTGCGGTTTGTAGATGCCCTGCGTGCGATTCGAGCCGTCGTCGAGCGACACCAGGTAGGTGCCATTCGAACTCCAGGGCATTCGTCCGTGGATCTCCAACGCGCCATTGCGGAGTAGCGGAATGGTGACGGGGTCATCGACCGTGACGGTGGTGTTCAGCAGCGTCGACAGCTCGGTACCGGGGCCCGCCTGTGGGGTCCCGGTCTCATCCCAGTTCTCTTCGTCCCAGTCGTCGGAGTCGTCACAGTCGTCCTCAACCGAATCTTCTGGAATGGGGCTGGCCAGGACATCGTCAGGTTCTCGGGCGGCGTCGCTCACGATGCGCTGTTCGTTTCGAACGGGAACACGGTCGCTCAGTTCATCCGAGGGCACGGGTGCCCGTCAGGGTCCATCGACCGGCCACACAGCCGACATATCGGGCGGCCACCCTCGACAATGCGACGGGCGCCATCGATGAAGGCCTCGGTCTGGCCTCGGGTCAATCCGAAGCGGGCCTGCGCCGGCTCGTCGCCCTCGTCGGTCAGCTCCTCGGCAATGATCACCACGCGCCCGGCGGCTTCGTTGATGGCGACCATCATCGATCCGACGACCCACTCGTCGAGCACCGGCTCGACCAGGTCACGCATGTGAGCCGGAGCCGACTCGGGGACCGGGTGGGTCGCGAGTATGCGTTCGAGGTAGTCGCACAACACAGCGACCTGTTGCTTCTCGAGGCGCAGCGAGATGGTCGTCGGCCCAGAAGATGCCTGGAGGAAGAACACCCGGGTGCCAGCAGGGCCAACGGTTCCAGTCACGAAATGGTCGACTTCGTCGATGTCGAACGACGAGCTCATGATGGGGTGAGCGACGTGAGGTCGTCGCCGGTGGAGTTCACGGCCAACACGATCGGGGCGCCGTGCCCCATCAGGATCGGGGTGACCGAACACGGTGAGATCACGATGCGTTGGAAGAGGTCGAGGTGCGTTCCCGAGCAGTGCGCCACGACCGCTTTGATGGGATCGGCGTGGGAGACACACACAATGGTCTGGCCCGGATGCTGGGCGACGAGTTGGTCGAGTTGGCCGACGATGCGGGTCTGCATCTCAATGAAGCTTTCACCCTTGGGGAAGCGGAACTGCGAGGGTGTCGACTGCACGGTTCGCCATTCCGGTAGCTTCATGAGGTCCGCCAACTTGGCGCCGGTCCACTCGCCGAAGTCGGCTTCGATGAGCCCTTTGGCGATGCGGGTGCGGAGGCCGAGTGCCTTGGCGATGGGCGCGGCGGTCTCGCGGGTTCGTTCGAGCGGCGAGGCGTAGACGGCAGCGACGTCGGGGAGCAGGCCGAGGCGGCCGGCGGCCTTGTCGGCTTGGGCCAGTCCGACCTCGGCGAGGTGGAGCCCGGGAGCGCGACCTGGCAGCACCTGACCGGTGGTGGTGGTCTGTCCGTGCCGAACCAGAATGACCAGGGTCGGTTTGGGACCGGCGGCCTTGGAGGCGGTGGATTTGGAGGTGGGTTTGGATGCGCGAGCCATGGAACCCCGAATCCTACTGCCGTCCCGGAGGCTTCCGACCACGAGGTGGGCGTCTCGAACGGGGACCAGATTCGGCTCAGGTGAAGGCGACGAGTGCTTCGGCGAGTGCGGCACTGAACGCGTGTGCCCGTTCGAGCTTGAGCCGCTCGTAGCCCCGGACCGACCGTGGCAGTTCCGCAATGGCGATCGCCGCGGGGACCTGTCCGGGGCGAAGGTGAGCGACGATCGTATCGATTGCCTGTTCGAACTCCGCAAGGATCCGGCGTTCGGTCCGCCGTACCTCCGTGCGTCCGAAGGGGTCTGCCGCGGTCCCGCGGAGCCGTCGTCCGGCGGCGAGCGCCTTCATCAGCGGGGCTCCCACGCCGTCGGGGATGGCGATCTTCTTGTCGTAGCCGAGCGCCGCCAACATCGGTGGATGGAGCTTCCACGCCACCTTGGCGTTGGCACCTCCGATGGCGTCCGCGGTGGCGCGGGCCTCGGGTGCGATGAGCAGCCGGGCGACCTCGTACTCGTCCTTGTAGGCCATGAGTTGATGCAGCGAACGCGCCACGTGTTCGGTGAGCACCACCGAGTTCGGCGCAACGCGCCGCTCGGTCGCGGCCACCGCGTCGATGCGCGTCACGAATCGAGTGGCGAAGGCGGCGCTCTGGTAGCCGACCAGATCAGCGGCCAGGAGACGGACCAGTGCATCAACGTCTGACGTGAGCCCGAGTCGCCCGATGTGCTCAGCGAGTCGACGGGGGAGCGGGCCGACAACCATCTCAGTGGTGGCAGCGGCGGATGCATCTGCTGGGAGAACCGCTGGATCGGCAACCGACCAGCGGCCCCATGCCAGCGCCGCCAGGTTCGCCTGGACGGCCACTCCGTTGAGCTCGATGGCTGCTTCGATGCCAGCGGCTGTGGTGGGCAGCATCCCGGCCTGCAGTGCGGCGCCGATCATGAAGATGTTGGCGCCAGCGGCGCTGCCGAGGAGTCGCCGGCACAGGCCGGCGGCGTCGATGAGGATCGGATCCGGTTGCACCGAAAGTGCGAGACGGCTCCGCAACCGGTCGAGCTCGGGGTAGGCCCGGTCAGGATGGCCAACCATCGATCCGGTCGGGGTCTCCGAGGTGGAACCGACGAGTGCCGTTCGCGACGGGTCGGCGACGGTCAACATTTGGTCGGTGGCGGCGACCAACAGGTCGAGGGCGATGATGACATCGCACCCGCCGAACCCAATGGAGTTCGTGGGTGCCGCGGTCCCACGGGTGAAACGAAGGTCGCTGACAACGGGACCGGCCTTCTGGGAAAGTCCCGTCTGGTCGAGGCCCTGAACTTCGAGTCCGTCGAGCATGGCGGCGGTTCCGAGGATCTGCGAAGTGGTGACCACGCCGGTCCCACCGATGCCGACCAAACGGATCGCGCACGGCATCGTGTGAGACACGGGTGGTTGCGGCAGCGTCTGTGTCGGTAGCGCCACCGGTTGCGGGCGTTCCTTGTCGGAGATGTCGATGGTCATGAAGCTCGGGCAATCTCCTTCCAGACATGACAGGTCGAGATTGCACGAGTCCTGATCGATCATGGTCTTCACGCCGAGAGGTGTGTCGATTGGTTGGACCGACAGGCAATTGCTGACCTCACCACAGTCGCCGCACGCTTCGCAGATGCGGTGGTTGATGGCGATTCGCACCGTGGGGGTGGGCAGGGTGCCGCGACGGCGGAGTTGGCGGGTATGAGCAGCGCACGCCTGGTCGTTGATGAGCACGGTCACACCGGACACCTCGGCGAGCCGCACCTGGGCGTCGTCGATGCGAGCGCGATCCCACACCTTGATCGGGCCCCGTTGGCTCGGCGTCAAGGCGACGTCGTGGTAGCGAGTGGTGTCCTCGGTGGTCACGATGATGTCGGCGACCCCGTGGGCGAGCAGCGCCGTGATGATCTCGGGCACGCCGACAGCGCCGACAGCATCCTGGCCACCCGTCATGGCGACGGTGCCGTTGTAGAGCAGTTTGTAGGTGATGTTGACCTCGGCGGCGACGGCGGCCTGGATGGCGAGCTGGCCGGAGTGGAAGAACGTGCCGTCGCCGAGGTTCTGCACGAAATGATCGCGTTCGACGAACGGTGCCATGCCGATCCACTGGGCGCCTTCGCCACCCATGGCGGTGATGCCGCAGATGTCGCCGAGGCGTTCGTCGTCCATCAACAGCACCATTGTGTGGCAGCCGATGCCGGCCCCGACGAGCGAGCCCTCCGGTGCGCGGGTGCTGCGATTGTGGGGGCAGCCAGAGCAGAAATAGGGTGAGCGGACGACATCGGACGTCGTGTCGACAGCCGCATCGGTATCACGGGCGACATCAGGGGCGACAGCATTCGCGACAGAATTCGCGTCGGAGCTCTCAACGGGAATGAGCACTCGTTCGCGGGTCGCTCGGCCTGGGGCGCTGGCGGCCCCAGGGGTCATGCGATCTACCAGTCGGATCGCCAGGCGCTCACGGAGTCCCCCGATCATGGCGTCGGCGTCCAACATGGCGCACTCCGTCATGAGGACGCGGCCATCCGGGTGACGTTTGCCCCAGACTGCGGGGCGGTCGGCGAGGCTGTAGAGCGCGTCTTTGACGAGCAGTTCGAGCGTCGGATTCTTCTCCTCGACCACGATGATCTCGTCGAGTCCGCGGGCGAACCGTCGCACGACCTCGGGGTCGAAGGTCACGGGCATCTGCATGTGCAGCAGACGGATTCCGACGGCGCTGATGTCGTTGTCGGTGGCGAAGCCGAGCCGACGGAGGGCGTCTCGGAGCTGGTGGTAGGTGTAACCGGAGGCAACCAGTCCGATCCAGGCGTCGGTCGGATTCACCGTCGGGTGATTGAGGCCGTTGGCGGCGGCGTACCGGCGGACCAGCTCGGATCGGACGAGCCGGAAGTCTCGTTCGAGTTCGAGGGTGTGCGGGGCGAGCAGCATGGCGTTCGGATGGTGCACGTAGTCGAGTCCGTCGAGGCTGCCCGGGGGCACCAGATCGGGCAACACCGGGACCACGCGGCCCACTGCGAGATCGACGGTCGAGGTTCCGTCGGCCACGGCGGCGACGATCTTCATCGACGACCATGCACCGGTCATGCGCGACAGGGCGACGGCGTGGATGCCGAGGTCGAGGACTTCTTGAACGTTGCCGGGGTAGAGGATCGGCATGTGGAGATCGACCAGGGTGGCGTCGGAACTCGACGGAAGGGTCGAGCTCTTGGCGGCCGGGTCATCGCCGACGAGTGCCACCGCCCCGCCGTACCGAGAGGTGCCGGCGAAGGCGGCGTGGCGCAGGGCGTCGCTGGCGCGGTCGAGTCCGGGCGCCTTGCCGTACCAGATGCCGAGGATGCCGTCGTAGCGAACGTCGGGTTGCTCGGAGGCGAGCTGGCTGCCCATGACCGAGGTGGCGCCGAGTTCCTCGTTGACGGCGGGGCGACACACAATGGGTAGATCGGGTGCGAGCTTGGCGGCGCGGGCGACCTCCTGGTCGTAGCCACCGAGCGGCGATCCTTGATAGCCCGAGATGAAGGCGGCGGTATTCAGGCCGAGATCACGATCGATCCGCAGTTGTTCCAACGGGATGCGAGCGAGGGCTTGGACGCCGCTCATGAAGGCTCGGCCGTCACGCAACAGATAGCGATCGGTCAGGGAGTAGGGGGTCGGCATGGTGGGGGCCTGCTCGCTGATGGTCATGCGTCAACGTCGCACCCGCACCGACGCGAGTCAAGGAACCCGATCGGATCCGATCAGTCGATGATCAACAAGTGCGGGTGGGAGCGTCGCCGGGCGTCGCTCAGCGAGTTGGCGAGACGCTATGGGGTGACGACGAAACACGGGTTGGCGACTGAGCCGGGTGATCCATCGGGGCACACGGCATCGTCGAAATACGCGGAGCCTGTCCACGTCGTCGGGGACCATCCGGTGCCGAACACGGTGTTCCGGAACTCGGTCGCACCGGTCACGGTGGTGTTGGCGGCGTTGGCACCGGTGAAGTCGCCGTTGCGTATGATGACGTCGTGGAACACCACACCGGTGAGGTTCGTGCGGAGAAAGCTCGGACCGGTCGTGCCGGCGATACCGAAGCGCACGACATCCCACGAGTTGGGGCCGGGCACGGCGTTGCCGAAGACGGCGCCGGACAGGTCGGCATCATCGAAGGTGACTGACCAGCGCTGAGGGAACGGCGGTCCGACATCGGTGCACACTGCGTCGGTGTTGTCGAGGAATCGGGCATCTCGCAGGTCGGATCGGGAGAAGTCGACCGAGCAGAGCTCGTTCGACTCGTGCCCTTGGAACGTGGCGCCGCGGAAGTGGGCATCGGTGGCGTCGGTAGTGATGAACGGGGTGCTGTCGAAAGTGGCCCGTCGAAACGGCCGTGGGCCATCGACTTGCAGATGACTGCTTGTCCGGAGATCGTGGCCCCGGCGAAGTCGGCCGTGGCCATGTTCAGGCCTCGGAGGTCGACCAGGCTGCTGCCGGAGATGGTGGCGCCGGCGAACGATGTCTGGGCGTTGGTGACGACGCTGCGCTGGCTGGAAGCCTCGAGCTGGGAGGTCGTGTAGTGGAACTGGAAGCCGAACACCGGGTTGAGCGGGTCGCAGATGCTTTCACCCTGGAACGTTGTGGCCTCGTTGTAGCCGGAGCAGTACGGGGTGTTCGAGCAGGTCCCACCGCCGCCCGAACCGCCCCCGCCGCCGGAGCCGTAGGAACCGTTGGGGTTCCACACGTGGCCGAAGTCGAGTTGGACGCCTGCCATGGAGGCGCCGATGAACAAGGCGCCCAAGAGGATGGCACCGCTGAGGATGGCGCCGGCCAAGTTGGCGTTGGTGAGGTTGGCGTTGGTGAGGTTGGCGTTGGTGAGGTTGGCGCCGGCCAAGTTGGCGTTGGTGAGGTTGGCGTTGGTGAGGTTGGCACCCTCGAGGGATATCCGAAGCGGGCCGCCGGGTTCCTGCGCTGATACGACCTCAACGCGGGGTGAATGTCTCGGCGTCAGGGATCACGAAGCGCTGGCCCACCACGATGAGGTCCGGATTGGAGCGGTCGATCAACCGTTCGCGGTTGGCTTCGATCAGGTGGCTCCACAAGCGTGCGATCTCGTCGTCGCTCGGGGAATGCCCATCCGCCGACAACGTCGCTCGCGCAATCGCCCAGAAGTTGTCGCCCGGCCGCACGATCCAGTCGGAAACGTCCTCGGCGATCGTCGATGCGGGCGCAGGGGGTGAGACCGTCGCTGGTGGAAGCTCGATCGCTGGCGCGTTGATCGCTGGCGCGTCGACGGTGGCTGTTTGAGCGTCGGTTGCGCGCGTGGTTCCCGCTCCGCTCGGCGACGGCGGCGACGCCACGATGTCGGACGCATCAGGACCTTGACCAGTGCCCGCAACCGCGGCAACGGTCGTGACGAAACCCGCGAGCGTCATGCCAGCAATCAGGCGACGCGCAATGCTCGGCGCGAGGCGGTTCATCATTCGCGCCGCACGAGCGTTGTTCGTTCGTTCGATCATCAGGGCAAGTACGCCGACGGTAAACCCGTAGACCGCGCCAACGGCTGCCACACTCCATGCGCTCATCAGCACGATCCGCTGCAGCGGCCAGGATCCGACGGGGTCGAGTTCGCTCGTCAGGCGCATGACTCGAGGAAGCAGCAGGACCAGGAGTCCACCCAAGGCGACGCTTCCGGCGGCGATCGCCGCTGTCGGCCAACGTGTGTCGGCGAGCGGACGAAGCGTGCTCAGGGTTTCCTGGTCACTGCCGGGGCGAGGTCGGGCCTTGGCATCGCCTGCGGAGCCATGCCGGCCGCGCAGACGTCCGCGAAGTCGGGGCAACTGCAAGGTGGCACGGTTGGTTCGCTCCAGTTCGGTCCTCGTGGCAGCCAACGAGGATGGATCACCCGTCGTCAAGCCATCAACGCATCGGCTGAGCCGGGTTCGGAGTCGATCGGGTGTCTCCGGCTCCACCAACCGGTCGAGACACGCGCCAACGAACTGCCCGAGGTGTTCGATGTCGTTCGAACAGGCGGCCGAGGAGTTGCTCGAGGTCTCCCTTGCGTGGCGGAACCCGCAGAGCTGGATCCCGCCGGCGCTCGTTCGGACCATGTGGTCAGGAGATATTCGTCGATGAGCCCACCCGAGTTGATGGATGTCGCCGAGTGTGGCGGCGAGGGTGGCGGTGAACCGGGCGAGCTCCTCGAGCGACGACGGCGGTTCTGCGGCGAGATCTGCTCCACCAGCGTGGATCGTGGTCGTGGTCATCTCGTCGCGCTGTGCATGACCAGCAAGCTCGACGACGTTCGGATGGGAGAGGCGCGTCAGCACGGTGCGTTCGTACCGAAGCGACGCTGCCAGCGCTTCGGACGGGGCCGACTTGGTGAGGGCGACGAGGTGTCGGTGGTCGGAGGTGGTGATGTCGTAGGTGGTCATGTGATGGTCCTTCGTCCTGTCGCTCGAACGTGGAGCGGTTGGTCACCCATCCAGGTGGCGATGATGTGGGGGACGGTCGCGCTGAGTTCGACGACCACCGTCCCGGGGTCCGCTCCGGCATGGATCGAGTCGACCCGTATCTGGGCCCCGCCCATTCGCTGGTTCTCCAGGTCGATGGCTACGAACTGCCGCGCCACGTCGAGGTCGATGACCAGCGGGTCACCCTGGCGAAGCCGTTGGATGTCGACGGCTGCAGCCGCGTCATCGGCGGCGGTTCGCGCCAGGTTCGACAACTCCGTGCGTTGATCGCGAATGGCAGCCAGATCGATGGCCATGGCGCCGAACAGGAGCAGCACGAGCACACCGGCTGGATAGAGCAGCAGCGCCGTACCCGACTCTGGCCGAGACTTCCTGGAGAGTGTCCTCATCGGGGTTCGGCTCATTCCGTCTCGTCGCACACTGTCGCCGGTTGGTTCGGCAAATCGCTGTAGGGAGCGTGGTACGGGTCGGTGAACTCGCGATGCGTGACGGACACCTCCGATGCCGTGAGTCCCTGGATGCCAGGTAGTGAGATGCCGTTGACCCGGATTCGGACGTTGACGTCCACCGGAAGGCATCGTCCGAAGGCGCCGGTCGTCTCGATCCTGACTCGGCTCCACGTCACTCCGCGGGCGCTGGCGAGCGACTCCGCTGCCACCAGCGCGTCCCGGCGGGCCGAGGCGGCATCGGTTCCCTCGCTGTAGACGCGAATGAATTGGGTGGCGATCGCATCGGCATCCGCCCGAGTCGCGAGATAGGACGATCCCCAGACGAAGATCAGCGTGCCGATGACAAAGACCAGAATCCCGAGCGACCACATCTCCGCCCCGGCTTGGCCGCGCTCGGTTCCGCCCGATCCCCGACGCCGAGAGTTCGTCATGTCGTCGGACGTTCGCGGATGAGTTCGCGGTGGACCACGATCACCCGATCGATGGGGTCGGGTGCCGGATCCAGCGAACCCATCCTCGGCATCAACGAGAGATTGGCAGCGCGGACGTGGAGTCGAACCGCCGCCGGGTCGCCCTCGTCGACGAAGTCCAGCTCGACCCGTTCAGCGAGCGAACCGAGCGAACTGCGCGCTGTCGCGATTGCGTCACCCTCGGCGCGCGCCAACTCCGTCGCGCTGGTTGCGCCACTGAGCGCCACGGACGTCGCCGCCTGTGCCGCGACGTCCATGACTGTTGCTCGCATCCACATGTTCACCAGGACGTGAATCGAGAATGCGAGCAAGCTCACGAACACGAGGATCCCGAACGTCGTGCTGAGCACCCCTGAGCCGCGTTCGGGAGAGCCACGTCCGGAAGCGGTGAGCTCGGAAGCGGTGAGCTCGGACGAGCCGAGTTCGGAGTCGGTCACTTTCCGATCTGCTCGACTTGGGTCTTGGTGTTCGCCGTCGCGTCGTCGAAGATCGCCTTGAAGCCCACCCACATTCCCACGCCGAGGAAGGCGATGATGAGCACCGCTATAGCGGTCGAGATGACGCCTTCGGCACGGTCGGTCCAACGCTGGTCCCGCGGCGGAGCCGGTCGCGTGGAGCCCCCGATGGGGAGCGTGTCATGTGTGCTGTCATTCATGTGTGTCCTCCTTGACGGACGTGGAGAGGCGTTGTGCCTCGGAGTCGAAATGAGAAGGGTCGTCGGTTCGGGACATTCATGTCCCTCCCGTGAGCTGGTGCATCGCGTCGAGGAACGGCACTGCCATGAACATCACGCCGGGGAGAAGGGTGGCGACCGTGACGGGAATCCACACCTGCTGGCCGCGTTTCTCGATGAGCTCCAGTAGGCCGCGATGGGACTGGGCGCGAATGTTTCGTGCCTCCGCGGAGATCAACCCTCCGAGATCGGTGGCCTCACGATTCAATGCCAGCACCGCGATGAGGCGATCGAGCGCAACAACATCGGCCACCGACGCCCATTCGCGCAACGCGGCAATGTCTCCCAGGCCCTGCCGAATCCGTTGGTTGACGGCGACGAACCCGTGAGCGCAGATTCCGTTGGATCGTTGCGCTAGCCGGGCCAGCGCGCCAGAGAGCGACGAGCCGGCGGACAGCAACATTCCCAGCTGCTCCACGACCACCGGAAGTTCCATCGTCAGGCGCCGTTGCCAAGCCTCGGAACGATTCGCGAGATGTTGTTCGACGACCAGAAAGCCAAGGAGGAACGCGCCGCCAGCGCCCAGCAGAGCGACGAACGGATGGAGGCCGACCGCCGTTGCACCCAGTCCGAGAGCAGCGGCTCCAGCGACACCGGTGGAGAGTTGCCGAACCCTGAATTCGCTCAGGGTGGACGGATCCCCGATGCGCTCGAGGCGGCGCGCCGTGTCGGCGCGGACCCCGAGCGCTCCGTTGACTCGTCCGCCGATCCACACAGCCAGCGGCGACAGGACGGATTCGAGGAAATTCGAAGATGAGCGTGACGGGGACCGATCCACCCCACCGATACCGCCGACTGTCGGACGAAGCCGTTCTGAGATCGAGACGGCTCGTATCGACCGGACTCGACTGAGCAACAGGGTGGAGCCGAGCCAGGCTGTCGGCAACGCGAGCCAGATGGAGCGGGGAATCACCGAAACACCCGATCGCTATCGGGCAGCCGGAGCATTCGGCCGGACCACCACCAGCACGCGGCGATGAGCGCGAGAGCTGAGAGCACCACGAGTTGTCCAGTGGCAGACCCGTAGCTGGATCGGCCATTGCCCAAGGACATCCCAGCGAGGGCCATTCCCGCGGGAACGAGGATGACGAACCGCCGGGCAAACCGGACGCCGGCCTGTTTGGCGCGAGCGTCCTTTCGTGCCTGGAGATCGATGCGGCGATCCTCTGCCAACTCGGCGAGCCGTCGATCGAGATCGACCCCACCGAGTTCATGGGCCACCAGCAGCGTCTCGATAACGGTATCGGCGGTGGCGCTGGCGAGCTCTGCTCGAAGCAGGTCCAAACTTCGCTCGAGATCAGTCGAGAGCGACCACGTTCGTTGTGCTGCGAGGAATGCGGGCTGAAGCACAACGGGGGTACGGCGACCGACCTCGAACAGCGCTTGAGGGATCGACCGACCGGCGGAGGACGTCAGAATTCGGATTTCCTCGATCATCGAGGGCCAGGATTCCTCGGCAGCAGATCTTCGCTCGATCCGGCGCATGCGATAACCGGCCGCGGGCATGGCGGCGAAGCACATGCCGATCGCTACCGGTGGGAGAATTCCTCCGAAGGCAGCTCCGCCGATGATCCCGCCCACGAGTCCGACCGCCGTCGTCGCGAGCAGGAATTGCGACGCTCCAACATCGCCGAGTCCCGACTCGATCATCATGGTGTTGAAGCGTTGTTCCACACCCGCCACGATCCGAGCGAGCCGTGATGGTCCGATCCCCACACCGGTCCAGCCATATCCGAGCGCCGTGACCAGGAGAAACATCCCGTAGGTGCCAGGCACGACGACAAGCCACCGCGTCATGGCGTCGCCTCCAAACGGTGGCTTGACGCCTGGGCGAACAGCGATCGAAGATCGATTCCACGCCGATCGCACGCTGCCAAAAGTCGAATCGGGAGTTGACCCGTCCATTCGATGGGGTGGCCGTGTCGGACGCGATGAAAGACCTCGGTCACGGTGAATTGGACGGCCTCGGTGCCACCGGCCATGTCCTCAACGCAGAGAATTGACATCACCTCGGGGCCCTGTGGGCCTCGGTCGGTGTGGACCACCACGTCGATCGCTTCGCTGACCAACGTGTTCAAAGCGCTGAGTGGGATCTCCGACGCCGTGTCGGAGAGTTGGCAGATGAAGCGGAGCCGTGTCAGCGCTTGACGAGCCGAGCCAGCGTGAATCGTGGTGTATCCCTTCACTCCTGACGAAAGCGTCAACAGCAGGGGCAGCGCTTCACGATCGCGAACTTCGCCGACAATGGCAACGTCGGGGGCCATGCGAAGAAACCCGGAGACCAATCGTCGAAGATCGACGCCGGGTCGATCCGGCCGCGCCGGCCGAGTCTGCATGCTCGCGACGTTCGGGATGGGCAGGTCTGCTTCAAATACCTCCTCGGCGGTCACGACTCGGAGGGTGGGGTCGAGTTCCGCTGCGCAACAGTTCAACAACGTGGTCTTTCCTGAGCCGGGGACACCGGCGAACACGATGGATTGTCGGCCATGGACGCAGGCGGTCAGGAACCTCGCAGCAAGCGGAGAGATCATTTCCCGGCTGACGAGCTCGTCCAGTCGGGTGAACGAGATCCCGGTGAACTTCCGAATGTTGACGATGAGGTGCCCACCCCGGGCAATGTCTCCATGGACGATGTGCAGTCGCGCTCCAGAATCGAGCTGAGCGTCCTGCAATCCTTCGGAGATGTCGAGCTTCCGATGTGACCCGGCTGACCTGTCGAGCAGCCGAGTCAGCGTGCGTACGACGTGGTCATCGTCGATGAAGCCGTCGTCGTGATAGCCACTCGGTCCGGCGTGGCGTTTGACGAAGATCGACGATGGGTTGTTGATCATGACCTCCCAGACGTCGTCGTCATCGAGAAGAGCGGTCAAAGGTCCGTAACGTGCGATGTCGTCGAAGGTGCGATCGGCGACACGCTCTGGGCTGGCGATCGCCACGTCGCGCAGGCCGCGACGATGGTCGCTCTGCCATTGCTCGATCTCGTCGTCGATGAGTCGGCGCAGTTCGAACTCAGCATCCGGCTGGTCCAGATCGAGCGACATCCGCTTCGCGGCGTCCTGCACGTTCCGTTCGATGATGGATCGGGGTGAGTGAGTCATCTCGTCGCTGTCCCCACGGCAACTGGCAACTGCTCCCCGACGAGTGGGCCGACTTCCGAGAACACTCCGCGCACGGCGCTTGCGAGCGGATCACACCACGACGGGGGCAACGGATCGCTGCATCGAAGGATGGACTCGAGCGTTCGCTTGGTCCCAAAGAACGCCGGCGAGGTGCCAGCGGGCGTTGAGCCGAGCGTTCCGAGGGCAGTCGTGATCTCGGACCGTAGATGTCGTTGACGGGGCGCATGGTTGATCACGGGAAGCACCCTCGCCGGATCGCATCCGCCATCGACGAGGTCATCGATGAGCCGCACCAGATCGCGAATTCCCTTCAGCGTGGGCGTTCCGACAGCGACCGTGACGGACGCGTTGGCGACTGCGGTTCGCGCCAGACAGTGACGGTCCTCAACATCGAACGAACCGGTGGCAGCTTCGCCTTCGAACTCAGCAGTGACGTCGGCGATGGTCCAACGAAACCATCGACGGAGGCTGTCGCACGTTGCTGCAACCGTGGTTGGCGTGAGGGTGGTCCAATCGCGACGTTGTCGAAGCCCGAGTAGCAAGGAGTACCCACGGTCAGGGAGGCATCGGAGCATGGACATCCCCTCTGACCGTTGTGGGCAACCGTGACGGTGTGCCTCGACCAGTTCCTGGGTCGCGGGAATCACGTCGGGACTGTCGTGGTAGGTCGCTTGGTCGCCGTTGAGCGTCCAGTCGACCAGCGCGACGCTGCCCCACGAGTCCCGTCCCCCGGCGATGCCTTGGGTCAACGCCATCGAAACGATCGACGCTCCCGCCCCGCCACGAGCGCAGACAGCGACGAGCTCACCCTCGAACGACGATGGCGGTCGGTCCGCAACAATTGATGCGACCGAGGCGGGTATCCGGTCGGTCACCGGAGCGGCGACCGCCTGCAGCATCGCGAGGAGGTCGTGGGTCGTGAAGTCCGAGGGGAGCTCGCCGTGAGCTCCCATGGCGACGGAGTGTCCGCCGTACTGCGCCGACGAGACCGCGATCACGACGGCGTTGTGGCGTTGAGCGAGGGACACGAGATCCCGATCGACTCCGGCGACCCCCAGATCGCAGAGGATTGCGGAGGTCAGCTGTCCTGCGCGCAGCCGTGCTTCTACTTCGGCGATCCCGAGGCACTTGGAGAATTCCACTGGTGCTGCTCCACCGGTCGACCACGCCGCTACGGCGGGGAACCAAGGTGACCGCGGTTGGGCGACGCCCAACACGACGTATCGCTCGGCAGTCATGATCCGGCGTCGCTGTCGACGTCGGTGGACGCGAACGTCGCATCACTGCCGACGACCATCGTGAGCTTGTCGTGCTCGTTGGCGTCGATGATCGCCAAGGCCGAAGCCTCGTCAGCGATCGCCAGGGTGATCCGTACCGACGTTGTTCCGCCGATACCCCCCGACGTCCCGGTGTCGACGTCGGTCACCAGTGCCCCATCGACGATCACTCGTGTCGTGTCGGCGTCAGCACCGGTCGCAACGAGGTCGACGAGATCCCCGCGGCGAAGGGAGCCGTTGAGTGCTCGTGCTCGCTCGAGCTCGATGGAGACTTCTCGGGCAGATGAGTCGTGACGCACCGATCGCTCACCCACGTCCGAACTCGAGATGAGCTCGCTGGTGCCGAGATCGTGCAGCGCAATTCGCCCGATGAGATCGGAGGGAGAGCTGAACGAGTTCGCCGATACCTCGTCGATGAGCCCCAACGTGGCGAACCCCAAGTCATCGGCAGCGATGGCCGCACCGGCGGCCACGGGATGGCGTGCGACGAGCCACTTCGTTCCCGGACGTTCGTTCGCCGACTGATAGGCCACCACGAGTCCGATGCCACTCACGGCGATCAACAGTCCTCCGATGACCGCTCGACCATTCGGAAGCGCCGACCGGCGGCCGAGTGGCTCGGGCTCGACGGACGACGCATCACTGCGCGGACGACGCCGGAGTGGAGATGTGGACTCGCCTTCGTGATACCGGCGACGGCCCGCCTTTCGACCGGTGATGCTCATCCCTCGAAACTCCTCATTTCGCCTCATTCAAATGCTCGACGAGGTGTTTCGATATATTTCACCACTTCAGACGAAGGTAATGCAAGCGCTCTGACTCACTTCAGTACCGATTCTGTGCGGTAAAAGCAATATCTCTTTTGAGGGGCAGGGCCGATTTCGGACGAGGCGGCGGACCAGGCGGTGGACGAGGCGGCCGGTCGAGTCGCAGGTTGAACGCGCAGCCGCGCTGGGCGCGGCGCGGGGTGCAACCTATGAAGCGTCGTGCGCGGCCTCGACTTCGCACGAGTCGCAGGTTGAACGGGGTCCCGTCGGCCGCCACGG
>Ga0105047_10001194_pt1 | contig 46303 bp, 46 predicted proteins | sample MAT04_FD_78384 | JGI IMG/M metagenome (GOLD analysis project Ga0105047, IMG submission 78384) | Freshwater microbial communities from Lake Fryxell liftoff mats and glacier meltwater in Antarctica - MAT-04 (megahit assembly) | ecosystem: Environmental > Aquatic > Freshwater > Ice > Liftoff... | reverse complement strand
GTCATGAACTGCTGGAATTCCCGGTGAAATGTCTCCGAAGATCCTTGCAATGCATATGCATCGCGCAGATCAACGAGTCGGCTGGAGATATTCCGTAGATGCTGCATCTCACTCGAACCCAGCGGTCTATCGACAGCTCTAAAGCTATAATATTGATATTCACTCATTTTGTGTTTTCCTTGCAAACTTTTATGGCGTTTCCGCAGGCACTCGTGATTGCCGACGAAGATGCACCAAGAGGGAGAACAAGTTGCATTTGCAGTCGAGTATTTTGCTCGCATTGAAAGACCTATTTATAGCTGAACCTCTATGAAAGCGCAATTTGTAGTTGTCTTGTATCGGCAGAACAACCGACTTCAGGGGGGAAGCCGAAACGCTTCACCTCCTTAGAGCCGCAGCGCCATATTTATTGGAGTTGAAAACAGGAGTAAACGATACTATCCTCTTGAAGACATCCACTCCAAGACGGAAACGAAAGGATGGGCAGATTCCGGCAAACTTGAATTTTGATGGATGCAACCAACAAGGAGAATTCCCCATGCCAATTCTCGCCGGTCCCATCCTCATTGTCGAGGACGATCAGAACACCTCGAAGCTTGTGGCAACCTATCTGGAAAGGGAAGGTTTCGCCACCATTGCCGCCTATGACGGCGAGGAGGCACTGCGCCAGGCACGCCTCCGCGAGCCGGGTTTCGTCATCCTTGATGTGATGCTGCCCAAGGTCGACGGCTGGGAAGTCTGCCGACAGCTGCGCAAATTTTCCGACGTGCCGATCCTTATGCTCACCGCCCGCGAGGAAGAGATTGACCGGGTCATGGGGCTTTCTCTCGGGGCCGACGATTATGTGGTCAAACCCTTCAGCCCGCGCGAACTGGTGGAACGGGTCAAGGCGATACTGCGCCGGGTACAGCCCGGACCAGCGCGGGAAAAAAAGGTCATCCTGCACGGCGGCCTGGTCCTCGACCTGGTAAAACACAAGGTGAGCCTCGACGGTGCCCCGGTCAACCTGACCTCTTCGGAATACAAACTGCTCCAGGCCCTCATGTCCTCGCCGGGACGGGTGTTTTCTAGAAACGAGCTGCTGGAGCGCTTTTACCAACATGGCGAGACGGTGATCGACCGGGTCATCGATGTCCATATCGGCAAGCTCCGGTAAAAGATCGAGGACGATCCCGCCAATCCCGAGCGCATCCTCACCGTCCGCGGTTTCGGCTACCGCTTCGCTGAGCCGGGCGAGGAGTGAGAGGATGCGCAACCGTCTACTGTGGAAACTCCTCCTGACCAACATACTGCCGGTGATCGGGGTCATCTTTCTGGTGGTTTGGCTGGCGATCGATAAGCTTGCCGCCCAGTATTTCATGGAGTTGATGAAGATCTACGATGTCTCCCCCAACGACATCCACCAGATGTTTTTAACCTCCATTCATCAGTACCTGGTGTGGGCCAGCCTGGCATCCCTGGGCCTGGCTTTCGTCCTCAGTTTTCTGCTCACCCGCCGGGTTCTCCGCCCTCTTTCGCAGATGACCGCCATCACTAAAGAAGTCGCCGCCGGCAATTTTTCCCTGCGGGCCGAGATCAGCACCAGCGACGAGGTCGGCCAGCTCGGCATTGCCTTCAATAATATGGCCGATCGGCTGGGAAAAATCGAACAGCTGCGCAAGACCATGGTGGCCGACGTCGCCCATGAGCTGCGGACACCGCTGACCAATCTACGTGGCTATCTTGAGGCCTTGAACGATGGGGTGATTCCACCAACGCCCGAGACCCTGCGGATGCTGCAGCAGGAAAACCTCCGCCTGGTGCATCTGGTCGACAACCTGCAGCAGCTGGCGCGAGCCGATGCTGCCAAGGCCTATCTGAAACGCGAGGATATTGTCCTGGCCGACCTCGTTAAGCAGATGGTCGAACTGCACCGTCTCAACTTCCAGAAAAAGGCGATCACGGTCGAAACCAGATGGGAGGACGACCAGGCACAGGTCTCCGCCGACCGCGACAAGCTCCTCCAAGCCATGCAGAATCTGCTCGACAACTGCTGTAAATACACGCCGGAAAAAGGTCGGGTGGAGGTTGCCATAAGCAGGGTGCAGGGAGGGATCAAAGTCGATTTCCACAACAGCGGAGCTGGCATTGCCCCGGGCGACCTGCCTTTTATCTTCGAACGCTTTTTTCGGGTCGACCGGTCCCGGTCGCGCGATGCCGGCGGCGCAGGCATAGGTCTTGCCATCACCAAGGAACTGATCGAGGCGCACGGTGGTTCGATCGGTGCCGAAAGCCGCCCGGACGACACCCATATCTGGTTTATCCTGCCTCTTTGAGCCGCCTCTTTACCCAATCTTTACATTCCCTTCATTGCTCCTTTACACAGGATATTTATTATGTAGGGCAAGAGGAAGAGCCTCTTGATAAACAAAGTCCCGACAAAGGACCAGCAACAATGGAAAATGGGGGTATGGCAATGAAAAAATTTAAATTTATTCTCGCGATACTGCTGCTTGGATGGGGAATAGGGCCAAGTTTATCAACGAATTATGCGTTTGCGGCCTTGCAGAAAGCGACGTTTGTCGTCGCCTGATACGATGTCGGCAAAGACGCCCTGGATGGGCGAAAAGGCATCGTACGGGTAGACAAGGGTATGCGGGACTATGGGGAGACCAACACTGTGCTCTTCGATCCGGGGAAAATACAGATTGGTGAGATGGAAGAAGCCCTGAGAAATGCCCAGACGTATATTCGTACCGTTTCCCCGAAGAACAAGAGTAAAAGTTCCGGCGCAGTGCAATAACATGCAACATAACGAAAGATAACGACAATCCTATCAGAGAGGAAGGCAATGAAAACATTTTTTATCATGGCATGGTTCCTGGCACTGGCAACCATGGCAGGGACAATAGCAGAGCAACTGACCAGGCCGGTGGCAGCCACTGAACAACAGACGAGCGGTGCAACCGCCAAGGCAATGTTCGCCGGTGGCTGTTTTTGGTGTATGGAAAAACCCTTCGAGGCTTTGGATGGGGTAATATCAGTAGTCTCCGGTTATACCGGGGGGACATCGAAAAATCCGACCTATGAAAACTATATGGGCGGCGGCCATATCGAGGTGGTGGAAATTACCTACGACCCCAAAAAAATCAGCTTCCAGCCACTCCTTGACGTATATTGGCATCAGGTAGACCCAACCGATGCCGGCGGCCAGTTCGTCGACCGTGGTCATGCCTATTCGACGGCAATTTTCTACAACAGCGACGAAGAGCGAAGGCTGGCCGAGGTCTCCAAGGCAGAGCTTGCCGGCAGCTCCATTTTTAAAGGCCCGCTCGTCACCCCGATCCTGCCCTACAGCACCTTTTATCCGGCTGAGGAGTATCATCAGGATTACTATAAAAAAAATCCCGTCCGCTACACCTTCTATCGAAGTCACTCGGGAAGGGATTCATTTCTTGAAAGCATTAATTGGAGTAATAAAGCCATGACCAAACAAAGCAGTAAAGAGGATTTGAAAAAACGACTCACCGCCCTGCAATACGAGGTAACTCAGGAAAACGGTACCGAGCCGCCCTTTAAAAACCACTACTGGGATAATAAAGAGGCTGGAATCTACGTGGATATTGTCTCCGGCGAGGTGCTTTTCAGCTCGCTTGACAAATTCGATTCGGGTACCGGCTGGCCGAGTTTTACCCAGCCGCTGGTCAAGGACAATGTCGTGACGAAAGAAGACCGTAAACTCTTCTCGGTGCGGACTGAGGTGCGCAGTAAAAATGGCAATTCCCACCTCGGCCATGTCTTTGACGACGGTCCACCACCGACAAAACTGAGGTATTGCCTCAATTCAGCAGCGTTACGATTTGTACCGGCAGCCGACCTGGAAAAGGAAGGGTTCGGGGAGTTTAGCAAATTGTTCTCCCGTTAGTTGTCATTTTATTAGCGGTTGCCCGGTCCTCCATGCCGAAAAAGACGGACTGGAAAGTATCTACACCCTGGCGAAAGGCCACGGTCTTGCGCCAGGCCAAGCTGTTGAAGTGGTAATCGACTGGCTGCGTCGATATCGATTAATGCGTCTGCATTTCGCAGCCGAATTGATTCTTGAGCTGTTTTACCAAACACTGCCAGGAGTTGAAAAGGTTGGCGCCCATATCGCCGAAGAAAAGGCGCGAATAGATTTTGCCTGGCCCGAGAGCATCAACAAGGTAAATATAGGGTTCTCCTGTTTTTCTTTTAATCATTTTTTTGCCTGCCATACAGAAAGACAAAACTAACAACTTGCAATATCTGCGACAACAGATTTATATGCAGTTTTATGGACATAAAGGATCGTTGATGGAGCAAACCCAACTCTAAGCCTCATTTCAATCGAAATCAAGAATCATGGCTACCCCGTCGTGATGGTCGTTGTGCAGATTCCTCACAATTATTGGTTATCCTTCCATCCGGAATGATATGCGAAAAAGCAACAATTCATTCGGGGCCTTCTTTTAAGGTTCATCCGGCCAGGTTGCCGGTACTCCCCTCAAACCACATTCCAAGTGGTAGCCGGGTCGAGATGAAGACTAAATCGTAGGTCTCGCGTATGTTGCTCCATCAAAATGGGAATTGCTGGCACAACAACACAGCAGAAAATGCCATCAGACATCTTGCAGTACAAAGAAAAATCTCCGGGACCTTTTTTAAAAAAGCCATCCCCAACTACCTGCTATTGCTTGGTATAGCGAAAACATGTAGATTCCAGGGAAAATCATTCCTCAAGTTCTTATTATCTAAGGAAATCGATATCGACAAGTTCAAAGCAACAAAGCACATCAAAAAATCATTTATGGTTGGCTCATCGACAGAAAAAGCCGCAGAGGGTTGCTGTCCCCTGACATGAGAAAGTTGACGAGCATGGAATATAAGAGCGCCGAAAGGAGAAAGGGTTATGCCAATAATTGCGAGATTTTACGGGATTCTAATCAAAATGTACTTCAAGGAACATGGAGTCCCTCATTTTCATGCCATCTACGGAGAGTTCAATGGAGTCTATGATATTCAAAGCTGTGAAATAATCGAAGGAGATTTACCCTCCAGAGCTGATCGTATGGTTCTTGAGTGGACGCAACATTACCAAGTCGAGTTACTGGAAATGTGGAAGACACAGCAATTTAAACAACTTCCAGGATTGGAGTGATCTTGCCATGGCTACTTATCCAAAAGTTAAGTCGGTGAAACCGCTTTCAGGAAAACTGCTCTTTGTGATATTTACTACAGGGGAAACAAGAATTTATGACTGCTCCCCTCTCCTCAACGAATCCTCTTTTTACTCGCTTAAAGACGACGCATTTTTTAGGAACGTACATGTTGATCAAACGGGTTATGGCGTTGTTTGGAATGACGACGTTGATCTCAGCGAATCTGAGTTATGGATAAACGGGAAGGCAATTTATGAGCACGAAAATCAAATACACCAATGATCCTGAAGTCCGAAATTCGGGGACATGAAACTTATTTCCAACAATAACATCCTGCGAGCAAGCCGCAGATGTTCACGTTAGACCGCTCACCATGTATGACATTTACTCCAATGCTCAAAATGACCTGTGGTGTTTTACGCTTGGCAAGTCCGGGAGCCGAAATCTCATCACGATTGGGCTAAATCCGAGTACTGCCACGAAGGAAAAGTCTGACTATTTTTACGCTTGAAAAAACACGGCACTTCTTGGCAACAATTTGGCTCGCTAACGCAGTCAGGTCGAGAGAGGCGTAGAATCTCTCGGGTTGCCGTGTAATCATAATGTCAGACATGCCATGGTCTCAGACCCGGGGGGAAGCAGGCATCACCTTGCCAATAACGGTGCTTCCTGTGTTGACTTCCACCATACTCAAAGTGTCGTCCTTCCCATCGCGACAATTACGAGGCTCAATCCCTTTAACCTTTCGGCTTACGGCCTATCTGCTCGCTGTCCGACGCTTAAAGCTGGGCGTTACCACACAGTCTCCAAGGACTCGCTACCCGGTGGCCGGCCAACCTTCCGGAACGGGCTTGCCACCCGCTGGACTACACGACCTTGCCCGGCCGCACGGATATACTGTCCCCTTAATTCATACAACCGACATGAATGTACCGGGCTGGAAGCTGCACCAGCTATCGACCGGACATTGGTCTATATGGGTGAATGGCAATTGGCGAATGACGTTCGATTTTGATGGAGAGGACGCCGTGCTGATTGATTACCCGGACTACCACTAGGAGAAAAAACAATGACCACTATGCACAACCCACCACATCCGGGCGAAACCTTAAGAATTGACATACTACCCGCTCTCGGACTGACAGTTACCGAAGCGGCAAAGCAACTTGGCGTTACTCGTGCCGCTTTGTCCCGAGTGCTTAACGAGCACGCCGCAATCTCTCCAGAGATGGCCTTGCGTTTGGAAGGCTGGCTAGGGGTTGAAAACGGTGGGCGCGCTGATCTATGGATCGGCCAGCAGGCAGCATACGACCTTTGGCAAGCACGCAAAGCCGGCGCACCCAAAGTCCAGCGCGCCGAGTTCGTGGCAGCTTGATGTACGAGGTCCGGAGTCATGTACCACCGGCAGAGCCGGTGGGGTACGACAGGAATCTGGGGACAGGATACTTAATTCCATAAATAAAATACGCCAGGTGCGACCTGAAAGTCGCCTCTTTTGTTGCTGACCGCTGAGTCAGCCTGCCGTTTCGTCGGCAGTTTTCTATCCCGACATGCATAGCTGGTAACGGCTTTGTGTGTATTCCCATCATATTACGCAGAGGGCAATTATCGCCGGGCTGTCTTTGTACCGGGCGAAGACTTTGACAAATTGATAGAAATAGAAACCATTTAACCAGGAGGAAATTATGCCTAATGCCAATGCACCGTTTCACCCGATTATCTATGTCCGCGGTTACGCGATGACCGAACGAGAGCAGGACGAGACCACTGCCGATCCGTTCAATGGTTTCAACCTTGGCTCTACGGTATACCGCGCCACACCGGACAAGAACAAGCCTGCCAAAAAATTTATTTTCGAGTCGCCCCTCTTGCGGCTTATTTCAGACTATCAATACATGGATGTGTATAAAAATGGTTTTGATATCATGGATATTGATGAATGGGAAGGCACACTTCCGCCTCGGTCGATTGTCATTTATCGTTACTATGACGTTGCCTCTGGTTTGCTGGGCGCAGGGAAAACGCCGGAAATTACCGAGTTTGCCAAAGGGTTGAGCAAGTTAATCCTTCGCGTTCGTGATTTGGTCTGTGCTGCCCCGGACAACGGAATTACCGTGGAAGATTTTCGCTGTTACCTGGTTGCCCATTCGATGGGAGGCCTGGTTTGCCGCGCTTTCCTGCAGAATCCTGCTCTTGGTGACGATCAGGCGAGGCGCTGCGTCGATAAGGTGTTCACCTACGCCACACCCCACAACGGCATTGATATGGCCGGTCTCAATGCTCCCAAATGGCTAAGCGCTGCGGATATAAACAATTTCAACCGCGACAATATGGCTCAATACCTCAATCTGGAGGCTCTTTACAAGAAATACCAGCGAGTAGATTACCTGCCCGAAGAAACCTTCCCGTCTGACCGTTTCTTTTGCATGGTGGGTACCAATCGGGCGGATTACCAAGTCGCAATGGGGTTATCAAGGACCTTCGCCGGACACGGCAGCGATGGTTTGGTCAAAATAGAAAATGCCAGAGTCTGGGGTATAAACGCCAAAGGGAAAGTATCAGCCCCGTGTGCCACCGCCTACGCGTTTCGTTCCCACTCTGGTTATTTTGGCATTGTCAATAGTGAGGAGGCGTATCAAAACCTAACGCGCTTCCTGTTCGGAGACATACGAGTCGACCTCTGGGTAGACGTAGATTCCGTGCAGTTGCCGCCGGAGATTCAAGGCAAGGCGGTCAACGCTCTCTATCAGTTCGAATTGAAGGCATCACCCCGTGGTACGCGCTGGTATCTTACGCGCCGACATGCGGAAGAGGACTCGGTTGCCTGTCGTAACTACACGGAACTCACCGACCCAGCGGACAAAAACGCCAGAAGCATCTTTCTGTCTACTGTGTTCCTGGCTAATGATGCCCGCCTCAACGCGGAGAAGGACCCGTCGCTTACCTACGGTTTAACTCTCGGCGTTCCATTCGGTAGCAAGAACGCGCCGGGAATTGCCGGTCAACTACAATTGCTGGTTTCGGCCTGGAATTGCTAGGCCGTTGTAAAAATATCTTGGCCGAAGGCATGCTTGGAACGGCAGCAACTACAATAACCCTTGTTCCTTATACCACTGGGCAGTTTTGTCGAGGCCATCATACAGCCCATATTGCGGGGAATAACCGAGCAGCCTTTTGGCCTTGCTGATATCAAAGGACCGACTCTTGGTGAAAAAATCGACCCGGCGGCGGTAGATGGGCGGTTCGATGCCGAGGGGAATGCAGATTTTTTCGCAGAGTGAGCCGGCCAGCTGAAAGGGCAGGGCCGGAATGTGAATTTTTGTATCCGGGTTGCCGGTTATCTTGGCGATAGTCGAAAGAAGATCGTCAAGGATCATATTCTCATCGCCGCCGACGATAAATACCTGGCCGACCGCCTCCTGCCGTTCCGAGGCGAGAATAAAACCCTGTACCAGGTCGTCGATATAGACCATATGATAGTAGATCTTGCCGGTGCCGATAACCGGAGTAATTTTCTTTACCGCCAGTTTAAAGAGCTTCAGCAGCCGCATATCGCCCGGGCCGTAAATGGCGGTAGGACGAACAACCGACAGGGCCAGACCGTTTTTCGCGGCCAGGTCGCGGGCCAGCAGTTCCCCTTCAAGTTTGGTTCGCTGGTAGATGTCGGCGGGCGCAAAGGGCGACTCCTCGGTGGCCGGCGGTACCTTGACATCGCCGTGCACCCCAACGGTACTGCAATGGACAAAGCGCTTTACCTGGTGTTTGACTGCCGCTTCAACCAGGTTCCGGACACCCTCGACATGGATATCGCGGTAATCCTGGTCCACCGAGGCTGCGGTGCGGAACATCGCGGCGATGTTGAAGACCTTCTGCACGCCTTCAACCGCGCGGTCGACTGCGGCCCGGTCCCGGATATCTCCTTCCTGGATCTCCAAAGCCGGATGTGGCGCCAACATGACACGCTTTTTGCTGCGCACCAATAATCTGACCTGGTGTCGGTCCCGCAGGAGCCTGTTACTAAGATTGTGGCCGGTAAAGCCGGTGCCGCCGGTTACAAGTATCTTCATAAATTTTTCGCTGGTTGATGAGGTGGTGGAGGCAGGGCTGCAAAAATCCTCCTGTAAAAGTCGGTTAATTTGGCCCTGAAGGCCGAACGAGAATAATTTTCCTGAGCAACCCGGTGCCCCTCTGCCCCGAGACTTAAACAAAGCTCCGGGTCGGCCAATAATCTTGCCATGCCGGCGGCCATGCTCTGCCGCTCAGGTGCAACCAGACAGGCAAAATCATCGGACAAAACCTGGGTATGGGTGAGAAGGTTGGTGGCCAGCACGACCTTGCCTGAATCGAGGTAGGAGTAGAGTTTCATTGGGGTATTGTTACCCTGAACCCGCGGCGAAAGGAGGATATCGGCCTGGGCCAGATAATGACCGAGCAGTTCCACCGGCCGGGGGCCACAGAAAAAGGTGTGGTCGGCTACCTGCAGCTCCTCGGCATATTTTTTATAGGCGGCGATGGTCTCAGGCGTGCCGCCGATGATTACCAGGTTGCCGCGACAGCCCTGATGAAGAGCCAGCTGGAAGCTCTGCAGAAGCAGATCGATGCCCTGGTATTTTTCGAGGTTGCCGACATAAAGCATGATCGGCCCGGAGATTTGCAAACGCTGCCGTAGATCCTCATCCGAAGAGACCGAGTCCGCTAGCAGGCTGATATCTTCAAGACGAACTATGAGTTTTTCCGGAGCGTGCGCCAGGGCGATTTCCTCCAGCGCCCGACACACCGCCACCACCCCGCAACTCCTTTTTACCGCAAACCGTTCGCAGAACTGCAGGGCTGGTCCCAGGGGCTTGAGAAAAGAAAACTTCTCGACTATCTGATCGGCCAGTGAGGAATCCATATCATAGATATAAGGCGTGCCGAAAAAGATCCTCAGCAGCATGGCCATAAAGGCCGCTTCTTCGACCGCATGGATGACCGCAATGCGGTGGCGACGCAGCAGTCCAATTGCCTTGAAAAACATGCAGACATCGCAGACGATTTTTTTTAAAGACAGGGACGGCGGGATATTTTTTATGCCCCAGATCGCCGGAATCCTCTGCAGGATAACGCCGGGAATGGTCACCTCCTCGCCTTCATGAAAAACCAGCAGATGCACGTCATGCCCGAGGCGCGCCAACTCCTCGACCAACAGGCGTACGGCTATGGGTGTCCCCCGATTCTGGAAAAACGGTTGCGGGGCGATGACCAGTATTGATCTTGTAGCCTGTGAAGTCTCCGACAAATCAGCTCCTCAGCCGGTCACTGCGGATAATAATCGGCGAACCGAACAGTTGCGTAAGACCGGTCAACCGGCAACAGGCCTCAATGGCGGTTGACAAGGTTTTATTGCCGACCTTGCGGTGGACAACCATGGGCAGGAGAAATTCAGGTTTAAAAAGCGGCTGGGCAAAACCGTTTGCGGCGACGCTCGCGGCGATTTCCGTCCGGGAAAAAAGGGTAAACGGCCTGGTATTGCCTTCCATTTTTTTCTTCATGCTGAAGAGCATTTCGTAGAGGATATTGGTCGAGCGGCGGTCAGGATAATCGACGATGACGCATTTATCGGCTACTCGACACATTTCAGCGACAATTTGCCGCCATTGGCTGACATGGGGCAGGAGTCGGAAGGCCATGACCACATCGAAAGAACGATCGGCAAAGGGCAGGGACAGAGAATCGCAGGTCTGATAGGTAAAGGAACCCGGAGACAGGCGCTGGTCGAGGCGTATGCGGCAACTGTCGGCACTGCCGGTAACCGTCACCGCATAGCCGTTTTTCACCAAGGGTTCGGCCAACTGGGCATGCCCGCCGCCGACGTCAAGGACTCCGGCCCCGGGCAGATGGCGCAGCAGATCAAGGGTTATTGCCGCCTGTTTGGCAAGAAAATATTCCCCTGCAGCACCGCTGAAGCGTGCTGCATAGTCGGCCGTTGCTGTCTCAATATCGGCTGTTTCTAAAAACATTCCTCGCCACCTCAATTCTTCAGTATTGTGAAAACCTGCTCGACTTGGGCAATCTGCCGCTCCTGCTCCTCGGCGCTCCAATGCAATTCTCCGCCCATGAAGCCGGTTATCCGCTGCAGAACCTCTCTTGTCGGGCATTCGGCGGCGGCCAGGTTGGTCCTGCGAAACATCACGTCGGTGAGAGTTACCGCCATTTCCTCATGGATAAAATACCGCACTTCGGCCGCAAGCAGTGGCGGCTCCTCCAACAACCATGGCGACTCGCCTGCATTTGCAGGGGGGTGCTGCACGATAAAGCGGAACACCTCACGCCATCCGCTGCCATAACAGGTCGTCAGATGGTTTCTAACCGCTGCATATTCACCGCCAAGGGCGTTGATGGCTGGACCGAAATCAATATTCCTCGGTGGTAAGGTGAGGTAGCTGCCCGCGGCTCTCTCTCCCAACCACGCATCCGAGGCCAAAATTTTCACCATCTTTTCGGCAATGTCGGGGGCCGTGGTATATTTAACCCCTTTGATGGAAAAAAGACCGTTTCTGCCGTCAAGGGGCCCGTGCTCGATGATCATCGACGACTTGTCGAGCTGCACCGAATCGGCCTTGCCGGCATCCGCCTCCTTGATGGGCAGGAGACCGGCGTGGAAATAGGTCACATCGTCCATGGTAAGACGGCCATGCGGATAGATTTTATTGATATCTTCAAGCACCGCCGCCACCTCTTGCCGGGTCGGGGAAAAGTCATCGGCGACACCCTGGTACGGAGTGTAAGTCGTACCGATCATGGTGTAGCGGTCCTGCCAGGGGACAAAAAAGAACAAGCGTTTGCCCCGCTTGATAAGTGCGTCTTTATCGGTGAAATCAGTGTATCCTTCAAGACCCACCGCATATTTTTCAAAGAGTCGTTTCTTAACCACGATGTTGAGGGCGGTGGCCCACAGCTGATCGCCACTCCCGGCATCATGGCCGGTGAGGTCTTCCAGCCATGGTCCTGCGGCATTGACCACCGCATGGCTGGCAACCCGTATCTCCCGGCCGGTCTGCAGGTCGCGCGCCACTACCGCTGAAACCCAGCCACCAGCCATGTCGACCTGCGTCACCTCGGTATAGTTGGCGACAACGGCCCCGTAGCGTACCGCTTCTTTCAGGTATTCAAGCACCAGCCGTTCTGTGTCCAGGGCAATGGCATCATGCCAGACCGCCCCACCGCTCAAGCCCTCCTCGGCAATACCGGGAACCAGCCACTTGACCTCCTCGCGGGAAATGGCGCCGCCGCAGGGCAAATGGTTCTCAGCGGTCAGGCCCTGGTTGCGATCAAAGGCAATGAGATCATAGATGGCAAAGGCCAGACGCATTGTCTCCCGCCCTTTTATGCCGTGGCCATAGGTGGGCATCAGGCAGCGCAGGGGTTTGACGAGATGGGGGGCCAAGGCCATCATCCGTCGCCTGGAGACAATCGACTCGCGCATTCTTTTAAAATCACCGTGCTGCAGGTAGCGGATGCCACCATGGACGATTTTCAGGCTGTTGGCAGAAGTCGAGCCGGCAAAATCGCCCTTTTCCAGAAGTGCCACCCGGAAGCCGGCACATGCCGCTGCATAGGCGATTACCGCGCCGTGGATGCCGCCTCCGACTAGAGTGAGATCAAACTGTGTGTTATTGAGTTGCTGTAAGTCTTTAATCATTGTGCTCAGAATCAGGTTATAAAGGAATGGGCAAGTGATGCGTAGCCCCGCCACCCCAAGAAGATAGATATTCAGACAGAGATGCGCCTCCTATTTCATGGTTCAGATGCGCAAGAGGCTGCTTATATAGCAGACTTGACGCTGAAAATAAATAACTATATCGGCAAAGATGGCCCTGTTTGGTCGGTTCAAGCCCGACCGGCGACCATATCTTTGCCGAACTGTTCGGCCTTGGCCATCTCCTCGGGAAATCCGAGAACCGCCTTCCTGTTGTCGACGCCTTTCACCAGAAATTCTCCGCCATATTGGACGTCCATGGCATCGAAGATATACCGGGCGGTCAATACACTGCAGTCAAAGATCTTCGGACCTTTGGTGGCCGAGGTGGAAAGGAGGTAGCCTTTTCGGCCCTCGCCCTGACGAAACCTTTCTTTGAGAAGGTATTTCCTCGACCATCGGGCCTGAAACCGATCCCCGCAGCTCTTGCATTGGGCCGACAGGGCGTAAAAATAGACCGGGCTGACCAGGAGGATCCGGTCGGCTGCATCGGCTGCATCGTAAATCTCCGTCATATCGTCCTTGATGACGCAGTTGCCGGTTTTCTCGCAACCGCCGCAACCCTGACAGGGTCGCAGATTCAGGTCGTTGAGCCGCCGGTATTCCACCGTCCCGCCGCTCTGTTCTACCGCCTCGGCAATTTTGCGGGCCAAGGTCTCGCTGTTTCCGCCCTTGCGCGGGCTTCCCAACAGTACCAGCAATTTCATAGCATTTTCTCCCGTTCTTCTTTGTTAATAGATGATGGTTTTTGCGCCCGTTGAGGCCGATGTGACCAACTGTACCATTTCTGCAACTTCTCTGTCAGCTACATTGTTGTTTTCCGGCAAACTCCTGGCGGTATTCATAAACAGATTTCAACTGCCGCTCCAGGTAAAAATCATTGAGCTCTTTCCCCTTTACAAAGCATATAAATAGTATACATTCATGGTATACATTGAACTAAATAATCGTATTCATTGAATTTTCGAGCGGTGCACGGTGGTCGGATTTTTTCTCATCTTGGCGTTTTCTCCTTGCGTGGGAATGAGATTTATTGTTAACTGATAACATGAAAGCCCTTTCTGCCAACATATTTGCCATCAAACGTTATGCCCTGCATGATGGCCCGAACATCAGGATAACAATCTTTTTCAAAGGCTGCCCGCTGGCCTGCCTGTGGTGTCATAACCCTGAGGGCATAGACTTCGTTTCGAAGGTTCTCTTTCTGGCCGACAAATGTGTGGACTGTGGTGAATGTGTGGGCCACTGCCCGGAAAAGGCCCTGCATCCGACCGCTGAAGGTGTCCTTCGCGACGACGACAGATGTACCTCCTGTGCCACCTGTGTTGATGTTTGCCCGGCTCTCGCCCATGAAGCAACCGGGCGAAGTATGAGCATTGCCGAGATCGTCACTGAAATAAAAAAAGAGCTGCCGTTCTTTGATCAAAGCGGCGGCGGTGTAACCTGCTCTGGTGGGGAACCGCTCAGTCAGCCGGAAAGCCTGCTGGCGCTGCTCCAGGCCTGCGGTCAGTTGGGCATCCACCGGGCAGTCGACACCAGCGGCTTTGCGAGGCTTGAAACACTCTTGGAAGTTGCTCGATACTCTGAGCTTTTTCTTTATGATATTAAACATATGGATAGCATTATCCATGAACGATTCACCGGTGTTGCCAATGATCTGATACTCAGCAATCTCAAGGCACTTGGCGACAATGGCCATGCCAGTAGGGTACGTATTCCCCTGATCATGGGTGTCAATGACAATGAAAAAAATATCCGGGCAACGGGCGCCTTTGTCGCAGGGTGCAAGGGGGTGCAGGGCATCGACATACTGCCCTACCATCCTTCAGCCACCGCCAAATACCGCAAGCTCGGCCAGGCTTACAAAGGTGCCTCACTCGCCGCACCGGCTAAGGCACATATAACTGAAATTACCGATATATTAAGAAAATATGTGAATGACGTGAACATCGGAGGATGAGATGAACGATCGGATAAATAAATTACGCACAGAGAGTTTTGAGGCACAGCCATCGATTTCCATCGAACGGGCTCTTCTTGAGACCTCGTTTTATAGGGAAAACAGCGGCAAATATTCACTGCCGGTTCTGCGAGCCATGTGCTTTTTGCATCTCTGCACGCATAAAACCATCTATATAGGCGAGGGCGAGTTGCTGGTCGGCGAGCGCGGCCCGAAACCCAAGGTTGTCCCAACCTTTCCGGAACTGACCTGTCACAGCGCCGACGATCTGCGCATCTTAAACTCCCGGTCCATGGCCAGTTACCGGGTAGCCGATGCGGACATCCGTCGCTATGAAGAGGAGGTGATTCCCTACTGGCAGGGCCGCTCTATGCGTGACCGCATCTTTAGCAACATCCCGAGTGAATGGCGCATTGCCTATGAAGCAGGCCTCTTTACCGAGTTCATGGAACAGCGAGCGCCGGGCCACACTGCCCTTGACGGTACCATCTACACCATGGGCATGGTCGATTTCAAAGAGCGGATTGCCGACCGCATCCGCCGTCTTGATTTCAACAATGACCCGGAGGCGTCGGATAAGGCCGAACAGCTTCGGGCCATGGCCATTACCTGCGATGCCGTCATAGTTTTCGCCGGTCGCCATGCTGACCGGGCCGAGTCCATGGCCGTAGGTGAGATAGACCCGTTGCGCCGGGAAGAACTGCACCAAATAGCGGCAATCTGTAGGCGTGTTCCGGCCGAAAAACCGCGGACCATGCACGAGGCGCTGCAGATGTATTGGTTCGTCCATCTCGGCACCATTACCGAATTGAACGGTTGGGACGCCATGACCCCCGGCCACATCGACCAGCACCTGCTGCCGTTCTACGAGAAAGATCTGGCCGACACCATTCTTGACCGTGAAAAGGCCAAGGAACTCATTAGTTGTCTGTGGATCAAGGTCAACAACCATACCGCGCCACCAAAGGTCGGGGTCACCGCCAAGGAAAGCGGCACCTACAACGATTTCACCCAGATTAATCTCGGTGGGCTGAATGCAGCTGGGGCCGATGCCGTAAACGAGGTGTCCTATATCTGCCTGGAGGTGTCGGACGAACTGCATCTCCTGCAACCGCAACCGAGTGTCCATATCAGCGGTAAGACACCGGACCGCTTCCTCAAAGCAGCCACCAAGGTCATCCGCAAAGGCTATGGTTATCCTTCGGTGTTCAATAGCGAAGCGGTGGTTATGGAACAGGTTCGGGTCGGCAAGAGTGTCGAGGACGCCCGGGAAGGCGGCACCAGCGGCTGTATCGAGACCGGCGCCTTCGGCAAGGAGGCCTATATTCTCACCGGCTACCTCAATGTCCCGAAGATCATGGAAGTTACCTTAAATAACGGCGTTGATCAACTAACCGGCAAAATGGTCACCATCGCCACCGGCGATCCAGCCACCTTCAAGAATTTTGACGAGTTGTACCAGGCCTTCAGCCGGCAGCTGGAATATGTTGTTGATCTGAAGATTCGCGTCAACAACTATATCGAACGGATGTATGCCAAGTATTCGCCGGCTCCCTTCCTGTCGGTTGTCATTCATGACTGCATTGAAAAGGGCAGGGACTATTATGACGGCGGACCGCGCTACAACACCAACTACATCCAGTGCTGCGGCATCGGCACGACCACCGACAGCCTGTCGGCGGTCAAGACCCATGTCTTTGAGGGCGGCACGGTCCCTATGGAGAAGCTGCTTTTTGCCCTGAAGAACAACTTTCAGGGTGAAGAAGCCCTGCGTTTGCGGCTGTGGAATAAAACGCCGTTTTTCGGCAATGATGACGACCGCGCCGATACGATTATGCAACGGGTCTATGATTCGCTTTTCACCGCCATCGACGGTAAACCCAATACCAAAGGAACCATTTACCATCTCAACATGCTGTCCACCACCTGCCATGTCTATTTCGGTAAAATGCTCGGCGCCTCGGCCAACGGCCGCTTCGCCTGCCTGCCGGAATCGGACGGCACCTCGCCTTCGCATGGTGCCGACCGCAACGGCCCGACGGCTGTCATCAAGTCGCTCAGCAAGATGGACCAGTTGAAGTCGGGGGGCACTCTCCTTAATCAGCGCTTTCTGCCCAGCGTTCTCGCCACCGACCAGGATCTTGACAAGCTCGCCGGTCTTATCCGCACCTATTTCACCTTGGGTGGCCACCATATCCAATTCAATGTCGTCGATACCAAGACCCTGCGCACCGCCCAGGAGCATCCGGACGAATACCGCAACCTGCTGGTTCGGGTCGCCGGCTACAGCGATTATTTTGTCGATCTTGACCGCGAGCACCAGGAAGAGATCATCAGTCGAACGGAGCAGGAACTCGCGTAGGCGGGTAAAAACCTTTATCTTTCTGTTGCCTCGGCAATGGCATCGCAAACATAGCCGATATTTGCCTGAGTCAGGCCGGCCAGATTTATCCGGCCGCCGGCCACCACGTAGATACTTTTATTGGCCCGCAGCCATTGCACGACTGCATCCGACAAACCACTGAACGAAAACATGCCGCGCTGGCTAGTAATGGAGGAAAAATCGCCCTTCACACCGCGCGCGGCAAGCCCTTCAACCAGGGCCACCCGCATTGCCTTGATACGGTTGCGCATGGCGGCCAATTCCTGCAGCCACTGCTCGCGCAATTGCGGATTCGACAAGATAGTCGCCACGACCAGCCCGCCATGGGCCGGCGGGTTGGAGTAGATAACCCGAATGGTGGTCTTCAGGTGACTCATCGCCACCGCTGCGTCCGCCGCGGTCGGACTGACAATGGTCAGGCCGCCGGTGCGCTCGTTGTAGAGACCGAAGTTTTTCGAATAGGAGCTGGCAATAAAAAAATCGACTCCGGTTGCCGCAAAGGCTTCAATCCCGGCTCTGTCAGCCTCAAGCCCTTCACCAAAGCCCTGATAGGCAAAATCCAGAAAGGGGATCCAGTTCTTCTCAGCGCCGATGGCAGCTACTTTTTGCCACTGGTCGGCAGTAAGGTCAACCCCGCTCGGGTTATGGCAGCAGGCGTGCAGCAAAACAATGTCTCCGGCCGGAATATTCACTAGATCGGCGACCATGGCCGGAAAATCGAGGGCTCGAGTTGATGCATTATAGTAGGCATATTCCGCCAGGGGAAATCCGGCCGTTGTGAAAACCCCTTTATGGTTGGCCCAGGTCGGTTTACTGATCCATACCTTGGCGCCGGGATAAAACTTTTTCAAGAGATCGCCACCTACCCGCAAAGCTCCAGTGCCACCCGGGGCGTGGGCAGTAGCCGCCCTGCCGCTGGTGATGACCTCGCTGCTATCGCCGAACAGCAGCTTTTGCACCTCGGCGGCATACAACGGGTCGCCGGAAATCGGCAGATAGCTTTTGCTGCTCTCCCCTGCCAGGAGAATCTTTTCGGCCGCCTTGACACAGGCGAGAATCGGCGTTTTACCTGCCTCATCCTTATATACCCCGACGCCCAGATTGACTTTTTGCGGATTCGGATCATTCCTGAAGGCATCGGTCAAACCAAGGATAGAATCGGCGGGTGCTGCTTCAATGTTTTGCCACATAGTAATATTTCCTTTTAAAGTGGTCCACCGGTAGTGAAAATACGAGCTTCAAGAATACAAGCTTTTGCCAAACCATGTCAACAGGAATGAAGAACGACAGAATGGCTTGCGAAAGCACGGCGACGGCATTGTTTACTGCAAAATACCTTGTAATCACCTTGACAAATCGTTGCCTTGCTCGGAAAAGCTCCACATGGTAAACAACGGACTCAACCTTTTGTTTACCATGATCATCTCAAACATTGAAAAAATCAGATGAAAAACGCTTTTGCGGGAATCATTGTTCTAGGCGTCGTTATTTTCACTCTTCTCGCCATCTTCGATCTCGAAATCTCCATCACTCCGAAAAAACCAAGTCCGCAAAAAATCGCTGGTCACTTGCCTGATAACAAACCTGAACAAAACATCGAACCTGTCGGCTCAGCTCAAGATATCGCAGCAGCCCTCTCCCCTGCTGCCACAGCAATCGCCGAGCCGCCGAAAGATGCGGGTATCCCGCAGACTGTCTCCTCGGAACAGTTGACCACGCCGACAAAAGACCCTGGCCCAGGCCCAGATGACAAGCCGCCGCCCCAACCGGCAGCAGCAACAATCATCAAACAGGCAGCTATCCAACCGACCCTGCCAACCAGTAACAAGCCGACACAAAGTCTCGGTCTCCTCACCGACACCGGTGAGACAGAAGATAATGGGATATTTGAACCGCAATCAACACAAGTGCAACCGACACTTCCGAGAAAGGCTGTTAAAAAGGTGGAAAGACCTCCGGCTGAAACCATAATCGAGGAAGCGGCGGGCCTGCAGATAACTATCCTCCCTGAAGGCAACTACCCCTTTTCCATCCTTCTCGACACCTTCGATAAACAGGCCAATGCCCAGCAGGCCGTCGCCCTCTACCGTAAACGGGGTTTCGCCGGCTTCTGGGTGAAGATCGATTTGGGGAACTCGGAGGTGAAATATCGCTTGTTCACCGGGATATTCGCCACCGAGGCTGCGGCGCAAACCTTCCGAGCCCAACACCACCTCAATGCTCAACGTGTTAAAAACGCTTTATATTCATGCCGAATCGGTACCTTCCACGACAAAAAGGAGCTTGTCCTCGCTTTTGCTAAAACCGCGGAGGCGGGTGTCTTTCCCTATGTTCTTGGCAAGGAAAGCGGGCCCTTTTTCCTGTATACCGGGGCATTTTATACCGCTGATGGGGCCGAGAATCAATGCCGCGAGTTGGCGGACAAAGGTCTTTCTTGCAAAGCGGTACTCCGATCAACTCTGCCGCCGAAAAATTAGGGTGGTAATGAAATGCCGGGTCATAGCGTTGCCGCGGCACTAAGGGATAAAGTGTGTTTGGAGAGGTGAAAAGGCTCTCAGCAAATGGATTTCGACATCCGCTGCAATTCTGTTTTTTTGCCGATGGCGACGATAACATCCCCGGCATTAAAGGTTTCGCCCGGTCCCGGGTTGAATACCATCTCTCCGGTTATTCTTTTGATGGCAACGATAATTACCCCAAATTCCTGACGAAGATTGCTGGTGATGAGGGTTTTGCCGGTTATCGGAGAATCTTTTGCGACAACCGCCTCTTCCATCTGCAAACCGAGTTCGGTATGCATCATGGTCTGGTCGAGAAAATCGACAACCGTCGGTTTATGCAGGATCTCGGCCATCCTCCTGCCCCCCATCTGGTAGGGACAGACGACTCTCGTGGCACCGGCCCGAAGGAGTTTGCTCTCATTCTTCACATCCGAGGCTCGGGCGAGAATAAAGATATCAGGGCGCATACCCTTGGCGGACAGGGCAATAAAGACGTTGTCGGCATCGGAGCTGACCGCCGTTACCAGTCCCCTGGCTCTGTCCAGTCCAGCGGCGGTAAGCGCCTCATCGGAAGTTGCATCCATGTTGAGATAAAGTATGCCTTCTGCTTCAAGCACCTCGATGCTCGCCGGATCCTGCTCGATCACCACCAGGGGGTTTTTTGTGGCCGTTAATTCTTTGACGATGATTTGCCCTATCCGACCATAGCCACAGATAATGTAATGATTCTGTAATTCGGCAACCTGTTTCTCCAATTTCCTTCTCCCTAGAACTTTTCTGAGTTCACCCTCCACAAAGATACGCGCAACCTGCCCAAGGGTAAAGGTCATGAGGCTGATGCCCATGACAATTATTACGATGGTGATACCTCTGCCGAGATCGGAGAGGGGCTGGACTTCCATAAAACCGACGCTGCTAATGGTGATGATGGTCATATAGAAGGCATCAAAAGGGGACATGCCTTCAACAACAATGTAACCACTGGTACCAAAAACAATTATAGCAACAAGGAGGAAGAGCGAGAGTTTGAGCTTGATGAAGTCCATGGGTCTGCAGGTCGGTCATCTCGTTGCGGATTCATTTCCGCCACAGTGACAATAACGGACCACATTTACCATGAACACCGACGAGGTGTCATGCCATTTCCACATGATCGAAATGAACTGCTTACTGGTTGTGGTTCCGGGGATGACAAGAGACAGCAAAACTTCAGCTAAAAGCATCTGTTCCGGCCGGATTTACGCAACCAGATCCACCTGCTGCATGGTTACCGGGCGACCACTTTCCATGAGCGCAAGGCCCGTCGCACGCACTTGGCCCAAGAGTTCATTTTCGTTATCCTTCATTGAAAAAAGCGTTTCAATGTTTCCAAGGTACAGCGCACCGACACCTGCCTTGCCGAGGGCTATCAGTTGATCGTTACCTTCACTGTCTTTTGACCAGATACGCAGGTTTTCATACACGGCATCATTTTCGTCAATCCAGTTATTGCCGTCATCGTCGTAGCCACTCAGATCGCGAAAACCGTTACCGGAGGCGGTACCGAAGAGCTCGCTGCCGTCGTTAACCCGTCCGTCGTTATTTTTATCAAGGGCAAGAAATCCGCTTCCCGGAGCGACAAAAGCGATTTGCTCCCTGGTTCCGTCGGCATCGATATCAAAGCTGAAATCCCTCTGCGATAATTGGGCTGCGGCCCCGGAAAAATTTATCACGAGGGGGTCTTTCAAGGCGTCTCCGACGCGGATGTTGATATTTTGTTCACTGTAAAACTCCCGGCTCATGCTGAGGCCTACGGAAAAATCGATGGTCCGGCCATCGGCGGTGCTGATTACCCCACCGGCGGCAAACTCGGTTTTCTCATATTCATAGTGGGATACGTGATAATCATAGACCATTCCGTAACCTTCACTTGCTGGCGCAGGTGCCGGTGCAATGTCATTTCCTTGGCCCACCGGGACACTTTCCTGCGCTGGAGGAGTTGTGAATTTTGCCGGGTCGATAATCTGGAATTTCCGGCCGGTCAACCGTTCAAAAAGGGCATGAAGGATTCTCATGTTGAGATCGCCGATCATCTCCTGCTCTTCGGAAACCTCGACATCGGCAGGTTGGACATGACGTCTTTTTATTTGCTCCTGGAAGGAAAGAGCTATCTGGTCCGGTATTCGGTTTTTTATCTTGTTTGGCGGATCGAGTTCACGACCTTCTCTGCCGTTTGCTATGGCGCCCTTCGGTTCCATGCCGTTCTGCCAAACAAGCAGTGACTCACGTTTCGTGTGTTGTTCTCTTGCGGTATTTTTGGAATACAGTTGGATCGCAGAATCAGCAATTCGCATGAGATAGCCCTCCCTGGCTGCTGTTGTGGGATTGAAGCGCGGTTAAGTCGTCCTTGACTTAGAAAACCGGAGATCGCTCTTGTCTGTATCGGTTGAAAATGGCGGCAGTTTAGAAAAATGAGTCGCTTAAAATATTTTTTGCCCGGGCGGCGAGAATAATGGCTCAGAAATGAACTGAATCAAGGCACAGTCTTCTTCGCCGGCATTAAATCAGTTGCAGACGAAAAATCTTTGCGATAGGATACGCCACTTTCATGACTCTATTTTTGTATAAGATATTTTTTTCAAATTTCTGAGCTGTTACCAGCAGCTTAACCTGTTTTCAACAATTTCGTTACGGCACCATACACCCCGCATAAGGGTAATACAAAAATCCCGTTGCCGGGGATCGGTGGAAATCAATGATTGAGAAAAGACTTCGGGTAGAAAAAATTGGCGGTACCACCATGTCCCGTTTCGGTGAGGTGCTGCAGAACGTGATCCTCAAGGATAAAAATGATATTTATAATAGAATCTATGTGGTTTCCGCTTATTCAGGGGTAACCAACGAACTTCTGGAACATAAGAAAACCGGCCAACCCGGAATCTACCAGAGTTTTGAACAAAATGAAGAATATGAACCGGCAATGATCAGCCTGCAAAACAGGCTCTGTGAACTGAACCGCAGCTTTGAGGGAATTGGTCTCGACGTGGCCGTTGCCGACCAGTTTATCTGCGAACGGATTACTTTTGCCGTCAACATCCTGAAAAGTATGGACAATGTCATTTCGTCCGGCTATGTCAACCGCAGTGAAGTGCTTCTCGCCGCACGGGAACTGCTGGCCTCCATCGGCGAGATGCACAGTGCCTTCAACAGCGCCAACATCCTGCAAAACTTAGGATACGATGCCACCTATGTCGATTTGAGCGGTTGGCAGGAGCGGCGGGAGCGAACCATTGATGAACGTATTCACCACACCTTTGCCAAGCTCGACGCGGCGAAAACCATCTGCGTTGCCACCGGCTACACCAAGGGAACGGAAGGCATCATGCGCGAATTTGACCGTGGTTACTCGGAAGTCACCTTCTCAAAGATCGCCGTCCTCCTCCATGCCAGTGAAGCGGTCATTCACAAGGAATATCACCTCTGTTCCGGCGATCCGGTGATAATCGGCGCGAATAAAGTGCACCCTGTCGGCAACACCAATTTCGATGTCGCCGATCAGTTGGCCGATGTCGGCATGGAGGCTATCCACCCCAAGGCCTCAAAGCCGTTGGAGACTGCCGGAATATCCATCAGAGTGATGAATGCTTTTGATCCGAGCCACAGCGGCACTCTGATTACTAAGGATTATATCTGTCCACATTCCAAAACCGAGGTCGTTACCGGCTCCAATACTGTCACCTGCCTGGAAATTCACGACACCCGAATGGTCGGCGAGGTGGGTTTTGATATGCAGATAATGAAGGTCCTTCAGGACCACAACGTCAGCTATATCAATAAGGCAACCAATGCCAATACCATTGACGTCTTGATCGCTGAGCGGGATTGCTCGCAGGCCCTGGTCGACGATATGCGCAAACGGTTCGAAGTGGTCACCACCCAGAATGTGGCCATTGTCTGCGCCATAGGTTCCAATATCGCCAAACCCGGCATCCTCGCCAAGGCAGCTCAAGCACTGGCCGACGCAAACATCAACATCCTGTCGGTATCGCAGACCAGCAGGCAGACCAACATGCAGTTCACCCTGCAGCGCGACCATTTTGTCCAGGCCCAACGCGCTCTACACCGGGCACTTTGTGAAGAGACGAACTGAGCAAATTAAAGACATAAGGGGCCGTAACGAAATGGGTAAAGAATATGAGATATTTCTTTACGGCCCCTAAACAATATTTACCCGCACATCCTCCGAGAGGGTTTCAATCTCCTCGGCAATGATCTGGCTATCGGCGTCAAAGGATACGGAGAGCGTCAGCCGAGCTGAAAAAACGGTGCCGCCGATGCCGTCCATGACAAACCGTTTGCATTCCATATCCTCCACCCCGATATCCAGATTGGCGAGAATACCGCTCAGATCGCCTGTCAACCCGGGTCGGTCGATACAGTCGACAACGAAGTTGATGGTTTTTATTGGCACTCGGGGAGTTGTATTCGCCGACGTATACACAAATCGGAGGCTGGGAAATTTCTCCTCAAGACTTGACTTCAAAGCCTTTTCCTGCGCTTCTTCAACAACGACATTCATAATGGCGGCGAACTGGCCATCAAGCTTGACTATCTTGCTGGTCAACCATTCTCCGCCAAAACTGCGGGTGGCCTGCGCCAAAACCTTGATGATCCCCGGGATGACCGGCCCGTAAACAGTGGTAATAAAATTGCTTTTCATACAGCCCCCCTGTTTTTCAGAAAACCCCGTCATGTAGTCGATCTACCATTTGTGAATAATTTAACACATAATTGGGAGTAACTCTATCGTCCTTTTTTATCATAATTTCGGTCTCTCCAAGGCAACAAAAAAACCGCTGCGCCTTTATACAGCCACAGCGGTTGCTTCGAGAAGTAGCAACTCCCCAAACCTTGGAAATTTTATTGATCGGTTTTCAGTTTATCGGCTCTACCACCGTCCTGGCCTGCGGCCAACGGCGTTCGGCGACCTCATCGGTTGAGTAATCAGGGAGAAGAATCGGCGCCACTGCCGGATTATCTATCCCGGCATCGGCAAGTTCTTTTTCAAACTTAATCACATGATCAAGAGTCAAGGCCTTGATCTGCACCCCGGCTTTAACATAGGCGGCGGCATTTTTGCCGGCACGGCGGCCGAAGGTGATAATGTCTTGCAGACTGTTACCCATCAACCGGTTTTCCCCATGCACCCCACCGATCGCTTCCCCGGCTGCGTAGAGCCCGGGCACTACCGTCTCGGTATTGCCGTTGATATTGATACCGCCGTTCTGATAATGCAGGGTCGGATAGACAAGCATCGGCTCCTTGCTGATATCGATGCCGTGCCGCTCAAACTGGATAAACTTGGCGGGCAGCTCCTTTTTGACGCTGCCGGGGCCGTGCAGTTCCTCAATCATCGGCGAATCAAGCCAGAGACCGACGCGGCCGGTCGGGGTGATGATCCCCTTGCCTTTTTCCATGGCCTCGCAAATCAACTCTGCCGACTCGACATCGCGCGGTTCCAGGGGGAAGCAGAACTGCTCACCGTCGATATTCAACACGTGGGCACCAAGACCGCGAACCTTCTCGGTGATCAGGAGCCCAACATTCTGCTCGGGATAGGCGACCCCGGTCGGATGATACTGGGTAGAATGGAGATCCTTATTACCGACGCCGGCGCGGTAGGCCATGACCACGCCATCCATGGTGGCACCATAGTGGTTGGTGGTGGCAAAACCTTTAATATGCAGACGCCCGAAACCGCCGGTGGAAATGATCACGGCCTTGGCCCTGACAATAGAAAATTCTTTGGTCTCCATGTTATAGAGGATGGCACCGCCACACTTGCCGTCTTTATCAAGGAGAAGTTCGACTGCCGGACTGAACTCAAAGGTGGTAATCTGCTCACCTCGGTTGCGAACTTCGTCCCGGACCACCCGCATGATCTCCGCCCCGGTCATATCCCCGGAGGATTGCAATCTTTTGCGCGAGGAACCACCGCAGTGGCGAACAACCGTGCGGCCGTCTTCGTACTTATTGAAGATCATCCCGAGACTCTCCAACCAGGCGATGGACAGTGGTGCGTCGTTGGCCAGTGCCGCCACCAGGTCACGCTGGTTGGCAAAATGGCCGCCGCCGATGGTATCCATGAAATGATAATAAGGGGAATCGCATTCATGGGTTGCCCCTTGAATTCCGCCTTCGGCCATAATGGTGTTGGAATCGCCATGGCGCAGTTTAGTAACGATCATGACCTTGCAGCCGCCATCGGCCGCCATGATCGCCGCCGAGGTACCGGCCCCGCCGCCGCCGATAACCAGGACGTCGGTGTCGAAATCGATTTTCGTCAGATCAACCTTTTCTGGACGAACCATTGATCTCGATTCAAGCAGCTGGGCTACGCCTTCCTGATACACGTCGCCTTTATTCGGACCGACAGCTACCTTACGCTTGCCGCTTTCTTGATAATCCGGATGAAATTTCGATAGAACCTCTGCCCTCTCCTGCATGGAAAGGGCCGGATAATTTTCATTACGCTTGGCCATGGCCACCCGCGCCGGACGGGTCGCCTCTACTTTTTTTATCAGTTCTTGTAATTCAGGTGTATACGCCATTGTTATCTCCTTAATCCTAAAAGAGGATCGATAGGTGGTATTAAATTATAAATAGCGACGGTCTTGAGGCTGCCATGATCCTCTCTCGGCAAAATCAGGCTCACGCTCACGCTCCACGTACCTTTTTTCAAGTTCCTCTTTGCTCATCGCCGACAGCTCACTCAGCATCGTTTCATATTTGCCGCTTTCAATTGCTGCAACTCTCACCTTCAGGTGTTCAGCCTGGGGCAGGATATATTTGCCGTAAACCCGACGGGCCAGCTGCGCTGCATGGTACTGGGGTATTTCTCCCATGCAGCGGCTGGCACACAAACCACACTGAATACAGTCAAAAGACAGTCGCGCCGCCTTCTCTATATTGCCTTGTTTGAGGGCGGAGATGTACCCAAGGACATCGACATCCATGGGGCAGGCCTTGGTACATTGGTTACAAGCCACACAACGGAACAATTCTGGATAAAGGGCATGAATCGCCTCCGGCAGGCCGCCGATCTCCTCAATGCTGTAACCGGCACGATTGGCCGGGTAGAACGGGATTTGCGCAAGATACATATCAGCTGCCACAACTGTCTGGCAGGCGAGACCGAAATGCAGTTTATAATCCCCGGCCATCCGGTATACCGTCGGACAGGCGCCGCAGATGCCGCCACGGCAGCCGGCACCGCGCAGAAATTTGAAACCGGCAAACTCCATGGCCTTCATGATGGTCAAGGTTTCCGGCACTTCATACCTTTTACCCATTATATAAACCGGTATTGCTTTGGCGCCTTCCGGCAGAATAGCCCGGTCCCCGGTTGCTACCCTGGGAACTGTCTTTGTCGTTTTCTGGTTTGTTTCACACATGATTCATATCTCCAATAATGCACGATAAATTGCGTTGTCTGATAAAACCCGGCCTTCTTGTTTACGCTGCGACCAGACATTTTTTGCTCTGCAACAGTTCAACACTGATCTTGTCGTTCAGTTCGAAATGACAGATTTCCGCATCAAGCCCCAGGGCCACCGCCAAAAGCTGGGTGAAGTAATAGGTCGGAATATTTTTCTCGATCTTTCCTATTTCAAGCATCTGAACTTGCTGTTTACCAAGGTTATATTCGCACAGTGGGCAGCTGGTGGCGAGGGCCTCAATGCCTGCCCCGGCGGCCAGGTTGAGAATTGCCGCCGCGGCACTGTTGGCTCCGGCCGAAGCGGCAAGAACCTGATAGGAACCACAACATTTATCGGCGGCGCTAAATGGCCGGACTGTGGCGCCAAGGGCCTCCAGCATCCCGGTCATCAAGGTGAAACTGCCGAAGGGTTCAATGCCGACTTCCGCCGGTCGACTCAGGGTACAACCGTAGTAGGGGGCAATTTGCAGATCGGTTAAGGGCACCTTCACCCTTGCCCGCAATGCATCCCAGCCGATCGTCTCCTGCAGAAAAGTGAGATAATGAACAACCTCAACCTCCCCCGCATAATCGATCTCCTCATCCATGAAACGATTGATGGTATCCCTTTTCACCGCATCGTTTTTCATCATGCTATTAGCCCGAGCCAGGGTGTTGTAGCACATTGAGCAAAGGGTCACTAATCTCGTCGCCCCCTGCTCCTTGGCGCGTACAAGATTGCGCACCGGCCCCACCTGATGGATCAAATCGTCGGCGGTCAATGAATGTACTGCCCCGCAACAGTTCCATCTGTCGATCTCTTTTACCTCGATACCCAAAGCCTCCAGGGAAGCTACCCCCGCCCGGTCCAGGTTTTTGGCTTTGGTTTTCAAGGTACAGCCTGGATAGTAACTGATCTTCATCGCTCTCCTTAACTGGTGAATTTTCTGAATCCGGCAACCAAGGCGATCTGCGGCATCTCGGCGATTACTGCGGGAGAAAGCTCAGACGGCTCTATATAATTATGACTTTTGCGCAGGATCTGCTGCCGCAGTGCCTCCATGACCTTGGCAATGTCTATGCCCCTCGGGCACTTCACGGAGCAGGCATGGCATGACGCGCACTTCCAGTAGGTATTGATGCCGGCCAGTTTTTCAACGAGACCAAATTGGGCCATGTGCATGACCTTACGAGGGCTGAAATCCATCTCCTGGGCCATGGGACACATGCCGGTGCAGGTGGCGCACTGCATGCAAACCTTTACACTTTCGCCACTCAGTTCCTTGAGTTTCTCAATCGATTTTAGCGATTGAGTTTGGGCAGTAATCATTAAGGTCATGTTTCTTCTCTTTCTCGATCCAATAAGTTTGTCCCGCCCTTAAATACCGGGCAGAAAAATTGCGAACCCAACCACCGCACCTGTGGATACCAGGCACAACTCTCTCTTACGACAACAACCGATCTGCTGCACCTCCCGCTCGGCAGCAGATTCACCACAACATTTCGGACGTTATATTTAACAGATTCAAATAATTTTTCAAGCGATAATATATTATACAATATCGTGTTGTTATGAATTTAATATGAATGATGCTTCATTTTTAGTATTAACCATTATGAGCATGCGTTTTTCCAATGCCGAGCATCAAGCTGCGGTTGCACAAAGACTCCTGCCGGAGTATAGTGTTTTCTATATTTCCGGCAAGTTACGTTGAGATTACTGATTATTATTCATTTGCCCTACAGAAAAACACCATGAATGCTCAAGCAAAGCCCATTTGGGATGGAACCGAAAGGCGAAAGCCGTATAGCTGTCGGAGGGCCTCCGATCGCCGCGCCAATCAAGAAAGGCGCAGTGATCGCCGAAATCCGCAGAAAAACATTCCCGAGGTTTTTATGGATGGTTGCGCTCTCTGGCCAAGGCAAGGCTAGGTGTCGACCGGCGGAAAAACTTCAATCAGCGTATTATTGCCAATCGACGCCGATTCGCCCCAAGATCAATGCTCACCCGAGAAGAACTTGCCGATCTCTTGAAATGAAAATCATTACCTTCTGAAAAACCATAAATTTTGTCAAACTCAGTCATCCGCTTAGTGATCGGTGGTCCTCGGCGCCACACTGGTGTCACAATCGGTGTCCAGAGAACAGGCATCCTCTTTTGACTTTTGCACTTCCGGAAGAAAATTATACCCGGCAGGCATACTCTGTGAGGTGCCACTGAAGTCGACGTTGCTGCTGCTTTGCCTGCAGGTCTTTTGTAAATACTCCCTGATACGTTTTTCACCTTTAAAAACCAAAATCTCCTCTTCAGCCTTGGCCATGAGAACAGGCACTTCATTGATCGACAGGCTCTGCAATACAGCGCGATTGACCTTTGGATCGTAATCCGTAAACAAGGCAGCCTCACGCACGGTAAATTTTTCAATTTTTTCAACAGGATTGAAACGCACGGTGCAGATGTTGTCGGAGCCGATCGCCTCAATCACCTTTTCACAATGGCTGCAGGAAGCGGAAAAGAAGAGATACAATGTCCCACCATCACTCTTACCGCTCACCATCGCCATGCTCCCCGAGTCGAGGGATGCCCCTCCACCTTTCGCCGGGGGTCCGAATTGCAAACTCAGACAAGCGCCAAGTACCGCAAGAAATATTACCACCCCTCGAACCAACTGGCGCAGACCGCAACAAATATTCAACAAGGCGATAACCGCAAAGACAACCAGACAGTAAGAACAGAAGACGGTGGCGATCGAGTGCTGAAAAAACAGCAGTACCGCCTCTGCGGCAAGACCTGCGAGCAATAAAAGCCGAGCCAGTTTATGCCAATATTCGGAACCATTTCTGCCAAGTAAAAGCACCCAAAAAAGAGTCTGGAAATACAAAAATCCGGCAATATTGAAGAATAGAGGGGAAATATTGGTCATGCTGTCAACAATTGCACAGCCGTCATTAAAACACAGTCCTTTAGTCCCGGTGCGCAGAAGAACAATCTGCACTACAGTCAACACGCTCGCCAGAAAACAAATGATTGTCCGTATCATGAAGATATTTTTTTATTCCTCAAACCATTGAATATTTACCTGTTGACAGTTAGCCGCATAATTTTTAAGAATGCGGCACAATCCATACCACCACAACATTTAGCGCAATGCATTAAAGACAATATTCGGGAGAACTGCAACAGGGAAGAACATGCCGAGCACCCCCATCACTTCGACCGCTACCCTGTGGGTTATTGCCGCCGTGCAGTTTCTCACGCCATTTATGTTCTCAGCAATCGGTGTCGCTCTGCCTAGCATCGGTGCGGAATTTTCCGCTGGCGCGTTTCAACTCGGACTCGTTGAGATGGTCTATGTCCTGGCGGTTGCTCTGCTGCTTCTGCCAATTGGCCGCTATGCCGATATCCATGGCCGTAGAAATATTTTTCTCGCAGGCATCTTTGTGATAACCGCGGCCACTCTGGCCCTGGCCTTGGCCCCAAGCATCGGATTGCTCATATTTTTCCGCTTCTTCCAAGGAATTGGGGCAGCCATGATAACTTCATCCAGCTTGGCCATCCTCTCTTCCACCTATCCTCTTTCGCAACGGGGAAGGGCCTTGGGGGTAGTTGTCGCCTCTGTGTATCTGGGCATCTCAGCCGGTCCGTTGCTTGCGGGACTGATGATTGATTACCTGGGGTGGCGATGGATTTTCTATAGTGCCGTCCCGGTTGAATGTACCGCGTTGCTTTTCGCTCTTCTGCTGCTCAAGGGCGAATGGGCTGGAGCCAGAGGTGAACCCTTCGATTGGATCGGCTCGTTTCTTTATATTATTGCCTTATTTTGTATCATTGTCGGAGTCCTTGAAGCACAAGCCTACCCAGGGGCCGGTTGGCTCGCCGGCTTTGGCTTGATCGTCATGGCCATTTTTCTCTACCTTGAAAATTCGCTGGAATTTCCTATTTTTCCTCTGAAAAAAATCGTCGCTAATAGGCGGTTTGCTCTCAGCAACATAGCGACTTGGCTCAATTATGCCGCCTCTTTCGGGATAACGTTTTTTTTCAGCATATACCTCCAGGTCATCAAAGGTATCCCTCCCAAACTCACCGGCTTCATCCTCATCACCCAACCTTTGATCATGGCGTTTTGCGCGCCCATTGCCGGCCGATTATCTGATACCTACAGCCCGGCTCCCATAGCCACCACCGGCATGATCCTTTGTACAGTCGCGATGCTCTTTGCCTCCTTCATCACCGCAACGTCCTCCATGCTTCTCATCTTTGCTGTACTCATTATCATGGGACTGGGGGTCGGCTTTTTCTCCACCCCGAATACCACGGCAATCATGGCCTGCATCGGTAAAACTGATTATGGCATGGCCTCCAGTATGATCGCCACCATGAGGACCATCGGCATGCTGACGGCAATGACCTTAATCACGGTGCTGCTTGCCTGGTTTCTCGGCAAACAACCCATCAGCCCAGATACGGGGCATCTTTTTCTAGCCGCCATGCATGCTGCTATGGCGATTTTCAGTGTTTTAGGGGTGATAGGGATTGTTTGTTCAATTGGCAGGACTGGAAAGACTCACGTCCAATCCCTTGATAACTGAAGGCGATGAAGCCTGTGAGTTGCAAAGCCTTACACTTTATCCTTGTCCGTTATTAAAGCAGATATGGAACTTCATTGGCAGTGGTATACCTTCGAGGAATTCTCCGTTCAAGAACTTTACGCAATTCTTGCCTTGCGACAACAGGTTTTCATCATCGAGCAAGAGTGCGCGTATCTTGACTGTGACGGCCTTGACCAGTGCGCCTGGCATCTTGTTGGTTGGCGACAAACCGAAAAGCGTCGCCGACCACTTGCTTACCTGCGAGTCATTCTTCCGAAAAACGAGGGGGAAATACCGGTTATCGGACGGTTGCTCACCCATAAAGAGATCAGAGGAAAAGGCATAGGTGGTACACTCCTGACACAGGCTCTGCAACGGATAAAAGATTTCATGCCCGGGTCATCAATACGAATTTCCGCCCAGTACTATCTCTTCAGTTTTTATGCGGGCTTTGGTTTTTCTCCGGTGTCAGAGATTTATGCGGAAGACGGAATACCCCATATTGCCATGATACACACACCGCCCGAGCGGTAATGAAGTGATCAGAGAGATGGTTTATCCGAGTCATAGGAAGTGGTAATAGACTTCAGCACTGGAGCCTTTGCTTTGGTCTCCATGCCGAGGATCGCCGGGGATGCGCTGTTTTGCTCCAAGAGCCTGAGATTCATTGATGTCCATTCATCAACACTCTGGGTAAGATGTTCGGTGTTTTCAACAAGGTTTTGAAATATGTTTGCAGTCCATTCCTGATTCGACTTGTAAATATTTTTTATAGATGTCACAATGGATGTTTATCATTACATATCATGAGATCATATAAATATTTCTATACGTTGTCCCTTGTGCTCGGCTTTTTTCTTCTTCTCGCTAGTCTAGTGGCATCTCAGGCACGATCCCCCGAACCGGAGGGGCAGATGCAACTCTTCTTTTTTTCCACCGAAGGACCTTCCCATTTTATCGTGGTGGAAAAGAAATACCAGAAACTCAAGCTGTTTGAACAAAAGGACGACCTGAAAATGCTCAAGGAATTCACCTGCGCTACAGGCGAAAACCCAGGTACCAAGAAGAGCAGCGGCGACGCGCGGACACCCGAGGGCATCTACCATATCACGGAAATTTATGAAGACAAACGAATCACCGTTTTCGGGAGCCGCGCCTTTCACCTCGACTATCCAAATGCGTTCGATGCGCAGGCCGGCCATCTCGGGGACGGCATTTTCATACACGGCACCAACAAGAAACTTAACGCAAACAGCACCAACGGCTGTATCACCCTCAACAACAGTGACCTCGATGAACTGGCTCCTTATCTTGCCATTCATACAACCCCTATCATTGTTCTCGACAGCGAATCTGAACTGTCGCTCAGCACCAACCTCCTCCTTGAAAAAAACAGCCCCCAGTTTCAGGATGTTCTCGAAAAACTCTCTTTTAGCCCGGTGAAGACGCCGATCGAAGACATAAAGACCCTTACATATTTCAAGCAACGAGAACAGATGATGGTCTCAATCAACTATAAAATATTTGAGGACAAGCTCACCCAATATACTGAGCGCAAGCGCGCGTATTTACGCCAATCCCCCGCCGGTAATTGGCGGACCCTTTATGCCGTGCAAACCCAGGATACTGCTCCCACCATTCTGGCTTTGCGTCCAACCAAAAATGAGCAAGCGGTTAAGAGCAGCGAATTTGCAGTGAAAACCAATGGACTTGTGGCAAAAGCCAATACCCCGGCAGCAAAAAGCAACAATCTGGTGGCTAAAACCGAAGAACCGGGGAGTAAAGCCAGCCGACCTGCGAATAGCAAACCATCGAAACCATCTTTTGATAAAGACGAGGAACTGCTCGCTTTTATTGAAAAATGGCGGACATCTTGGGCAACCAAAGACATTGACGCCTATATAAATTGTTACAGCCCTTCCTTTAAAAGCGGCAACTTGAATAAGGAGGAGTGGCGAGCCAAAAAAATCTATTTAAATCAAAAATACAAATTTATAGCTGTCCAAATCCATAATATCGTGATCGAATGGACATCCACCGGTGCCAATGTCTCGTTTCAACAGACCTACAAATCCGATCAACTACAGAACAGTGGCATAAAAACACTGCATCTGATCAATAAGAAAAACCGCTGGATGATAGAAAATGAAATTATATAGCCCAAAAATATTCGCCATGCCCTGAAGCTATTTTTTCTTCTTTCTTAAAAACCAATCCACAACAACATCAACAATGAAACTTCTTTGCCCTCTTTTCTTGCTGGTTTGCATCGTTGCAGCTCTTCTGGTGTTCAATTGCCCGGCAAGCCAGGCAGATCCCTTGCGCCATCAAAGCCTCCATGATGTCTATCTTGCGAACACAGAGCATGAACTGCATATTTACCGAATTCTCGGCAAAGAGCCCGGCAAGACTCTCATGCTCATCGGCGGCATTCAGGGCGATGAGCCGGGCGGTTATCTCACCGCCGATCTTTATGCCGATATCAGTTTGAAAAAAGGTAATCTCATCGTCGTCCCCCGCGCAAATTTCTATTCAATCTTACTCAATCAGCGCGATGGGATGACCGGTGATATGAACCGGAAGTTCTCTAAAGCAACTGATGCTGAAAAAAATATGGAACAGGAGATCGTCACCATTCTCAAGAAGCTGATCGGCGAGGCTGACTGCCTGCTTAATCTCCATGAAGGGTCAGGTTTTTATAGTCAGGAATGGAAAAGTGAGATTGAAAACCCTGACCGACTCGGGCAATCGATCATTTATGATGCAGAAAGTTATTTTGGTGAAAATAAACAAACTACCATAAGCCTCGAAACCCTGGCAAATAAAATAATCGGCAGAGTCAACCCTCAGATAGACAACCACCGCTACTACTTCCAACCGAATAATCACAACACTATCTCTGAAACAACCCGCTACCTAGAACAACGCAAATCCGCTACCTACTACGCCCTCACCCAGGAAAATATCCCCGCTTTTGGTGTGGAAACATCAAAAGCAATCAAATCCAACTCAATAAAGGTCGGCTTTCAGAAATTGGTAATCAATGCTTTTATGGAAGAATTTGACATCATCCCCGAGACCCCCGGCCTCCACATTGACAATACCAAGCTCGACTATGTTCTCATTAAAGTCAACGGCGGATTACCCTTCGCCGTTCCAAACGGCGCGGACTTGCAGATCGAAAGCGGCGACGAGGTCGTCATCACCGATATTATCGCCAATTTTAATCGTGGACTCACCGCTGATTTTGTTGGCATGGGTAGCCATAACGACACAAACTTGCCCTTTCGTATTGCCGAGCCTACTCAAGTGATCATTCGCAAGGATGCTGAGACCTGCGGTTCAATGAACATTGTGATAAAGACGGGAAAACACGGCAACACAGACTCGGCACATGACAAGAAAATAGCAAAAGTGATGCCAGCCAAGGCACAGCTATCTTTAAAAAAGCAAGAAGGGTCGCTGGCTGAGCTTCGTGCTGAGAGCTTATTACTGAATGTAAACGGTCAGCTGGCCTCTGTTGCCGAAGGTGGCGAAATCACCGTACCCCGAGATAAATTGCTGATCATCAAAGGAGTACGGTCTAACATGAGCCGACTCGATAATCAAATCTTCGCCAACTTAAAAGGCTTCTCACCGTCAAAAGCCAAAAATGACGGCAACGATATCAATTATCCGCTGTATCCCGAGCATGACCTGTGGGCTCGCTTCTCCGAAGAGAAAAAAGGAGTTCGATACCCTGTGAATACCACCTATAACAACAAAGAAATTGGCGTTTTCTGGTTAAAAATTCAATAATCGCTTTTCCGAAAGCGCAATTGCAATCAGTTCCGGTAAATTGTTTGAGTTAATAGCATTGTTGCTCTCAACATTGCAAAGCCCTTTCAAAGTTGCTGTTCTATTTTTCCTTGACAATAACAATCATTATTAATAGAATTCTCTACAGATTGTAATTCAAATTATCATCAATTTTTCAAGGAGAGCGTCATGCAGAAATGGGAATGTCCTTGCGGTTATATCTATGATCCGTCAGAAGGCGATTATGAAAATGGTGTCGAACCAGGAACTGCCTGGGAAAATGTCCCGGAGGACTGGGTATGCCCAAAATGCGGGGCAGCAAAAGAGGACTTTTGGAAACATTCTTAGGAGCCGTCAGTGTTTTCTAGGACAAAGTTGTAAGAGTCTCAGCCGTCGTACCTGCATCAAATACATGGAGGGAAAGGCCGGAGGGGCCCTCCCTCTGCGCTGCGGACGGGACATGGAATGTATTGATTGACCTTTTTTAGCTGCTTTGGCTTTGGCCCTCTCCACCTTCCGGGGGGAGTGCCTATCCCATCCTTCCTTTTTCTGCTGCCCATCACTACAAGCCTTGTTTGTGGTTAAATAGGTCGCGCCGTGGACCATTACCTGTTCCTAGGCAAGGCATTCTTGTCGGATCTTCCCCCTCAGTAGTAAGCGCATTTTCTGCACATGCACTACCGTGTCCAGCAAATATTGATCTAAGTGTTTCTTCTATATTCTGCCGACATCTACTTAAATAACCAGTATAATTATATAAATTATAATGGCATATGATTTGCTAAGGGTTAAGTTAAGCATAAGCAAGGGGATAAAGGCAAACCACTCTTCCAACTACAACACCTGGGAGGGAGGGCATCGAAGCGATGCCAACAATGACGACACGGAATTACCATTCAATAAACCGAAATGCGACAGGAATTTTTCCGAAATTGTTCTTTTGCCATTCGGGAATCTAGCACTTAAATAAACATCAACGATTTGCAGAAAATATTTTTAACGTATTGCCCTTGGAGGAAAAAATGAACCAGCTCATCCTACGGGAGTCTCTCATTCCCGCTTATCTTAGGGAACGAAGGAAAAATGATCGCTTCAGCGCAGTAAATCTTCTCGGCATCACCGCTCGTGGAACCGGGAAAATTACAGACATCGGCCGAGATGGCCTATCCTTTGGCTGCCTTTACCGGCATGCCTTTCCTGCCTTATGGTCGATGGATATCATCAATGCCAATGGTGTTCATCTGAAGCAGCTCACGGTGCGCAAGATCTGGGAGAGAGACAGCGGACATCCTGATCTTTCCGGCGGTTTTGAATTGGAAGTCGGGGTAGAATTCATAGATCTCACACCCCGCCAAGAAAAAGAACTCGATCTTCTCCTCAGCAATCTGTTTTTATTTAATGTTGAGCACCCGTGCCTTCTTTAAAATTGATTGGCAACCATTTTTCGAAGAGGGGGTTTCTTGGTAAAAAATCCGGCTATTCGTGGGTAGACCGGCAACCCATGGGTTGCAGAAGATCTGCCGATAACCATGGCCGGCATGTGAGAAAAAAGGGCTCCGGCAGTTTTACCACCTTGCCGGATTCATAATCGTAGGCCAGCATAACCGTGAAACCGGCGAGGACCTTCTGGCCGTCATTTTTCCGTACCACGGTGTAATCAAGTCGGCACTTTTTACCCTCCAACGCATCGACCGCCACCTGGACTTCCAGTTCCTCGTGCAAGAGCACCTGCCGCAGATACCGACACCCAGCTTCAACCACAACAATGCCCTTCCCCTCCCCGATATCAGCCTCGGAGAAACCAAGATTATTAAGAAAACGAATTCTCGCATCCTGGAATATTAAGAATGGTCGGTCATTACCGAGATGACGGCCATAATTGATGTCGCCAATGGTAACTGTATAAGGTGCTGTGAATATTTTTTGCATTATTTTGAGTGCGTTTTGGAGGAGGGGGAGCAAGAGCCGTAACGAAAGAAGAAACGATTAAGTTACTCCGTTACGGCTCGTAAGATCTCGCTCCAACAGAAAGGAAACTTACCGAAGAGATTAAATGGCCTGCAGGAACGGTTTGAGTTTCACCAGGGTTTTTTCACCAATTCCCTTCACTTTAGTCAGTTCATCAATACTTTTGAAATTACCATTGTCTTTCCGATAGGCGAGAATCGCCTCAGCAGTCACCGGCCCGATACCCGGCAATTGAGTGAGCATTTCCTTGTCGGCAGTATTTATATTTACGTCCTTGGGAATACTCTTGGTTACTTTTTCAGCGCTGCTCTTCGCATCCGGGGCAACTTTTAAAGGTGCTGTGGTCTTATCGGCAGGAGTGGTAACCTCTTTCTTTTCCGCTGCTGCCAGAACATCTCCGGAAAGGGCAGAAAAACCAAGGGTAAGAGTGAAAATAGCAACCAGTAACAATTGTAAAGCTTTCATGGAACCTCCTCAAAATGTGAGTTTTCTGTAAAGGGACGGGCGTCCCGGGTTTCCAAAGGCTTTCCTATTGGAAACCAATACCTTGTACAATAATTCTAACTTAATCATTGTTGCTCCACGATACTTTCCCGTCCTTACATTTTTCTCACCAAGTCGCTTAGTCCAGAAAGTTTTTTAAAAAAGATGTCCCAAAACAAAAACGGGGAGCCTGAAGAGTCCTATTTCAGATTCCCCGCCTTGGCTTCCAACTATGATACCCCGAGGAATTCAGGGTTACATTATCGGCTTCATCGCACTCATGTGAGAACGTAATTCTTCGCCAACCCCTTCGATGACTGTGAAGCGGATGCCTTCGTTCACCTGAATCAGGTCGAGATTGTCAACCGCGTTATCCGCCGGATCAAGGCCTTTGCCGATGACATCGGTTTCGACGGCATTCATGAAGTCTTTGAGCAGGGGTACTGCCGCATGGGCAAAGAGATAGTTGCCATACTCGGCGGTGTCGGAGATAACCACATTCATCTCGTAGAGTTTCTTTCTGGCAATGGTATTGGCAATAAGCGGCACCTCGTGCAGGGATTCATAATACGCCGACTCTTCCTTGATGCCGCAGCTGACCATGGTATCGAAGGCCAGTTCCACACCGGCCTTGACCATGGCAATCATAAGAATACCCTTGTCGTAGTATTCCTGCTCCTCGATCTTGGCAGTAGTCGATGCCGCCCGCTCAAAGGCGGTTGCCCCGGTTTCCTTGCGCCATTTGAGGAGATTGGCATCATCATTTGCCCAATCGGCCATCATGGTTTTTGAGAAATGGCCGGAAGCAATATCGTCCATATGCTTTTCAAAAAGCGGGCGGAGAATGTCCTTCAATTCTTCGCAAAGGATATAGGCCTTTATCTTGGCCGGGTTGGAAAGTCTGTCCATCATGGCGGTAATACCACCCAGTTTCAGGGATTCGGTAGTTACCTCCCAACCATTTTGTACGAGTTTTGCAGCGTATCCGGCGTCGATGCCAAGCTCGACCATCTTGTCATAACAGAGCAGAGAACCGGTCTGCAGCATGCCGCAGAGAATGGTCTGTTCGCCCATGAGATCGGATTTTACTTCGGCGATGAAAGAGGATTCCAGCACCCCCGCCTTATCCCCGCCGGTAGCGCAACAGTACGCCTTGGCGATGTCCCAGCCTTCGCCGTTCGGATCGTTTTCACCATGCACGGCAATGAGGGTCGGCACGCCGAATCCCCGCTTATATTCTTGGCGAACCTCGGTGCCGGGCGCCTTGGGAGCAACCATGATGACCGTCAGGTCCTCACGCACCTTCATGCCTTCCTCAACGATGTTGAAACCGTGGGAATAGGAGAGACAGGCACCTTTTTTCATAAGCGGCATAATCGTTGAAACGACATTGCTATGCTGCTTGTCAGGGGTCAGATTGATCACCAGGTCGGCAGAGGGAATAAGCTCCTGGTAGGTGCCCACGGCAAAGTCATTTTCTGTGGCGTTCTTCCAGGACTGGCGTTTTTCCTTGATTGCCACATCCCGCAGAGCATAGGCTACGTCAAGCCCGCTGTCGCGCAGATTGAGGCCCTGGTTCAGCCCTTGGGCGCCGCAACCGATAATGACGATCTTCTTACCCTGCAAATACTCGACACCGTCAAACTCCGCCGCATCCATAAAACGACATTTGGACAGTTCCTCTATCTGCCGACGCAACGGCAGAGTATTGAAGTAATTTACGCCCATTTTTATCTCCTTGTATCTGTATAATTTTTCAGTGATCAACCGACCATCGGTAATGTTTCATTTGATATATTGGGAAACTCCTATTGCGTCAAGTGATTTATTCGTGATATTGTGTTGCTGATATTGCAATACTTCATTCCGGCCCCGAAAGAATTCGAAAAAGCAAGCGGTGCACCTACGCAACGGCTCGGAACCACTCCTCTATCTATTACCGCCCAATCATGAATATCAGGGAACTGGAACTCTTTAAACACCTGGCTACGACCTTGCATTTCAGGCGTACCAGTATTGAATGCAATATAACCGCCTCGGCTTTGACCCGGACCATCCAGCGCCTGGAAAACGAGGTAGGCGAAGCCCTTTTTTTCCGCAACAACCGAATCGTCAGCCTTACCCAGGCGGGGACATTTTTCAAGGAATATTGCGAGGAAACCGTCAGTCGCTGGGCCATCCTGCAGAACCGTCTGCAAAGCGATACCATCCTGCGCGGTGAACTGACTCTGTACTGCTCGGTAACCGCCATACTCTCAATCCTGCCGAAAATTTTCAGTCGGTTCCGCAAAACCTACCCGGAGGTGACGATCCTCGTCCAGACCGGCGATGCCGCCAAGGCCCTGCCGAAACTGCAGGCCAGGGAGGTTGACATAGCCGTCGCCGCCCTCCCCGACCATCAACCGGAAGGATTCGAATTCATAGCACTTTTACAAACCCCTTTAGTGTTTATCTTGCCAACTTCCTGCCCGGAGCTTATCAGTTACTCACACGGCATGATAAACTGGGAAAAAACGCCGGTTATTCTCCCTTCTGAAGGACTGAGCCGCCTGAGAGGCGAAAAATGGTTTGCCGAAAAAGACATTCACCCGCGCATTTATGCACAGGTGTCAGGCAATGAAGCAATAATAGCCATGGTCAGTATGGGCTGCGGCATCGGCATTGTGCCCCTGCTGGTGCTGGAAAAAAGCAGTTTGAGAAGTGAGGTAGAGGTAGTCGAGCTCACCCCGCAGCTCACCCCGTTCACCGTCGGTGTCTGCACTCTGAGGAAAAATAAACGTAACTCGGTAGTGCAATCCTTCTGGGATATCGTTGAAAAAGAAATGGCCGACAGCCCCCACGCCCCATGAAAACAATCCTCATAACCAACGATGACGGCATTCATAGCCCCGGCATTGAAGCCCTGCAACAGGCCTTAAAGGGACTTGGCAGGACCATTGTCATCGCCCCCGACCGCGACAATTCGGCGGTTTCCCACTCTCTCACCATGAACCGACCACTGAAGGTGATACGCCTGAAGGAAAACTTTTACACCATTGACGGCACCCCAACCGACTGCGTCGCCGTCGGCCTGAAGAAAATTCTTGCCGTTCGCCCTGATCTTCTCGTCTCCGGAATAAACGCCGGTGCCAATCTCGGCGACGATATCTCCTACTCGGGAACCGTGTCCGCAGCCATTGAGGGGACCATGTACGGAATTCCCTCCATGGCCATCTCGGTCGGCGGAGAGCCTCCCTATGATTATCGGGGGGCCATGCAGATCGCCATTTGCATGGCTGGAAAAATACTCCGCAACTCACTGCCCGGCGATACCCTGTTAAATATCAATGTGCCGAGCGGCAGCAGCTATAAAAGGATCCGGGTGACCCGACAGGGGCGGAGGCTCTGGGAAAATTCCATTCACGAAACCCTTGACCCGCGAGGTGCCAAACACTATTGGATCGGCGGTGGAACCCCGGTCGCCGACCCCGGTGAAGATACCGATGTGCACGCCTTCGCCGGTGGCGATGTGTCCATCACTCCTATCCAGCTCGACCTCACCAACCATGCCGGGATTACCTTTCTGAAGGAAAAATGGCTGGTTGAAGATGGCGCCGGCAAAAAATGAGGCTGGCTGAGAACCATTTCATTGCTGATCTTTGCCGTTAATACCCCGGAATACCTAGCCCTTGAATTTTTATAGCGTTTTTCCCCTCCTCGTACGCCGGAAGCTGTCCCTCCAGGCGCGCAATGCGAAAGGCCAGGGAATATGCAAGAACGCGTATCGGATAGTCCCGGGGTAACTGCAGTAAATAGGGCTGGATGGTTGTGAAGTCGGTGGCCCCGTATTGTGCCATGATAAATCGCAGACCGCCGTTGGCCGGCCCGATGTTATAGGCCAGAAGGCCGAGAAACAGATCGCCCTTCATCTCCCCAAGATAATGGCGGAGGGTGGCCGCCCCGAGGAAGGCATTATAGCGGGGGTCAGCCATCTGCCGCCCGTCCGCCGGGAAGATGCGGTTGACCGCCGATACTGCCGGGGCCGGCGCCTGGGTAATCTGAAACAGTCCATGGCCACCGTCGGCGCTGGTCCGCGGCAAAAAGGAGGATTCCGTGGCGGCAAGGCCCTTGAGAAGATCCATGTCGAGACCATAGGCCGCGGCCGCCTCCTCGATGGCCTCCGCGTATGGTCCGGCGCGATTGACCATTTTCACAAGCTGCGCCGTATCCAGACGGCGATAGGCGGCATATACCTGATGGGCAAGGGTCACCCTGCCGGCCTCTTCCTTGCCGCCGACTAAAGTGCGATAATAGCCAAAGCCGCGGGTGAAGTGCTCCTTCGGCACAAAACCGCCGATTAATAGGGCGAATCCAATAACAATGGCTGGGGGAAGCAAGACCGATCTGCCCTGTAACCACTTGCGTAGTTTTTTCCAAACACTGAGCGTAGCTGCTGCCAAAACAATGCATCCGAGAATTCCTCCGGCAAAAGGCAGAAGGTTGTTAACAAAACTGGTCCCGGAAAACCTGTTGGCAAAATAACCGAGCAATACAATGATGGCAGCCATGCCAACAACCGTAAATCCGAGACCTTCGAGACTGATCAGAAGAATATTTCGAAAAAGAGTAGTCGGCGGCTTTTTCCCCCCGCTGCTACCCTTTCTCTTTCCGGAGCGGGGAACTCTTTGGCGCTTTGGGGGACTCTGCCGTTTTCGTTTTGTCGGTGCGGATTGCAATGGGAGTGATGTAGCCATTAATTTAAAGTCTCGGCAGCGGTTGCTTGATAAAGATGCACCAGGAGCATGTATTCTCTTTGGTCAAGTATGAAGCGATATACCAGGAGATCAACAAAGCAGCATCCGGAATAATCAGGAACAGTCCTCTTTGGCGTTTCCGGCGCACTCATCCGGGGCTCATTGGGCCACCATTTATTTGCGATCAGCCGCACAGAGAGCTATAGACACCTCCATGTGGGAACGATATGATATCCGGATTGCCGACTGTGGAGTATTTTTCATGAGCCGGTACATGCGAAAATTAGGGATGGGGATGCGGGGAGCGATCTGCTTATTTTCTGTTTTGCTACCCCCTAAGAAAAACGACGATTATGAGGCTTGGCAATGCGCGCTCCGCAAAAGATATTAATGGTTTTCTTGATCTTCCTCCTTGCTTCCTGCGCTGCTCCTCCGCCCCCAGCCTCCTTGCAACTTTCCGGCATCAAAATGAATCTTGATCGGCCGACGACAAAAATCACCAATATGGTGCTTTCCAAAAACGGCTCTCTTCTCGTCACTGTCGATAACGGTCCGGATTCGGAAAATACCGCAGGTCTTGGCAAAGGAACTCTTCGCCTCTGGGATCTGGTGCAGGGTCGACAAATCCGCAAAATGGCCATCCATGACCTGCAATATATCGCCTCTGTCGCTCTCTCTCCGAACGGTAAATATGCCCTCCTGGGTGGTCGACCAACGAAGGATCAGTCGAGCCTGAGTCTCTGGGACCTCGAAAGCGGCAAACCGGTAAGGACCTTTCCGGACCTGAAAAAGGAGCTGTTCTGCGTTGCCTTTTCGCCAGATGGCAAATCTCTCTTGGCCACGCATGGCAGCTATGTGTACCTTTTTAACGCCGAGAACGGTGAATTTATCAAGCAATTCGACGCCGGCTACCAAACCTCAATTCTCAGCCTGCCGAAACACCTGGTGGCGGCCTTTACCCCCGACGGTCAATATATTGTAACCGGTGGCAGCGACGCTGTCTTGAAGATGTGGGATATTGAAACGGCATCAAAAGTCCAACATTTTGCCGGCCATGAAAAGGGCCTTAAAGGCGGTATTACTGGAATCGCCATTTCCTCAGACAGCCAATTCATTTTTACCTGTGCTGCAGGTGACGGCACGGCGAGAAAATGGGATATTGCCACGGGACAACAACTGCAAAGAATATCGGGCCTTGACGGTTTTTGGCATGGCGTATGGGGAACAGCACTCTCACCGGACGATAAATATGTCTTTATCGCCTCGCAAAAACCGGCTATCTGGGATCTTGCCACGGCAAAACAGGTCACCCCTCTCCATCTGGACGGACCGACGTCTGCCAACAGTGGTCAGGAAAAACCGGTGGCAGCTCTCTTCCATCCAAACGGAACATCTCTTTTCCTGCACGCAGGTGACGCGGCCATCAGGATTTTTGACACAACCACCGGTCGAGAAAAGGCCATGTTGCTGGGTTTTGATGACGATGAGTGGATCATTATTACCACCGAAGGATACTATAACGCCTCGGCCAAGGGTGCCGAAAATCTGACTGCCGGTCTCGACGGTAAAAACTTCCCGGTAGAGCGATTCTACGATGCTTTTTACCGACCTGATATCGTCATGGCCGCCCTACAAGGACAAGATACCCGCAATTTCGGGACGCTCACCATGTCCCTGGCAGTTAAAAGCCCACCGCCGTCAGTTGGTTTTGCCACCATCCCAAGCGATACGGATGCAGCCAACATTAAGTTCTGTTACCAGGCCTCCAGCGCCGGCGGCGGCATCGGCGAAGTGCGGCTGTTTCACAATGGCAAACTCATCGTCTCCGACGGCTACTACCGCGAAATGGTCAGACTCCCGTCGGAAAAAATCCAGCTCATGGCCATGAACGGCGCCGCAATCCATGAGCAAATGCGCAGTGTAGCAATAAGCGAATTCGGCAAGCCCGTGCCCGTAACCAGCCATGAAAAGGGGGCAAGTTTCACCGACTGCAAAGAAATCGACACGGTTGCCGGAGAAAATGAGATCGCCATAAGCGCCTTCAATAAGGGTAACACCGTGCAGAGCCCGATGCAAAGCATCGGCTTTCGTTCCACCAGAACAGCCGATTCCCCCCATCTGTATATCCTGTCGATCGGTGCCAGCAAGTATAAGGAGAAGACAATCAACCTCAAATATGCGGCTAAAGATGCCACCGATCTGCAGCTGAAACTGAGCCGGCAAGCAGCAACTCTCTACCCGCCCGGCAATATCCACCAAGAACTCCTGACCAATGACAAAGCCAATAAATCGAACATTTTCAAAAAGATCAACGAACTGTCCGCGATTATCAAACCGGAAGACAGCTTTATTCTTTTTGTCGCCGGGTACGGTATTCTTCTCCAGAACCAATCATATATGTTGACCAGTGACTATGACGGCATACTCAGCGATGCCAATACCATAAGTTCCAATGAAATTGTCGACATATCAAAGAAAATAAAGTCACTCAAGCAGCTCTTCATCTTCGATTCCTGCCAGGCCGGAGGCATCGATGCCATTGTCAGCAGCCTCTTTGAGGCCCGCATGTTGGTCCTCGCCAAAAAAATGGGGGTGCCCATCTTTGCTTCCACCAGCTCTGTACAGGAGGCCCTGGACGGATACAAAGGCAACGGATTGTTGACCCACGCCCTGCTCGATGGTCTCAGCAATAAGCAGGAGGCAGACAGCAATAACGACCGGATCATAAGCGTCTCGGAGCTGGGAAACTATGTCTTGCAGGCAACTACCGCAGTATCAAAGAAGATCAGTACCCAACAAACGCCTTTGATTATCAATAACAGTAAGAACACCCCAATGTACAAAATGCAATAGGTGTCCGATGCGTTGCCGATCCGGTAAAATCTTGGACTTATGGACCGGATAAACTTATGGTTTCCAGTAGACATGTCAAGTTGGGCTACATGTTCTGCTGTTATAGGTTCGCTTTGGCAATCTTATCAGTTTGCTATGCACTGGATAGAGGTGGCTGACCACATCTGCCACCAACAAAATGTCCAAAACGAGTAATTGAACCTTTCGATGATGGCTGGCCTGAGTATCAGGAACCTTTTTCCTTGGTGCAGACATGAAAATACCCTGCTGCGGATTGTTGTTGACAAAAATGGTGCTGAATGTTCGGTTATTGTAGTAAAATGTCTTGGTTAGCTTGGTTCCTAGCCGATTTTTGGTATCGTCAGAAATAATATTGTGAAAGTTGTGTTGAAAGGGTAGTTTTTGAGCAGTGGATCGGGTGGCTTTTCGTTGGAAAGATCCTTTTTAAAGAGATCCGAAGAAAGCGACTACTTTACCTTCTTTGATTGACAGGCAACCTAACAATGGGTACAAAATGGCAATAGATCCGTCAAAGAGCCATCAAAATTTTATTTGCTTATACCAAAATATTGAAAGACATGCTGGCGATTCCAGAAAATGTATTAGCCCGGTTCAATGAAGTCTTAAAACAACGGGCAGTTCAGGAAGCCTTCCATGTCCATTACCGAAGGTGGCTACGATATT
>Ga0105047_10001191_pt1 | contig 46339 bp, 49 predicted proteins | sample MAT04_FD_78384 | JGI IMG/M metagenome (GOLD analysis project Ga0105047, IMG submission 78384) | Freshwater microbial communities from Lake Fryxell liftoff mats and glacier meltwater in Antarctica - MAT-04 (megahit assembly) | ecosystem: Environmental > Aquatic > Freshwater > Ice > Liftoff... | reverse complement strand
CATTCCGGCGGTTGTAAGCCGGAATCCAGTTCGTTCAACAAGCCGGGGGTTAACTGTTTGATTGGATTGGATTTACGCTTCTGGATTCCGGCTAAATGCACGCCGGAATGACGATATTTTGGTTAGAACAAATTAGCCGTGAGCAATAGGCCCGCCGGCATCGCCGAAGCGCATCGCAACGTGAAATAATCCGCGTCTTTCTTTCGTCGCCCGAAGCAAATCTTGCCATGACTGCACCCCGCACCCTTTACGACAAACTCTGGGACGCGCATGTCGTCCACCAGGAAGCCGATGGCACCGCGCTGATCTATATCGACCGCCATCTGGTGCATGAAGTGACCAGTCCGCAAGCCTTCGAGGGCTTGAAGCTGTCCGGTCGCAAGATGTGGCGGGCCAGCACGGTGCTGGCGACGCCCGATCACAACGTGCCGACCTGCGACCGCGCTGCAGGCATCGTCGATCCGGTTTCGCGCACCCAGGTGGAAACCCTGGATGCCAATTGCGCCGAGCTCGGCCTCAACGAATTTCGCATGAGCGACCACCGCCAGGGCATCGTCCACGTCATCGGCCCGGAGCAGGGCTTCACCTTGCCCGGCGTGACTCTGGTCTGCGGCGATTCGCATACCAGCACGCATGGTGCGTTTGCTGCGCTGGCGTTCGGCATCGGCACCTCGGAAGTCGAGCATGTGATGGCGACGCAATGCCTGTGGCAGAAGAAGTCGCAATCGATGCTGGTGCGCGTAGATGGCGCGCTGCCGACCGGCGTTACCGCGAAGGACATCGCGCTGGCGATCATCGGACGCATCGGCACCGCCGGCGGCACTGGCTACGCGATTGAATTCGGCGGTGAAGCGATCCGCGCGCTGTCGATGGAAGGCCGCATGACGCTGTGCAACATGGCGATCGAAGCGGGTGCGCGCGCCGGTATGGTAGCTGCCGACGAGAAAACCATCGCCTATGTCGAAGGCCGTCCGCAGGCGCCGAAGGGCGCGGACTGGGAACAAGCCGTGACGTACTGGCGCACGCTGCATTCCGATCCGGATGCCCGATTTGATGCGCTGATTGAATTGAACGCTGCGGATATCAAGCCGCAGGTGACCTGGGGCACGTCGCCGGAGATGGTGTTGTCGGTGGATGGTCGGGTGCCGAACCCGGCGGATGCGCCGAATGCGGTCAAGAAAACCGACTGGGAACGCGCTCTGGCCTATATGGGCCTGACTGCCGGCACGCCGATCGATCAAATCGCGATCGACAAGGCTTTCATCGGTTCGTGTACCAATTCGCGCATCGAAGACTTGCGCGAAGCGGCGATTGTCGCGCGCTGGGCAACTTCGCAGGGCCGCAAGGTGGCCGCCAATGTCAAGCTGGCAATGGTGGTGCCGGGTTCCGGTCTGGTGAAGGCACAGGCCGAAGCCGAAGGGCTGGACAAGGATTTCGTCGCGGCCGGGTTTGAATGGCGCGATCCTGGTTGTTCCATGTGTCTGGCGATGAACGCCGACCGTCTGGAGCCGGGTGAACGCTGCGCTTCGACCTCGAACCGCAACTTTGAAGGCCGCCAGGGGCAGGGTGGTCGCACGCATCTGGTTTCGCCGGCGATGGCGGCGGCGGCGGCGGTATTCGGACATTTCGTTGATATTCGTGAGGTGATGAGATGACAACTCCCCAAAAATGGATTCTGTTGGGCGTGGTGAAGCTGGCGTTGTTGGCGATCGCCGTTGGCGTCGTATTCAGCATGTATGGTTGCAACACCTTGCAGGGCATCGGCCAGGACGTCGAGAAGGCCGGCGAAGCGATCCAGAGGTCAACCCGATGAAGCCGTTCACCTCGCTGCATGGCCTGGTCGCGCCGCTTGACCGCGCCAACGTCGATACCGACGCGATCATCCCGAAGCAATTCCTGAAGTCGATCAAACGTTCCGGTTTCGGCCCGAATGCGTTTGATGAATGGCGCTATCTGGATCGCGGCGAACCCGGCATGGATTGCAGTAACCGACCCTTGAATCCCGAGTTCGTGCTGAATCAGGCGCGTTACCAGGGCGCTTCGGTGCTGCTGGCACGGGAAAACTTCGGTTGCGGCTCGTCGCGCGAACATGCGCCCTGGGCGCTGGAAGACTATGGTTTTCGCGCGATTATCGCGCCGTCGTTTGCCGACATCTTCTTCAACAACTGTTTCAAGAATGGTGTGCTGCCCCTCGTTTTGAGTGCCGAAGTGGTCGACCGTCTGTTCCAGGAAGCCCTGGCAACACCCGGTTATCGCGTTGATGTCGACCTCGCCACGCAGACCGTGACCACGCCCTCTGGTGAAGTCATTGCCTTCGAGGTGGATGGCGAGCGTAAACACCGCTTGTTGAATGGTCTAGATGACATCGCGCTGACTTTGCAACAAGCTGACCAGATCAAGGCTTACGAGGCGCGCCGCAAAGCTGAGGCGGCCTGGCTGTTTGTCTGAGGAGAGCGCCATGCAATGGTCCGACGTGATTGCCGATCCTTCTTTGCGGGATTTGCCATACAAAATAGAACTCAACAAGTGGGGGATCATCGAAATGAGTCCGGCGTCGAACTGGCATGCATTGGCGCAGGGGAAACTGGCCGGTTTACTGCGCCAGTATTTCCAATTTGGTGAAGTCATGGTGGAGTGTTCCATCCAGACCACCGATGGCGTGCGAGTCCCGGATGTGGCATGGTGTTCGGACGAATTTCTTGCCGCCCATGGTGAGTTGACCCCCTTTCCCAAAGCGCCTGAGCTTTGCATCGAAGTGATTTCCCCTTCCAACAGCCGGCATGAAATGGAACGCAAGATCGGCCTGTTTCTGGAAGCCGGCGCACAGGAAGTCTGGCTGGCCTCAAAAGAAGGCTTCGAATTCCATGGCGCGGAAGGCCGGCGTGAGCGTTCGGGCTTTGGCATCGAGCCGCGCTTGTGATCCGCTTCGCCATTCATTGAACATCACGATCTGAACAGAAAGAAGAAAACATGAAACTCGCAGTTCTGCCGGGTGACGGCATTGGTACGGAGATTGTCGCGCAAGCGGTGAAGGTTCTCGATGTGCTCAAGCGTGATGGCGCCAGCATCGAGATGGAATACGGCAACATCGGTGGCGCCGGCTACGACGCCGAGGGCGATCCGCTGCCGGAAACGACGCTGAAGCTGGCGAAGGCATCCGATGCCGTGCTGCTCGGCGCCGTCGGTGGCCCGCAATATGACAAGCTGGAGCGTCCGCTGCGTCCTGAGCGCGGTTTGTTGCGCATCCGCAAGGAGCTGAATCTGTTCGCCAATCTGCGTCCGGCGCTGCTGTATCCGGAACTGGCTGGCGCTTCATCGCTGAAGCCGGAAGTGGTTTCCGGGCTGGACATCATGATCGTGCGTGAATTGACCGGCGACGTGTACTTCGGCCAGCCGCGTGGCATCGAAATCCGCAATGGTGAACGGGTCGGCTTCAACACCATGATCTACTCCGAATCCGAAGTGCGCCGGGTGGCGCATGTCGCTTTCGGCATCGCCATGAAGCGCGGCAAGAAACTGTGCTCGGTGGAAAAGGCCAACGTGCTGGAATGCTCCGAACTTTGGCGCGACGTGGTGGCTGAAGTGGCGAAGGATTACCCCGAGGTGGAACTGTCTTCCCTGTACGTGGATAACGCGGCGATGCAACTGGTGAAGAACCCGAAGCAATTCGACGTGATCGTCACCGGCAATATCTTCGGCGACATTTTGTCCGATCAGGCTTCCATGCTGTCTGGTTCCATCGGTATGCTGCCCTCCGCTTCGCTGGACGAGAACAACAAGGGCATGTACGAGCCGATTCATGGCTCCGCGCCCGATATCGCCGGCAAGGACATTGCCAATCCGCTGGCGACCATCCTGTCGGTGGCGATGATGTACCGCTACACGTTTGCTGATATGACGACTGCAGACCGTATTGAAACTGCCGTTAAAAAGGTCATCGCGCAGGGGTTGCGCACCGGCGATATCTGGACTGAAGGCACTACACGCGTGTCCTGCTCCGGCATGGGCGATGCAGTGGTCGCGGCGCTGTAATGAATTGAATGCACAAAGGTAAATAAAATGAAGCGAGTAGGTCTGGTTGGCTGGCGCGGTATGGTGGGCTCGGTGTTGATGGGCCGGTTGCAGGAAGAACGCGATTTCGATCATATCGATCCGGTGTTCTTTACCACTTCCAACGTGGGGGGCAAGGGTCCCAACATCGGCAAGGATGTGCCTGCGCTGAAAGATGCGATGTCGATCAACGATCTGAAGGCGATGGACATCATCATCACTGCGCAGGGCGGCGACTACACCAAGGAGGTGTATCCGAAGCTGCGCGCCGCCGGCTGGGACGGCTACTGGATCGACGCCGCTTCGGCACTGCGGATGCAGGATGAGGCGATCATCATCCTCGACCCGGTGAACAAGGACGTCATCAAGAACGGCCTCGCCAATGGCGTAAAAACCTATGTCGGCGGCAACTGCACGGTTTCATTGATGCTGATGGCGATCGGTGGTTTGTTTGAAGCCGGTCTGATCGAGTGGATTTCGCCGATGACCTACCAGGCCGCTTCCGGCGCCGGTGCGCGCAACATGCGCGAGCTGATCAAGCAGATGGGTGCGGTGCATGGCGAAGTCGCTGATCTGGTTTCTGATCCGGCTTCCGCGATCCTGGAAATCGACAGGAAAGTGGCCGATTTCATTCGTTCCGACCGTTATCCGCTGGAAGCCTGGCCGGTGCCGCTGGCTGGCAATCTGATTCCGTGGATCGACGTGGCACTGGCTTCCGGTCAATCCAAAGAAGAGTGGAAAGCGCAGGTCGAGGCCAACAAGATTCTTGGCCGCAGCAATAACGAAATTCCGATCGACGGCCTCTGTGTCCGCGTCGGCGCAATGCGCTGCCATTCGCAGGCGTTGACCATCAAGATGACCAAGGATGTGCCGCTGGACGACATCCACAACATCATCGCCGCGCATAACGATTGGGTGAAAGTGGTGCCCAACGATCGCGATATCACCATGCGCGAACTGACCCCGGCGGCGGTCACCGGCACTTTGACGGTGCCGATTGGACGCATGCGCAAGCTGAACATGGGGCCGGAGTACCTGACCGCCTTCACCGTCGGCGACCAGTTGCTGTGGGGCGCCGCCGAACCGTTGCGCCGCATGCTGCGCATCATTCTGGAAGGTTGAACGTATTGGCTTCCGAGTTTTCTACCTCCCAGTTTGACCTTGCTGTTCTTGGCGCGGATTCGCCGCTGGGCGAGGCGATTTTGTCCACCCTGGACGATCGCGAAGTGCCGATCGGGCGTTTGTTCGCGCTGACCTTGCATGATGCGGACGACAGCGTCAGTTTTCGTGGCGAAGACTGGCCTTGTCTGGCGGCTGCCGATTTCGACTACAGCCAGGCGCAGGCCCTGATTGTCGCCAGCCGGAGTCCGGCAATCGCGCGTCTGGTTGATCGGATTAGAGCTGAACGCCCGACGATGCCGATTCTTGCGGCAGACACAATCGATCCCGCTGCCGCGATCATCGCGGCGCGGGTGCTGAGACCGATTGCAGCGCTTGCCAGCCTGGTTTCGGCAGAGGCTTTCGTCACCCTGCCTGTCGCCTTGGCAGGAAAAGAAGGTGTCGATGAGTTGGTCGAGCAAACGCGCGGTCTGTTCAATATGGAAAACCCGGAACCCGTGGTTTTTCCACTCCAGATTGCTTTTAATGTGGTACCCATGGCGCCAGGAAAAGAGGGTTCCGATGATGAACTGGCTTTGAGCCAAACCACCGCTCGTCTGGCCAACGGCGTTGAGGTCGGATTCACGGCGGTCACCGGCCCGCTTTTCTTCGGCGCGGCGATGGCATTGCATGTGCGCACGGCCCAGGCCATGGATATTGCGGCGTTGCGCAATGCGCTGCGGCATCAGGACGGCATTACCCTGATGGAAGACGAACACCCTGCAGCCATGCCGACTCCGGCCACCGATGCGCTGGGTAGCCAGGATGTTTTCATTGGCAGAATTCGGGTCGACGATGTGGCGTGTCGGCTCTGGTTGGTCTTCGATCCGATTGCCCTGGATGCGATGCAGATGGCGGCAAGCGTGGAAAATTGGATTGATAAGCCCGCAACTTCTCTGCTAACGTAAGATTTGCTTCAGATACCACGTCTAAGCCCATGAGAAATTTCACAAATTTGGCAAAGACGGGATGTAATGACGGGATGTGTTGGAAGCTGCGAGTGGAGATTATCCAACGTGGTCTTGAAGACAGAGGATATAAGGCGAAGCGATGAACAAGACTAGAAAAATCAGTGGCTTATTGTGGGCGCTGTTATTTGCTTGGGGGTCGGCGAACGCAGCCGGTCTAGGCAAGCTGAGTGTCCAGTCAGCCCTCGGTCAGCCGCTCAGAGCCGAAATCGAGTTGTTGTCTGTAACCAAGGACGACCTCGCTGATATCTCTGCGCGACTCGCTACTGCAGAGGCATTCAAACAGGCAAGGATCGACCGGCAGGAAGTGCTCAGCAATCTACGATTCAGCGTTGATCAGCGTTCCAATGGCCAACCTGTGATTCGTATCAGCTCGACGTCCTCGGTGCAGGATCCATTCCTGGATATGTTGATTGAACTCAATTGGAGTTCCGGTCGACTGATTCGCGAGTACACCATTCTTCTCGATCCGGTGGCATCCGCCAAACCGGTTGACACGGTGCGTTCAATCCCGGTCGTGGTGCCGTCGACGAGCGTAGCAACCAATGGCACGACAAAACCGAAGGAACAGGCTGCTGCGGTTGAAACAGCGAAAGCCAAGCCTGCGGTAACTGCCCAGGCGCCTAAAACCTACGGCCCGGTAAGGTCAGGTGAAACCCTGCGCGGTATCGCGAGCAAGGTTCGGCCAGCCGATATCAGCCTTGAACAGATGATGGTTGGCTTGTATCAGGCCAATAAACAAGCATTCCAGAACAACAACATGAACCGCCTCAATCGTGGCGGCGTTTTGAATGTACCGAGTGCTGATGCGGCACAGGCTGTCACTCGCGCCGAGGCGGCGCGCACGGTGCGTGGGCATACAACAGAGTGGAACGCTTACCGCCGAAAACTGGCTGAGATGGCCGGCGAAGTGCCGGTGTCAAGAGTTGAAGATCAAGCTGCCGGCAAAATCACCCCGCAGCAGGATGTCAAACCGGCCCCTGCGCCAGGCGTGGCGAAGGATGTGCTCAAACTCTCCAAGGGCGAGCCCGGCGGGGCGGTCAAGCCGGATGGCAAGACGCAAGAAAGATTGCATGCCATGGAAGAGGAGTTGGCCGCCAAGGGACGCGCCCTCCAGGAAGCCCAGGATCGCGTCAGCCAGCTTGAGCGCACTGTTCGGGACATGCAGAAATTGCTGGAAATGAAAGCGCAGGAAGCAGCCAAAGCACCGCCTGTGCCATTGCCTGATCTGGCAGAAGAAAAACCGGCTCCGCTGCCTGAATCCGTCGCAGAGCCGACGCCTGCTCCGGTCGCCGAACCGGCTCCGGTTGAAGCACCGAAGCCTGCTCCGGTGATCGCGCCTTTGCCGGTAGCTGAGCCGAGCACCAGTTGGGTTTCCACCTTTGTCAGCAATCCAATTTATATCGGCGGCATCGTCGCGGCCCTGCTTTTGTCTGGCCTGCTCTGGATGATGATGGTGGGCAGTCGGCGCCGTCAGGGGCTGACCAAGTTTGAAGACAGCATCATGACCGGCGGTGAATTCAGGAATAACGCCGTGTTCAATGCGTCTTCCGGCAACCTTGCATCTGGTGCGTCAACAGAGGGCAGCATGCTGTTGACTGATTTCAGCCGCCTCGGCATGGGGGCGATCGATAGCCATGAGGTTGATCCGATCGCAGAGGCCGAGGTTTACATGGCGTATGGCCGGGATGCGCAGGCGGAAGAAATCCTGCGCGAGGCCTTGATCAAAGATCCCGCCCGCTATGAGATCGCGCTGAAGTTGTTGGAGCTTTACGCCTCGCGCAAGGACACAACCAGCTTCGAGACCACCGCCAGCGAGTTGTATGCGGGGCTGGCTGGCCAAAATACGCCGGTCTGGCAACGCGCCGCCGAAATGGGACGCTCAATCGATCCGGAAAATCCGTTGTATCGGGTCGATACTCACCAATCCGGAATCATGGGCGCCCCCGCTAAGGCCGCCGCTTCGGTCGCAGCTGCGGCAACGGTTGTTGCAGCCGCCGCCGCGCAACCGGTTCAATCTGCCGCGAAAAATGATTTGGCTGATTTTTCGCAGTTGGCCAGCAAGGACGATTGGAGCGGTAGCGCGAATGCTGAAGCGAGCAAGCCTGATCTCGAGTTTGGGTCCGAGTTTGGGCCCGACTCGCGGCAACCCGAAGTAGCGCCCGTCGCCGCCGAAGCTGAAGGTTCGATGGCGTTCGAATCTGCACCTGTGTTGCCTGTTGCGTCTGAAGCGTCAGATTTCGATACGTTCGCCCGCGATGAAGTCAGCTTGTCCGAGCATCTGGATCTGAATCCAATCGAAGATTTCGAACTGATAGCGACGACTGCGGCGGCTGAAATCGGGGTTCCCGGTTCGCTCGATATGCCGGATGAGTTGGGCCTGGATTTCGAGACTGCCAGTGAAGTCACTCAAGTCCCGGCTGAGCAAGCGGAACCTGCTCAGGTTGTGCCGGAAAACCTGTCTGCTCCGGAGCTATCTGATTTCGAGTTCTCCGAGACTCTGGAAGCAACCGAGATCGAGGCAACCGGAGCGGAAGAAATGCCGGTACTTGATCTGTCCGGAATTGATCTCGATCTCGAAATGGAATCGTTTCCCGAAGCCGAGGAGTTGACTGCAACGTCGGCTGCTGAAGCCGCAGAAGAGATTGCCGCGATTGAAGTAACCGAAGCGCCCGAGTTTGAGATGGCGGCTGATTTTGACCAGTTTGCCGAGCTTTCAGCGGTCTCTGAGATGGAACCTGAGGTCGAGGCGGTGACTGTCGAGGCGGCCGAACCTGAATTGGCGGATGGAATTGATGCCGAACTGCGTGAAGAGGTGAATACCAAGCTCGATCTGGCTCGCGCCTATATGGAAATGGGTGACCGTGAAGGTGCTCGCGAGATTCTTCAGGAAGTGTTGGGAGAAGGGGATTCGCAGCAGAAGGCCGAAGCAGACAAATTGCTGGCTGAAGCGGGTTAAGGACCGGCGGAGGCAGGCCGAGGCTTGCCTTGCCACGGTTACGCCCGAAATATTGATTTCTGAGCCTTTGGTTTTTGAATTGCCAAAATGTCGAACCTGAGCTTGACGAACCCAAGGTTATCCAACCTAAGGGGCTGTCCGTGAATAACCTGGATAGTTATGGGTGTACTGGTGGGATGCGATGCAAGGTGCCGGCCGCGCAGCAGGGTCATTCCCTGCAAGCGGCCGGCAACGTGGCAGCGCGCCCACCAGTGCAGTCCAGAATGTCCAGGTTATTCATGGACAGCCCCTAAGCCGTTTGGGGTGACAACGCGTTCCATGCATCCCGCGAGTCGGATTCTGGTTTACCTGCTGGCAGCACTGGCAATTCCAGGGCTGCCTTTTTTTATGCTTCCTGCTTTGCTGTTGCTGGCACTGGGTATGTTGATCATGGCCGGGCGGATGCCGCTACGTTTGATCTGGCGCACCCGCTGGCTATTGCTGGTTTTGCTGTTCGGCTATGCCTTCAGCTTGCCAGGCGCGCCTGTGTCGTCCCTTCTGGTTGAGTTTTCGCCAACTTGGGAGGGTCTGCGGCATGGGATGGAACAGGCGGCGCGTCTTGCCGTGCTGCTGCTCTGGCTGGATATATTGGTGTTGCGTTTGTCCTCCGAAGCGTTGCTTGCCGGCTTGTTTCAATTGATGCGACCTTTTTCCCTCGTCGGCCTTGATCCGCGCCGCGCGGCTTTGCGCTTGGGCCTGACGCTGCGCGCAATCGAGGGCATGGAACGTGGGCGAGGAAATTTGCGCAGCCTGCTTGAACTCAATTACGAACCTGATTTGCCGCAACGCATTCAACTGCATCTTTTGCCGCTGCGCGCAATTGATCTTGCCATCCCAGGTTTGCTCTGCATCAGCTTGCTGTCGCAATGGATGATTCCGGTATGACTGGAGATGAAGTGCCCGTCACAGTCGAGCCAACACTACAGACCCGGTTTGCTTTGGGGATTGAATATGATGGCCGCAACTTTTGTGGTTGGCAAACCCAACCCAATGGCTGTGCCTTGCAGAATCATCTGGAGCGTGCGCTGGCCGGCGTTCATTGTGCGCCGGTGCGTACCATTACTGCGGGTCGAACCGATGCCGGGGTGCATGCGGTGGCTCAAGTCGTGCATTTCGATGCGGTGAATTTTCGGCCTGAACACGCCTGGGTTTTCGGTACCAATGCACGCTTGCCGAGTGGCATGTCGGTGCTCTGGGCCAAGGCGATGCCGGCGGATTTTCATGCACGCTTTGGTGCCGTCGAACGCACCTACCGCTATGTTTTGCTGAATCAACCGGTTCGACCCGCTCTGCTGGCTGGTCGGGCAGGCTGGATTCATGGCGATTTGGATGCGGATTTGATGATCGAAGCGTCACGTTGGCTGATCGGGGAACATGATTTTTCCGCATTTCGTGCGGCCGAATGTCAGGCCAGGACGCCGGTGCGCGATTTACGCGCAGTGAATATCTGGCGGCAGGGTGCGTGTGTGCAGTTCGAGTTTCGCGCCAACGCCTTTCTGCATCATCAGGTCCGCAACATGGTGGGTGCGCTGGTCTGGGTGGGGTTGCGGCGGCGGCCGCCGGATTGGATCGGCGAGGTCTTGCAGGGACGCGATCGCACCCGTGCCGCCGCGACTTTTGCCGCCGACGGCTTGTACTTGGCCGATGTCCGTTACGATGACCGCTTCGCCGTGCCGGCGCGGCCTGATCAGGGCCCGTTGGCACTGTTTCCCGCTCTGCCTTGAAGCGTATTTACCAAGAGTGTCTGCCATGACTCGCGTGAAAATGTGCGGCATTACCCGCTCACAAGATGGACTCGCCGCAGCAGAAGCCGGGGCGGATGCCATCGGCCTGGTTTTTTATGCCAAAAGTCCGCGCAATGTCGGGCTGGATCAGGCTGCAAGCATTGTCAGAATTTTGCCGCCGTTTGTTTCCACGGTGGCCTTGTTCGTGAATCCGCAGCCAAGCGAAGTGGACGCGGTATTGCGGCAGGTTCGGCCTGATGTGCTGCAGTTTCATGGCGAAGAAACGCCGGAATTCTGCCGCAGTTTCGGCGTGCCTTATCTGAAGGCGGCGCGCGTTCGGCCGCAGACTGATTTGTTACAATTCGCCGCCGCTTACGCCGACGCTCAAGGCTTGTTGCTGGATGCCTGGAGCGAGGCGGGGCATGGTGGGACTGGTGAACGTTTTGACTGGAACATGATCCCTGAAAGTTTGCCGAAGCCGATCATTCTTGCCGGTGGTTTGAGTCCGGCGACTGTTCGTCACGCAATTGGATTGGTGCACCCCTGGGCAGTGGATGTTTCCAGCGGCATCGAAGTTGCCAAAGGTATCAAGGATGCGGCGCTGATCGCCGCCTTCATGAAGGAAGTGAAAAATGCAGTTTGACCAACATGCTTTACCCGATGCAACCGGCCACTTCGGTCCCTACGGCGGCGTCTTTGTTGCCGAAACGTTGATGGCCGCGCTCGATGAACTGAAACACGAGTACGAAGCCGCCCGCAACGACCCCGATTTTCTGGCTGAATTCCATCATGAGCTGCGCCATTACGTCGGTCGCCCAAGCCCGATCTATCATGCCAAACGCTGGTCGGAAATTTTGGGTGGCGCGCAGATCTATCTTAAGCGGGAAGACCTGAATCACACCGGCGCGCACAAGATCAACAACACCATCGGCCAAGCCTTGCTGGCACGACGCATGGGCAAGAAACGGGTGATCGCAGAAACCGGCGCCGGTCAGCATGGTGTCGCTTCCGCCACCGTCGCCGCCCGCTACGGCATGGAATGCGTGGTGTACATGGGCGCGGAAGACATCAAACGCCAGTCGCCCAATGTGTTTCGCATGAAGCTGCTCGGTGCTACCGTGGTCGGCGTCGAATCCGGCTCGAAAACGCTGAAAGACGCGCTCAACGAAGCCATGCGCGACTGGGTCACCAACGTCGAATCCACCTTCTACATCCTCGGCACCGCCGCTGGCCCGCATCCTTACCCGATGCTGGTGCGCGATTTCCAGTGCGTCATCGGCGACGAATGCAAAGTGCAAATGGCCGAAATGCTCGGCCGCCAGCCGGATGCCGTCATCGCCTGCGTCGGAGGTGGTTCCAACGCCATCGGCATCTTCCACCCCTACATTCCGGTCGAGGGCGTGCGCCTGATCGGTGTCGAAGCCGGCGGCGACGGGGTCGCCACGGGTCGCCATGCCGCGCCGCTGTCGGCCGGCACGCCCGGCGTGCTGCACGGCTTCCGCTCCTATCTGATGCAGGATGCCAACGGCCAGATCATCGAAACCCATTCCGTCTCCGCCGGCCTCGATTACCCCGGCGTCGGCCCTGAACACAGTTATCTCAAGGATATCGGCCGCGCCGAATATGTCGCCATCAACGACGACGAAGCCCTGGCCGCCTTTCACAACCTGTGCCGTTACGAGGGCATCATCCCGGCCCTGGAATCCAGCCATGCCCTGGCCCATGCCGCCAAGATCGCGCCGACCATGGACAAGGATCGAATCTTGTTGGTGAACTTGTCGGGTCGCGGCGACAAGGACATCAACACGGTGGCGATGTTGGCGGGGATTGAGCTTTAAGCACGATGCCGACTGCGCTGAGAGATGGCCCCTATCGATATTATTTCTACGCGAGTGATTGCGCCGAACCGCCGCATATCCATGTCGAGCGAGACGAGCGTGTCGCCAAATACGGGCTTTCACCCGTCAGGCTGGCATCCAGCGGCGTCTTTGGGCGCGCTGAAATTGTCAAAATCCAGCGGGTTGTGATGGAACGTCAGTTTGAATTGAAGGAGGCCTGGAATGCTTACTGTCAGCAGAGTTGAAATTGATGCGCCTACGGCTGAAAGTGTTTCGGTCAGCGAAGACACGCTGAGTGTTGATCTGAGGGACGGTCGCAGCATCCTGGTACCACTGACCTGGTATCCGCGTCTCGCTAATAGTTCTGCCAAGGAACGCGCGAACTGGCGACTGATTGGACGGGGTGAAGGCATTCACTGGGAAGATCTGGATGAAGATATCAGTCTGCTGGGTTTGCTGGAGGGGCGGCCATCCGGGGAAAGTCAGGCTTCATTGCAACGTTGGTTGGCAAGTCGGGGTTGATTCGGATCATGCCCGTTCCCGATTTTCAGACACTCATGCTTCCACTGCTGCGGGTCTGCGCAGATGGCAGGCACGATGCAAGGCCTTTTCTCGCTCAGGAATTTGCATTATCTGAATCGGAATTGGCCGAGACCGCAGCAAAAGTAAGCAGCAAGATTGTGCTGATTGACGGGCCCACACTTGCTGATCTCATGATTGATTTCGGGTTGGGTGTTTCCACAGTGAATACCTACGAAATCAAACGTATCGATTCAGATTTTTTTGTAGAAGACTGACCCATGAGCCGCATTGGCCAAACCTTTACACAACTCAAAGCCCAGAACCGCAAGGCCCTGATTCCCTTCATCACCGCGGGTGACCCTGCACCGGCCAATACCGTGCCATTGATGCATGCGCTGGTTGCGGGCGGTGCCGACATCCTGGAACTGGGGGTGCCGTTTTCCGACCCGATGGCGGATGGGCCGACGATTCAGCGGGCTTCAGAACGTGCGCTCAAGCATGGCGTCGGTTTACGTGATGTGCTGGGCATGGTGGCGGAGTTCCGCAAGACCAATGCCAATACACCGGTTGTATTAATGGGTTATGCCAACCCGATCGAGGCGATGACTTGGGATGGTTTTTGCGTTGCCGCTGCCTCCGCCGGCGTGGATGGCGTGCTGACAGTGGATTACCCGCCTGAGGAATCCGGCGAGTTTGCCGCCAAATGCGCCGCCGCAGGGCTGGACAACATCTATCTGCTGGCGCCGACCACGCCGGCGGCGCGGGTCGATGCGGTGGCCAAGCACGCGCGTGGATTCATTTATTACGTCTCGCTGAAGGGCGTCACGGGGGCTGCAACCATCGACATGAGCGAAGTCGCTGCTCGTCTGCCGGCGATTCATGCTGCGACAGGCTTGCCGATTGGCGTCGGTTTCGGCATCCGCGATGCTGAAACGGCGCGGCAGGTGGCGGCAGTGGCCGATGCGGTGGTCATCGGTTCGCGCATCGTGCAGGAAATCGAGCAATCGGCACCCGAGGCGATGCTGGATAACGTGAAGAACTTTGTCGTCGGCGTGCGCGCCGCAATGGATAACTGAGGACACGACCATGAGCTGGTTCCAGAAACTGATCCCACCCAAGATCAAGCGTCGCGAGACGGCCAAGAAGGTGGTGCCGGAAGGCCTGTGGAGCAAATGCCCGAGCTGTGAAGCGGTGCTTTATGCCGCCGATCTCGATAACAACATGCATGTCTGTCCGCATTGCGGTTATCACAACCGCATCGGTGCTCGGCAACGGCTGGAAATGTTGCTGGACGAGGGCAGTCGCAATGAGATCGGCGCCAACATCCTGCCGATCGATGCACTCAAGTTCAAGGACAGTCGGCGTTATACCGACCGCCTGACCGAAGCGGTCAAGTCCACCGATGAGCAGGATGCGCTGGTGGTGATGGAAGGGCGCATGCTCGACTTGCCGGTGACCGCAGCGGCGTTTGAATTCCGTTTCATGGGCGGCTCGATGGGCTCGGTGGTCGGCGAGCGCTTCGTGCGCGGGGTGGAAGCTTCCATTCGCGGCAAGAAACCCTTTATCTGCATTGCCGCCAGTGGTGGCGCGCGCATGCAGGAAGGCCTCAATTCGCTGATGCAGATGGCCAAGACCTCGGCGGCGCTGACCCAGTTGTCCGCCAATCGCCTGCCGTTTATTTCAGTGTTGACCGACCCGACCATGGGTGGCGTGTCGGCCTCCTTCGCCATGCTGGGTGACATCATTGTCGGGGAACCGAAAGCGCTGATCGGCTTTGCCGGTCCGCGCGTGATTGAGCAAACCGTTCGCGAAACCCTGCCGGAAGGTTTTCAACGTTCCGAATTTCTGGTCGAGCACGGCGCTCTCGACTTGATCATTGACCGGCGTGAAATGAAGCCGGCGCTGGCCCGTCTGTGTGCTCAGCTGATGCGCAAGTCGCCGCTTCAATAAGCCCGGTTTTGACCCTGTGCTGGCGTAAATCGGATTGAGTTATCCCGCCACGCTTGAAGCCTGGTTGCAGCATCTTGAGTCGCGCAACCGGGAAGCGATCGTCTTGGGTCTGGATCGGGTGGCGCTGGTGCGCGACCGGCTTGCGCTGCATCCGACTTTTCCGCTGATTACGGTTGGCGGCACGAATGGCAAGGGATCGGTCTGTGCCTATCTGGAAGCGATGCTGAGTGCGGCCAACTATCGCGTCGGTTGTTATTCGTCGCCGCACCTGTTGCGTTACAACGAGCGGGTGCATCTGGAAGGCGCCGAGGCGAGTGATGCCGACCTGTGTCAGGCTTTGGCCGCTGTCGAGCAAGCGCGTGGCGATGTGCCTTTGACCTACTTCGAGCAAGGCACGCTGGCGGCAATGTGGCTGTTTCAACGCGCCAAACTGGATGTGGCGGTGCTGGAAGTTGGCCTCGGCGGGCGGCTTGATGCGGTCAACGTCTGGGATGCCGATTGTGCTGTAGTGACCAGCGTCGATCTTGACCACCAGCAGTTTCTTGGCGATACACGAGAGGCGATTGGTTTCGAGAAAGCCGGCATTTATCGAACCGGCAAGCCGGCGATCTGCGGTGATATGGATCCGCCGGCCACTCTGCTGGCGCAAGTGGCGGCTGTGGGTGCGCAGTTGCTGCGAGTCGGGGTGGAAATTTGCGTCGATCTTGGCAGTGTCGGCGAGGTCGGCTGGCGTTGCCGAGTCAACGAAAATCTCAACCACAAGCAGGGGCAAAAGGCTTTCCCGGCACTGCCGCCTTTAGCCATGCCGGGGCGCCACCAATATGCCAATGCAGCCTGCGCGGTGGCGGCGCTGTCGGTGTTGCATCTGCGATTGCCGGTGAGCATGAATGCCTTGCGCACGGGGCTGGCTACGGCGCGACAACCGGGCCGGTTTCAGATCATCGGACGACAGCCGTTGCAGGTTCTCGATGTCGCACACAATCCGCATGCAGCGCGCGCGCTGGCCGCCAATCTGGCTGATCTGCCGCCGGGCGGGCGGGTGATCGCGGTGTGCGCGATACTGGCGGACAAGGATGTCGCCGCTGTCGTGCAGGCTTTGAAAGCGCACATCCAGCATTGGCATGTTGCTGGCCTGGACACGCCGCGCGGCCTTGATGCCGCCGGCCTGGCCAATCTGCTGAATGGCGCTGGCTGTGCTTGCGAACAACACACAAGCGTGGCGCAAGCCTGGCGCGCGGCATGCGTTGAGGCGGGGCCGGCTGATACAATCCTGGCCTTTGGTTCGTTCCATACCGTGGCTGCGGTGATGGAAATGAACCCTCTTTGAAATGCATGGCTGGACCCAAGATGGAACTGCACCGGAATGGCTGAACTTGTCGTGACTCAGGATGAGCTTGCATTGCGCCGTCGTGCTCGGCGGCGTCTGGTTGGCGCGGTCGCCATCGCGTTGACCGTAGTGGTCATTTTGCCGATGTTGTTTGATAGCGAACCGAAGCCATTGGGGCCGGATGTCGATATCCGGATTCCAGCCCAGAATTCGCCGTTTGAAACTGCACCAGCCTTGGCGCCACCGGTGCAAACGCCGCCATCCACAGAGCAGCCGGTACCCGTGCCTGCGGAACCGACCGCGGTGAATGGCGCATCGCCGACTTCCGCTTCGGTCAAGGTTGAATCCACCAAAGCCGAATCCACCAAAGCAGCAACGGCAGAGAAGGTCAAATCGGAAGCGAAGCCGGAAGTTAAAGCAAAACCCGAAACAAAAACCGAGGTCAAACTCGTCTTGAAGGATGAGCAAAAGACCGAGCAGAAGCCCAAGTTGAAGCCCGATTCCACCTTTGCCGCACAAGGCTATTTTCTGCAACTGGGCGCATTTACCAATGAATCAAATGCACGTCAATTGCATGGCAAGGCGGTCGCAGCGGGGTTCAATGCGGTGATGGTGAGCACCAATGGTCAGTACCGCGTCCGTGTCGGCCCCCTTCCGCAGCAAGAACGGGCTCTGGAAATGCAGGCCAAACTCAAGGCCAGGGGTTTCAGCCCGGTCTTGCTTGGGCCATGAGGTTCGGGTTCAACATGGCCAGCCTGTCCGCGCCGCGTTCGCTGAGATGTGAACCGCTGCGATTCGAGGCAAGCATCTTCACCCCTGATCGCCGCCGGTTCTGGCAGCACTGATTCGTTACTAAGGGCAATCGACATGTGTGGCATCGTCGGCATTTTCTCGCATCAAATCGTCAACCAGTTGCTCTATGACGGTTTGCAGTTGTTGCAACATCGCGGCCAGGATGCCGCCGGCATCGTCACGATGGACGGCAGCATGTTCCATATGCACAAGCAGTTGGGCATGGTGCGCGATGTCTTCCGAACCCGCGATATGCGCAATCTGGTCGGCAACATCGGCATTGCGCATGTTCGCTACCCAACCGCAGGTTCCGCCGCCAGTCCGGCCGAAGCGCAGCCGTTCTATGTCAATTCGCCGTTCGGCATCGTGTTGAGCCATAACGGCAATCTGACCAATACCGAGGCGCTGCAGCAGGAATTGTTCATGGACGATCTGCGCCACGTGAATACCGGTTCCGATTCGGAAGTGCTGCTGAATGTGCTGGCGCACGAATTGCAGGAAGCGGTGCAGGGCCACCGCCTGAAAGTGGACGATGTGTTCACCGCCGTCGCCGGCGTACATCGGCGTTGCAAGGGTGCGTATGCCGTGGTGGCGATGATCGCCGGCTATGGGTTATTGGCGTTCCGCGACCCCAACGGCATCCGGCCTTTGGTTATCGGCCGCATGGACACGCTGGAGGGGCCGGAATGGATCGTGGCCTCGGAAAGCGTTGCCATCGAGGCGATGGGCTACCAGGTAGTACGCGACGTGGCGCCCGGTGAGGCGATTCTGGTCGATTCGCGCGGCGAATTATTCAGCCGCAATTGCGCGCCAACGGCTCGCTTTACGCCGTGTATTTTCGAATTTGTTTATTTCGCGCGTCCGGATTCGGTGATGGATGGCACCTCGATCTATGAAAGCCGTCTGCGGATGGGCGAGTTTTTGGCGGAAAAAATCAAACGCGATTTCAGTCATCTGAAAATCGACGTTGTGGTGCCGATTCCCGATACCAGCCGGCCCTCCGCGTTGCAACTGGCGTTCAAGCTGGGACTCGATTACCGCGAAGGCTTCATCAAGAACCGTTACATCGGTCGGACCTTCATCATGCCCGGCCAGGCCTCGCGCAAGAAATCGGTGCGCCAGAAATTGAACGCCATGCCGCTCGAATTCAAGGGCAAGAATGTGCTGCTGGTGGACGACTCCATCGTGCGCGGCACGACCAGCCGGGAAATCATCCAGATGGCACGCGATGCCGGTGCCACTGCGGTGTACTTCGCCTCCGCCAGCCCGCCGGTGCGCTTCCCCAATGTGTATGGCATCGACATGCCGACGCGCAATGAACTGCTGGCAAATGGCCGCACCGATGCCGAAATCGCACAGGAAATCGGCGCCGATGCGGTGATCTACCAAGACTTGCCCGATCTGATTGCCGCCATCCAATCTGTTAATCCGGCGATTGATGCGTTTGATGCGTCATGTTTTGACGGTTGCTATGTCACTGGCGATGTCACCGAGGCGTATCTGGCGCGTCTGGAAGGCCAGCGCAATGGCGATATTCCGATGACGCCGGCCCCGGCGACGCGGCAAATGGACCTCAATCTGGCGACCACATCATGAATCTCGCAGGCTTGCACCCCGACACTCTGGCGGTGCGCGCCGGCACCCAGCGCAGCCAGTTCCAGGAACATTCGGAGGCGATGTATCTCACCTCCAGTTTCGTCTTCGGTAGCGCGGCGGAGGCCGCGGCTCGTTTTTCCGGCGCCGAAGCCGGTCCGATCTACGCGCGGTTTACCAATCCTGGCGTCAGCATGTTCGAGGAACGCCTTGCTGCGATGGAAGGGGCTGAACGTTGCGTCGCATTTGCCTCCGGCATGGCAGCGATTCTCGCTACCGTGATGGGCTTGATGCGCGCCGGCGAGCATGTCGTCGCTTCGCGTTCGATCTTCGGTTCCACCGTGCAGTTGTTCCAGAACATCCTGGGCCGCTTCGGCATTGAAACGACCTTTGTTTCGCCAACCGATCCCGCCGAATGGCGTGCTGCCGTCAAACCGAATACGCGCTTGTTTTTCGTCGAATCGCCCTCCAACCCGTTGACCGAAGTCAGCGACATCCGGGCGTTGGCCGACATCGCGCATGAAGTTAGCGCCTGGCTGGCGGTGGATAACTGTTTCTGCACGCCGGTGTTGCAGCGTCCGTTGCAAATGGGCGCCGATATCGTCATTCATTCCGCCACCAAATATCTCGATGGGCAGGGCAGGGTGCTGGGCGGCGCGGTGCTGGGCGAAAAGGCATTGATGGAAGGCGTCTACACGTTTCTGCGTACCGCTGGCCCGACGCTGTCGGCGTTCAATGCCTGGGTACTGCTGAAGGGCCTGGAAACCTTGAGCCTGCGTATGCAAGCCCATTCCGCGCATGCCTTGGAACTGGCAACCTGGCTGGAAGCACATCCGAAAGTGGCTCGCGTACTCTACCCGGGCTTGCCTTCACATCCGCAACATGCACTGGCGATGCAGCAACAAAGCACCGGTGGCGGCATCGTCGCGTTTGAACTGGCGGGCGGCAAGGAAGCCGCCTGGAAAGTCATCGATGCGACGCAGATCATGTCGATCACCGCCAACCTGGGCGATACCCGCACCACCATCACGCATCCGGCCAGCACTACCCACAGCCGAATGACGCCGGAACAACGCGCAACAGCGGGCATCGGCGACGGTCTGATTCGCATCGCCGTCGGTCTGGAACATCCGGGTGATCTGATCGTCGATCTGGAACGCGGCTTGGCGTTGATCTAGCCCGGATATTTTATAAATTCGCGTGATGATCGCGCCGGCCATTGTTTGCACTGCGAATTTCGCGAAGGAGTGGCGTAGTTATTCATACGTCCGACTGAGCGAAACTTTCCAGTGCAGGCAAGGGATCAGCGAGGGCGCGCGAGCATTTATGAAATATCCGGGCTAACCCAACGTATCGAGAAAATTCTGCAGCTCCGTTGGAAGTGGTGCTTCCAGCTTGAGTTCGGCGCCGGTCAGTGGGTGACGGATTTCCAGTCGTGCCGAGTGCAGGAACATGCGTTTCAATCCCTGGTACTTCAACTGACGGTTAAGTTCCGGGTTTCCGTACTTGGTATCGCCGGCAATCGGGTGCTGCACCGCAGCGAGATGCACCCGAATCTGGTGCGTGCGACCGGTCTTCAACTCCGCTTCCAACAGGCTGAATCCGCCGGTGACCTTGATGCGACGGAAAATGGTGTGGGCGCGCTGGCCGTCATCGTTGACCTCGACCCGTCGCTCGCCGTCCTCGGTCAGGAATTTGTGCAGCGACAGCTTGATATGCCGAATGGGATCGCGCCATTCACCGACGGCCAGCGCGAGATAGGTTTTTTTCGGTTCGCCATCGCGCAGCATGCGGTGCAGTTCAACCAATGCAGACCGTTTTAACGCCAGCACCAGAATGCCGGAGGTTTCCTTGTCGAGACGATGCGCCAACTCAAGGAAACGCGCGTCCGGCAACTCCTGGCGCAACTGTTCGATGATGCCGAGGCTGACGCCGCTACCGCCATGCACCGCCTGACCGGCGGGTTTGTCGATCACCAGCAGGGCTTCATCGCGATAGATCACGCGATTCAACAAGGGATTCGTGATCGGTCCATGGATGGGAGTCGGCGCCGGTTCTGCGACCCGTACTGGCGGGATGCGCACTTCGTCGCCATCGACAAGCTTGTATTCAGGTTTCGAGCGGCGGCCGCTGACGCGCAATTCGCCTTCCCGCAACATCCGATAGATGCGGCTTTTCGGCACGCCCTTCAACATCCTGAATAGAAAGTTGTCCAGACGTTGTCCAGCCTGCTCGGAACCGATGCTGACTTTTGTGACTGCTGCTTTGCCTGTCGATTGCATTAATGTATATTCGCCCTGCTCAAAAAGCATGCACACGGGGCGTTGAAGACCTTGCCCACGCACTGATTTTGGGCGCCGGTTATCTCGCTCACCGGCTAAGGCCGCCAGCCCCCTGTTTCACTTTGTTCGCCAAGTTCGTTTGTGCGCTAGAGCGCGGAACGAAGGAAGATCAGCGAATCTGGGTGGACACGAAAGGCAACGCTCGAAAAAAGCAGCGATGGTAACGCAATTTATATGCGCGACCCGCACCCGGATGAATCTGCGTCTGGTTCAGTGTTCGTTTGCAAAGCGAACATATTGAATCGACAGGAAAAAAACGATGAACCTCAACCATGCCCCAGCCGCTCAGCGACATAACTAAACACGCCGCCTGATCCCCTGTCCTGCATTGCCGCTGTTATCCGTCCTGATCACCAGGATGGTTCGGCGGGGTTTATCCCCCGGGGCGCGTGAGCGCTGGGGTGAAACATGAAACGTATGTTGTTCAACGCGACGCAAGCGGAGGAACTCCGCGTCGCCATTGTCGAAGGCCAGAAACTGGTCGACCTCGACATTGAGTCCGCTAACAAGGAACAGCGCAAAGGCAATATTTACAAAGCCATTGTCACGCGCGTCGAACCTTCGCTCGAAGCCTGCTTCGTCAATTACGGCACTGACCGGCATGGTTTCCTGCCGTTCAAGGAAATTTCCCGTTCCGCCATTCCAGGCGCCGAAAAGGGCGATTTCAGCCGTGGTCGGATGCAGGACATGCTCAAGGAAGGTCTTGAGCTGATCGTTCAGGTCGAGAAAGACGAACGTGGCAACAAGGGCGCGGCGCTGACCAACCAGGTCAGCCTGGCCGGCCGTTATCTGGTGCTGATGCCGAACAATCCGCGCGGTGGTGGCGTGTCGCGCCGGATCGAGGGCGAAGAGCGCAACGAACTGCGCGATGCCTTGGCGCAACTGGATGTGCCCGCCGGCATGAGCCTGATCGGCCGCACCGCCGGTATTGGCCGCAGCGTCGAAGAATTGCAATGGGACTTGAACTACCTGCTGCAACTCTGGACCGCCATCGATGGCGCCGCCAAAGGCCAGTCCGGTGCGTTCCTGATTTATCAGGAATCCAGCCTAGTGATTCGTGCCATCCGTGATTACTTCACACCCGATGTCGGCGAATTGTTGATCGACGAACCTGCGATCTATGAGCAGGCGCGGCAGTTCATGGCGCACGTGATGCCGCCCAACGTGCACAAGGTCAAGCTGTATACCGATCCGGTGCCGCTGTTTTCGCGTTTTCAGGTCGAACATCAGATTGAAAGCGCCTTCTCGCGCCAGGTCACGTTGCCGTCTGGCGGTGCCATCGTCATCGACCATACCGAAGCGCTGGTGGCGGTCGACGTCAACTCGGCACAGGCCACCAAGGGCAGCGACATCGAGCAGACCGCGCTCAACACCAATCTGGAAGCGGCAGAAGAAGTCGCGCGTCAGTTACGCTTGCGTGACTTGGGCGGCTTGATCGTGATCGATTTCATCGACATGGAAAACCAGAAGAATCAGCGCGAGGTGGAAGATCGCCTGCGCGAATCGCTGCACCACGATCGCGCCCGCGTCCAGACCGGCAAGATTTCCCGCTTTGGCTTGCTCGAACTGTCGCGTCAGCGGCTGCAACCGAGTCTTGGCGAAACCAGCTACGTCACCTGCCCGCGTTGCGCTGGTACCGGCCATGTGCGCAGCACCGAATCCTTCGCCCTGCATCTCCTGCGCTTGCTTCAGGAAGAAGCGATGAAGGACAACACCGGCGCCGTGCATCTGCAAATTCCAGTTGATGTCGCCACCTTCCTGCTGAACGAAAAACGGCACGACATTCTGGCCATCGAAGCGCGTCATCGCGTCGAAATCATGTTGATTCCGAACATGCATTTCGAAGTGCCGCGCTACAACCTGGCCCGTTTCCGCCACGACCAGCTCAACCAGACCGAGCCGCTGGCGCCAAGTTATCGGATGGTGGAAAAGCCGGTTGAAGTTGAAATGCAGCCGCGCAACGGCAGCGCCGACAAACCTGATCGGCCGCAGCCAGTGGTGCAAGGCATCACGCCGTCGCAGCCAGCGCCAGCGCATGTTGCGCCGGTTGCTGCGTCAGTTGCTGCGCCAGTGGCGCAGGTCAGTTCGGAGAAGCCGGGCTTGTTTGGGCGTCTTTTTGGCTGGTTGCGCGGTGGCAGCGAGCCGGCAGAAGAAGCCAAGCCGGTTGAAGTCAAAAAAACCGAACCACGGCGTGATCGTGAACCGCGGCGTGGCCGTGATGGCCGCAACGATCGGGGTGATCGCGCGGAGCGTGGCGAGCGTGAACCGCGCGGCGACCGGCGTCCGCGTGGCGATAAACCGGAGCGTGTTGAGCAGGGTGATCGCGCGGCGCGTCCGGAACGTGCTGAAGCAAAGCCGCCGCGTGAGCCGCGTGAGCCGCGAGAAGCCCGCCCCGAGCGGACGGAGCGTCCCGAGCGCAGCGAACGAGGTGAGCGACCGGAACGTCCGCGTCGTGAACGTCTACCCGCGGCGGAAGCCGCATCTGCCACAGAGCCGAATCTGCCGTTGCCGGTGCCGATCGAAGGTAGTCAGATTGCGGCTGAGGCGCCGAGTGAAAATGGGGGCGAAGAGCGCGATAGCCGCCGTCGCGGTCGGCGTGGCGGCCGTGGCCGGCGGGGCGAAGGGCGTCCGGAAGGTGCTGGTGCGGTGGCCGAGCAGACCGTAAGTGAGATCGTGGCGGAAGCGGAAGGCCAACCGGCAAGCGCGCAAGTCAGTGAGGTGATATCGCCTGCTGCTGTCGATAGCAACGCAGCACCGTTGGTGATTCGGATCGAAACCGAAACGAAACCGGCGAAAGCGGAAGTTCAGGCTGCTTCTGAATCGGTTACTGAGTCCGTTCGCCAACCTGCCGCACAACCGGTGCAAGCCGAAGTCGAGTTCAAGTTCGCCAACGAAGAGAAAGTGGCAGAACCCAAGGAAGTCACCAGTCAGCCGGTCGCCGCCGATATGACCGCAGCCGGTTTGCAACTGGTCGAAACCGTAGCTCCGGGCGCGCAAGTTTCTGAGCCTGAGGTGGAGCCGGTTGAGTCTGCTTCTTCGTCGCGTCGGCGTCGCGGTCGCGGTGGTCGTGCCAACGAGCAGACCGCTGCCGAGAGGCTGGTGATGGTGGAGACGCGTTTCGAGGGCACCACGACGGGTGAAACAGCCAATGCCGGCGCACCGGCGGCGGATGAAAAGTCGAATGAGTGGGGCCCACCTTCGAATCCGCGGCGTCGTCCCCGGCCTAAGTCCGAGGCCCCGGCTGCTGCCGAGTCACTGGTGTTGGTGGAAACGAAATCAACACCCTCGGAGCAAACGCCTTCTGCCTGATGGCTAATTGGGTTGTTGAAGAAAAAAACCGGCGCAGTAATGCGCCGGTTTTTTTTTGATGCGTATGTATTGCTTGAACCTTTGAACCTTTGAACCTTGATTCCTCTGTTGATGGATTAAATCGTTACGTATCAAAGCATTGTACGTGACCTGTAGGTGCGAATTTATTCGCACATAATGCATTGATTATGCGAATAAATTCGCACCTACATGGGTTTCAATTGAGTTTTCTAGGATCAATTGTTAAATGGTGCGCGGGGCGAATCTTGCTGAAGCGATGGGTTACACGCTGCTCTTCGTGACGAGGCCATTTGTGTCGTTGATCTCGTTGATCAAGCCTTCCGCGGCGTCTTCCACCATATCCAGTACCTGATCAAAGCCGGCTTTTCCGCCGTAGTAAGGGTCAGGTACATCCAGGTCAGTAAAATGCCGGCTGAACGACAGCAGGCGGCGCACTTTGTGTTGCCAATGCGGTGGACACTGTTCGCGCAGGATGGCCAGGTTGTCCTTGTCCATCGCCAGAATAAAATCGAACGCTTCAAAATCCTTCGCATTGATCTGTCGGCCGCGGAGATCGGATAGATCGTAGCCCCGCTTGCTGGCGGCATCCTGGGCGCGGCCATCTGGCGGCCTGCCGATGTGGTAGTCATGCGTGCCGGCTGAATCAATCTCGACATTTTCGCCAAGGCCGGCAAGTTTGACCTTGTCGCGGAATACGCCTTCAGCGGTCGGTGATCGACAAATATTTCCCATGCAGACGAAAAGTATTTTTGTCTTACTCATCATGTTCTTCGACTCCAAATAACTGTTTTTTCAGGATATGTAAGCGGTCGCGAAGTTCCGCCGCAGTTTCGAATTCAAGGTTCTTTGCCGCCGTCAGCATGTCTTTTTCCAGGCGCTTGATTTCCTTCGCCAGTTCCTTCTCGCTCATCACTTCATACTTGGCGCGGGACTGCGCGGCTTTCAGTTCCTGGTTGGCGGCATCCGGGTTGTAGATGCCGTCGATGATGTCCTTGATGCGCTTCACTACGCCTTTCGGGGTGATGCCGTTGGCCAGGTTGAAGGCGATCTGCTTGTTGCGGCGGCGCTCGATTTCGTCGATGGCGCGGCGCATCGAGTTGGTGATGCGGTCGGCGTAGAGAATCGCGGTGCCGTTCAGGTGGCGGGCGGCGCGGCCCATGGTCTGGATTAGCGCACGCTCGGAACGCAGGAAACCTTCCTTGTCGGCGTCAAGGATGGCGACCAGCGATACCTCGGGAATATCCAGGCCCTCGCGCAGCAGGTTGATGCCGATCAGCACATCGAACACGCCGAGGCGCAGATCGCGGATGATCTCGACTCGCTCCACCGTTTCGATGTCCGAATGCAGGTAGCGCACCTTGATGCCGTGTTCCGACAGGTATTCGGTGAGTTGTTCGGACATGCGTTTGGTCAGCGTGGTGACCATCACCCGTTCGCCGAGCGCGGTGCGCTGGTTGATCGCCGACATCAGGTCGTCGACCTGGGTTCCCACCGGGCGAATCTCGATCACCGGATCGATCAGGCCGGTGGGGCGCGCGACCTGTTCCACCACCTGCTGTTCGTGCAGCTTTTCGTACGGGCCGGGCGTGGCGGAGACGAACACGGTCTGGCGCATTACGGTCTCGAATTCGTCGAAACGCAGCGGCCGGTTGTCCAGCGCGCTGGGCAGGCGGAAGCCGTAATCGACCAGGTTTTCCTTGCGCGCGCGGTCGCCCTTGTACATGCCGCCGACCTGCGGCACGGTGACGTGTGATTCGTCGATGAACATCAGCGCGTTGGGCGGCAGATAGTCGATCAGCGTCGGTGGCGGCTCGCCCGGATTGCGCCCGGACAGATGTCGCGAGTAGTTTTCGATGCCCTTGCAGAAGCCGAGTTCGGCCAGCAGTTCCAGATCGAAACGAGTGCGCTGTTCGATGCGCTGCGCTTCCACCAGTTTGTTGTTGGTCTGGAAAAATTCCAGCCGGTCGGCAAGCTCGAGCTTGATCTTGTCCACCGCCGTCAGCACCACGTCGCGCGGCGTGACGTAATGACTCGACGGGTAAACCGTGAAACGCGGCGCCTTGTGCACGACCTGGCCGGTGAGCGGGTCGAACAGGCTGATGCTTTCCACTTCGTCGTCGAACAGCGAGACGCGCACGGCGGTTTCGGCATGTTCAGCCGGGAAGATGTCGATCACATCGCCCTTGACCCGGAATACGCCGCGCTTGAATTCCATGTCATTGCGCTGGTACTGCATCTCGGTCAGGCGGCGAATCACGGCGCGCTGGTCGATCTTTTCGCCCTGGCGCAGGTGCAGGATCATGCCGTGGTAATCGACTGGATCGCCGATGCCGTAGATCGCCGAAACGGTGGCGACGATGATGCAGTCCTCGCGTTCCAGCAGCGCCTTGGTGGCGGACAGGCGCATCTGTTCGATGTGCTCGTTGATGCTGGAATCCTTCTCGATGAACAGGTCGCGCGACGGCACGTAGGCCTCCGGCTGGTAATAGTCGTAATAGGAGACGAAGTATTCCACCGCGTTGTCCGGGAAGAACTCGCGGAACTCCGAATACAACTGCGCCGCCAACGTCTTGTTCGGCGCCATCACGAAGGCCGGTCGGCCGGTGCGCGCGATGACGTTGGCCATGGTGAAGGTCTTGCCGGAACCGGTGACGCCAAGCAGGGTCTGGAAGCGCATGCCCTGATCGATGCCCGCTACCAGTTGCTCGATCGCCACGGGTTGATCCCCCGCCGGAGGAAACGGTTGATGCAGTGCAAAAGGGCTATTGGGAAATGTGACGGCCAAGTTAAAATCCGCGCGCTCAAAAAAGCGGTCAATCCTAACATTTCGTCCTGCGTATCTTCTGCGTATCCGCGTTTCACAAAAGGTGCTCGCCTTGCAACTCTCCCGCCGCGTTCAGAACATCAAACCATCGCCCACCCTGGCCGTCTCCGCGCGCGCGGCAAAGCTGAAGGCTGAAGGCAAGGACATCATCGGCCTCGGCGTCGGCGAGCCTGATTTCGATACCCCGCAACACATCAAGGATGCCGGCATTGCCGCGATCAACGCCGGTTTCACCAAATACACGGCGGTCGGCGGCACGCCCAGCCTGAAAAAAGCCGTCATCGACAAGTTCAAGCGCGAGAACGGCCTTGAATATCAGGCTAACCAGATTCTGGTTTCCTGCGGTGGCAAGCAGAGTTTCTACAATCTGGCGCAGGCTTACCTCAATCCGGGCGACGAAGTGATCATCCCGGCGCCGTACTGGGTGTCGTACCCGGACATGGTGATTCTCGCCGACGGCGTGCCGGTCATCGTCGATGCCGGCATCGAACAGGGATTCAAGATCACCCCGGCGCAACTGGAAGCGGCGATCACCCCGAAGACCCGCATGCTGGTCATCAACAGCCCGTCCAACCCCAGCGGCGCGGTCTATGCCAAGGAAGAACTCGCTGCACTCGGCGAAGTGCTGCGCCGGCATCCGAACGTGCTGATCGTCAGCGACGACATGTACGAACACATCCTGATGCGCGATGGCGAGTTCAGCAATATCCTCAATGCCTGCCCGGATATGTACGGCCAGACCATGGTGTTGAATGGTGTCTCCAAGGCCTACGCCATGACCGGCTGGCGCATCGGTTACGCCGCCGGAGCGAAGGAAATCATCGCGGCGATGGAAAACATTCAGTCGCAAAGCACATCCAATCCCACTTCGATCTCCCAAGTTGCCGCCGAAATGGCCCTCAACGGCGACCAGGAATGCATCACGCCGATGCTGGCCGCCTTCCGTGAGCGGCATCGCTATGTCGTCGACGCGCTCAACGCCATCCCCGGCGTCAGTTGTGTCGACAGCGGTGGCGCGTTTTACGCCTTCCCGGACGTCAGTGTCGCCATCAACAAACTACATGCTGAAGGCAAACTCGCCGCCGCCAATGACATGGCGCTGACTGAACGCCTGCTGGAATTTGGCGTCGCCTTGGTGCCTGGCTCAGCCTTCGGCAGCGAAGGCTGCATCCGCATCTCCTTCGCCACCTCAATGGAAAACCTTCAAAAGGCTATCGAACGCGTTGCCAAGGCTTTGGCCTGATCGATAAAAATTAGCCAGAATTACCGCCCCGCATATTGACCGAAAGCCGCACCCCACTTATCATCGCGGCCTCTCAATTCCCCGATAGCTCAGTTGGTAGAGCAACGGACTGTTAATCCGTGTGTCCCTGGTTCGAGTCCAGGTCGGGGAGCCAGACTCAACAAGTATTCAAGCCACTCCCCTAGAGTGGCTTTTTGCTTTCTGTTGTCATTTTCGGTTTAGCCCCCATGTCGGGGTTACACATTCATTCACACGTCAAAGGAATCTCCATGCAGACGGACCAAGTTTTAAGCCACCTTAAAAAACATGGGCAGCTTCTCGATTTGGAGATTGCATCCGCAACCGGGATTTCGCTGCCTCAAGTCCGCAAGATGCTTGCCGACTTGACGTTACGCGGTGAAATCTCTCAGTGCAGCGTCACCCATTTCATTGGCGACAAGCGTGTCGATGGTTTTCAGTGCCGAATTTCCGGCTACGTTCCGCCTGTTGCTGCGGGCCGCAAAGCTGGCGCTAATAAAAACCCTTTATCCGACTAGTCAAAGCGGAAGCGGTGCGACTGGGTTGCCCGCTTTGTGGGGTTGTTACCCCGTTTGATTCGAGCGTTTTTATCGGTGCGTAATTTCTCCTGACCACGGTCGCGGTTTGGGGCAATTTAGGAAAAGTCCGGATCGAACGCGCAAGTGTTCATGTTTTTGCACGTTTTGTTTCCCAAGCGGGCCTCCCATCTATCTGTCGCCCCAAACTTGTCATGTTCTCTGATTGGTCGTCAGGGTCAAGCTTTCTGTCCTGCAGCGCCGCGGAAAAAGTGGTTTTGGGGGCTCAAAACGGAGGCATGCTGTCTCGGCGATACTCAGGATGGCGAGGCTGGGGGAGAATTGGCGGCATGAAAGCGATCAATCATGACAACTGGTTGATGGCGGATGCCGAAGGACGCGCTCAGGTTGCGGACGCACGTGTCTGGCGCCAGGCATTTCTGGCCATTCGCCTCGATCCCTGTGTTCCCCCGGATGTTGCCCGCCTGTTTGAAGCGGCTCGCGGCGGTATGTTGTATGGCTATTTCTTCCGACCGTTGCTGGCTATAGGGGTGGAGCAGTGTTATCGCGTGCTGGAGAGCGGTGCTCGGGCGCGCTGTGCGCAGAAGGGACTGCCGGTCTTTTGCAATGACAGCCAGGGCAAGGCGCATCCACTCTCCTTTGGCCACAATCTGAACGTGTTGGTCAAACAAGGCTTGATCGAAGCTGCGGATCTGATTCTGTGGCAGCAAGCGCGGGAATTGCGCGATTGGGTTGCCGCGCCTGAGCATCAGGCGGCGCTAACGCTGAATCATGGGGTCACTGCTTTGTCGCGGGCGGCGGAGTTATTGGGGAAGTTGTTTCAGACTTAACCGAAGACGATTGGCTTGGTCACATCTGATTCTGGTAAACACCATTCTGCATTCTGGACTATATTCCGCTCATGATTGATGCCACTTCCTCCCTCGCAGCCATGCTTGCCACAACACAAGCGCAGTCGAGCCTGATTGCGGTTCGTCTCGCCAACGAGAGTCAACGCCAGATGGCTGATTTGTTGGCAGAAGGTGTGCAGCAGTTGGCCAATCCCGCGCACTTGGGCAATCTGGTCGATACGACGGCCTGATTCGTCCTGCCATTCGCGCATTTCAGATGCAATGCGCTGGCCACTCGGAAACCGTGCGTTTTTTCAGGGGAAACGGTTTGCCCCTTGCAAAACAATGTCTGTAAAGAAGAACCATGAGCACGCTGCCCAACTGTCCCAAATGCCATTCCGAGTTCACTTACGCCGACGGCGAAATGTTCGTTTGCCCGGAATGTGCCCACGAATGGCCGCAACAAGCGACGGTGAGCGCCGATGATCGGCGTGTGGTGCGTGATTCAAATGGCAATGAGTTGGCTGACGGCGACAGCGTGACGGTAATCAAGGACTTGAAGGTCAAAGGTTCGTCTTCGGTGGTCAAGGTCGGCACCAAAGTCAAAAATATCCGCCTGGTTGAGGCCGATCACGATATCGACTGCAAGATCGATGGAATCGGCGCGATGCAGTTGAAATCCGAATTTGTGAAGAAAATTTAGACGACAGGCGATTCAGTATCGGGACCCCAGATGAATGATATTCAGCCGAAAAATCCACTGCATGGCATCACGCTGGAAAAACTGTTGAACGAACTGGTGGCGTTATATGGTTGGCCTGCGCTGGGGCAAAAGATCGATATCCGCTGCTTTACCCAGGATCCCTGTATTTCATCCAGCCTCAAGTTCCTGCGCAAAACCCCGTGGGCACGCGAACGGGTGGAAGCGTTGTATATCGAGATGATCAGTCGAGCCGACAAGCGGCTTTGAACTTTTTCAATCAACTTCCTGGTTGCAGCATTTTCAGTTGCTCACGCAGGATCAGCAGTTTGCGGTTGATGTCGCGAATGGCGGGGTGTTGATCGGTGTAGCGCAGCAGCAGCTTGATCCGCTCCGCTTCCAACTGATCGATACGTGCCTGTATTTCTTCCTGGTTGCCAAATGGCGCCTCGATAAGTGGCCGATTTTCGAGTCGTTGTACGCGTCGTTCCAGGTCGCTCAAGCGTTGCTCGGTTGCCATGTCGCCGGTTGCCGGCGGGGCAACTTGATGCGTGGAACAACCGGCCATGAACATGACCCATGGAAGAAGAATCTGCTTGATGAGATGCGTGTTGTGTTCTGACATCGAAACCTCCGTGCTGGGTAAATTGCGAATGATTTTCAGGGTAGCAGCCATCGCCTTTTTCAATGCCAAATTCCGGATGCACCTAAAATTTAATCTTTTCGACATTTGTACTTCGATATGCGATTGATCCAGACTCATCTGCGTTTCTTGTCCGTTGTTTTTTTCGTTTCGCTCGGGCTGCTGTTTTCGACTCATCTCCCGGCTGCCGCTCTGCCGATCAACGATGGCAGCGTGATCTTGCGCATGTGCAAGGGAGCGGACAAGGTGAAGGCGCTTTCCGTGATGTGTCACAGCTATTTGAATGGCTACATCGAGGGTGCGCATCATTTCAGCAAGGGCAAGGTGGCGTTCTGCCTGGAGAGCGGTGACAAGGAAAAAGTGCCGGGTGCGTTGGTTGCGTGGATTGGCACAAATCAGGAAGCGTTGAAGCAGCCAGCCGGCGCGGTGCTGCAGCAGGCTTTGACGGCGAGCTTCCCCTGCAAAGGCAAAAAATAACGTGTCGGAGTGCGTCGCTGAAACGCTGCCGATCATTTTTCGTGATGAAAACCTGATTGCCGTTCACAAGCCCGCCGGGCTGCTGGTGCATCGGAGTGCGCTGGATCGCCATGAAACCCGGTTTGCGCTGCAAATCTTGCGTGATCAGATCGGGCAGCAGGTGTTTCCAGTGCATCGGCTCGACAAAGGGACTTCCGGTGTTCTGCTGTTTGCGCTGAATCGCGAGGTGGGTCGCTGTTTGAACAGCCAGTTCGAAGCCGGTAAAGTGGCCAAAACTTACCTTGCCGTGGTGCGTGGTTTTCCGCCGGAAGCGGGCGAGATCGATCATCCTTTGGCGCGCATGGCGGATGAACATGCCGGCATATCGGCCGGTGTTCACGCACAGATCGCACAACCTGCGCAGACCCGTTTCCGCCGACTGGCGACTGTGGAACTGCCCTATCGGGTGGATCGCTATCCCAGCAGCCGCTATGCGCTGCTTGAGCTTGCGCCAGAGACCGGTCGCTGGCATCAATTGCGCCGCCATCTGAAGCATGTTTCGCATCCGATCATTGGTGACGCGACGCATGGCAAGGGACGGCACAACCGGCTGTTTCAGGAATTGTTCGGTTGTCAGCGTCTGTTGCTGGCGGCGACCGAGTTGCGGCTGACGCATCCACTCAGCGGCCAGGCTTTGTGTTTGCGGGCTGAAGTGGCGGCGGATTTTGCTGCGCTGATCGAGCGGCTGGGCTGGCGTGGACTGACCTGAAGCGGGGTTTGCGTAGAACCCTATTACAATGCCGATCCCTTTCTTTGCCTTATCTCGCTCTCATGTCCGAAGCCGATGAACTCTTGCGCGCCAAGCTGAATGCCGAAACCGGCAAGTTGCCCTGGAGCGAACTGGAACGTCATTTCGCGCGTGGTGTGGTGATCAAGGTGGCGGGCGATCTGGATCTGGTCGAGGTGGCAGTGGCAATGTCACACGATGACAAGGCAGTGGTGGAAACCTGGCTGACACAAGGTTTGATTGCTCGTGCTGCGACCGATGACGCACTCGTCTGGCATGCCCAGCAAAGCCAATTCTGGGCCGTTGTTGCCGCACCCTGGGTGCTGATCCAGGAAGTCGCCGCCCGCCTGGATGCCTAATCATTAACCGCTCCCTTCATGGCCATTAAAGCAACCATCTTCAAAGCTGATCTTCAGATCGCCGACATGGACCGCAATTACTACGCGGAACATAGTCTGACGCTGGCGCGGCATCCATCTGAAACCGATGAACGCATGATGGTGCGCTTGCTGGCGTTTGCGCTGTTTGCGCATGAGCATCTGATTTTTGCCAAAGGCTTGAACGCGGATGACGAACCGGGCCTGTGGCAGATGGATCTGACCGGCGCGATCAAGTTGTGGATTGAAGTCGGGCTGCCGGATGAGAAATGGATACGCAAAGCCTGTGGTCGCGCCGAGCAAGTAGTGGTGATCAGCTATGGTGGCCGAACTGCCGATATGTGGTGGAGTGCGAACAAGAGCAAATTCGAGCGGCAGGAAAGTTTGCGAGTGATCAACTTGTTGCCGGAAACCAGTCAGGCTCTGGCCGCGCTGGCCAATCGCACCATGCGGCTGCAATGCAGCATCCAGGATGGCCAGATATGGCTGACCGATACGTCAATCACGGTTCATGTCGAACCGATCAAATTGCTATGAGCAGGCTGTGAACCGGCTTTGAAAACCACCATGACCGAGACTGAATTCAAACTTCGAGGCGACTTCGTCGAACTCTGCAATCTGCTCAAACTGGCTGGCGTGGCGGACAGTGGTGGACATGGCAAGACCCTGGTCGCTGGCGGTCAGGTGCGTGTCGATGGCGTCACCGAACATCGCAAGACGGCAAAAATACGCGCCGGCCAGACTGTGGAATGCCAGGACACCCGCATCAAGGTGCTGGCCTGAAGGTGATTTCAGGTGGGTGTTTGTAGCCGCGGATCAGAATTGCAGCAGGGCTTGTTGGCCTGCCGGATAAATCGTTTCGTTCATGATTTTACGATTGCAACTGCAAGCAGCTTCGCGATCACGCAGCATCGCATCAAGCTCCGCCAGATAATGATCGCGAGTTGGCCCCGGGTCGAGTTGAGCCAGTGTGGTTTTGTGTTGAGTGCATTCCCGCTGGGTCATCAGCATGCTGCATGGCGCGGAATCTGGTGGGGATGCAGCCGGCATTGTCGCGTTTGTTCCGCTTGTTTCCGATGCGGCCTGGGCTGCTGCAATCAGGCCAAACAGGGTGAAAGTGAGTAGCAGGTTGGGGGTAATGATGTTCATGTTGACCTCCTTGATCCAGATCGATGACAACCTGCCGATGTGTGACGCAAGAAACGTACCGGGATGCTCGGGATTGACAGGCGTACTGCCAGATTGCTTGCAGTGCCTTGCCAGGCTTGAATTCCGCAGCCAATCAGCCGGTTGAGTCGATGAAGTGGCGGAGGCGTTGCGCGTCTTTACGCACCAGGTTCAAGCATTGATGACTTGATTCAGTGCAGTTGGCTTGGCTGGATAGCGCGGCTTTAACCAAGGATTCACGCTTCAGACGCTCCTTGCGCGTCCAGCCGACGTAAGATTGCGGGAATAATTGTTTTCTTTGTCTGGAGAGCCAACATGACCCATCCTCTAGCCGGCCAGCCGGCCCCCGCTGATGTTCTGACCGATATTCCGGTGCTGCTTGCCGCCTACTTCAACCAACCGGATGTGAGTCAGCCGACGCAACGCGTCGCCTTCGGTACCAGCGGCCATCGCGGTAGCGCGATCAATGGCAGTTTCAATGAAGCGCATATCCTGGCGATTACTCAGGCGGTTTGTGAATACCGCAGCGCACAGGGCATCACTGGGCCGTTGTATCTCGGCAAGGACACGCATGCGTTATCCGAACCGGCGCAGCGCAGTACGCTGGAGGTGCTGGCTGCCAACGGCGTCGAAACGCGCATGCAGAGCAATGATGGCTATACGCCGACGCCGGTCATTTCGCACGCTATCCTGGCTTACAACGCAATCGACAACGCGCCACGCGCGGATGGCATCGTCATCACGCCGTCGCATAACCCGCCGCGAGATGGCGGCATCAAGTACAACCCGCCACACGGCGGCCCGGCCGATACCGATGCCACCGGCTGGATTGAACAGCGCGCCAATGCGCTGATGGCGGCAGGCAATCGCGACGTCAAGCGGGTGCCTTATGCGCAGGCGCTCGCGGCCCCGACCACGTTTCAGGAAGATTTCGTCGCGCCTTACGTCGCTGATCTCGACAAGGTTATCGACATGGCGGCGATCCGTGCCGCCGGTTTGAAGATTGGTGTCGATCCGCTCGGCGGCGCGGCGGTGGCTTACTGGAAGCCGATCGCCGAGAAATATGGCCTGAACATCGAAGTGGTGAATCCGAAGGTGGACCCGGCGTTTGCGTTCATGACGCTGGACCACGACGGCAAGATCCGGATGGATTGTTCCAGCCCTTATGCGATGGCCAGTCTGGTCAAACTGAAAGATCAATTCGACATCGCCTGGGGCAACGATGCCGACGCCGACCGACACGGCATCGTGACGCCTTCGATCGGCCTGCTCAACCCGAATCACTTTCTCGCCGTCGCCATCCACTATCTGCTGACACATCGCCCGCAATGGCCGGAAACCGCTGCGGTTGGCAAGACGCTGGTGTCGAGCGGCTTGATTGACCGCGTGGTAAACGGACTAGGCCGCAAATTTCTGGAAGTGCCGGTCGGCTTCAAATGGTTCTCCGGCGGCCTGCTCGATGGCAGCTTCTGTTTCGGTGGCGAAGAATCCGCTGGCGCGTCATTCCTGCGTCGCGATGGCAGCGTCTGGACTACCGACAAGGACGGCATCATCCTGGGTCTCCTTGCAGCGGAAATTACCGCCGTCACCGGCAAGGATCCCGGTCGTTACTACCAGGAACTGGCGGCGCAGCACGGCACGCCGTATTACATCCGTATCGATGCGGTTGCCACACCCGAGCAGAAGGCCGCGTTCAAGCAGCTCACCGGCGAACGTGTCACCGCCGCGACGCTGGCAGGCGAGCCAATCCTTGCCAAGATGACGCGCGCGCCCGGTAACGGTGCAGCCATCGGTGGTCTGAAAGTAACAACGGAAAATGGCTGGTTCGCGGCGCGCCCGTCCGGCACCGAAGATATCTACAAGCTGTATGCGGAAAGCTTCAAGAGCCCCGAGCACCTGCAGGAAATCGTGAAAGAGGCGCAAAGCATCGTGACCGACGCACTGGCGGAATAAATACGAGGCGTTATTGAATTTGCAGAAACAGTGGAATCAGCAGTCAAGAAAATTATTCACCCACAATCTGATTAGGGCATGTTAGTCTGCACGGCTAATTTTTGGCTGTTTAGCCTTTGCGACTAACACCTTAACCGCTAACACGAACGATTTATTGCACGCCCGTTAACTGGCCGCTGCAGCTGGAGCAAAACCACACATGGCAAAAGAAGAGTTGATTGAAATGGAAGGCGTTGTGAACGAGGTCTTGCCGGATACTCGTTTCAAGGTGACGTTGGATAACGGTATGGAAATCCAGGCCTATGCTTCCGGCAAAATGAAAAAGCACCGGATTCGTATTCTGGCTGGCGATAAAGTCACACTTGAACTCTCTCCTTACGATCTCAGCAAAGGCCGCATCAGCTTTCGCCACAAGGATGAACGTCCCACTGGCAGTCCACCACCGTCTTCTCAGTTCCGTCGACGCTGATTTTTCTGCATTCGATCGCTGGCGTGTTTTCTTAAACGCCAGGCAATAAAAAAACGCGGCCGAAGCCGCGTTTTTTTTATTGCTACCTGAGGGTGCTTAGATCGCTTGGATCTTGCTGGCCTGGAGGCCTTTTTTACCCTGGGTCACTTCGAACTGGACGCGTTGGTTCTCAGCAAGGGTCTTGAATCCGTTGCTCTGGATTTCGCTGAAATGCGCGAACAGATCTTCACCGCCTTGATCGGGGGTGATGAAGCCGAAGCCCTTGGAATCGTTGAACCATTTCACGGTGCCGGTTTGAGTGCTCATGTACTTTCCTTTAACTATAAATGCGGGCTAGGCCCAAAAAATGCCCAAGCTCAAGGAATGTAACCGAGGGAATTCGAACCGCGACAGCTTCAAACAGAGAGAAACTGGACAGACCTGATACCACTTAGACAACCACTTGACGCAAGCGCCCGCGCATCATACTCAGTTCTTGCGTCAGTGGGGTACTTTCAGATGCGGAATTTTTGGATTTTTGTGACTTGCCTGTGACGTACCTTCAAAAGTTCAAACTTTATTCATCGCCGGTGTCCTTTGCTTCGCTTGATGTGGGCAGGATAATCGCCGGCCTCAGCCCCTATTGAGCAATTGCCGATCTGTGATGAACAAGAAAAAAATATTCCTGCCTGTGATGCTTCTGGCACTCGGTATCGGTGGTTTTGTCGCGCTCAAATCGACGCGGCCAAAGCCGCCGGTTGCGCCAGTCAAGGAACCGGTTTGGTATGTACAGACGATGACTGCTCAACTGGCCAGCATCAGCCCGGTTACCGCGCTGAATGGGCGTGTCGAGAGTCCGGAACAGACGCGCGCCGCCGCACATGGAGTAGGGCGGGTGTCGCAGGTTCATGTGCGCGAAGGACAATCCATCTCGCCGGGACAACTTCTGCTGCAACTCGATCCGCGTGATTTCAAACCCAAGGTGGATCAAGCGCGCGGCGAAGTGGATGAGCTGCAAGCCGCCATTGCAAGTGAAGAATTGCGTCACAAGGCGGATCTGGATCAACTTGCACAGGAACGGCAATTGCTGGAATTTGCCGCCGCCGATGTCCGCCGCTTTGAACAATTGCGGCAGGAAAATTTCTATTCCCAGAGCGCGGTGGATCAAAGTCGCCAGAATCTGGCGCGTCAGCAAATCACGCTGCGCAGTCGGGAATTGGCTGTCGCCGATCATCGCGCGCGGATGAGCCAGTTGCAGGCGCGATTGAGCAAAGCGGGCGCCAATCTGGAACAAGCCGAGTTGGCGTTGCAGCGCAGCCGGGTGGTTGCCGCATTTGTCGGCTATGTGGCGAAAGTGGAGGTGGCCGAGGGAGACCAGGTGAATAGCGGTCAGAGTCTGATTAGTCTGTACCCGGCGGCAGGCCTGGAAGTTCGCGCCAAGTTGCCGGCGACCCAACAGGATGCTTTTGTCAGCGCACTGCGGCGCGGCGAGCGGCCGCAAGCGAAGGCGATGGTGGCGGGCGAGCTGCTTGAATTTACCTTGGTGCGCAGCGGCGCCGCAGCCGACGCGCGCGGTCTCGACGCCTTCTTCGCCGCACGCCGACCCGGCAAAAATCTGCGCATCGGCGAATTGATCAATCTGCAAGTCGCCCGTGCAGCGATCCCCAATGTGGTCGCCGTGCCTTACACGGCGCTGTTTGGCGGGCGCCAACTTTATCGTATTGAAGCGGGGCGACTGAAAGCGCTCGATGTCGAGGTGCTGGGCGATGCGGGTGGCGCCTTTGGTCAGGACACACCGCGTCTGCTGGTTCGCAGCCCGGCGCTGAAGCAAGGCGACATTCTGCTGGTCACGCATTTGCCGAATGCGATGAGCGGACTGAAAGTCGAAATCGTCAAATGACGTTTAACGATGTTTAACCGCTGGTCTAACCGATGAAGTTCGACTCATGAAACGCCAGGACCTGCTCGGCACTTTTGTCCACCATCCGGTGGCGGCCAATCTGTTCATGCTGATTCTGATGCTGGCCGGCTTGTTTGCCGTGTCCAAGCTCAACGTTCAGTTCTTTCCCAATTTCAATCTTGATTTTGTCAGCGTGCGTGTCGAGTGGCGCGGCGCTGCGGCGGAAGACGTGGAGGAGGGGCTGACCACGCCGCTGGAACAGAAGTTGAAATCGGTTTCTGGCATCAAACATGTCACCTCCACTTCCAGCCAGGGCATCAGTTCGATTTCCATCGAGTTCAAGGAAGGCACCGATCCGATCAGCGCGGTGGATGAGGTGAAGCAGGCGGTCGATCAGTTCCGCAACTTGCCGCAGGATGCCGAGCCGCCGGAAGTCAGTCGGGTGATTCGTTATGAACCGATCGCTCACATTCTGCTGACCGGCGGCAGCTTGCTGGAATTGCGCCAGTTGGCGCGCAAGTACGAGCAGGAATTGCTTGGTCGCGGCATCGACAAGGTCGATTTGATCGGCTTGCCGGATGAAGAAGTCTCCATCACCGTGCCCAGCCAGGAACTGGAACGTCTTGGGTTGACACTGGACCAGGTGGCGACACGGCTGAGCCAGACCAACCGCGATCTGCCTGCCGGCAAGGTGGGCGAGGGCGAGGTGCAGCGTGAAGTACGCGGCGTCAATCTGCGCCGCGATCCGCGCGATTACCAGGATCTGCCACTGGTGACAGAAACCGGCAGTCGCATCGAACTCGGACAAGTCGCGCAGATTGAGCGGGGTCCGCGCGACAACAGTCTGTTTCTTGAGGTGAATGGCCAGCCGGCGGTTGAGTTGTTTCTCAAACGGGCTGAAACCGGCAACTCGCTGGCCGCTGCGAAAATACTGAATAGCTGGCTGGATGAGACCCGCCCCAAGTTGCCGCCGACCATTCAGCTTGCCGTGTATGACGAGGTCTGGAGCCTGATCGAGGACCGTATCGGGCTGCTGGTCAGCAATGGCGCGATGGGGTTGTTCATCGTTGTGTTCATCCTGCTGCTGTTTCTCAATGGACGCGTTACCGCCTGGGTCGCGCTCGGTATTCCCACCGCATTCCTGGCGACACTGGCGGTGGTCTGGCTGGTGGGCGGTTCGATCAACATGATCAGCCTGTTCGCACTGATCATGGCGCTCGGGGTGATCGTGGATGATGCGATCGTGGTCGGTGAAGACGCCTATGCGCATCACAAAATGGGCGAGAACCCGATGAACGCGTCGGAAGGCGGTGCGCGCCGCATGTTCTGGCCGGTGATCGCCTCCAGCCTGACCACGGTGGCGGCTTTTCTGCCGCTGATGCTGGTGTCCGGGCCGATGGGCAAGATACTGGGCGACATTCCGTTCATCATGATCTGCGTGCTGATTGCCTCGGTAATCGAATGCTTTTTCATCCTGCCGGCGCATTTGCGCAATGCCTTCACGCATGACCCTGGCAACAAACCTTATCGCTTGCGCATCTGGCTGGATAACGCGTTCAGTTCATTTCGCGACGGTCCCTTCCGCCGCGCCGTTACCCTGGCGATCGACTTTCGCGGTGTCACGGTCATGGCCGGCGTGGTGATTCTGATTCTGGTGGTCGGCTTGCTGGCCGGCGGGCGGGTCAAATTCACTTTCTTCCCGACGCCGGAGCCACAGATCGTCTATGCCAATGCGACGTTTGCCAGCGGCACGCCGCGCAGCAAGGTGAATGCCTTTCTGGAGCATCTGCGGCAAAGCCTGGATGCGACCGAGAAAAGCTATGGCAGCGAAGGCAAGGTGATCCAACAGTCGGTGTTTCGGGCTGGCGCGCTGGCCGGCGATCAGAATCCACGTCAGGGTGATCAGTTTGGCTCGATTAGCGTCGAATTGACGCCCTCCGAGGTGCGTTCAGTGCGCACAGAAGCCTTCATCAAGGATTGGCAATCGCGCATCAAGGTGCCGGCCGGGATCGAAAACTTTGTCGTCGTGCCGCGCAAGCAAGGCCCGCCGGGCGGCGATCTGGTGGTGCGTCTGGCTGGTCAGGATGCGCATACGCTGAAGCTTGCCGCGCTGGATCTGCAAGCCAGTCTGCGCCAGATCACCGGGGTGTACGGTGTTGAAGATGACATGCCGTATGGTCGCGAGCAGTTGGTGTTCAAGCTGACGCCGGCGGGCGAAGCGATGGGGCTGACGCTGGATGATCTGTCGCGCCAGTTGCGTGCCGGCCTCGACGGCAAGCTGGTGCAACTGTTCCAGGATGGCGCCGATGAAGTCGAGGTGCGCGTGCGCCTGCCTGCGTCGGAACGTGCCAGCCTGAATCTGCTGGATCGGATGACCGTGCGGACACCTTCCGGCGATTGGGCGCCGCTGCCCAGCGTCGCCAGTTGGACGACGCGCCAGGGCTTCGAGGCACTGCGCCACGCGGAGAGTCAGCTGGCGATCGAAGTCAATGGTTCGGTCGATAGCGCACGCGGTAACAGCAATGAAATCCTGGCCGGCCTGACTGCCAGCACCATGCCGGCACTGGAAACAAAGTACGGTGTCAGCTGGAGTTTCCAGGGCCGCGCGGCGGACCAGCGCGAGACCATGGCGGATATGAAAACCGGCCTGATCCTTGGCTTGAGTTTGATTTACATCGTCCTGGCCTGGGTGTTTGGCCATTACGGCTGGCCAATCATCATCATGCTGGCGATTCCATTCGGCCTGGTTGGTGCCATCAGCGGCCACTGGATCATGGGTATCGACCTGACCATCCTGTCGATGTTCGGCTTGTTCGGCCTGTCCGGCATCGTGGTCAACGACGCCATCGTGCTGGTCGAGTTCTACCGGCATCAGCGCGAGAAAGGGATGCAGGTGAAGGACGCGCTGGTCAACGCCGCCTGTCTGCGCTTGCGCGCGATCCTGCTGACCTCGTTGACCACCATCGGCGGTCTTTCCACGTTGATGATGGAAACCTCGTTGCAGGCGCAATTCCTGATTCCGATGGCCACTTCGATCACCTTCGGTCTGGCCTTCACCACGATTATTGCGTTGCTCTGGTTGCCCGCGATGTTGTCCTTCTATGAGTCCGGCCATGTCCGCCTGATGCGTTTTATCGGCCGGCCAGCGGTAAAGCCGGCGGTATAGGTCGCCATGCGAAGTGTCCTGATCACGGGTTGTTCCACCGGCATCGGCGCCACCGTCGCGCGAGGTTTGACGGAGCGCGGCTGGCGCGTGTTTGCCACTGCGCGCAAACCGGAAGATGTCGAACGCTTGCAAGCCGAAGGCATGCAAAGCTTGCTGCTCGATCTGAACGATTCGGCTTCCATTCAGGCGGCAGTCGATGCCGTGCTGGCAGAAACCGGCGGCCAGCTCGATGCCCTGTTCAACAATGGCGGCTTCGGCCAGGTGGGCGCGGTGGAGGACCTGACGCGCGACGCCTTGCGCGAACAGTTCGAAACCAATCTGTTCGGCTGGGTCGAACTGACCAATCGCATTGTTCCGGTGATGCGCCGGCAAGGCCATGGCCGTATCGTGATGAACAGCTCGGTGCTTGGCTATACCGCCTTTCCGTATCGCGGTGCCTATGTGGCAGTGAAGTTTGCGCTGGAAGGGCTGACCGATACCTTGCGCCATGAACTGCAAGGCAGCGGTATCCATGTCGCGCTGGTCGAACCCGGCCCGATTACTTCACGCTTCCGGGAAAACTGCGTGCCGCACTTCGAGAAACATATCGATTGGCGCAACAGCGTGCATCGCGCCCAATATGAATCTCAAATGGCGCGCCTCAACACCCCGGGCCCCGCCGCGCCGTTTACGCTGCCGGCGGAAGCGGTGCTGGAAAAAGTGGCGCACGCGCTGGAAAACCCGTTCCCGCGTCCGCGTTACCCGGTCACTGTGCCGGCAGTAGCGTTCTGGTGGCTGAAACGTTTTCTGCCGGTGCGGGCGATGGATTGGGTGCTGATGCGCGCTTCCGGCGGCGGCAATCGCTGATCTTCAACCAGCCGAAGAGGCGTTTCGGCTGCTGGCCTCAGGCGCCTGCCGGCGCGGTGCTGGACGAATCTTTTTTCATGAATTCCAGCAGGTTGACAGACGCATGGCCATCCGGCGGCAAACCAGCCGCTTTCTGGTAGGCGCGGATGGCGAGACGTGTTTTCGAGCCCGGGACGCCGTCAATGTTGCCGGGATCGAAGCCGAATTGGCTCAACTGGCGCTGGATTTCCATCAACTGATCTCGCGTCAGGCGCTGATTGTCGACGTTGCGTCCGAGCGTCAATGCGGGTGCGCCGGAGATTCGGTCGGCCAGGTGGCCAACCGCCAGCGCGTAATTGATGGAACGGTTCCATTCCATGACCACATCAAAATTACGGTAAACCAGAAATGCCGGGCCGTCATGGCCTTGCGGCAACACGATGGCGCCGATCTGCTTGGTGCGTGGCAGGAGATCGCCATCCGCTTTGCGAACGCCCTGCGCCGCCCATTCGCGCAACGGCCGCTTGATTTCGAGGCGGGCGGATTCAAAGTCAAAACCTTCCGGCAGCAGCACTTCCCGTCCCCAGATTTCATTTGAGCGCCAACCAATTTTCTTCAGGTAATTGGCGCCCGAGTGAAACGCGTCAGGCAGGGAACGCCAGATATCCTTGCGCCCGTTGCCATCGCCATCGACGGCATAGTGCAGGAAAGTGGACGGCATGAACTGCATCTGACCCATTGCGCCGGCCCACGAGCCATTCATGTCGCCCAAACTGATGTGGCCCTGCTCCAGGATGGTCAGCGCATTGAGTAATTCATTCCGAAAGAATGCGCTGCGTCGGTTGTCATAGGCCAGCGTCGCGAGCGCGAGCGGGACCGGAAAGTTGCCGGTGGTGCCGCCGTAATTGGTTTCCAGCCCCCAGAATGCGACTAAAACCGACGCTGGAATACCATATTTGGACTGCATAGAGCGCAGCAGTTTTGCCTGCGAGCGCAGCTGCTCCCGACCCTGCGCGATGCGCCGGTTTTCAACCCGGCGATCAAGATAGTTCCAGAACGTATCGACAAATTCGGGTTGCCGCTGATCCAGTTCGATCACCCGCGGGATGGGTTGAAATCCGGCCAGCGCCTGATCAAACGTCTTGTCGCTGATACCTTTCTGGCGTGCATCCTGGCGCAATTGCGCCAGCCAGGCTTCAAACTCGGGAGAAAGTGAGGTTGCCGGAGATGCGGTGACCGCCGGTTCGTCGGTGGCGATGGCGGCGGGGGTGGTTGCCGGGTTTGAGATAACGAGCAAGAGCAAAAGCAGACGCGCCAGCAGAGGCGCGGTATTGAGAAATTTCACCCTTTCAGTCCTTCTTTTCGATTTCGTAAAGCGATGGCGTGACGTGTGCCGAAGCCAGATATTGACGCAGGTTTTTCACATCCTGCCGTTGCAGCACATTGCTGTGGTGCGGGTGATGCAGAATCCCTTCGATACCATTCAACACGACGCGAATACGCGCACCCTGGATCGGTTCGATATCGGCTCCAAGGTGATGCAGGAGGGATTCGATGTCTCGCCAATGGATATTTCCGCTGATCGGATCCTGGAAAATACTGTGCAGCAGATGTTCGTGTTTGTGGCTCATGGTTTCAGACCTCGTACTGAAATTGTCCAAGAATACTTGAGGCAATGGTTTCTGTGGACAACGCTTGCCGTCGGACGGGTACATGGAAAGTGCTTATCCACTGCGGACAATTCGCTCCGCGCGCGTTACAGACTGCTAGCATGCGGGCTCCCTGTCCGTGGATTTTTTCGATGAACACTCCTGCCGAAGCAACTGACGTGCCGCAACCGGAACGGCGCAAGCATGTCAACCTGCGTGAAATTTTCGACGATGTTGTGCGTCTGGTCGAACCGTATTTTCAGCATGGTTCTGGTCTCAATGGCCATCCCACCGAGTTCTGGGCGGCAAAGGCGATCCGCGATGCCTACGCCGACCTGAACAGCCAGGAAGTGCAGATACTGACTTCTGCCGCCGCGCGTTACTGCCGAGAACACGGCGTCGGCAGAACGCCGGCTTAGGTTGCGGCCGCCCCCATGCGGGCGGCCAGGGTTTCCCAGCGCATTTCGCGCAGACTTTGCGCCAAGCGGTGAACTTCGCCACTTTCGACCAGCCGGCGGCGTTCGCGACCATCAGTGATCTTGTGATGTCGCAGCATTTCGCGCAGAGCTTCATTCTTCAACTTCATATCCGGCTTCAGCACGTCGGCAAGACGGGTATGAAAAGCATCTTCGCCCACCGCGCAGACCGTGTTGAAAACGTTGAACTGTCGGCAAGCCATCGGCCGCAGCGGGTGAATGGCGCAGGCTTCATCGACCAGAAACGGACAAGCGCCAAGGTCGCGATGTTGCAGCAACTGTTGCCTGACGCGGTCGGGCAGTTCACCGCTTAATTTCTCGCTGGCGTACCAGACGATGCCCATCAGCTCAAGCGGATATACCGGAATATCGGTATGCGTCCGGCAGCAACTGGCGCAACCGCGGTCACACGCCAGTTTGCGGCCATCGGTCTTGATCGCATTGGCGACGCCCTGATTGGTCAGATACTGAATTTCCAGCAGCAATGAAAGCCAGGGCTGGCGTTTTTCATCTTCCGGAAAAAACAGGCGGCCGGGTTGAATCTTCATGCTGGTGGGTCAGTCTCGCGCCGGTTCCATCACTGCATCAAGGTTCAGGTTGTCGCAATAGTCGAAGAAATCGCCGCGCAAAGTGGGCAAATGCATGTCGGCCGGAATGCCGACCGTGATGTTCACCGAGAACATCGGCGTGCCGGTATGCGGTGCCGGGTAAGTCTCGGTAATCAATTCTTCGATATTGATGCCTTGACGGGCAAAAAAGTCAGCCAGGTTGTGCACGATGCCAGGGTGGTCCATCGCCACCACATTGACCCGGTAAGGCACCAGCGGCGTCTTGCGTTCGGCCGGACGCGTGCGCTTGTGCAGGATGGTGAGACCGAGTTCCTCGCCGATCTGGGCGAGGCGGTCTTCCAGTTTTGTCAGCGCATTCCACGGGCCGGAGATCAGCATCAGGATGGAGAACTGGCTGCCCAGCACGGCCATGCGCGATTCTTCGATATTGCAGCCGGCTTCGACGATGCGGCTGGTGAAGCGTTGCACCAGGCCGATCTTGTCTTCGCCAGCGGCGGTAATGGCCAGATAGTCGATATTGCTCATGAGATTCCTGCGGGGTGGTTGCGTGCGGCGAATTGTAAAGGCAGCCGGGGTAGGGCGGAAAAGCGATAGCGCCTACCGCCGAATGCGCCGATCTGTCTCAGTTCTTTCGATCGCTGCTTAATGAATGCTTGATCATGGTCGAGATCTCCTCGATCGAGCGATGCGTTGAATCGACGATCGGAATGCTTTCACTGCGCATCAGCAATTCAGCCTGCTTGAGTTCTTTCTTGCAGGTTTCCAGCGAGGCATAGGCGCTGTTCGGTCGACGTTCGGAACGAATCTGCATCAGTCTTTCCGGCGCCAGGGTCAGGCCGCGCAGCTTGACGCGGAAGGGCTGCAACGATTTGGGCAGGCCGGGCTGTTCAAAATTCTCCGGCGTCAGCGGGTAATTGGCGACGCACAAACCGTATTGCATCGCCATATATAGCGAGGTCGGCGTTTTGCCGCTGCGTGAGACGCCAACCAGGATCAGGTCGGCGCGCTGGTATTTCTCCAAACCGAGACCGTCGTCCGCCGCCAGAGCGAAATTCACCGCATCGATCCGGGTGCGATAGGAGTTGTCATCCGACATACCGTGAAAGCGGCCGCGCAGTGGTTCCGGCGGATAGCCGATTTCACCCACCATCATGTTCAGAAAATGACCATAAATGTCCAT
>Ga0105047_10001190_pt1 | contig 46358 bp, 36 predicted proteins | sample MAT04_FD_78384 | JGI IMG/M metagenome (GOLD analysis project Ga0105047, IMG submission 78384) | Freshwater microbial communities from Lake Fryxell liftoff mats and glacier meltwater in Antarctica - MAT-04 (megahit assembly) | ecosystem: Environmental > Aquatic > Freshwater > Ice > Liftoff... | reverse complement strand
GACCTGACATTGCTAAAAATTTTTCTAAATCCGATAAATTTGTAGGATTTATTGTTATTTCAAGTTTTCCATCAAAAACCTTTGAAAGGTTTGTAATATGTTCGTTAAGTTCATCAAATGAGATCTTTGCTTCTGTAACATAAAGGGAAAGAAGATCATCCTCATGAATTAACATTCCCGTGCTATTTTCAATGTAATTCAGGCATTCTGTGGTGTAGTCTTCATTGTTAATGTCTTTTGCTAAACCAAGATAGCGATAAACATTTTCGCTGTTCATATGTTTTTCAAAGAAATCGTTGCTTTTACCGATGAGTTCATCATCCGTAATCAAAGGATAGATTTTTGTTTTTACTTCTATAATTTTTTCAATCTGTTTTTGGTTAAATTCGTTTTTTTTGTCTAGATCATCGATTTTTTTAAATAAATAATTAAGAAGCTTCGTGTCTTTTGTCTGCCATTGGTCAGAGTTGCATGTGGATTCAAATAAATTAAGGAGTGCCGGAGCTGTTTTTGCCGCTTCTTTGATTGTTTGCCTGCTTAATTCCGTGGGGATTGATAGTAAAGTATCGTTTATATCCATATAAACCTACTTCTAAATTTCAGTATTTAAAATCAACTAATCTCTATATTTATTATATAACATATTATAAATTCTTTGTTAATTTTAACTAATTATTTCCAATAATATATATTTTTATTATTTAAATGCCCTGTTTTTTAAATTGTTTAAGATTTTACCGTCTTGCATCCGAAACGTTGGAATCTTAAGGGTAAATATCAATAGGTTAGTTGCTATAAAAAGTTAGAAGGTGTACATCTTGAATAGACTATTGAATTGAAAAAAAAAGAGAGCACGATGAAAGATGAATTTCTTTTAAATTCAGGCAATCTAGAAATTGCAGAAGAAATGTATGCCAAATACCTTATTGATCAAGCAAGTGTTGACTCGTCGTGGCAATCCTACTTTAAAGACATGGAAATTCCCTTAAAATCAGCAAATACGACAGGAAACGCCGTTGTTGAGAAGGTTAAAGTGGGTAATGTATCGGATTTAATCAATGCTTATCGAACCCATGGTCATAGACAGGCCGGTGTCAATCCCATTATAAATATAGCTCAAGATGAAATTGATTTCTTAAATCCAAAAACTTACGGGCTTGATTTGCAAACCCAATATCCAACTAATGGGCTAATAGATGAAAAAATGGCTCCTCTTTCTAAAATTATCGACCGATTAAAAAGCATTTATTCAAATAAAATCGGTATCGAATACATGGGTTTATCAAATCCTATCCTAGAAAAATTTATTCAAGAAAGACTTGAGGGTCAATCAAAAAATGAATTAACGATCGATGAAAAGCAGATGATCTTAAAAAAATTAAATCAATCGGAGCTTTTAGAAGTCTTTATTCATACCAAATATGTTGGCCAAAAGCGTTTCTCCATTGAAGGTGCAGAAACCCTTATTCCAATTTTAGAGTCGATCATCGAAAAGGGTGCAGCTATTGGGGTTGATGAGTTTTTCATTGGAATGCCACATCGTGGGCGTTTAAATGTTTTAGCAAATATTTTAAATAAATCCTATAAAGAGCTTTTTTCTGAATTTGAAGAGGGCTACATTCCGCAATCTTTTGAAGGCAGCGGTGATGTCAAATATCATAAAGGCTTTGCAAACGATGTAAAAGTTAAAGACAAAACAATAAGAGTCGCTTTGACCCCAAATCCAAGTCATCTTGAATCTGTGGATGCCGTGGTGTTGGGCCAAGTAAAAGCAAGACAAATTATAAAGGGCTCTCAAAGCGCCGTTTTACCCATTCTTATTCATGGCGATGCAGCAGTTTCTGGCCAAGGTGTCGTTTATGAGACACTCCAATTTACAAGGTTGGCAGGTTATTCTACCGGCGGCACGCTGCATATTGTTGTGAACAACCAAATAGGCTTTACAACCATTCCAAGAGATTTAAAATCGACCCTTTATTGCACTGATATTGCCAAAACCTTTTCGGCACCGGTTTTTCATGTCAATGGTGATGATCCTGAAAACGCCATTTTTGCCACTTTATTAGCTCTTGAAATTAGGCAGAAATTTGTCCTAGATGTCTTTATAGATCTAATCAGTTACAGAAAATATGGACATAACGAAACGGATGAGCCGGCCTTTACACAGCCTCTTGAATACCAAATCATCCGTCAAAAAAAACCTGTACGAGAGATTTACAGAGATCAACTGATTGAGGAAGGCGCATTAGAAAAAGAAGTTGCCGAAAAACTTGAATCAGAGTTTAAAGCTTCGCTGATCGATGCCCAAAATGAATCAAGAAATTCAAAACCAGACAAAATAGAAAAAGTTAAAAAGATAGCAGATTCTTATGTTAAAACGTCTGTTTCTAAAGAGTTAATTCAGCAATTGGCAAATAAATTTTGCACTGTGCCGACAGAATTTAATATTCATCCAAAAGTAAAGCAGTTAATCAGCAATCGACTTAGCATGGTAATGGAGGATAAAAACATCGATTGGGCAATGGCCGAAACGCTTGCCTATGCAACCCTTTTATGGGAGGGGACAAACGTTCGCATTTCAGGACAAGATTGTGGCCGTGGCACTTTTAGTCATCGTCATGGCCTTTTGGTGGATCAGGTAAAAGAAGGGGAGTATTTTCCGCTACAACATTTGAAAGAGAATCAAAGCCGCTTTGACTTGATCAATTCACCTCTATCTGAATTTGGCGTTTTAGGGTTTGAATATGGCTATAATATTATGACCATCGAGGATTTAGACATTTGGGAAGCGCAGTTTGGCGACTTTGTCAATAGTGCCCAGGTGATCATCGATCAATACATTGTTTCTGCAGACCAAAAATGGGGGCAACAGTCGTCGCTTGTTATGTTTTTGCCACATGGATTTGAAGGTCAGGGCCCTGAACATTCATCAGGTAGAATGGAAAGATTCTTGTCGCTGGCCGGTAATGATAATATCGTTATCGTTAACCCAACAACACCTGCACAACTCTTCCATATGCTACGAAGGCATATTTTGGGAAAAACTTTAAAACCCCTCATTGTTTTTACGCCAAAAGGGTTATTGCGTCATCCGCAATGTGTCAGCCGATTGACAGACTTTACTGATGGACAATTCTTGACACTGATTGAAGATGATGTTAAAAATCCAAAACAACTGATATTTTGTTCAGGACGTATTTATTATGATCTATTGGGAGAGGCCAAAAAAAATAACGTTACAGACATTGGCATCGTCCGCATCGAACAGCTCTACCCGATTGATTCTGAAAAATTAGAGTCGATCATAAAAAACTTATACTCTGTTGAAAAGTATTATTATGTACAAGAAGAACCAAAAAATATGGGTGCTTACTTTTATATGGAACCGATCCTTGCCGAAATTTTACCGGAAGGTTCAAAGTTACACTATAGAGGAAGGGATAGAAGTGCATCGCCTGCAACCGGCTCGCACGCGTTGCATGGCGAAGAATATAAAAACATTATGTCGATCATGAAGGATAACAAATGAAAATTGATATAAAAGTCCCTGCAATGGGTGAGTCTATTTCAGAGGCCACTGTAAGTGCGCTTTTAAAACCAAATGGAACTGTTGTAACAGCAGACGCTGAAATTTTGGAACTTGAGACAGACAAGCTTAACCAAATGCTTTTTGCACCACAAGCAGGGGAGTTGATGCTTACTATAAAGGTTGGAGATACAGTTACAATCGGACAGGTGATTGGTTTTATAGAGACTGAAGTGAAAGCTGCCGTAAAAGAAGTAAAACCTGAAATAAAGCAGGAAGTGAAACAGGAAGTAAAACCGGAAGTTAAACAGCCGGAATTTAAACCTGAAATCAAACCTGAAATCAAACCTGATGTTCAAAAAAGCAGTTCAAGTGACAATCAGCAACCTGTAAGAGTTTCAATTGAAGAGGCTATAAAGTCCACAGATAATAAGCCTGTCATTGCTGCTGAAATGCCAAATATATTGAATCAAGCAAAAGAGCCTGTAAAGTGCGGAAAAAGGCAAGAAACCAGAACGAAAATGAGTAAAATTCGCCAGGTGATTGCTGTAAGACTCGTGGAAGCTCAAAAACAAGCTGCAATGCTAACAACATTTAATGAAGTGGACATGACACAAATTATGCTGTTAAGAGAGCATTATAAAGATGCTTTTACAAAAGAACATGGCGTAAAACTTGGGTTTATGTCTTTTTTTGTAAAGGCTGCAGTTGCAGCTTTAGAGGCATATCCTGGCGCTAATTCCTACATAGAAGGTGATGAGATCATCCATCGCCAATATTATGACATCGGGATTGCTGTCAGTACAGATCGCGGATTGGTTGTACCTGTTGTGCGCGATTGCAATCATTTGTCTTTTTCAGGTATTGAAGCGGCCATTGAAAACTATGCTAAAAAAGCGCGTACCGGCGGACTAACTGTTGATGATTTGACGGGTGGTGGCTTTACTATCACGAACGGCGGGGTTTACGGATCGCTTATGTCAACGCCTATCTTGAATCTTTCTCAAAGCGCTATTTTAGGGATGCATAAGATTCAAAAACGTGCCGTTGTTGTCGATGATCAAATTGTAATCAGGCCCATGATGTACTTAGCATTAAGTTATGATCATCGCATCATCGATGGAAAGGAAGCGGTTTCTTTCTTGGTCACAATGAAGAACATGCTCGAGGATCCGGCAAGGCTCCTCCTCGAAGTATAACAAAGATTGTGACCATGAAGTAAGGGAATCAACCATCGAAATTTTTTACAGGATATGCAGGATCGCTAAAGCGGCAGGATATTTTTTTCATCTCAATGAACTACATTAGGTTGAAATTATCCTGCCGCGCTAACGATCCTGCATATCCTGTAAAATAATTAGATACTTGATAATGAATAATGTATGTAATTAAATCAATGATTGGAATTTAGGGTAAAATATGAAAGAGTATGACGTTGTAGTGATAGGAAGTGGACCCGGCGGTTATGTAGCAGCCATACGTGCTGCACAACTAGGGTTATCCGTTGCCTGCATCGAAAAAGAAAAAGCCGGCGGTACATGTCTTAATGTTGGCTGTATTCCTTCCAAAGCTCTTTTACAATCGACCGAAATTTACGCATCTTTTTTACATGAAGCCAATAATCACGGTGTCACGTGCGATAATCTACATGCCGATCTTGATGTGATGATGAAGCGTAAAAAAGCAATTGTTGAGGGTTTGGTTCAAGGCGTTGAACACGCGCTTAAAAATAAACATGTTAATTTTATTGCAGGTGTTGCAAACCTTGTGGACCCTCATACAATTGAAGTGGTAAGAGGGGATGAAAAAGAAGAGTTTAAAGCTAAAAATATTATTTTAGCAACAGGATCAGAACCAGTCTCCCTTCCATTTTTACCCTTTGATGAAAAAAGAATTTTATCATCGACCGGTGCTTTAAGTTTGTCTGTAATTCCTAAAAAAATGATTGTTATTGGTGCAGGAGTCATCGGTGTGGAGCTTGCTTCAGTTTACAGCCGCCTTGGAACAGAAGTTGTCATCATTGAGGCGCTCGATCAAATTTGTGGAGGCTTGGACGAGACAATTTCAAGGGCTTTTTTTAATATTTTGAAAAAACAAAATTTGACGTTTCATCTTGGGGCAAAGGTTCTTAGTGGACAAGCCAATCCTGATGGAGTAACGCTCAATGTTATTTTAAAAGGTATGGATGAAAAAGAGAGCATGCAGGCAGATGTTGTGCTTGTTGCAGTCGGAAGACGTCCTTTTTCTGAAGGATTAAAAAATATAGGCTTGGATTTTACAATTAGGGGCTTTTTACCGGTTAATGATCGTTTTCAAACAAAAATCCCTCATATTTATGCTATCGGCGATTTGATTGAAGGCCCGATGCTTGCACATCGTGCTTCTTTAGAAGGTGTAGCCGTTGCTGAAGTGATTGCGCAAAAGCAAACAAGCGTCAATTATTTATCCATTCCAAATGTAATTTACACCCATCCTGAATTGGCTTCTGTTGGTTTAACGGAGGCACAAGCAAAAGCTTTTAACATGGAGCTTCTAATCGGCACTTGTTCTTTTAAAGCTAATCCTCGTGCAAGATGCATGGGTGAGACTGAGGGTCTTGTAAAGGTGATCGCAGATAAAAAATCAGGCCGCCTAATCGGCATGCATATCCTAGGACCCAGTGCCTCGGAAATTATTGCCGAGGGAGTTGTTGCTATCCAAAATAATGTGACACTTGAAAGCTTGGTAAGGACTCCGCATGCGCATCCAACTTTAAGCGAGGCCATTCTTGAGGCCGCCGAAAATGCACTCGGTAAATCCATTCATCTGTAATACACCATTGTGGCACTACTCCGTAGTGCACGTTTTTTATGTTGTTAACCGGTGGTTGCACCACCGGCTACCTATGTAGTACCGCTCCGCGGTAAAGCAAGAAATTATTTAATAAACCGTCGTCGTAGTGTCAGCTGCTCGCAATGTCATACAGCCCGGTAGAAATCGGCTATTACCGCGGAGCGGTACCACATAGGTAGCCGGTGGTGCAACCACCGGTAGATAATATAAAAACATGCAATACGGAGTAGTGCCACAATTTAGCCATATATAATCTTTCAATATATTTTACTGACGTAATCTTGCGATACGCTCATCCAAGGGTGGATGAGTGGCAAAAAGGCTCATAAAATTCGATGTGCGGTTCGAGATTTGAAGCGCCTGAAATGCAGGTTTACCCTCTTGCTGTGGGATTGTACTATTCTTTAAAGCAATCAATGCATTAATCATTTTATCGCGTCCGGCAAGTCTTGCGCCGCCGTTATCTGCCCGAAATTCTCTGTATCTTGAAAATTTAGCCACAACAAGGGAGCCAAGAAGCATAAATACAGTTTGTAAAAACATGACAAGCATGTAGTTGAGGAAAGGCGAAGGACTTGATTTCTCATCTTTAGATTTAAACCCTTGACTGATTATAAAAGCCACAGCGCGTGCTAAAAACATCACAAATGCATTGATCACACCTTGAAGTAAACACATTGTGACCATGTCACCATTGGCTATATGAGCAATTTCATGACCAATCACGCCTTCCGCCTCATCTTTATTCATGCGGTTTAAAAGACCACTTGAAACAGCAACAAGTGAATTTGATCGCGATGGGCCTGTTGCAAAAGCGTTGATGTCAGGTGATTGGTAAATGCCAACTTCAGGCATCTTGGAAAGGCCTGCTTTTCTTGCCAAATCATGAACGGTGTAGACAAGGGCACGATCGGTTGAATTACAGTTTTCAGGATCAATGATCCGAACTCCCATCATCCATTTTGCCATCATTTTAGACATCAAAAGCGAAATGAAAGCGCCCCCCATCCCCCAAAGCAAGCAAAAAGCAGCTAAATTAGGAATGTTAAGACCGTTTTTTGTAAGATAAGGTTGGATATTCAGGATGTACATCAAAAATGAAATGACGGAAACAACCAAGATGTTTGTTAGTAAAAATAATAAAATACGTTTAGCCATAAGATTCTCCTCTTTAAAGCACAATTTTACCACTAAAGGTTTTTTAAAGACAAGAAACCTTAATCCCAATATGATTTTAATAAAAAAAGAGGCCAGGGGCAATATGATATCGAGTGATCGTGAAATAGCATGGGGGTTGATTATTTATGGAACGGGTAACGATTACTTGGGGCTTGACACTCATAGAGCTGCAAAAACTGCTGAATGGAGCCCTCAATTCTTTAAGATGAGCTATACGAATGAAAGGGCTAAATGTTATTGGCAAAAAAATGTACAGCAACTTTTTTTTATCTATAAGAAAGAATATCTTAATAAAATTAATCTTGTTTGGAGGGATTTATTTTATTCCTATTCCACAAAAATGCAGGAAAAGGCAGTTGAGTTGAAACTAATTTTGGCCAGTCACAATTGCCCTTATAAAGAAATCTTTAATTTATTTAATCCGATCCTACCCTATTTAAATCAACCAAATGCCGATAGGCGCCTTCAATATGATCTTGGGCTTTGCATAAGTCTGAACTATGGCTTTGCAAAAAACAAAGAAGAAACTTTTAAATATTGCAAATTTTCTGCGGATCAAGGTTATGCTGAGGCTCAATTTAAAATTGGTGAAATCTTGGAGTATGCTGCTAATAGAAATTCTAAAGAAGTTTTAAAATATTATTTACTTAGCGCAGATCAAGGTCATTCTAAGGCTCAATATCATGTAGGTAGGATTTTTGAGCGAGGATTGGAAAAGGACATTTTGAAAGATATGGATAGAGCCATTCATTATTACAAGCTTGCAGCTAACCAGAAAAATGATTTGGGATTATGCTCTCTAATCAATATTTATAAAACAGATGATCACTTAAACTTGGAGGAGGCTTTTAAGTATGCTAAGCTAACTTCAAATTTTCAAAATGATTTTTTAGGATTTTGTTATGAAGAAGGAATTGGTGGACAAATAGATCTTGAAAAAGCTTTTATATCTTATGGTGGATTAAAAGGCCTCATCAATTATAGGGTGGCTTACTGTCATGAGAAAGGCATAGGAACTAAGGTAGATATGGAAAAGGCTTTAAATTATTACAAGATTATTGCAGACCGAGGAAAGGAAGACCCAGAATTTTTATTAAATCATGAGGGCGATATAAAAAATAATACGCATCTTTTGGCAGATATTCCCTTAATTATAGAAGCTATTTTTAAAGTAGCCAATTGCTATGAGAATGGTATAGGCACGAAACTTGATCGACAATTAGCTTTTAAATATTATACTTATCTTGATGAAGTCATGTTTGCTTTGGTGGCAATTTTCAAACTTGGAAAAGCTTATAAAGACACATTAAATGAGCATCAACATTTAAAAAATTATTTTACCTATAATCATTTTCAGCGTCATAAATTTTGCCGTAATGATATTAAAATTTTAACAGAATATTGGTTTATGTTGGGCCAAAAAGCCCTATTAAAAATTGCCGAATTTCATTATGAATCCGCTGTCCATTATCACTCGGAGGTAAGCCTTCAAAAATCTCTCGATTATTATAAAAAAGCGCGAAACAACCTCGTTTTAGCCTTGGATGATGTGCATTATTATGAGACGCCTTTTTTAGGTTCCGAGCATGAACTTGGAGAAATGTTCTATTATAAGCAATCCTGCATACGCTTAATGAATCAATTCTCTTATAACCCCTTAATAAGTCTTTAAGTCTTATTTATGCAGTTACTTCCCCTATGTCCCTTGCAAATACTTAGCTTCTGTCAGAAGCTCGATTGCCCCGGCCTCATTAATCAAACAGGAATCTTTGTCTTCAAAGAATTTATCATCAAGAAGTACAAATTGAAGGGCATTCTTTACATCACTTGGAGCGCTATTTAGATTTTGAACCAAATTTTCTACCACAGCTTTTGGTGTGACATGTTTAAAGAATACTTCTAGCATTTCTTCAGCTGTTTTTTCAAAGAGTTGATCAAAAATCAATGCTGTAAACCAATCAAAACCAGCCTCTTCACTCAAACCCACATGATGTCCGATTACATTTTGTATGTAGAGGGATTGATGCACGCTTTGTAAAATTTGAGAAGCACCCGTCAGCTCGTTCAGGATCTCGTTTTCACCAAGAAATTGTGCTTGCATCAAGCTTTTAATAGTTTGGTTTGTAAATGAAGTTATTTTTCTTGTCGCCACAGGACTTTTCATAACAGTTAAAGCACCTTTATCATTAATCTGCGGATAAATTAGATTAGAATCAAATTCGAAATCGTTAAAAGCATCGTCCCATTCCCAGTATTCTTTACTTTTTGGTAAAATGTTTGCAGCATGTGATAACAATTCTCCTCCCTTGTTAATACTCTCTTTGAATTCATCAAAGGTGTTATTCGGTTTATCTAGGATAAAATCCCCAATAAATTTTAGTGCTTCAATTTTTTCATTTGTTGCTGCTTTATCTTCTGCCGATTCCCATTTTGAAAGGTTAATTTTATAACGAAATTTTGGATTCATAATTTCATAGGCAGCGGCAATGCCCTCGTTTCTTTTTGGAATACAATGTCCGATCCCTTTAAGTGTTGTGATCAGTGATCTTTCTTGATTCGTAAAAAAACAATCATTTTCAGTTTCATTATTTTCATTTAAAATACTATTAAGAACGGCTCTCCATTTACTTTCGGGTTCTGTTACAGTTTCGCCATTTAAAATTAATAATTCTTTAAGATAAGAGATAGGGGCTTTTAGTTCGCCAAGAGTGGCTTCTAAATTCTTAAGAAATGTATCTGTTTTATCTTTATCTTGTTTAAATTTTTCGGACAAAGAGGATATTAATAGAGAAAAAGCCTCAACTGTAGCATTTTCGGGCAAGTCTTCTCTTTTAAGAGCTGCCGCTTTTTTTAATTTTTTTAGTTGATCCATATTGATGGCAAATGCACGTCCATGAATAATCATCGAAGGTGTTTGAAAATTTACTTCTTTTTTTGATAACTCCTTTAAATGGTTGAATAATGTGATTGGGTTTTTATTGCCGAGCGTCATGTTTGCGTAAAGATTTTGCCTTGCTGTTTTAGCTGTTTCATTATCAAAATGAAATCGATGTTGAAAATCTCGAATAAATTCAGACAGTAAAATTTGCATCTCAGGAGATGACGCCTGGCTCATAAGCTTTTCTTTTGTCGTAATAGCTATAAATTTATTAAGGCTTGATTGGTTTGTTATTCCAAATGTAGCTAATTTATAGACCCAATAACAAAAATTCAGGTCGAGTAAAGATGTTAAAATTTTTAAGCGATAGCCATCAGCTAATTTAGGGCATGCATTTAAATTAAGTTCTACCAATTGGTCAAGATTCATATTTGGTAATTGAGTTATTTCAAGACAGCCTTCAAGATGAAGAGTTTTTAATTTTGCAAGAGGGTGTAATTCAGGAAATCCTTTTAAATTTGCACACCCTCCAAGAAACAGCTCAACAAGTCCTTCATGTTGATTTAAATCTTTTAAATACATTAAATTAAAGCAAAAATGAAGATTAATTGTTTTTAAATGCTTTAAACTACTTACATCAAGTTCAAACAAATTCATCAATCCTTCCAAATGAAGCTCTTCTAAATTTGTAAGACTATTTAATTCAAGAAATGCTATTTTATTGCAATTTGAAAGATTAAGGGCTTTCAAATGAGTTAACGAATTTAAAGAGGGTAGTTCCTTCAAATTTTCGCAATTTAATAGGATAAGTTCTTGCAAATTTGTAAGGTTGTCGATGCTGGGAAGATATTCCAAGTTAATACATTCTGAAAGCTCAAGAGTAATAAGATCTTTTAGATTGTTTAAATTCTCAAAGCCACTTCCCCTTATATCATCTGATGTAAGGGTTAACGATTTAAGATTTGGACAATTACAGATGATTTTATTTGCAATGTCATCATCCACATAAATATAGCTTGCACATAAGGTGTGGATGTTTTGTCCATATTCTTTAATGAAATATTCAAAAGTTTGTAGATCCATGGAAATGTCGGGAGTGACTTTTAGCGTAATGTCAGCGTAAATGGCAAAAAGAGAACTTAAGTGATCAAGGATATTTGCGTAAGATGGTTTTAGTTCAGTTCCAATTTCAATTGATAATCCATGATTGATTCGTCCTATTTTCATTCCGGTTATTTCATTGATAAAGGAAATGCACTTATCAATACATTTTTCATTATTAGCATCTTTTGCAAGTTTAAAATATTCATAAACGTTTTCAAAGTTCATGTGTAAGATCAAAAAATCTAAAGTTTGGTGTTTCATCTCTACATCAATAGACGGGTAAATACTTAACATGATCTTCATGATTTTATTAGTTTGGTCAGGATCGAATTCATGATTCAAATCGGCATTTTTGATTTTTTCAAATAGAATTTCAAAATTCTCATCGGGCCCTTTTTCCTTCCAGCGATCATTGTTGCCATGTGCCAGAGCAAATTGATTAACTATAGTAGTTTCTAGTTTTTCAAGATTTTTAATTAGTCTTTCTGTGTGTACGATATTTGATCTGTTATATTCAATTTCCACAATGTCCCTTAATAAATTTTAATGTTAAATATATTATAACAAACAGAGGTTAAGGGGGTGTTAAGGATTTATTAAGATATAAAAATGGTCATTTGCATCAAAATAGGGGATTGTCATATAGTAATATACTGGTTCTACTTCAATCTGTAAATTTTATGAATTAATTTAATTACTTTATAAATCATTTCAACCCTTACGAGGACCTTTTTTAACACAAAGGCGCTAAGGCGCTAAGAAAAATAGACTTTCGGGGTTCAAAGAGTTGTTTTTGCTCTTTGCGCCTTTGCGTTAAAAAATGGAAAAAAATGGTTTATATTTTTACTTTCAAGTAGAACCAATATATACTTACTTCAGTGTGCAAATTTATCTTCAGGGCTTTCCGCTCTGAAAAACAGGAAGACTAAATAACAGGTATACAAGTGAAATACACAAACGCTAAAGCTTTTGAAAAACATCTTCTCGATGCATACCCTAAGAATTTTGCAGAAGTCTATGCCGTTATTGGCAAAGAATCCTACGAGGTGAGGGCCGTTGTTGATGAATTGGTCAAGATTTTGCTCAAAACTTTAAAAAACCCTGAATTTGCTTTAAAAACTTACGATGGGCAGAAGCTTATCGTCCAAGAGTTAATGCAAGAGTTAAATTCTCTGCCTTTTTTCTCTGAAAAACGAGTTGTCCTGATTTACAATGCAGAAGAACTCAACAAAGCCGATATACTCAAATTGGAAGAGTATTTTGCCCGTCCAAACCAAACATTAACCCTGATCATTTCAGCGTCGGCAATCAATCGGGCAACAAACTTTTACAAAAAAATGGAAAAAGTGGGTGTTCTTCTTGATTTTGCAGAAGAAAAGCAATGGGAAAAAGAAAAATCCTCAAAAGAATGGATTTTTGTTAAAGTTGCAAAAGAGAATAAGCGAATAAATGAAGATGCAGCACATCTACTTCACAGCCAAATTGGAACGGATTTATCTACCCTTAATCAAGAAATTGAGAAGCTCATTTGTTTTATCGGCGATAGAAACGAGATCACTCAAAAGGATGTTGCAGCTGTTTGCACCCTTTTACATACTGAAAATGGCTGGCAACTGGGCGAAGCGATTTTTGCACGAAACGCCCCTTCTGCCTTTCGCATCACAAAAGGGTTACTGGAATCGGGCGTGCCATTTCTTGCACTCATTCGTCAAATACGCTCTCAGCTACAAACAGGCTTTCAAATTTGTACGATTTTAGCAAATGGCGGGCTAGCAGCTGACATTACCTCTGAATTTCCGTTTATGAGAGGCAGAATTTTAGACAATAACATGCAATCTGCCACAAATTATGGTTTGGCACGGTTTAAGAAGGCCATGTTAAAAATTGATGAAACCGAATCTGCCGCTAAAAACGGCCTCGGCAGCGATGAGTACTTAAGCGATCTCTTAATCGCGCATCTCGTGATGTGATTTATTACCTTTCAGTTTTTCTTTTGTAGTCCTCTCGTGGTCTCTCTTGTTAAAAAATCATGTTCCATAAAGCGCCATTATGGTATGCTAAAATACCAAAATAGAAGGACTTGACTATGACAGAACCAAAAGCTGCTTTATTACTTTTACCCAATCTCTTAGGCGATTTTGCCCATCACGAACCCTTTTTGCCAAGTAGTGTGGATAAAGTTGTAAAAACTTTGGACGGACTCATTGCCGAAAGTCACCAGGCAGGAAGACGTTTTATCAGTAGATTTGAAACGAAAAAGCCGGCAATCGAAATGCCGATTGCTTTATTTAACGAACATACACCCGATGCTGATATCGACTTTTTGCTAGAGCCAATCAGAAAAGGGGAGCGTTGGGGCTTTGTTTCCGATGCAGGCCTGCCATGCATTGCAGATCCCGGCGCAAAACTTGTTCGCCGTGCAAGACAAACAGGCGTTGTAATTCAAGCTTTTGTTGGACCATCTTCTATTATGTTGTCCTTGATGTTATCCGGCCTTCCAGGCCAGAGTTTTAATTTTCATGGTTATTTAAATTCAAAACCTGAAAATCGAAAAACAGCAATTTTTGAACTTGAGCAATCTTCTAAGAAAAGTGGAAATACAGAGATTTTTATAGAAACTCCTTACCGAAACAAACATATGTTGGAAACACTTCTTGCAACTTTGGACGATGAGACTTGGTTGTGTGTGGCATCTGACTTAACGCTAAATACGCAAAGCGTTGTTTCTCAACCGATCGCATTATGGAAAAAAAGCCCATTGCCAAATCTAGACAAAAAAGCTGCCATCTTCTTAGTTAATGCAAAAATGAAAGATGAGTAATTAACTAAAACTTAACAAATTATAAGCTTGTTATTATAATTAGTAATATATTATAATAAAAAAATACGTTTAATTGTTGAGGGGCCTATGACATATTCAGTTGATTCAGCATATTTGGAATACTATAAGTGTGCTCTAAAAGGAAAATATAAAAAAGCCGACTCTTTTTTAAAAGAAAGAGGTACGGCTTCTACTATTGGCATTATTGTGTGTTTAATTGCTGTTATTTTTCTTTTTAGTCGACTGATCAGCCTTCCCTTTAAAATATTGGCTGTTGTTGTTTCTCTTTTGTCACTAAAGTGTTTTACAAATCAAATCAAACTTTTAGCCTTGTCCTTCATTATATTGATTTATCAGCCGTTTCAATTGATTGTACACTTATTAAGTGCAGCTGTTGGACTAATCAATCCCTTTATTGCCTATCAATTGATGCAGGAAGCTTACATTCCATTAGTGTTTCTTTTAACTTACGAGAAAAAATTAAAGGAAAACAGAAAAGCAACATTATCCTACATTAAAATTACACGATTTTTTAAGGAAAAACTCACTAGAAATTTTGATAAATCTCCATGGGCAATTCAAGTTGCAATGAAAACCATGATCAATGAATTTTCAGAATCGATGAATGCGGGTATTGTTGCACCGCTTGGATGGATGGAAAAATTTCATCTTTTTAATGCAAATCCGATTGTTTTAAAAGAAGATCAAAAAGAGCTTGTTCCAATTTTGTTATTAAACGGCAATTACAGCCATCAAGCAACATTTTTACCCCTTCTTTATGCACTTGAAAACTCCGGCAACAAAAGGGCTGTCTACACCGTCAATTTACCCCCTAATTGCAGGGATAATCGTTTGATTATTGAAAAGATAGAAGAAATTAAAAAGCAATTTGGCAAAGAAAAAGATGACGCTTTTAAAATTGATGCAATTGGCCATTCAATGGGATCCCATTGCATTCAAGAAGTATTAATGGCAGATATCAGTTTTGAAATCAATCGCCTGATTACGGTCGGAACACCATTCAAGAATAAAACTTTGGTCAATAAGGTCTTCGATATTACGGCTAAAAATGATGTGATCATTTTAGAAAGAAGCAATCTTAGTTCAATAAAAGATCGCGTAGAAATAGATACCGGTCACCTTGGGCTTCTCTTTCACCGAGAAAGCCTCAACGCAATGCTTACCTTCCTCAAATCTTAAAGTTTGGTAGCTCCAACATTTTTTACAACACGAAGACTATCAATTTGGACTCATGAGATTCTGATTTTTTAACACGAAGACACAAAGATCACTCAGGATTCATGAGGTTGTAATTTCTTTGAATTAAAATTCTTTATTACTAGAAAAGATTATTAAGCTTAAGGATTTCATAGCGGTCTTCTAAGTCTTCTAAGTCTTCGTTTCTTCGTGTTTAAAAAATCACAAATTGGATTAGATAATATCGACGGCGACGGAGTCGTAAAAGAGTATGCCTCTTTTTGTCAGCTTAACAACATCCCCGTTCTTATCTATAAAACCATCTTTTACAAGCTTATTAAGCGCTATCCACACATCTTCTTCTAAAACTCCGTGTAGCCCTTGAAATTTGGTAAGGTCGACCCCTTCAACTAATCGCAGATTGATCGCAAGAAGCTCTTTTCTTCTACTTTCTGGATCAAGCTCTTCTTTGAAGTCCACAGGGGAGCTGTTTTCCAGTAGTAGTTTGTGGTAACGGCTCAAATTGGCAATATTTTGGAAACGCTTATTTTTGTAGTAACTAAATGCTGAAGGGCCAAGCCCCAAGAATGTGCGTCCAATCCAGTAACCCACATTATGTTGTGAATTGAATCCGGGTAAGGAAAAAGCAGAAATTTCATATTGCTTTAACTTTGTCGTAATAATCTCGACTGCCATCTCATACATGCGAAGACTTGTTTCTTCATCGGGTAATAATTTTTCTAGCAAGTTTTTATTTTTAAAGAAAACGGTATGGGGCTCAATGGTCAAATTGTAAAGGGATAGGTGAGTGATTGGAAGTTCAACAACTTGTTTTAAGGTGTTTTCCCACAAATCCAAATTTTGGGTTGGCAGATCATACATCAGATCGATGGAAATATTATGAATTCCGGCATGATCTGTTTCATAAACAGCCTCAATGGCTTTTTGCCCTGAATGAAGGCGGCCCAATGTTTTTAGAAGTTGCGGATCAAGAGATTGAATGCCGATACTCACGCGGTTAACGCCGGCCGCTTTGTAGGCCCTCATCAATTCTCTTGTGATGTTTTCAGGGTTTGCTTCAAGAGTCACTTCAATTGGTTTTGGAAGCCAGCTTAAAATTTCGGCGATGGCAACAGCCCCAAGAAGGGAAGGTGTGCCGCCCCCAAAGTAGACGGTCACAAGCCTTTTTGATTCGACAATGGCTTGAAGCCTTTTCCATTCCAGACGAAAACCCTCCATCAATTGCTTTTTAAGAGGGTCTTTATCGGGAAGGACATAAAAATGACAATAGGAACATTTTTTTGTGCAAAACGGAATGTGGAAATATAAACTGATTTCTTCTTTCAATTACCACTCATCTGCGTCGGGATCTACAATACCACCACGTTTCCAGCGATTTTTATCGCTAAAGTAGGAGTCATCACTGTCGGAATCATCATCGTCATCATCATCATCGCTATCGCCACTAGATCCATTTTCTGTTTCGTCTCTTTCTTCAATAACAGAGGATTCAACGTCGGCAGCTTCAGAATCCATGTCAAAGCCTGAATCGGCAAAGGATCCGCCGGTTTCGCCAATGTCAATATCGGGAATGGTCGGCATTTCTGTATAACCTGTTCTTGCTGATTGGCGCTTTGGTGTAATATACTCTTCGGTTTCGCCACTTTCTTTAAGGAATTGAAGGCGTTCTTTTTCTTCTTCGATCTTAAGCTTTACACCAACGATTTCTTCTTTATGCTTTTCTATATCTTTTTTAGGAACTAGTCCAAGTTTTAGCCATTGCTCAAGATCGTTTAATTCCCCTTCAAGCTTTTTTAGCCTCTCACTTTTAACATGTCTCATTTTATTTACCCAAAGCGTTAAATTTGATTTTCAAAAATTTCATTACTCTTCATATCACATACTTACATTACATTTCAACTCTTTTCGGTAAAGCAATATTTTTATGTTTGATAAAAACTATCGTCAAAAAACTTAATTCTGCTATTAAAAAAAAGTAATAGTAATTTGCCCCCCCACTTCCAAAACCATAACTATGAAGCCCTGTTCCTAATATATAGTTTACACCATACCAGGTAAAGCTAATGGCCATTAGCCCGACGATGGAGCCAACGCATAAACCAAAGGCTTTGATTTTATTAAAGCGATGGGCGTGAATGAAAATCATATAGATGCAGCAAGAAATAAAAGCCCAGGATTCCTTTGGGTCCCAGTCCCAAAAACGGCCCCAACTTTCTGCAGCCCAGACACCGCCTAAAATTGTGCCAGGAATAAGCATGAAGCAGCCAACATACATTGTTTTTAAAACTGAATCAGCAACAGCTTTCATCTCGTTGGTATCTTTTTTGTTAAAAAGTGAAAAACCCAAATAGATGTGCCCTAAAATTCCTGATAAACAAAAAATACCATAGCTTCCAACGATCAACAGCACATGCACCGTCAGCCAATATTGCGAATCTAAAACAGCTTGTGGCTGCTCAAGCTGCCTGTTCAAATTAGTCACCTCTAAAAGAATAAGAAGAGTAAGTGCTGAAAAGCAAGAAGCAATCAAAAGTTGCGCATTTTTAGTCATACAATAAAAGATAATACCTGCAATAATTGCAATCCAAGGCACATAAATAACAGTTTCGAACATATTAGAAACAGGAGGGCGTTCTAATATATAACAGCGCAAAGCCAAAATAAAGGTGTGAAGAATGAAACCTGCAGAAAAAATAACAATGCTTAATAATTTTATTTTAGAATTTTTCAATGTTTTTGCAAGTAAAAAGCCAATGAGTGCGATCGCATAAAGAAAAATTGCTCCTTCAATAAGCGGGTAATTAGTGTAATAATATTCAGCTTTTAGTTGTAGATAAGTAGGATAGCGGTAATTTTTTTGAAAGGCCTGCAAGGCGCTATTTTTTGCAATTGCCGCATAAGGCTCATTTAAAGCTTTTCCTAAAGCTTTGAGGCCTTTGTCGATATCTGGCAAGTCTTGATCGATATAAGCCTGTTCCAGCTCAAAATAAGCATTTCTTAAGGCATTAAAACTTTCATCCTTGTAGGGTGTGAAATTACTAATTGCTTTTAACCCATCATTTTTATCTTTAATTTGGATTTTTAAGGCATGGAGCGATACCCAATTGCCTAGTTTTTTTGTCGGTAAGGCCAAGAACTTTAATCCTAAATCTTGCAACTGTGACATGAGGGGAGTTTCATCGAGGGACAACTTTAAATCTTTTGCTATTGCCCCATTCCAAGCACCGAAGTCACTTAATTGTAAAATTAAGGTGTTGGCGGCATTTTCATGATTTTTTTCCTGCATTTTCAAAAAATTGCTGCTTCCGATTTTTTCAAGGGCAGGCTTTAGTTCGTTGTAAGAAAAATGATCTTCTTTAAGATTTAAGCTTAAGAGTTTTTTTATTTCTGCATGAGAAATACGAAATAAGGGTGCATCATTAAAGGGCTTTGAGCCTAAAAAATAAAACTTTAGAAAAAAGGGGAGGGCATCTCTTGTGGGCACATCAAACTGTGAAAGATGTGATTTTTTTATCTTTTCTTTGCCGTAGAATTCCTGTAAAAAGTTTCCTGCATAGACATCCAAGGGGATAAACCTTCCCTTATAAGCTACAGGCAAAACTTTGTATTCCTCAACTGCCGTCAAAGAGCAGCAGATCAAAATCATCACAAGCAATATCTTATACATTAATCCCTCTACTTATTATTACGTTTTTTTAACACCGAGAACAAGAGAGTCGCGAATGCGACGAAAGCGTGTAGCCACGGGTTTAAACCCGTGGTTCTAATAGAATATAAAAATAAGCCGTGGATACGGCGACAGATTGACGTTTTTTTTCTGTCGCAGCTTGAAGCAGCTCTTTTTTTATTTATTACCTAGCCACGGGTTTACACCCGTGGCTACATGCTTTGGTCGCATACGCGACTAACAAAAGCTTCTTCTTCTTCTTCTTCTTCTATCTATCTCTCACTTCTCTCTTCGGTTCTCTCTTACTTTCTCCTTAAAAACTAACGCGTCACTATCCAAACTTTGATGCCGTCGTAATGCTCTTTAACACCCTCTAACCACTTAGTTGCCTCTTGCGGTTCATCAAAGAGCATCAACGTTGTCGCTAATGCATCGGCAACAAGGCAACTTTTGGCGATAACGCTTGCGCTAGCAATCGAATTTTCTTTTATTTCTGCCAAATAGCCTGTTTTTGGATTGACGATATGAAAATAATTTTTATTTTTTTCAACAGTCCAACTCTGTAAATAGTCTCCGCTTGTCGCAATGGCTTCATTTTCAAGTTCAATATGGGCAATGGCATCTTCAGGGCTTGTATTTTGAAAGCGACTAATGAAAATATGCCAAGGGCGATTGTCAGGATGCCGACCTGTGGTTTTAATTTCACCGCCCCATTCAACAAATGTATTTTTATAGCCTAAATCGTTCAAACGTGAAGCTAATAAATCGACTGCGTAGCCTTTTGCAATGCCACCAAGATCCAAACTTGTCTCATCAAAATCTTTGTAAAATGTGCCATTTTCAAAATGAATTTTATCAAAACCAACCATCTGCATTTTCTCTTGAATTTCAATTTCGGATGGAATGGAGTTTGTTTTCAAATGCTTTTTCCAAAGCCTTTGTAAAGGCTCAATGGTTGGATCAAAAAGACCATTACTTAAAAATACAAGTTTTTTAGTTTCAGTTAAAAAAGATTCAAGTTCTTTTGAAATGGGAACGGTTGTTTTTTTTTCTAAACGGTTAAGTGCTGAAATTTCTGAATTTTCGTTCCATTTATTGTAGATGGTATCAATTTCATCAAAGGTTTTGAGAATAACTTCTTGAACAGATGCAATGTTTTCAAGTCGATTTTCAATAATAATTTTATAATTCATGGTCATAGCATGACCTTGAAGTGTTAAAACTTTTTTTGCTTCATTTGTCGTTTGGCAGCTACAAAAAAAAAGACAAATGAAAATAACTTTATGAATTAACATTTTTTTTTTCATAGCTTAAAAGGGTATTGCTAAGAAGCATGGCGATTGTCATGGGACCAACGCCTCCAGGAACCGGAGTAATAAAGGAGCATTTTTCTTGGACATTATCAAAATCGACGTCACCAACAAGACGGTAATTCAATTTTTTGGAAGAATCTGCAATTTTATTGATTCCAACATCAATGACGACAGCTCCATCTTTAACCATATCGGCTGTAATAAACAAAGGTTTTCCGATTGCCACAATCAAAATATCGGCAAGTCTACATACCTGATCCAAATTTTGAGTTTTTTGATGGGCAATGGTTACAGTTGCATTACCAAAACCTCTATTTTGAATTAGCATGGCAGCGATTGGTTTACCGACAATATTGCTTCGACCAACTACAACCACATGTTTTCCTTCCAGATGAATTCCATAGCGCTCAATTAAGACTTTGATTCCAAGGGGTGTGCAGGGGAAAAATCCTTGAGTCTGGCCGAGCAATAAATTACCAATATTTAATGGGTGTAAGCCATCCACATCTTTTTCAGGGCAGATTTTTCGCATGATTTTTTCAGGATTAATATGCGCCGGTAAAGGCAACTGCACTAAAATTCCATCGATAAGAGGGTTTTGATTGAGTTTTTCGATTTCTTCAAGCAATCGCTCTTCTTCAGAATTTTCCGGAAATTCTTTTTTTAAGGATTCCATTCCAATGAATTTGCACATTTCGACTTTTCTACTTGTGTAAACAATGGAGGCCGGATGATTACCGACTAGGATAACGGCAAGGCAGGGTTTTCGACCGATTAGTGTGGCAATTTTTTCTTTTAGTTCTAATTCGATTTCTAATGCGACTTTTTTTCCGTCGATGATCATAGCATAACTCCCTTGAAAAGTAGTCATGCTAAATCAATTTGCATTTATTTTGTAGGAATATCTTTGCTAAACTTGAAGTGCCAAAACTTTATCTTTACACTCCAAGCTAGCGAATTTTTAACTAACTTAACCCTTTAATCTTTCGATTTCGACATTGGCAAGTTTTAATAAAGCATCCGTATCAGTCGTTTGTGTATTCAAGGCATCCTGAAGCTTTCGTTTATTTAAATCCAACTTCGCTTGCTGTTCTTGAATTTCTTTAGGGATTGCTTGTTGACGCTTTGTAAGTTGTCCAAGTTCTGATTTTAATTTTTCATTTTGGTCAATATCTTCATTTTTATCCATATCGGTGCGTTTTTTCTGTATTAGAACCGGCAATTTAGATGATTCAGTCTCAAGGCGCACTATTGCTTGATGTACTGTTTTGATATCACTTGCTAAATTTTTTAAATTTTGGATTAAAACTTGCAATTTTCTTTGTTGAATGCTTTCTGCTGTTTCTACTTTTTTTGCAACAGGTTGATTCTTAATGGATTCAAGATATTTAATTTCTTCACTATAAGCTTTTATTTTTTCATTAAGTTTTACGGTGAAAATAGCTTGATATTCCTTCAATTTATTGACATCAAAGTCTTTTTCCTTGCCAGGAAAGAGCAATTCGGCAAGTTTTTTTTGCGAACGCATCCTTTGAGTTTTAGCGGTTTCGTATCTCTCCCAGGCGGCATCTTTTTGTGGATCATTAACTTCTGTTTTAAATGTAGATTTAATTGCTGCAGGGCCCCCGCGTGTAGCTTTTGGTGCCGGGCCTCCACGCGCACCTCCTCGAAGGCCTAAGGTTTGAGGGGATAATTTATCATGTTCTGATTTGGATACTGTCTCTAACTCTTTTGAACTTACGTACTTTTCTAAATGCGTTTCAAAATCTTCTAGTTTTTCTTTGTAATCTCTTAGAATCCCACCAAGGGTAAAGAGGTTTCTGCCGGCAAATAAGCTTCCTTCCTTACTTTCTTCCTTTTGGCTTGCTAATAGTTTTGCTTCATCGTTACTGATCGGAAATTCATATGCTTTTGGGGCTTTAATTTCAATGACGTTTGGTGAGCGGTTCTGCTTAACCGAAAATTCGGATTCAGTTACATCAGATTCCTGACGGATGGAAGGCGGCAAAGTAGTTGGTTTTTTAGATTCAGCAGTCGGCTCTGCAACAAATGATTCAACTTTTTCTTTTGTACCTACAAATACCGGTTGCTGCTGATCACTTTGATCGTCTCGAAGCCAAAATGGAAGAGGAGGGGGCAGATCGCTTGGAGCAAAATATTTGGTACAAGTATTTTTCAAATCTTTATATACCGAAGCAATGGCAATTCCTTCTGGTCCTGATCCTGTCGAATCATAAGTTGGAATAACTTTTTTACTAATAACAGTCTGTGCGCTATTGATTAAATTTTTCATTTCATCAATTTTTTCTGCTAGAATTTTTACTTCTTCAGGGTTTGCTTGTTGAAAATGGACGCTAAAATCTATAATTTTGTTTTTAAGTTTAGTAAGACCAGTTAATACAGGTTCATGATCGCCCTTATAACTAAAGAGATTTGTAACAGCTGCTAGTGTACCGACTTTCTGGAAAAGCTCTTGGTTTGCATTGTAATCGATTTTACCACTCATTTGGTTCAATGAAAGAAGAGTGTTGATAATACTATCAACTTCATTTGTTAGGCTAGATTGAATTGGTTCCATAATTTACCTCATTTGTAGTACATATTCATTATAACATTAACTAATTTATTTAATAATTATTTGTTTTGTATTCACTGTTTTTGCAGTGGATTCATTTTTTAATAATCCTAATCATAGTTTGGCTTTGTCAAATTTAAATAAATTTAATGTTAAAAACTCATAAAGGTAAAAAATCTATGGAAAATATTGCAAAATGAGGTCAATCGGAATATGCTCGAAAAAAAATCATGGGTATGAAAATGAAAAAATGGTTAGTAGTTCTTTGTATATGTATTTCACTGCAATTGTTTGGGCAGGAAAACGTCTTAGCGGTAGTCAAAGAGTTAAATGTTGAAAATAGTATAGATGTAACCATAGAAAAAATTAGCGGTGGGCTAACCAACGATAATTTCAAAGTCACAATAGCAGGTAAAGCCTATTTTTTTAGAGTTTCTAATAACGAAAATACTCTCTTAAATAATTCTTTGGAACGAGAGTGGCAAATCACAAAGTTAATTTCTAAAGCCGGCATCGGGCCAAAAGTCATTCATTATTCACCTCTGAATAATATTCTTGTGACTGATTTTATTGAGACCAAGAAACCTGTGGATTTAAGAAACCCTGCAACAGTGAAAAATTTTTGTAGGTTGATCTCTTCTTTGCATAGATTACAGGAGACATTTCCAACAGAATATGAACCAATCGATGTTTTAAAAGAAGATGTAGAACGGGCAGTTTCTGCCGGTATCAATTTCCCCCTCGAGCTGCAACAAGTACTTTTACCAAAAATCGAATCTTTTTACACCTATTCAAAAAAAGTACCAGCTCATCTTGATTTACATGCAGGCAATATTTTGGATCAAGGTGAACAACTTTTTTTAATCGATTGGGAATATGCTGCAATGTCAGATCCTTTCTTTGATTTGGCAACGTTAGCCTCTGCAGAAAATTTATCAGATCATGAGATGCAAACATTGCTTGAATGCTATTTGGAAAGAAATCCAATAAATGAAGAAATCAATTATTTTTACAAAATGCGCATTTTAGCGGATTTGCGTTGGGCTGTTTGGTGCTATATTCAGGCAAAAATTTCGCTCCTTAATGAGCCCTTTGAAGCCATGGGAAAAAGCTTTTTAGAGGCAAGCCTTAAAAGAATCAATTTGAAGGATAACATGTGAATGCACAAATTATTGCATTTTTCAAAAGGTCCTACAGACCTTAGGAAAAAATAATGCTCTATAGTAACTGACAAAGCTGAAAAGTGTTGCCGTCTCTGTCTTTAAATGTTTGCATTTTGACGTGTCCTGGCAATTCAAGGATTTCGCTGATCAATTGCACATTTTTTGCTAAAAATTCAAGTCTTGTTTTTTCAATGTCAACAACAGTAATCGTTAAAATAGCATTGCCGCCAACTGCAACTTCAGAAGATGAACGATGTTGTGCAATACCGAGGCGTGCGCCGTCTTTACCCATAAGTTCTGCCCATGCGTATTCCTTGCTAAATTCATTAAGTGTGAGACCAACAGTTTCTGTATAAAATTTGATAGCGGATTCAATGTTTGATACAATGATCCAAGAGAGATGCGTGCCTTTTCAAGTCCATTTAAAGACTCCTTTTTAAAGGTAGCATAATGAATAACAGAATATTACGCCAGAATCAGATTAAATTCTGGCGTAAGGTGAATTTAAATTAACCGTTTAACCATTTAGTTGCTCTTTGACGCGCATGATTGCCTAAAGCATTAGCACAACCTTGAACAATTGCTTGAACCGCAGTTTGAGCAATAAACTGAACTGCTGCCACAAGAGCTATAGGAGTTTGCTTCTCCATGTTTTCCACATATTCTTTAACAGAAAAGGATTTTGGATAAGAGGTCATAGATGCAATGCCTGCACTAGAAGCAATTAGCGTAAAAATCCCAAGTGCAACACCTGCTGCCGTTGAAGTTGCCGATACAAGTGCTACTGCACCGCCGATTGTTGCAGCACCTGTTAGTAGCGCTGTTGCGAAAGCCACTCGATTCACGTAATAGAAAGGCTCGCCTTTTTGTTCATACCAGTTCATTTTATATTCCTTTGTTTTGTTTTATTTTTTTTATAGGGAATTACCCATTTGTTACTGTAAAAAACCTATCATAGCACAGCTTTGTAAAGAAATTATTAAGACGGATAATTCTTAATAAGAGAATTGTCCTTAAAATCCCATCCTATCCCTTCGAAAAAGTCTCCCGAATCAAATCTTCATCAACTGTCATGCAATAGTCATTATTGCACTCAAGGCATGCGCCAATGCCGCTCAATATGACGAATCTAGTTTTATTCTGCACAGACTTTTTGTCCAAAATCATAGCTTCCAACAATTTTTCTATAGATATATCTGCAGGTATTTCACAATTTAATCCAAACTGTGAAATGATTCTTTTAATTCTCTCAAATTCCGTTTTTTTTAAATGTCCTAAAATAACGGCAATTTTACTTTCAACAACCATGCCAATAGCTACGGCCTCGCCATGTGAAATCCTATAATCACTAACAATTTCAACAGCGTGTGCCAATGTATGACCAAAATTTAGCAAATGCCGCTTATTTTTATTTGCATCGTTCACAATTTCGCTTTTAATCTTGCAACTTGTCGCTATAATTTTTTCTAAATGATTTACCGGATCGCACACATTTTCAAGATAATCGAAAAAATCAACATCGGCAATGATTGCATGTTTGATCACCTCCGAAAAACCTGCCTTTAACTCTTTTTCACTTAATGTTTTAAGAGTTAAGGGGTCGATGATCACTTTTTTTGGCTGAAAAATTGTCCCGATTAAATTTTTACCAAGAGGAGTATTCACTCCATTTTTACCACCGATTGCCGCATCGCACATGGCAAGTAGTGTTGTCGGAATCAGGATTAGAGGAATTCCACGGCAGAAGGTTGCTGCAATAAAACCTGCAAGATCGGTTGTAACACCGCCACCTATGCCAATCAGACAGGTGTCTGATCCAAGGTTATTTGCTAACATTTGGTCTTCTAAATACTCTTTAGTGGCCCTTGTTTTATTTTCTTCACCGTTTTTAAAACTAAACTGAAAAGATTTTAAACCCGATTTAACAAAATAGGAATGAACACGGTCGGCATAAAGCGGTTTTACAATGTCGTCTGAAAGAATGACGAATGTTAAGCTTGCGCTTACTAACTTTAAAATATTTGCAACCAATTCTTCATTTAAACAACCATCATCAATTTGAATCTCATATGCTTGATCTGTTAACATCTTGAGCCTCTATTACAAAGCAATGCATCAGCTAAAACAATTGCTGCCATTGCCTTTACAACAGCAACAGCTCGGATGGCAACACAAGGGTCATGCCTTGATCCTTTCGGCAGCTCAAAAATACATGGTTCGCCATCAACTGTTAAACTCTCTTGTGGCTTCATAATGCTAGATGTTGGTTTAAAGGCCACACGTCCGATGATCGGCATACCTGTTGTTATACCAGCTTGTATACCACCTGCATGATTTGTACGAGTTTCAACTCCGTGTTCTGTTTTTATAAACAAATCATTATGTTCAGAGCCTTTTTTAGTGACCGATTGAAAGCCATCGCCAATTTCAAAGCCTTTTGCAGCAGGAATGCTCATCATTGCAGAGGCAAGGATAGCTTCTAGTTTTTCATAAACAGGACTTCCTAACCCCACAACTGCATTTAGAACCATAAATTCTACAATACCACCAATCGAATCACCCTCTTGCTTTACTTCTTCAATTAAAGCAGTCATTAAATTAGATGCTTTAAGATCCGGGCAAAAAATAGGACTTAAAATTTTATTTTTTTCCAAAGCATCAAAATCGTCGGGAATTGTTGCCACAATACTACCCACTTGTTTTAAGTAAGCTGAAACCAAAATTCCATTTTGCTCTAAAAATTTTAATGCAATGGCACCTGCTGCTACACGGGTTGCAGTTTCTCTGGCAGATGCACGTCCTCCACCTTTGTAATCAAAAATTCCAAATTTTTTTAAATAAGTAAAATTGGCATGTCCTGGTCTTAAAATGTCTTTGATCGGCTCATATTTACTTGAATCAGCATCTTTATTTTTTATAGTTATACAAATGGGGGCGCCGGTTGTTTTTCCTTCGAATACACCTGACATAATTTCGGCAATATCCGCTTCTTTTCTTGGTGTAGTGTAGGCGCTTTTTCCACCGGCTCTTAATTCCAAGGCTTGATTAATGAGTGCTTCATTTATCTCAAGGCCTGAGGGACACCCATCGATAACCACACCAATTTCTTTGCCATGAGATTCCCCAAATGTTGTTATCTTAAAAATTTTTCCGAATGAATTGCTCGCCATTTTAAGAAATCTCCTTCATTTCAGCTTTTAAAGAACATAAATCGTTTATAAAGTTAGGGAAAGTTTTGGCAACACAAGCAGTATCTGCAATGTGAGTTTCACCGACAGCCCCAAATCCTGCCACGCTTAATGACATGCACATGCGGTGATCTTGATGGGAATAAACTTTTGCACCATAAAGATTCGATTGATTTATTATCAGACCATCTTCTGTCTCAGTAATATCAGCACCCATTTTTTTAAGTTCAAGAGTAATAGATGTCAATCGATTGCATTCTTTATTTTTTGCAGCCGTTGCATTTTTAATATGTGTCTCACCCTTTGCAAAGCAGGCAACAACAGCTAAAATGGGAACGGAATCGATAAAATTATTAACATCGACAGACACTCCCGTTAGCGCATGAGATTTTTTCACATGAAGAGTCGTTCCCTGAATGTCGATATTTGCACCCATTTTCTGAAAGAGATAAATCAATTCTTTATCGCCTTGTAAATCGGTCATGTCAACATTGTTGAGTAAGATTTCTGAATTTGTGATGAGGGCAGCAGCGATTGGGAAGGCAGCAGAACTTAAATCTGCAGGAACCCTATATTCAAAGCCATCAAATCGAGCAGAACCAAAAGTTTTGTAATGTTCAAAATTATTGTTTTCATAAGGGATTTTTAGCAAATCCAACCAGCTTAAAGTAAGCAAAATCCAAGGCTTCTCGCCGGGGTTTGTGACAAATACTTCAAAAGGCCCTTTTGCAAAACTTAAAGCAATAAGAAGCCCTGAAATTGCTTGTGAGTCTTTCCCATCCAAAGTCACTTTATTTTTCGTAAATGGGCCTTTTATAATGACAGGGGCAAAGCCATCTTCTTTTGTGGACAAGGCTAAACAGCCAAGCTCATTTAAACCATCTAACAAAGTTTGCATCGGCCTGATGTGACGAATGGAATGATCGCCTGTAATTACTGTCGTTTTTTCGTTAATCGCTGCAAGAGATGCCATAAACCGTAAAACAATTCCTGAATTTCCGGCATTAATCACATCTTCGCAAGATTTTATTTCTCCATTCAATCCAATAATCTCAAGAAAATCCGGAAAAATCGTTATAGTAGCTCCGAAAAGACGGCATGCTTCAATCATACATTGAGTATCAGGGGATTGAAGATAGTTGTGAATCATACTTTTCCCATTTGCCATTGCAGCAAAAAGGATCGCTCGCAATGTTTGCGACTTTGAGGGAGGGATGCTGATCGTCCCTTCCAAAACCGACTTTTTCACAACCCACTTTTTCATTTACTAGTACCCTTTTAATTTGCATTTGGGTATATACTATATTAACTAGTTGAGTTAAATATATCTACCAACTGGTTTTACTTTACCTCAAGTCAAACGAAAAGGCAAGAAAATGAGCGATGAAACTAGCGAAAGCAAAAAATTAACGATTGGATTACAAGGTTATATTGCCATCCTGACAATCATTGGCATTTCCTTGCATCTTTTATTACGCTTTGCAGGCCCTCATTCACTTTATTCTTATATGAATTATCCACTATTTTTCGTTTTACTTTTTGGTGGAATGCCTTTAGTTTTTGATCTATTAAAAAAAATGATAACTTTTGATTTTGGATCAGATTTATTGGCGGGCATTTCCATTGTAACATCCATTCTTTTAGAGGAGTATTTGGCTGGCTCTTTAGTTGTGCTGATGCTTTCAGGGGGCTTGTCGCTTGAAAATTATGCGATCAGAAAAGCATCAAGAGTTTTGGAGGCGTTAGCTAAAAGAGCCCCAAAATTTGCTCACAGACGTCTTGGCGATAAGGTTGAAGATACTCCAGTTGAAAATATTGGCATAGGTGATAAAATCGTTATTTTTCCTCATGAGATTTGCCCGGTAGATGGTGTTGTGATAGAGGGAAGTGGCGTCATGGATGAGGCTTATTTAACAGGAGAGCCTTTTCTAATTTCTAAAACAATAGGATCTTTAGTGATTTCCGGTGCTATTAATGCTGATGCCTCAATAACAATTCAAGCAAGCCACCTTGCTGTAGATTCCAGATATGCAAAAATTATGCAAGTGATGCATCAATCGGAACAGAAAAAACCCCACATCAAACGTCTTGCAGACAAACTTGGCGCATGGTACACACCCATTGCACTTATTATTGCACTCATTGCATGGTTTGTAAGTGGTGATCCCATCAGATTTCTTGCTGTTTTAGTCGTTGCGACACCATGTCCCTTGCTCATTGCTATACCGGTTGCCATCATCGGATCTATTTCTTATTGTGCAAGCCGTGCAATTCTGATTAAAAATCCAGTCGTTTTAGAACAGCTTGATGAGTGTAGAACAATGATTTTTGATAAAACAGGCACTTTAACTTATGGGAAACCTGTTTTAACGGAACAAACTCTATATGATGGTAACAATGCAAAGAATATCTTAGCTTTAATTGCAAGTGTTGAGCGTTACTCTAAACACCCTTTATCCCATGCCATTCTTGAAAAAGCTGCCACAGAAAATATTACGCTTATAAATGCGAGTAAAATTAGTGAAGAGAAAGGGATGGGTCTTAAAGGTGTTGTAGATGGGCATGAAATTGTGATCACAGGTCGCAAAAAACTTCAACAATTTGGACTTGAAAATCAGATTTCATTATTACCTCAAGGGGCAGGACTTGAATGTGTGTGTCTTGTCGACAATAAACTTGCAGCCCACTATCGCTTTAGAGACTCTCCTAGAAAGGAGAGTCTCTCTTTTATTAAACATCTTCCAAAAAAACACGGATTTAGAAAATTGATGATTATTTCAGGGGATCGCGAAGAGGAAGTGCGCTATTTAGCAGATTCAGTTGGAATCAAGGAAGTTTATGCAGGAAAAAGTCCGGAAGAAAAAGTTGAAATCGTTACCCGTGAAACAAAAGAAAATAAAACAGCTTATCTTGGAGATGGGATCAATGATGCACCGGCATTAGTTGTCGCAACGGTAGGAATCGCATTTGGACAAAATAGCGATATCACATCTGAGGCCTCAGGAGTTGTTATTTTGGATAGCTCACTTGAAAAAGTAGATGAGCTTTTGCATATTTCGAAAAGAATGTTAAAAATTGCTAAAGAAAGTGCTTATTTTGGAATGGGGTTGTCTATTATTGGGATGATCATTGCATCTTTTGGATATTTACCGCCAGTGGCAGGAGCTATCGGGCAAGAAGTTATTGATGTTTTGGCTATTTTAAACTCTTTACGTACTCTATCAAAACCTAAAATCCTTAGCGATATTTAAATGTTAATTTTATCTTTTGTGGTAAGTTTTTAAAGAGGGAACCAGGTGAAGTAGAGAGAAAGCACGCCTATAAGGATCAACAAACCACCTGCAAGCTCATTAATCAGGTGTACAGCTTTTGTATTGATGGTAAATAGCATCGTGGAAAGAATAAGAATCAACCACCAAGCTAAAGATCCTAAAAAAACACCTGCAGAAATAACAAAGGCTGCAAGAAAATCGTATTCTAAGGAATCAAGGCCAAGAGCTGCAAATATCCCTGCAAAGCTAAAAATAGTTAAGGGATTTGTGATAGTGATGGTAAGCATGATAAAAAAAATATGGGTCAAACCCCTTTCAATTTTTTTATTCCCATTATTTTTTTTGGTGAGCAGAAGATATGCCCCAAAACCGATTAAAATAATTGCACCTAGGGTTTGAATCCACGTTTCATGAGCTTTAATAAAGTTTAACAAAATTGCGATTCCAAGAAATGCAACAAAGGATGCAACGGCATCAGCAGCTGCAATCCCAAGCCCTGCTGCCAAGCCAGATGCTTTTCCTTGAACCAAAATATAGCGCAGGCAAAGCATTCCGACAGCCCCCATAGGCATGCAGATAATCAAACCGATCAGAAATCCTTCCCCAAGTAAACTTAACATGAAGCCATATTAAAGGATTAAAAATTTTAAAGTCCAAGTAAAAGAGAGTACAGCTGCAATTACTATTAGGTAACCGCTAAGTTTGTTCAATTTTTTTGCCGCAGAACTTTTTATTTTTCCTAAAAAATATGAAGAGCTAGAAGAGACAATCACCCACCAACTGATCGAGCCTGCAAAAACACCCATCGCCAAGTGACCAATTGCAATTGGGTCGTTTTCTAACGTGTCGATACTGAAGGCACTAAAAATAGCGACAAAACTAAGAAGGGTCAAAGGATTTGTGAGTGTAAGGATGAACATCGTCAAGAAGACGTAAAAATAACTTTTTTGAACGACCGCTTTTTCTTTTTCTTCTTTTTTAGATGATTTAATCGTGATAAGTCCAAAATAAAAGAGAAATAAGGAGCCGATTAATTTTAACCAAATATAATTGTTTTCAATAAAGCTAGTTAAATTTGCAAGACCTATTGCAGTTAATGCACCGCAAGAAGCTTCTGCAAAAGCAATACCAAGACCTGAAGCTATACCAAAACTTCTGCCTCGAACAATTGAATAGCGCAAACAAAGAATACCTGTTGGCCCCATTGGGATGGAAAGAGATAGCCCGATAAGGGATCCTTTAAGCAATAAGAATGGTAACATGTTTGCAACTCTTTATTGTAAGGCGATCTAATATAATTAATTTTAATACTATCAGGTTTTTTCTTTAAAATCAAGCTAAATGATGAAAGTCATAACTAGGCATATAGAAAACTTCTGATTTTTTACCAATGAGTCAGCCAGTAAGGTTTCAAATAGCAGTATTTATTTTGGAAGGGTGTATTGCTAAAAAAGAAACATTAATTTAAAAAGAAAATATGAATACAATATATATAAAAAAAATTTACCTGACTTTTCTTTTAGCTTCTATAACTTTTGTACAAGCAGAAGAATTTGTCGCACCATTTGGACTTCCAAAAGTACCTTTTCCTGAAAGTAATCCTTATACTAAAGAAAAGGCAGAACTTGGAAGACGCCTCTATTTTGATCCTTGTTTGTCAGGGAACAAAGAAATCTCTTGTGCAACGTGTCATGCCCTAGAGCGTGCTTTTGCCGATCCAAATCCGGTTTCCATTGGAATTTTAGGAAGGAGCGGATCGCGTCATGCACCAACCGTAATCAATGCTGCATACCATCGTTTGCAATTTTGGGATGGACGGTCAGCATCGTTGGAAGATCAAGCAAAAGGACCGATTGCCAATCAAAATGAAATGTCTTTATCTCTTGATCCTGAAGTATCTTACGCTGAATGCCAAAAAAGAATTAAAGAACAAAAAGATTACTTAAAGATGTTCAAAGATGTTTTTGGAAATGAAGAGTGCAATATGGATCAAGTAGCTCAAGCAATTGCAACTTTTGAAAGGACTATTCTGTCCGGTAATTCCCCGTACGATCGCTACAAACAAGGCGATAAAACAGCCATGACACAAGAGCAAATTAACGGATATAAAGTGTTTAAGCGCGTGGGCTGTGAAAATTGCCATGCGGAGCCTTTATTTACCGATGGACGCTTTTTAAACATTGGCGTTGGAATGGATGCAGAAAAACCTGACCTTGGTAGATACGAAATTACCAAAGATGAAAAAGATTGGGGCGCCTTTAAGGTGCCAACATTAAGGGAGTGTGCAAAATCCTATCCATACATGCATGACGGTTCTCAAAAAACGCTTGAGGAAGTGATTGATTATTATGATAAAGGAGGAATTGCCAACAAAAATCTTCATCCTCTGATGAAACCTTTGCATTTAAGCGATCAGGACAAAAAAGCATTGAAGGCCTTCCTTGAAGCCCTCAACGGCGAAGGCTGGCAACACATCAAATCCTGATAACAACAATTAAAAAGATATAAACTGCGCTACTTCAAATTTTTAATCTTCGCCTAAAAAAGGTTTACAAATGCTGTAGAAATAAAGGGGTTGAAAAGTTCCAAAAGATAGGGTATAATCCGAAGCAAAAACTACAAAAGAGACTCCTATCATGGAAAGAATTTTATCATCGGAATTAAAGAATCACCAAGACAAAGAAGTCATGGTGCGCGGCTGGTTAAATAATATACGCGCCATTGGCAAGGTGAGCTTTTTAATTTTACGAGATAGAAACGGTCTTATTCAAGTCGTCATTAGCGACAAGGAAGAATTTAAAAAAGTAAAGGATATGCAACCCGGCACCATTTTGCAGATTATTGGCAAGGTTGTAGTTTCAGGTGAGGCTGAACTTGGGGTTGAAATGATTGATCCAAAAATCATCGTAGAAGTGCCCATTAAAGAAGTGCCGCTTGTTGAGTTCTACAAGCCTGAAATGAATTCTGACTTAGAATTTATTTTAGATAATCGACCAATCGCCCTAAGACAGCGAAAAATTCAAGCTGTGTTTAAAATTCAAGCAGAACTCGTCCATGCTTTTCGTCTTTTTATGCACGATCAAATTCAAGCTGTTGAATATTTTGCCCCAAATATGATCGGAGCATCATCTGAAGGCGGAGCTGAATTTTTTAATGTGGATTATTTTGGGTATCCTGCAACTCTTGCACAAAGCAGTCAGCTTTATAAACAAATTATGGTGGGTGTTAATGAAAGAGTCTTTGCCTTAATGCCGTTTTTTAGAGCGGAAAATTCTCAGACGACAAGACATTTGACCGAAGGCAAACAATTTGAATTTGAAATGGGATTTTTTAACCACTGGCACGACATCATGGATGTTCAAGAAAATTGTATTAAGTTCATGATGAAGCATCTTCATGCAACATGTGCAAAAGAAATTGAAATTCTAGATAATCAGATCATTCAAGCGCCGGAAAATATACCCTTCCCACGAGTTACATTTAAAGAAGCACAAGAGATCTATTTTCAAAGAACAGGCTGTGATGAGCGTGAAGAGCCTGATTTAAGCCCTGCCGCTGAAAGGGAACTTTGTAAACACGCAAGAGAGAATTTCCAAACAGACTTAATTTTCATTACCGACTGGAAAACAGTGAAGCGTCCATTTTATGCCTATCCCAACGATGACAATCCTGAAATCAGCAATACTTTTGATTTGCTTTGTGCAGGGACTGAAATTACTTCCGGTGGACAACGCCGACACACTCATGAGTCGATGTTAGAGGGAATTAAATCAAAAGCAATGAGCCCTGATGGGTTTTCAGACTATTTAAGTATTTTTAAACAGGGCATGCCCCCGCACGGTGGCTTTGGAATGGGCCTTGAAAGATTGACAATGACAATCTTGAGATTAAAAAATATTCGCGAGACATCTCTTTTCCCATCCGATCCTAAACGTATTGCCGGTAATCGCATTAAGGCTAAAATTTTCTATGGTTCTGAAAACATCCGTAACGAAATTATTCGTCTTTTAAAGCATTCTGCAATCGAATTTAAACACATGAGCCATGAGCCAACTCCAACTTCTGAAGATTCCGCTGCTGTACGCGGAACAACTCTTCAAGAGGGTGTTAAGGCAATCATATTGCGTGGAAAAACAAGTAAAAAGAATTATCAGTTTAATATTCCTTCAAATTTAAAACTCGATATGAAGGCTGTTGCTGAAGCTTGTGGTGAAAAGTGTGAATTTGAAGATCCAAACGTCATTAATGATCGCTTCGGTTTGGTTGTCGGTAGCGTTCCGCCATTTGGTCAATTGATGAATCTTGATACGTATTATGATGAAAAGATTAAAGAGTCGTTAAGATCTGCCTTTAACTGCGGTTTGGTAAAAGAGTCGATTATCATGAATTCAAAAGATCTATTTGCCCTTGTCAATCCAACCATCGGTAAATTCAGCAAAGAATAAACTTTAGCCTGAAAATGTAACCCGCTGGTTTAACCCGCTGGTTTTTAAAGGTTAATATGAAAATGAAAAAGATAAATGCCGGTCTTTCAAACCTTAAAACATTAAGATCAGAATAACTCCAAATAACACCTAGGCAGAAGCGAAGCTATAGGCCTAGGTGTTAATTCGAGTTATTCTGAGGTCTGAAAGACCGGCATTTAATTATGACTTAATACCATTGGGTGAAACCACCGGAAAGATAAAATAATATAGGCACCCCTAAGGGGTGCTACAATCATTTTTAGGTATTGAAAACTTATCAAACGTCTACTTTTTTACTTTAGCCTGGATTTTTTTAAAGGGTCTAAGTTTTGTTTTTTTACCGGATGCAGGTTCTTTTTTGAGCGCAACTTTTGGCTTTATAGCAGCTTTCGGCTTTGGCTTTGCGGCAGTTTTAGCAGCTACTTTTACTTTAGGTGCAGGTTTTGCTTTAGCTGCAGGTTTTGGCTTCGCACTTTTTGAGTCGAGCTTCACTTTCGCTTTTGAAATTGCTGATTTTGCAGATTTATTTTTTGGAATCTCATCAAAATCTTCTTCATCGTCTTCATCTTCATCATCATCAAAACTAATTTTAGATTTTGAAGCTGCTTTTTTAGAGTCCTTTGAATCGTCTTGCACCCATTTTGACGATAGATTGCGAAGAACACTCAGTTTTTGGCTTAAAGTCTCCTGCTGGTCTGAATGTGATGCCAATTTTCTGTTTGAGTTTGCAATAATTTCTTCTTCAGATTCAAATTTTGTAGAGAAGGTAATCGCAGATGCACTGGAAATATCCGGAATAAATAGAAAGGGCAGGGCAAGGACCGGAACAGTTGTGTAAACATCGGTTGAAACGTGAGATTCAACTTCTTGCTTGATCGCCTGTTTTGGTGGACGTCCACGTTTTGGTCTTGGATTCAAGGCTTCATTTGAATAATAAGTTTTAGCTTTGGCGACAAGGATTTTTCTTGCGGCAACAACTTCTTTTGATGCCTTGACAATGAAAAGTTCTTTTTTTAGTTTTTCAATGAGTAATTTAGGAAGATCAAGATCTTCTTCAAACACAAAATGGAAGTGGCTGTTACGCAACCACTCAATAATTCTGATTCGGGATCTTTCTTGGTAATATTGTTGCCATTTTTCAAGTTCAGAAAGATGATCGTAGATGAACTCAAGGAAGTTTTCACGAGCTTCTTTTGACTGAATAATATCTAATAATTTTTCCTTGGTGTCGATATCGTAAATCTTTTCGTTTACAAAACCTTCCATGATTTTTTTTGTTTCATAAAAAGTCAATTTTGGAATTAGGCAATAGCGCTCAGGATGAGAGGCAATTTCTTTTTCTACCACAATTACATCAGCTTCACTTTTGTCTAAGTTGATATAAATGATAAAACCTTCTTGGCGATCTAAATAAAAATCGCGTTCATCATCCGATTTTGTAAAAGCTTCCATTAATCGATGAGAGCGTAGAATAAGTGGATTTTGAGGCTCTGTTTTGAGTTTTGTAGACATCATGATTTCCTTAGATTATTAAATTCAGCAGCCACAAATTCCCCTTTGTAGACTAATTCAGCAGGGCCGGACATTGTAACATCTTGAATAGATTCTTTATTGATTGTACAATTAATTTCTATTTGTTCATTAGATTTTGTATTTACTTTTATAGGAAGTGGTATTTGAAGCAAGTAGGCCGCAGCAATTGCAGAGGCTGTAACGCCCGTGCCGCAGCTTAGAGTTTCATCCTCAATGCCACGCTCGTAAGTTCTGACCATAATTTCGTTATTGCTTAAAATTTTGACAAAGTTGACGTTTGTACCCTTTGAGAAACTTTCATGATAACGAATTTTTGGTGCAAGATTTTTTAGATCGCTATCTTTAATTTCATCAAGAAAAACTACTGCATGAGGAACACCGGTATTAAGGCTATGCACTTTTAAATTTGATGAATCTAATTTCAAGTCCATATTCCAGATGATATCGCACGGATTCATCATCGAGACTTGTATATTGGATCCATCTTGTGCAAGTTTAATGCAAGATTCTTTAGTTTCAATAACGTAGGCATCTTTTTGAAGGGCTGTGCATTCATGAATAAATTTATAAAAGCAACGACTTCCATTTCCGCACATTTCAGCTTCATGCCCATCAGAATTAAAAATGCGCATTTTATAATCGGCTTTTGATGAATTTTCCAGTAAAATGACCCCATCAGCTCCTATGCCACATTGTCTGTGGCATAGTTTTCTGATGAATAAAGGATCTTGGGCGGGAAAAATAAAATCTCTATTATCAATAAAGATAAAATCGTTCCCTGCGCCAACATACTTGGAAAATTTCATTTTTATAGGTCCTTAAAAGAAGTAACGATTTTATCTAGAAGTCCAAAATTTTTGGCTTCTTCGGCTGTCATCCAAGTATCGCGATCAAGAGCTTTATCTATAGTTTCAAAATCTTTACCTGTTGCTTTTACGTAAAGATTAACTAAACTGTTACGCGTTTTTAACATTTCTTTAGCTTGAATTTCTAAATCCGTTGCTTGACCTTGAATAACACCACCAATCATCGGTTGGTGAATCATGATTCTTGAATTTGCCGTTGCAAATCTTCTTTTTGGAGCAGCACACAAACTTAAAATAGACCCCATAGAGGCGGCAAGGCCTGTAACAACAGTAGTAACAGGGGATGTTATCATCTGTACTTGGTCCCAGATAGCAAAACCTGAATCTACAGAGCCACCGGGGCTGTTGATAAAGAAGTAGATTGGTTTACCGGGATCTAGGTTTTCAAGATACCATAGTTTTTTAATGATTTCTGCTGCGCTCTGGCTGTCAACTGCGTCATGTAGAAAAATACGGCGCGAGTCTAAAATGGCGCTTTCGATCCTGTCTTTGAGATGAACAAAAGATAAATCTTGTTCTTTTTCTTTGTCGGCTTTAGCCATGATTAACTCCAGTTTTAAATTCTATTTTTAGTTTTTTTAGCTTAAACACTCTTGATCAATTTCAGGGTATAGAGGGAAATTTATAAGCAGAGCAAGCACGCGCTTTTTGGCATCTTCGATAATATTTTCGTCGGTAATTGCATTTGCACGGCTCATTTCTTGTGTTTTTTGCACGATGGACGGTTTTGTATTTTTAAGAATAGATAAAATAATCGAGGCAATTTCTTCCATTTCTTTTTTGCCCATTCCAAGTGAGGTAATGGCTGCTGTACCAAGCCTGATACCGGATGTGTACCAAGGGCCATTTTTATCGAATGGAATAGTGTTTCTGTTTACTGTTAAAAAGGCATTTCTGATGGCGGTTTCTGCTTGTCGTCCTGTAATGCCAAATTTTGTCAAATCGATTACAAAAAGGTGATTGTCTGTTCCGCCTGAGACGATGCGCACGCCTTTGTCTGTAAAAGCTTTGGCTAAATGCTGGCAATTTTCCACGATTTTTTTAGCATAGTCACAAAATTCTTTACTGTTTACCTCTTTAAAAGCGATGGCTTTTGCAGCGATCACATGAGGTAAAGGTCCACCAAGAACTAAAGGACAGCCTTTATTGAAAACATCTTCATATTCTTTTTTACAAAGAATGATCCCGCCTCTTGGGCCTCTTAAAGTTTTGTGGGTGGTTGATGTGACAACATCGGCAAAAGGGACCGGATCAAACTCGCCCGTAAACACTTTACCGGCAACAAGTCCTGAAAAATGGGCCATATCGACCATGAGTGTGGCACCGACACTGTCGGCAATTTCTCTCATGATTTTGAAATTAATTTTTCGGGAATATGCTGAGTAGCCGGCAAGTAAGATTGCAGGTTTTTCTTTAAGTACTTGAGCTGCAAGCTTTTCGTAATCTAGAAGTTCTGTTTTAGGATCTACATCGTAAAGAACAGCTTTCATCATCTTGGAAGATGCATTATGGCGATATCCATGAGTCAGATGGCCGCCTGAATTCAAAGAAAGCCCCATGACTTTTTGATTGACCATTAGCTGACGAATTGCTTCATATTCATCAGGTGTTAATTCGTCGATTGATTTTTTTCCAAGTCTTGCTAATTCTTGATTTTGTACCCTGTAAACAATGATAGACCAAAAGGCGACAAGGTTTGCATCGGCACCAGAATGTGGCTGCACATAGGCACACTCTGCATTAAAAATAGCTTTTAGTTCTTTTTCGGCAGCCTCTTCAAGGATGTCAACATTTTCACATCCTGCATAAAACCTGTGATTGACATAGCCTTCAGCGTATTTGTCTGTAAGAAGATTGCCCATGGCAAGTTGTACGGCAAGGGATGAGTAATTTTCAGAGGCAATCAATTTAAGGTGAGAGCGTTGGCTTTGCAATTCATTGACAATGGTTTTTGACACAAGCGGAGCTGATTGCTCGATATGGTCAAGTGAAGCAAGGAAAGCAATTGCAGCAAGATTCTGTTCTTTATCTGTTGTTTTAGCAAAATATTTTTTTAAACGTGACACAAGCAAGCTCCTTGAATTAAATCCATAATAGGGAATTTAAAGCTAAAGGCTCAGTCTATCAAAACATCAATAATTACGCAAGTTACAAAAGGTATGAAAAATTTCTGTCTTTTCGATACGAAGACTTAAGAGAAACGACGACCGCTAGAGGGGTAATCGGTAACATGGTTTACAATCTGATGATGGTTTATATACTGTTTCTACTTCAAAATGAAAAAAATCATAAAAGTTTAAATAAATTTATCTGTCTTATAATTGTTCATCATGAATTAGCAGCCGCATATACTCAATTTTAAAGTCAATATCGAGTACATCTAGTCTAATAATTTTAATTTGACTTTATTTTAAGTTTGTGTAAAATTAATTGTTAATGTAAATAAAGTAAGTGTTTTATAGCTTATAAAGTAAAAATATTTAAAGGATTTTTTGATGAATAATTATATCTCTAGTTTTGTTTTAAATGGCTACAGCGCGCTTCACACGATGTTTTATCCTATTAGTACAGGCAATAAACCAATGCATGAGATGCCACGCTTTCCTCAAGATATTTGGAATGAAGTTTTGAAGCATGGGAAATCGGATTTAGTGGCGCTGGCTTGTGCAAGTCAATTACTTAATAAGTTAGTTCAAGATTACGCCAAAAACAACTCACCGGTTGACTGTTTTGGTGACAAAGATTGGAAGTATTTTGGTGCAGATCCATCTGCAGCGCATCCAGTTCCATTAAAAATGATCCAAGTTTTTGATTCGTCAAAATGGATGCTTACATGGATTCCGGAAACGATCAATGGAAAAGAGCTTACTCTAAGTAGCATCGATCATTTTGTCAGTGACTTTAAAAATGGTAAAGATGCGTTTAAAAGCATCTATTCATTTCCGCTAAAAAATAGTGGAATAAATGATAAAACGGTAGAGCCGTTTAAAGCTCATTGGGTCTTGTTATCTAAAGATGTTTTGGATGGAACTCGGCTTAAGAATTTTGCGACTCAAGGAAAACTCGTTAGAGAAGCAGGATTTGAAATCCCCAACTTAATAGATGCAGTGGTAAGCGTATTAATGCACGATTTGAAAACGTTCAATCTTTTCTATCCTGATGGCTCAAACGCTCGTAAATGTACTACACGTGTTCGGGAGCTAAATGAAGAGAGTTATCGGATTTTAGTTGGCGGCGTTTCTGCCCGCGGTCTCGATGTCAGAAGGGACGTCGGCATCGACGTTTTTGGCGCTTCTTGCTCTGCCAAGTCCATTGGCACTTGAACCCTTGACCATTGGAAAGGGTTTTTTTCTTTAGAACCGTTGTGGCACTACTCTGTGGTGCCACATTTCTTTATTCTTAACCGGTGGTTTCACCACCGGCTACCTGTGTAGCATCACTCCGTGATGAAAGTAGACATCAAATACATTCAACTGCGGAGCAGTTTTCCATAGGTAGCCGGTGGTGAAACCACCGGTTCAATAAAAAAAAATAGCACCACAGAGTGGTGCCACAATGCTTCACGAACCCCTTGAGGTCGAGGATTTGCAGAAGGCTTCCAACTCTTTTAATGAAGGGCTGTGCCCAAAACGTACATAAAAGCCGGCTGTTGCAATGGCCGCCATTAAAATGTCTCTCTTTTCAAGCTCGTACAAAAGGGCATTACAATAACCTGCGTTAAAATTGTCTCCCGCACCGGTGGTTAATACTGGCTCTTCTACGTGTAGAGTTGGTAGATGAATTTGATCATCGCGGTCTTGAGAAATGGCAAATGTTGCGTGATGGACAAGGATTCTAAAGACTTTAAGTTGATTAAAAAGCTCATAGGTAGAATTTTTAATTGTTTCAATTGATTGTGTTTGGTATTCAATTCCAAATAATTTACTAACAATTTCAGCTTCTGCAATGTTTAACCCTATAATAACATTGTAATAGTTGTTTAATTCGTTAAGGGTGGCTAAGGCCTCTTTTAGATCTTTAAGAGTTCTTTTGGAAGGATCCGCAAAATCCACGAACATGATGCGGGAAAAATCTTTTTTTGAAAAGTTCGGAGCTTGTTTTAAAATATTTTTCCAAATACCCGTTAAATGTGGTAGCATTGTCCAATTGACGGAAACAAAAAGGTGGGATTTGTCAAGAATTTCAATCAAGTTTTTTTGCCCAATTTCAGACAAAAGATGATCGAATGTGATCTTTTTTAAAGAGTCCATTTTACCAAGAATGATTTTGCCATCTTTAAATTCGAGGGCCTCAGTTTTTGCGCTCTTGGCTATTGGGAAAACTTGGGCGCAGCGGTTTGCCATTGGTTCGAAAATTGGTTCGGCTTGACCCTCACCAATGGCACCTGCAAAGACGATGGTGTGGCCGCCTTCAAGAAGAGCGTTAGTAAAAATTGGGGCGTTTCCTCCAAGTTTTGTTTGTTTGACGACAAGTTCAAAGTTACAACTTTTATTCGATGCATCGGTTAGTTTTTTGCCAAAACTTATCATTGTTTGAAAATAAGTTTGGTTGTTAGCATCCAAAGCTTTATCGACAACAGAAATGATTTCATCTGTAAAACCGTCAAATCCAATAAAACAATTTTTCGGTTGAATCTTTTTAAAAAGTTTTGATAAGTTCATTTCCATGACTCTTAAAATAGATGTTGAATAAGATGGTTGTCAATAAAAAATTTTTTAACTTGAGTATATTTATAAAATAGAGTACTCTTTCCTTATCAAGATATAAAAATTTAGGAAAAAAATCATGCATACATCCCTAACCAAAATTCTAGAAATCCAAGAACGTGACATGCAGATGATTCAGCTCATGAAATTAAAGCATGAGCGTCAAAAGGAAATCGAAAATATTAATGCTGTTAAAGCAGATCTTACAAGCCAAGTTTCATTCAAAGATAGCGAAATTATTGAGTTGAAAAAAAATATTCGGCTTGTTGAAGGGGAGTTGAGCGAGATTTTAGTTAAATTTAAAAAACTTGAAGAACGTCAAAATAATATCAAAAAAATTGAAGAAATTACAGCTCTAAGCCACGAATTGGCACATGTCGACAGGGATCGTGCCGCAAAAGAGCTTCGTATCAGCGATCTTCATGAAAAACTTCAAGCAGAAACTGACCTTCTAAAAGGTCTAAAAGATGTTTTAAACTCAACGTCAACAAGCAGTCAAGTACTTGAAACTGAAATTGTTGAAAGCATCAAAAAGATTAACGAAGAAGGTCAAGCAATCAAACATGATAGAGACCAGCTCGTAGCAGAAGCCGATCCTGAGATATTCCAAGTTTATGAGCGTCTATTACGCAATAAAAAAGACCGTGTTGTTGTGGCCATCGAAAACCGCTGCTGCAGTGGTTGTCATATCATGTTAACGGCACAAGATGAAAATATGGTTCGCCGCGGTGAGCGTCTAATTTTTTGCGAACATTGCTCACGCATTCACTACTGGCCTGAAGCCGAAGCGCTTGAAAGTGCAGCTACAGTCACAAAAACTCGTAGAAAGCGCGCAACAAAGGTTTAAATTTTAAGGGAAGACAAGTAATCGCTATTACCTTTTTTAAGGTGGTAGAGGAAAGTCTGGACTTCATAAGAGAGGATACCAGTGAAAGACTGGGGGCTGGAAGGCTACGGAAAGTGTAACAGAAAATATTCCGCTACCGCAAGGTAGACAGGTTGAAATGCTTGGCTTAAGGCCAAGCCCCTTGCCGGGTAACCGGTAAGGGTGACAAACCCTATCCGAAGCAAGACAAGTTTGAGGCAATACAGTACTCTGCTGTGCCTTATAAGATGTCGCTTGAGGGTTTTGGCGACAAAACCCCTAGATGAATGATTGCTACAAGTCGCATTTATTTGCGACTTCTACAGAATCCGGCTTATCGTCTTCCCTTTTTTTTCTTTTTTTTCTTTTTTGTAAATCATGTAGTGTCAAGTTTAAGCAGGGCTTTAGCCCATTTTTACCGAATCTTAAAAGGGTTTTTTATGAATATGTCAACTATACTCCCTTTTAAGCCTATTAACTTAAATCAAAAGATCGCTCGATAAGACGAAGAAATCGAAGAAATTAAATTTACCCATCAGTTTTTTGAATTGATGGAAAGACCACGTAAGATTGTTAATTATTCGTTAGGAGAATTTTTCGGAGTAATTTATTGGACAGCTATTGGAGAAAGGTTTTTTACGTCAAATAATGAAAAAAAAGTTGTGGCGATCGCAATATTTTTTTTTGCAACTATTGCTTATTGTTTAACAGTAAAATATTTCCCTGACATGTATCAAAATTTTTCTAGATTTTGTATTAAATCTTATTTGAATCTAAGGTTTAATTTACCAGACGACGATTTACATAAAAAAGTTGAACTTATCAAAAAAAACATTCCGAATAAAAATGAATATCTTTATGACCTCCACAATGTATTGGCATCAAAGGATCCTCATTTCCCGTCTCTACAAAATCATGAGCATCTATAAAAGTGAGATTGGAATAACTCTTCCGCTCAAGCTTTAGAGAGAAATCACTCACTTAATTATCAAACTTTAAAAATTAAAAAAGGTCACAATGTCCAAAAAATTATTATTTTTATCCTGCCTTTTCGCTCCATTATTCTCTTATGGAACAGATGTCACACTAGAGAAGAATACAGAAATCGGTCGATACCAAATGGTTTCTCATAATAGCGGTCGCTTATACCTCCTAGATACAGCTACAGGTCAAGTGTGGAGGTCAGAGAATATGCAAGACTGGTTTTATTATGATACATGGATACCCCAAATTACTAACTTTAAAGAGTAATCACTCTTTGTAGGTGATCATTCAATAGAAAAAAATACATATATGGCTCCACGTCAACAGTAGCAAAAAAAAAATTTTTTAATTAAAGTATGTGATTAATTTACCTTCAAACTATATTTTAGGGTTTTATTTGGTTTTCGCTGAATTTTATATACCGGTGCTACTTAAAAGTAAAAATATAAAACATTTTTTTTCTTTTTTTAACGCAAAGGCTAGAAAGACTTGAAAGAATAAAAATAACTCTCTGAACCCCGAAAGTTTATTTTCCTTTGCGCCTTAGCGCTTTTGCGTTAAAAAGGTCCTTCTAACGGTATAAATGACTTATAAAGTAATTAATCTATAAAATTTTCAGATTGAAGTAGAGCCAGTATATACACTAAATACTTAGCTGGACATGAGTAGGGTCAAAAACTCTTATTGCGGTAAAAATTATTTTTGAATATGTTCCTTGATTTTCAAGATAAACCATAAGAGGAGTACAAAAATGAAAACACTTTATACAGCACATGCAACAACGGTTGGCGGAAGAGAGGGTCGTGTAACAACGGATGACAATAAAATTGATATGACTTTAACGCCTCCAGGGGCTACAGGAGCCGGCACAAATCCGGAGCAGCTGTTTGCTGCGGCCTATAGCGCCTGCTTTGGTGGAGCTGTTGCCGCTGTTTCAAAAAGCCAGGCAGTTGATGGTATTGCAACGGTTAAGGCTCTGGTCAATTTAAATAAAGATGATGAAAATGGTTTCTCATTAACTGCTGCCCTTGATGTTAATATTGAAGGGTTGGACGATAGTGAAAAGCTCGAGGAGATAATTCTTAGTGCACATCACATGTGTCCTTATTCCAAAGCTATTCGTGGAAATGTTGAGGTTAAATTAAAAGCTAATGGAAGAGCTATAAATTAGTACCCATCTTAATGAAATCTTAACATAATTTTAATCGAAACTTGTTAGTTTTTTAGTAAAATATAAGTATATTTATTAAAAAATAATGGAGTTTTATGATTAGATTTATTTTGAGTTTGGTGGCTGTTGTTTTAGGACTCGCATTTATTTCACCTATGGGATCTCTTCATTCCGAAGAGATCTCGGTTAAAGAGCAGCAATTCGTCAGAAAAATCAGACAAACAATTGATCGATTAAACAATGAAAAAGGATTGGTCTGGAAAGATTTTGATCTTAATTGTCCAATTGTTGTCACATTTTCAAAAAAACACATTTATGCATTTGGCCTAAAAAGCCAAAATCCTCTTTGGCAAGTAAAAAACGATGGAATTTTGTTTTCTGATGTGGATCACTGGGGAGTGACACAAGTTACTATGCAAGATAAATTTTTAGTAGACAATGAGGAAGCTTTTGTATTTAGCATCGATCTCAATGAAGAAAATAGTTTTGCTGATCGTCCAATTTTAGTCTTGGTGCATGAGCTTTTTCACCGTTATCAATTTGCGCATTTTAAAAAAATGGAGGATATTGGGTATTATAGCGACAAATTAAACCGTGAAAATCTTGCTCTTATTGCTTTGGAAGAGCGTATTCTTGTCGACTTTTTAAAGATTAAAAAAGAATACAAATTAGACGTCTTAAAAGATTATATGGCTGTGAATTTAAAACGTCAGCAGATCATGAGTCCATCCTCGGTACATTGGGAGCGATTTCAACAGGTCATGGAAGGGCTTGCAGATTATGTTAGCATTGAAACTTTTGATCATTTTTCCATCTTAGAAAAATTTGATGGCCATAGGCATTTGCAATTTACACTTTCAGGCTATATTTATTCGGAAGATGCCCAAGAGCTTGCCGTTAAATGGAGCCATTATGGATTGGGAGCAACTCTTGGAAAGGCTTTGGATTTTTTAAATGTTGCCGACTGGAAAGCTCAAATTGAAGAGGGGAAAGCCCAAGGCCAGATTTTAAAAGAAGTGCTTGAATTGTCT
>Ga0105047_10001188_pt1 | contig 46378 bp, 41 predicted proteins | sample MAT04_FD_78384 | JGI IMG/M metagenome (GOLD analysis project Ga0105047, IMG submission 78384) | Freshwater microbial communities from Lake Fryxell liftoff mats and glacier meltwater in Antarctica - MAT-04 (megahit assembly) | ecosystem: Environmental > Aquatic > Freshwater > Ice > Liftoff... | reverse complement strand
GGGGGCTTGATGACGGCCCGAGCCAGCGCCGCCCGCTGTCGCTGGCCCCCCGAGAGCTGCTTGGGCTTGGCCTCGGCCACTTCGGCGGAAAGACCCACGAGCTTCAGGACCTCGGCCGTCATCTGGCGGCGCTCGGCCCGGGTGCGGTCGAGGACCCGTTCCTCGAGGAGGTCGCCCACGGTGAGCCACGGGGTCATCGACGCGCCGGCGTCCTGGAACACGATCTGAGGCGTGCCCCCTTCACCCGAGGTCACGCGGCCCGAGTCGGGGGCGAGGAGGCCGGCGACCACTCGCAGCAGAGTGGACTTGCCGCTCCCGCTCTCCCCCACCAACGCCACCGATTCCCCGACCGCGATCTCGAGATCGACGCCCCGGAGGGCGTGGAGAGTGCGACTGCGCTTGAACCCCTGGCGCACGGCGAAGGACTTGGTCACCCCGTCGAGGCGGACCGGAGGTCGTTCCGGGGTGCCGTACCCGGCCAACGTGAGCGAGACCGGGCCCCACGGCTCGTGCTCGGGCGCTGCCGCCAACAGGGTTTCGCCGGCCCGCAGGCAGGCCACCGAGCCCTCGTGGCCACGGATCTCGCCACTGTCGACGGCGATCGTGGCTGGTGTGAGCTCGGGTAGCCCGTCGCCACACGCGTCGACGGCGAAGTCGCAGCGCGGCGCAAAGGCGCAGCCCGAAGGTAGGTCGCGAGGATCAGGCGGCTCACCGGGAAGCGTGGCCAGCGGTCGGGACCGGTCGCTCGAGAGAGTGAGGCGACTCCGCAACAGCGCGGCGGTGTAGGGATGAACCGGTGCCCCGAGGACCGCGGCGGCCGGCCCCGTCTCGGCCACCCTCCCGCCGTACATCACCACGATGCGATCGGCGAGTTGGGCGGCGACGCCCAGGTCGTGGGTGACGAAGAGGAACGACGTACCGGTGCGGTCGCACAGATCGCGGAGCAACGAGAGGATCTGGGCCTGCACGCTCACGTCGAGCGCGGTCGTGGGCTCGTCGGCGATGACCAACCCCGGATTACCGGCGATGGCCATGGCGATCATGACCCGCTGCCGCAAGCCGCCGGAGAGCTGGTGGGGGTAGGACCTGGCCCGTCGCGCCGGGTCGGGGATCCCCACCGCGTCGAGCAGATCGAGGTGGTCCTCGCCATCGCCGGCGGCCTCGGCCACCTGCTTGCCGACCGTCATCGTCGGGTCGAGGGAGGTCATCGGGTCCTGGAAGATGGCCCCGAGATGGCTTCGGCGAACGCGCCGACGCTCATCGGGGGTGGCGGTCACCATGTCGACACCGGCGATGAGCGCCGAGCCGGCGAGCGTGGGGGCGGGCGAGGCGGGAAGGAGCCCGAGGAGGCTGAGGCCGAGCACGCTCTTGCCGGAGCCGGACTCGCCGACGAGGCCCACGATCTCGCCCGGTGCGACGTCGAGGGACACCCCCCGCAGGGCCCGGACCTCCTGGCCGCCGCGTCGAAAGGTCACGTCGAGATCGCAGATCGTCGCGACCGGCCTCCCGGCCACCGCGTCAGCGGTGACCGGGGGGTCGACGAAAGCCGGCGCGGGGACCGTCATCCGGCCTTGAGGTCCTTCAACCGCACGGTGTACGGCGTCGGGAGTTGGTGGACGAAGCCGGTGATGCCCTTGCGGGCGACGACGACCTCGAGGTTGTCGGCGATGGTCGTGTAGCACCCCGAGGCGGCCACCTGATCGCCGGCCGAGCCGTAGGCCTGCTGCATCGGCACCTTCTCGATGGACTGGAGGCCTTGGTCCATCAGGGTGTCCGCCGGTGGGACCGAGCACTTGAGGAAGTTCAGCGCTCCACCGGTGAAGTAGAAGATCCGAGCCCACGTGTCGGGGGCGGCGGCATCGGGGTTGAAGGTGAACATCAGCAGGTCGGGCGCACCCGACTCGGCCGTCGGCAGCTCGAGCACCTGAGCGATCGGCATACCCCGGACGGTGACGTCGAGTCCGGCCGCCTCGAGCTGCGTGGCGACCGTCTCGGCCAGGCGGGCGATGGTGCCGCCCTCGTCCTCGGAGTAGGCCATGTCGACGCTGCGCTGATCGGCGGGGAGGGCGGCCACGGCCGTCTTCAATACCTCGGGGTTGACCGTCGACACGTCCATGGCCAGACCCTCGGGGAGCACCGAGGCCGGGTAGACCTGAGTGCTGGGCTCGGCCTGGGTCTTGTAGATCTGCTCGGTCAAGGCCTTCTTGTCGAAGGCCTGCTGGAGACCCTTGCGCACTGCCTCGTTGGCGAACGGACCCTGGTTGGGGTTGGCCGACATCATGGTCTTGAGCAGCACGGGGAAGGTTTCGACCTGGAAGTCGGGGTTGGTCCGGAAGCTCTCGACGTCGGCCACGGGCAGGCCGTGCAACATCATGTCCAGCTCACCGCTCTCCAGCTTGAGGCGCTGGGTGGCGATGTCGGGGATGATCGAGATCTCGACCTTCTGGAAGTAGGGCGAACCGTCCCAGTAGTTCGGGTTGACGCTCAGCTCGTACCCCTGACCGACGTCGAACTTGGTGATCATGTACGGCCCGGTACCGGCGGAGTTGGTCTCGAAGTAGGTCTGACCGAAGTCGTCGCCCGCTTCAGCCGCCAGAACCGTCGGGTCCACCGCCTTCGGCCCGTACGGAGCGGCCATGTAGTCGAGGAAGGGATTGACCGGGTTCTTCAGGGTGACCACGAACGTCGTGGGGTCCGGTGCGGCCGTGGAGGTGACGTCGGCGAGCATGTACGCCGGCGCGGCGTTCACGTCGACACGGCGCTGGAAGCTCGACACCCACGCCGCGGAGTCGGCTGGTGCCCCGCTGGCGAACTTCACATCGGGACGCAGCTTGAACGTGTAGACGAGTCCGTCGGGCGACACCGTCCACGATTCGGCCAGGGCCGGCTCGATTTCCGGCGAGTCAGGCACGTACCGGACCAGCCCCTCGTAGACCGAGGTCACGACGAGGTTGCCCTCGATCTCGTAGAAGATGTCGGGATCGGGGACCTGCATGTCGGCCACGAATGCCACCTTGAGGGTGGTGTCGGTACTGGCGCCGGAAGTGTCGGACGAGGAAGTCGACGAGGTCGACGAGCCGCCACAGGCCGCGAGCACGAGGGCCATGGCGACGATTGCAGCAGCAACGATGCGTTGACGAGATGGACGGGTCACGGTGCCTCCGGATTGGGGGGATGGGGAGAGAACAGACGAGAAGAGAGGGGGAGAAGCGGAATGCTCGACAGAACGGCTCAGTGCAGGACGGCGCCCCCATTGACGAGGAGGGTCTGGCCGGTGAGGAAGGCGGCGTCGGGTCCCGCCAGCCACGCAACGAGCGCTCCGGCGTCGTCGGGACGACAGAAGCGACCGGCGGGGATGGCGTCGAGGTAGTCCTGGCGCACCTCGTCGACCGAGCGGTGGGTGAACCCGGACTCGGCCAACCGCTCGGCCGCCACCATGTCGGTCTCGGCCGTGCCCGGTCCGATTGCGTTCACGGTGATGCCGGCGGGGGCCAACTCGATCGCCGCGGCCTGAGTGAGGCCCACCACCGCGAACTTCGTGGCGCTGTAAGCCCCCAGGTAGGGGAAGCCCTGCACGCCGGCCTCGGAGGCGACGTTGACGATGCGGCCACAGCGGCGGTAAGCGAGCATGCTCTGCGCCGCGGCCTTCATGCCGTGGAACGTGCCCATGACGTTCACGGCCAGCATCCGCTCGAGGTCGGCGGCGTCGGTGTCCACAACGGGCGCCAGCATCGACACCCCGGCGTTGTTGACCCAAACCTCGAGATCGCCGAGCTGCTCGGCCACCTCGGCCAGGGTCTGTGACGTTGCCGGGTCGACCACGTCGCCCTGCACGAGAGTGGCCCCACGGCCCAGGGCCTGGATGTCGGCCACGGTTTGGGTGGCCGAGGCCTGATCGGACGTCCAGTTGACGACGACATGGTTGCCGGCGCGCGCCAACGCCAACGCGATGCCGCGCCCCAGACCGCGACCGGCCCCCGTGACGACAGCGACCCGATCGTTCACGACGCCTCCCCCGCCAGCCAGCGGAACGGAGCATTGAAGACGTCGTCGTACCCGAGCATGCGCTCGGGGTGCCACTGCATCCCGAGGATGCCCGGCGCCTCGAAGGCCTCGATCAGGCCGTCGGGGGCATGGGCCGTCGCCTCGAGACCGGCGCCGAGCACCTTCACCCCCTGGTGGTGCAGGGAGTTCACCTTGACCGTGCCCGCCAACAGCGCCTCGATCAACGACCCCGGTGCAACCACCAGATCGTGGACCGGTTCGTGAGGACGATCCTCCACCGAATGCTGGTCGAGACCGTCGGTGACCAGGTCCTGGTGCAACGACCCGCCGAGGGCCACATTGAGGATCTGGATGCCGCGGCAGATGCCGAGGACTCGCTGACCCCGGTCCACCGCTTGGAGGACCACCTGCACCTCGAAGCGGTCGCGGTCGGTGTCGATGCCCTTCACCAACCCGACGTTCTCCTCGCCGTAGAGCGCCGGATCGACGTCGTGGCCGCCGGTGAGGAGCACGGCGTCGCACTCCCCCACCGCGGCGAGCAGCGCGTCGTCGGCGTCCCCCGGTCCGGGGCCGAGCAGGATGGGGAGCGCCCCTGCGGCGAAAAGGGCGTCGACGTACCCCCGGTGGATGGAGAACCGGTCGTCGGGCTCGCGCCCGAGCAGGACGGCGACCCTGGGGGTCGGAGTCGGCACGATCAGAGCTCCAACAGGTAGCGATCGAGTTCCCACGCGGAGACCGTGCTGTGGTAGTCGTCCCACTCGCCGCGCTTCATGTCGACGTAGTCGCTCACGAAGCGGGCCGGGAAGACGTCGTGGGTCAGCGGGTCGGCCTCGAAGGCGTCGACCGCTTCGAGCAGCGTGCGGGGCAGACGGCTGGCGCCGGGGGGCGGCTCGGACCAGGCGTAGGTGAGGCTGTCGATCGCCTCGCCCGGATCGAGGTTCTCACGGATGCCTTCGAGACCGGCGGCGAACATGAACGCCGAACACAGGTAGGTGTTCACGGCAGAGTCGACGGCGCGATTCTCCACCGCGGGGCGGTTGTGGGGCAGGCGCAGCATGCACGACCGGTTGTTGTCTCCGTAAGCCGCCCACACCGGAGCCCACGAGATGTTCCCGTCGGCCAGTCGCGGCTGGAGACGCTTGTAGGAGTTGACCGTTGGGGTGGCGATCGCCGCCAGAGCGGGGGCGTGACGCAGGATGCCGGCCACGAAGCCGTACGCCGCCTTGCTCCACCCCCTGCCCCGGGCGTCGTCCTTGTCGCGGAAGGCGTTCTCGCCGCTGTCGACGTCGACCAGGCTCATGTTGAAGTGCTGGCCGGAGCCCCAGCCCGCCGTGTACGGCTTGGGCATGAAGGTGGCCAGCAGCCCCGCTTCCTGCGCCGCGGCCCGCACCATCAGCTTGAACAGCGTCATCCGGTCCGACATCTCGAGGGCGCTGAAGTAGCCGAAGTCGAACTCGTACTGCCCGTCGCCGCCTTCGGTGTCGAAGCTGAAGAGCCCGAAGCCCGTCTCGGTGAGGTACCTCGACATGGGCTCGAGGAAGGCCATGGCATCGATGGCCGATGACACGTCGTAGGCCTGGGTGGGCGTGAGGCTCCCCGAGCGGTACCCGGGAGCCAGATAGCCGTCGCGGCGATCCAGGCTGTCGGGGTGGAACACGTACAGCTCGGGTTCCACGCCGAGGCACATCCCGAATCCCTGCTCGGCGGCCAGGTCCACCTGACGCTTCAGGATCCCCCGGGGGCAGTTCGAGAACGGCTCCAGACCGTCGGCCAGGAGGTCGGCGTTCATGAAGACGAAGCGCTTGTCCCACGGCAGGATCTGCATCGTCGAGAGATCGGGCATGGCCACCGACTCGGACTCGACCGGGTCCATCATCCCGAGTCCGCCCATCCCTCGGGGCGTGTAGCGCTCGGACCCGGCCAGCAGGTTCGGGAGATGGTCGATGGGGACGACCTTCGACTTCGCCCGTCCGAGCACGTCGATCCACGCCCCCATGGCGAACTCGACGCCCTTCTGTTGCAGGGAGGCGACGAGCTCGGTGTGAGTGACGTCGATCGGGTTGGTGGTGTCCATCAGGACTGTCCTTTCGAAACGGGTGAAGGGGCGATCAGGGCGAGAAGCTGGGTTGGGCCGACGAGCCCACCGGGCGATGAGCGACGAGCGGCGGCTCCTCGACGCGACCTCGCTCGACGAGATCGGACAGAGCGGCGACGGCCAGTTCCACGAGGTGCACACCGAGCTCGACGGTGGCCGCGGACGGGTTGCCGGTCACTCCGTTGGTGGACAGCGACTCGGCGGTGTAGCGAAAGACCAGGCCGTCGGTGCGGTCGGCGTCGTCGGCGGTGACCATCAGCGCCATGTCGACGAGGTGCGGCGCCAGCGCCAGCATCACCGACGTCTCGGCCCGGTTGGCATGGATGTCGTCGCCGTCGGCGGTGACCTCGGCGAGGATCTCCGGGGTGGAGGAATACCAGTCGACGTAGGCCGCGCGCAGGTCGCGACGGTGGAGCCGGAGGTGGTCGGTGGCGACGGAGAGGGCGGCGCCGTTGCCGAAGTGGGCGTTCACGAACAGCAGCCGGGTGAGACCGGAGTACGCGGCCCACTCGGCGTACTGGCGTGCGGTCGACGCCACCAGCTCGGGAGTGGAGGAGATGGTGCCACCCAGAACTTGGCCGTGGCCGAAGCTGCAGGCCACGGAGATGGCCGGGAGCACCAGACAGCCGGTGCGTTCGGCCACCCGGTCACACAGGGCAGTGGCGATGATGGTGTCGGTACCGGCGGGCAGGTGGGGCCCGTGCTGCTCGGTGGCCCCCACCGGTACGACGCCGACCTCGTGTCCGTCGAGGGCGGTCAGCCGTACGCTCAGCTCGTCGGCCGAGAGCTCCTCCCAGCGATTGGACCTCATGGGGCGGACCGTAAGGACGGCGTGTTTCGATACGGTTTCGACAGAGCCACGCCGTGGTGAACCTCTCCGCCGGCCTCGACGATGACCCACGTCACTCCTGAGCCGGCGAACGATGTTCCCACCTCGGGGTTCGGGTGGGCGCCGAGCCAGTCGGCAGTGGCTTCGGCGCCGGCGAGAGCTTCTGTCGAGCCCGGCACAGACCGCCCGGACAGGCCCTCGTCGTCGAGGAGAGCGACCTCTCGGTGCACGACGTGCCATCCGTCGCTCTCGTCCCGACGGGCGTGTGACCACGCGAACATCCCGCCCGAGGCCCGCTGGTCGACCATGACGAGACGCCGGCCGTGAACGGAGACCGACACCATCTGCGGCCGACCCCCATCGTCGACACCCACTGCCGCCAGTACGACGCCTTCGTCCGGCTCGGCCCGCCACACCTCGCGAAACGGCGTCGGCGGGTCGGCCTCGTCGACGGTTCCGTGCTCCTCGAAACAACGAGCCGAGACCCACCGGGCCTCGGCGCCGTCACCGTCGGCGAATCCCCCGGACCAGTCGAGATCGTGCAACCAGCGCAGCTGACCGCCCGCATCGGGGTCCACCCCGTCTGCCGCGACCCATTGGCACCGTCCGGCGAAGGCCTCGGGTCGCGCCCCCATGGCGGTGGTGGCCGGCCCCGCCGGCCCCGCCGGCCCCTCGGGCCGGGGGACGCGCAGGTCGGCGAACCACTCCCGACCCTGCAGCCACACCACGTCGGCCGGTTCGGCGAGATCCTCATCGCCCACCGACACACCATCGCGGACCCAGCAGCCGACGAACCGTTCGGGAACAGCCACGTCAGGCCTCGCCCACGATCTCGATGAGGTGCTGCTGGAACGTGGTGATCGGCCGCTCGTGCTGCTGGGCCATCGGGCCGACCCGGTACCGCGATGACCGAACCCCCCGCTGGATCGCTTCGCAGGCGGCGATGTCCTCGCGGACGAAGGCTTCGACGCCCTTCTGGATCGCCTCAGGATCGGCTCCGGGCTCGGCCCGCACCCGAATGTCGAGCTCCATCTTCTCGGGTCCGACCGGCACAGCCACGTAGGTGACGAAGTACTCGGCCTCGCTGGCCATGAGGATGTTCGGGAACAGCGCATGGGCGCCGATGCCGTCGCGGTCACGGTCGTGGATGTGGCTGACGCTCTTCGTGCCGGCGGCGGGCCGGCGCTTGCGCTCACCGACCTTCGACGGCTCGTAGCTCACCCAGTGTCGGCCGATCTGCTCCCACTCGAATCGGTTGTGGTCGAAATCGCCCAGCGTCCGGCTGTGCAGGTACCAGAGGTGGTAGACGTCGACGTGGTTCTCCACGAAGAACTTCCAGTTCGTGGCGGCAGGCAGTTGGAAGCGCACGACCTGGGTCAGTTCATCGGGTCGGAAGCTGCCGATGCCGGCCGGGAAGCCTCCGAGCCAGTCGGCGAGGCTTCCGGCCGCGGGGTCGGGATGGAGGAACACGTTTCCGCCCCACTCACCGACGCCGGCGCGCGCCAGGCTGCAGGAAGCGAGATCGAGGTCGGGGAACTGCTCGGGCTGAGGCACGTTGCGCAGCTCGCCCTCGAGGGAGAAGTTCCACGCGTGGTAGGGACAACTGATGCCAGCTCGGGTGTTGCCGATCCCCTCGAGCAGCTGGATTCCCCGATGCGGGCACAGACCGTGGAAGGCCTCGAGTCGACCGTCGAGGCCACGCACCACGAAGAGCGGATCATGACCGGCGTCGATGGTGGCGTAGTCGCCGGGCTCGGCCACCTCGTGGGCACTGCACACGAGATGCCAGGTGTGGCCGAACAGGAGTCGCTGCTCCCGCTCGAACCACTCGTCGCTGTAGTAGGCGTCAGGGGGGAGCAGGTACTCGGTGGTTTCCATACTCTATCGAGAGTATGGATCCCCTGTTGCGGCTGCGGGTGCGCAGCGTCACGAGGTGGTGAAGGGAGTCTGACCGCTTCCTTTCGCCGGGACGCTCAGGTCGGTTCGTCGGCCCCTTCGGCGTCCTCGGCCTCCTCGGCGTCGAGCACCGCCACCCTCCGCTCGATGCGCACGAGGTCGGAGGGCCGACGCAGGATCGAACGCAGCGAGCAGGCGGCGTAGTGACGAGCCACCGTCGCCGCGTCGTAGGCCGGGAAGGCGAACACGGCCCGGCCCGGGCGATGGTTGTGCTGGTCCCGGAACCAGTTCTGCAGGCCCTCGTCACCGGAGAGCAGCGACAATGCCGTCAACGGCACGACGAGATCGATGAACTGGCTCGCGTCGATACCTTCGGCCAGCAGACGCTCGACCCAGTCGTGGAGAGCCTGACGATCCACCCAGAACTCGTCGAACTGGTCCGGTTGCACGGAGGCCAGGCGCTCCACCTCGTTCACGTCACAAGGCGCGGTGCACAGTTGCTCGGTATCGAAGCGCAGCAGGCGGTAGAGCTTCACCCCGGGGGAGTCGTCGCCGGTGCCGATCCGCTGGATGAACTCGAGGGGCGCCCGGTTCACGGTGAACGTGGCCTGGAGGATCTGTTCCTTGCGGTTGAAGTAGTAGTACAGCGACGACTGCTTGAGCCCGGCCGCGGCCGCGATCTCGCTCATGGTGGTGCTGGCGAACCCCTTCTCGGCGAAGAGCGTCGTCGCCGCCCGCAGGATCTCGTCGTGGGCGGTGCCGTCGAGGGGTCGTGGATTCGAGCGAGGACGCCCTCCGGCGGAACGCAACCGGGGGCGAGGCGCTCGGGCGGTGGTCATGGACGAGCAAGGTAGCGCCGCCCGGCGATCGTGTTGTGTGAACGCTCCATGTCCTTCATCCCCCGGTTGTTGACGCGGCACGGATATGCCCACAATCTGGTGGCTGTCAGTTTCAATGTTTCATCGAAAGATTGCCGCCGGAGGGCCCCGTGAACGACTCGAACGACGCCACCATGCCCACCGTGATCACCGATGACCTCCTCTCCCCCGGGGCCTACTGGACGGGACGCGTGGGTCGGGGCCGCACCATCAGCTTCACGGACGTGGAGGGCACGGGAGGGGTCTCGGTTCTGCTCTACAACGCCGCGGAACCGAGCGAGCGCTACAACGCTCCCGACACCGTCAAGATCCAGAACCAGATCTTCCTGACGGCCGGAATGGTGCTGTTCTCCGACATGGGTCGGGTGCTGTGCTCGATCACGGGCGACACGGGCGGGCACCACGACACGCTGGCCGGTGCGTCCGACGCCGGTACCGTCGACTCGGCGTCGCACGGCGGGACCTACCAGGAACGCCACAACGAGCGCCACGTGAACACCCGTGACAACCTGATCGCGGCGTTGGGGCGGCACGGTCTCGACCGACGAGACATCGTGCCCCCGTTCAACCTGTTCGACCGGGTGGAAGTCGAGCCCGACGGCCGCTTCACCTGGGTGGGCCCGGGCGGTGGACCCGGCGCCACCATCGACCTGCGGGCCGAGATCGACCTGCTCGTGGTGGTCTCGAACACCCCCCACGCCCTCGATCCGTCGCCGCAATGGGCGACCGGCCCGGCCCGCATCACCGTGCTCGACCGCGGCCCGGTCGCCACCGACCCGAGGACCGACCCCACCCCCGAGCAGGCCCGGGGGTTCGAGAACACCGATCGCCTCCTCGCCCTCGCGTGACCCCGGAGACACGAGTGACCGACGCCCCGACCCGCCCGATGGTGCCGTCCTCGACCCTTCCCGGAGCGGCGGCCCCACCCACGACCGATGCGTCGGTCCTGGTCGACGAGACCGTGCGGCCGGGCGAACCCTGGACCGGTGTGGTGCCCGCCGGAGCCCTGCTGCGCATCGTCGACCTCGAGGGCAATCAAGCCGTCGACACCCTCCTCTACGACGCCCACGACCCGACCGACCGGTACAGTTCGGCGACGACCGTGCGCGACCAGGGTGGCATCTTCCTCACCACCGGCTCGGTGCTGCGCTCCAGTGAGGGCGGGACGCTGGCCACCATCGTCGACGACACCTGCGGCCGTCACGACACCGTTGGCGGTGCCTGCAGCGCCGAGAGCAACACCTGCCGGTTCGGTCACCACACCCGCCACATGCACAACTGCCGTGACAACTTCCTCCTGGGTCTCAGTCGCCACGGGCTCGGCAAGCGCGACCTCGTACCGAACATCAACTTCTTCATGAACGTGCCCGTCACCCCCGACGGGCACCTCGACATCGTCGACGGGATCTCTCGGCCCGGGGCCTACGTCGAGCTGCGGGCCGAGCGCGACATCCTGGTCGTCATCTCCAACTGCCCGCAGCTCAACAACCCGTGCAACGGCTGGAACCCCACGCCGGTGCAGGTGCTCGTGCACACCGCCACGACCTGATGTTCGACACCGTCCTGGTGGCCAACCGGGGAGAGATCGCCTGTCGCATCATCGCCACCCTGCGCCGCATGGGTGTGCGGTCCGTCGCCGTGCACTCCGATGCCGACCGTGACAGCGCCCACGTGGCCGACGCCGACGATGCCGTCCTGATCGGGCCGGCCGCCCCCGCCCTCAGCTACCTGAGGGGGGACACGATCCTCGACGGGGCGATCGCGACAGGCGCCCAGGCCATCCACCCGGGCTATGGGTTCCTGTCCGAGAACGCCGGGTTCGCCGAGCAGTGCGAAGCGGCAGGGATCGCCTTCATCGGCCCGACCCCCGACCACCTCCGTCGCTTCGGCCTCAAGCACACCTCCCGGGAGCTGGCCGTGGCCAACGGGGTCCCGGTCCTTCTCGGATCGGGCCTGCTGAGTGGCATCGACGATGCCGTCGCCGCCGCCGAGCGGATCGGATTCCCCGTGATGGTGAAGAGCACCGCGGGCGGCGGCGGCATCGGCATGGGGCTGTGCCGGTCGCTCGACGAGCTGGCGGTGACGTTCGCGTCCGTCGAGGCCCTCAGCACCGCCAACTTCGCCGACGGCGGGGTGTTCGTCGAGCGCTACGTCGATCGGGCCCGCCACGTGGAGGTGCAGATCTTCGGCGACGGTGCCGGCGAGGTCATCACTCTCGGCGACCGTGACTGCACCGTGCAACGACGCAACCAGAAGGTGCTCGAGGAAGCGCCCGCCCCGGCGCTTCCCACGGCGGTGCGCGCGGCGTTGGCCGGCGCCGCGGTGAGACTCGGACGGTCGGTGGCCTACCGGTCGGCGGGCACCGTGGAGTTCGTGTACGACGCCGAGCGCGAGGAGCCGGCCTTTCTGGAGGTCAACACCCGCTTGCAGGTCGAGCACCCGGTCACCGAGGCCACCACCGGCGTCGATCTGGTGGAATGGATGGTGCTGCTCGCCGCCGGCGAACTCGGCGACCTGGTTGACCGACGACCTGAACCGAGCGGGGTGGCGGTGGAGGCCCGGGTGTACGCCGAGGACCCCGCGGCCGGGTACCGGCCCTCGACGGGACGGCTGATGGAATGGGATCCACCCGAGAACGTACGCGTCGACACCTGGGTGCGACCGGGTACCGAGATCACCCCGCACTACGACCCACTGCTGGCCAAGGTCATCGCCACTGCACCGACCCGGCCGGAGGCACTGGCCCAGCTGGGTGACGCGCTCGGCCGCTTTCGCGTGGCGGGCATCGAGACCAACCTCGACCAGCTCCGGGTCATCGTCGCCTCCCAGGCGGTGGCGGACGCCACGCACACCACCCAACTGCTCGTCGACCTGCCGTTCGCGTCACCGGCGATCGACGTGATCGCCGGCGGCACCCTCAGCACCATCCAGGACCACCCGGGCCGGGTGGGCCACTGGGACGTGGGGGTACCGCCCTCGGGCCCGATGGACGCCCGATCGTTCCGCCTCGGCAATCGCCTCCTCGGCAACGACGACGGGGCACCGGGCCTCGAGCTCACGTTGCGCGGTCCCACGTTGCGCTTCCGGACCACGACGACCGTGTGCCTCACCGGGGCACCGACCACGGCGACGCTGACCGGCGAGGGGGGTGAGCCCGTGGCCCTCGACTCGTGGACCGCGGTGAACGTTCGCGCCGGAAGCACGCTGCACATCGGCGAGATCGGTGGCCCGGGTTGTCGGGCCTACCTCACCGTGGCCGGCGGCCTCGACGGCCACCTGTTCCTCGGCTCACGGGCCACCTTCGACCTCGGGCACTTCGGCGGCCACGGGGGCCGCGGCCTGCTCGCCGGCGACGTGGTCCACCTGCTCGACCCTGGCGCAACTGGTTCGGCGTCCGGTCGCGCCGACATCTCCCCCTCACTGCGACCGTTGATGGCCGGCGACTGGTCGATCGGCGTGCTCTACGGTCCACACGGAGCCCCCGACTTCTTCACCGACGGCGACATCGACAACTTCCTCGGGGCAATCTGGCAGGTGCACTACAACTCGAACCGGACCGGGGTGCGTCTCATCGGACCCACGCCCGAGTGGGCCCGACCCGACGGAGGCGAGGCCGGCCTTCACCCTTCGAACATCCACGACACCGTGTACGCCGTGGGCGCCGTCGACTTCACCGGCGACATGCCCGTGGTGCTCGGTCCCGACGGCCCCAGTCTCGGAGGCTTCGTGTGTCCCGTCACGATCGCCCCCGCCGAGCAGTGGAAGATGGGCCAGGTTCGAGCCGGCGACACCATCTCGTTCCACCTGCTCGACCACGAGGCCGCGGTGGCACTCGAAACCCAGCAGAACGCGGACCTCGGGCGCGTCGCATCCCCTCGTGCCGCCGAACCGGCCCGCGCCCCTCGCCGTGTCGCGCCCGCCACGGTGACCACGAGCCCGGCGGTCCTCGATCGCCGGCCACCCACCTCCACCGCCCCGGGGGTCACGTACCGCCGATCAGGAACCTCGTGTGTGCTGGTGGAGTACGGCGACAACGTGCTCGACCTCGACCTGCGCCTGCGCGCCCATGCGTTGCAGGAGCACCTCGCCGAGCGGGCGTTGCCCGGGGTGTTGGAGCTCTCCCCCGGTATCCGCTCGCTCCAGGTGCGCTTCGACCCCCACCGGCGCTCCCTCGCCTCGATGGTGGCGGACCTGGTGGCGATCGAGGACCAACTCCCCGGTCTCGACGAGGTCGAGGTGCCGAGTCGGATCGTGCACCTCCCGCTCTCGTGGGACGACCCCGCGACCCAACTGGCCATCGAGAAGTACACCCAGATCGTGCGCCCCGACGCGCCGTGGGCCCCCAGCAACATCGAGTTCATCCGTCGTATCAACGGTCTCGACTCCGTCGACGACGTGCAGCGCATCGTGCTCGACGCCGAGTACCTGGTGCTCGGGCTGGGCGACGTCTATCTGGGGGCGCCGGTCGCCACGCCCGTCGATCCCCGGCACCGTCTGGTGACGACCAAGTACAACCCGGCCCGCACGTGGACACCCGAGAACGCGGTGGGCATCGGCGGGGCCTACCTGTGCGTGTACGGGATGGAGGGCCCGGGCGGCTACCAGTTCGTCGGGCGCACCGTTCCGGTCTGGAACCACTTCCGTGGGCCCGACGACGGGCCCCCGTGGGGTCTGCGCCTGTTCGACCGGCTCTCGTTCCACCTCGTCGACGCCGCCGAGCTGCTGGAGCGGCGGGCCGACATGGCATCGGGACGCGTCGGCCTGGACGTGGAGGACGGCATCTTCGCCCTGCGTGACCACCATCGGTTCCTCGCCGAGCACGCCACCGAGATCGACGCCGCCAAGCAACGACAGCAGGCTGCATTCGACGCCGAACGAGCAAGGTGGGAGGAAAGTGGCCAGGCCAACTTCTCCGCCGAGCTCCCTCCGGACGTCGTACGTGACGACGACGTGCTCCCCGACGGACACCACGGGGTGCCGGCCCCCCTTCATGGCAGCGTCTGGAAAGTGCTGGTCGAGGTCGGGTCGACCGTCTCGGCCGACGAGCCCGTCGCCGTCCTCGAAGCCATGAAGATGGAGACGAAGGTGCTGAGCCCCGTGGGGGGCCGAGTGAGCGAGGTGCGGGTCCTCGAGGGTCAAGAGGTCCGACCGGGCCAGATCATCTTGGTCGTCGAACCGTGACCGAAGCCGACGACTGGACCGTTGGTGGTCTGCGCCGCCGTCTGCGCTCCGGTGAGCTCACACCGACCGAGATCGTGACCGAGACCTACCGTCGCATCGACGCGCTCGGCGACCCGGCAGTGCTGCTGGCGATCCGCCCTGAGGCCGAGGCCCGCGCTCGGGCCGCCGCCCTCCGGCCCGACGCCGTCGACGGCCTCGCCCTGCTGGGGGTGCCGTTCGCGGTGAAGGACAACATCGACGTGGCCGGCCTGCCGACGACCGCAGGGTGCGCCTCTTTTCGCTACGAACCCCGAGGCTCGGCGACCGCCGTGGCCCGACTCGAGCAGGCCGGGGCGATCTGCATCGGGAAGACGAACCTCGATCAGTTCGCCACCGGTCTGGCTGGCACCCGCTCGCCGTCCGGGATTCCCCGCAACCCGGTCGATGCCGCCTTCGTGACCGGTGGGTCGAGCTCGGGCTCGGCCGCGATCGTCGCCGCCGGCGTGGTGCCGTTCGCCCTCGGCACCGACACCGCCGGCTCGGGTCGTGTTCCGGCGTCGTTCACCGGGATCGTGGGCCTCAAGCCCACCTTCACCTGGGTGCCGACCGACGGAGTGGTTCCGGCGGTCGTCGGGCTCGACTGCGTGTCCGTGCTCGCTCCCGATGTCGCCGGAGCCCGAGCCGCGATCGAGGTGACGGCGGCCGCCGTGCTCGGTACGGTCTCTCCGCTCCCAGGACCGCTGACCGTCGTCGTCCCCACCGCGACCGGGCTGTCGTCGTGCGACGAGGGCACCCTGGCCGCCCACCACGCCGCCGTCGAGCTGCTGTCGTCACTCGGCCACCGCATCGTCGAGGTCGACATCGAGCCCTTCCTGGCCATCGGGCGGCTGCTGTATGCCCCTGGCCCGTGGTTGCGAGCCCGCTACGAATCCTTCGGGGCCCACCTGGCCGCCCACCCGGAAACCGCCGATCCGACGGTGGCGGAGCTGGTGTCGGGCGCCATCGACCCGACCGAGGACCCCGCTCGGGTCGACGCTGCGGCGCTGGCCGACCTCGATGCTCTCCGACCGGGCGCCCAAGCGGTACTGGAACGCGGTGACGTGGTGCTGCTCCCGGTCACACCCCGGATGCCCACGTTGCGGGCGGCGCTGGCCGATCCGATCGGGACCAGCCGGGACCTGGGCACGTTCACCAACTTCGTGAACTTGCTCGGCCTCGTCGCGGCGTCGGTCCCCGTCGGGGTGCGGGGGCTGGGCCTCCCCGCGGGCGCCATGCTGGTCGGCGCCGCCGGGCACGACGGCGTTCTTGTCGCCCTCGCCGCCGAGATGCTCGACTCCACGCAGGGCGAAGCCGGCCGCTGGTCGAGCCGTCTCCCCGTCCGCTCGGCCCCACCGACGGGGTTCGTCGATCTCGCCGTGGTGGGGGCCCACCTGGCCGGGCTGCCGCTGAACCACCAACTCACGACGAACGGCGCCACGTTCGTACGGGCCACCACCACCACGCCCGACTACCGCCTGATCGCCCTGGCCGACTCGTTGCCACCCCACCCCGGACCCGCCCGCCCCGGGCTGATCCGGGTTCCCGAGGGCACCGGTGGGCCCATCGCCGTCGAGATCTGGCGCCTCCCGACCGCGGGGCTGGGCTCGTTCATGACCGGGGTGCCGTCACCGTTGGCCATCGGCACCACCCGCCTCGCCGACGGATCGACCGTTCCCGGCTTCGTGTGCGAGGGCATCGCCGCCGACGGAGCCCCCGACCTCACGGCGTCCGGGGGATGGCGGGCGTGGCTGGCCGATGGATCACCGGTCTGAGGTGACTTGTCGGCCCGCCGCTCAGGCCGGTCGGGCCAGGACGGCGGCCAGGCTCCGCAGCGCCCGCCCGCGGTGGCTGATGGCGTGCTTGGCCGCCGCGCTCATCTCGGCGAACGTGAGCCCGTCACCCTCGTCGGGCACGAACACCGGGTCATACCCGAACCCTCCATCACCACGACGCCCGTCGAGGATGTGCCCTTCGACGACGCCCTCGGCCCACAGCTCGGGCTCGGCGGGCCGGTCGGGGCCCTCGGGCCAACAGACCATGGCGACGGTCCGGAACCGGGCCCGGCGGGCCTCGGCCCCGACGGCCCCCACCCGGCGCAGTTCCCCCAGAAGGCGTTCGACGTTGTCAGCGTAGGAGGCGTGCTCTCCGGCGTAGCGCGCCGAGCGAACACCAGGCGCCCCGCCGAGGGCATCGACCTCGAGACCGGTGTCGTCGGCCACCGCCGGCGCTCCGGCAGCCCGGGCCACGGCCACGGCCTTGAGCCGGGCGTTGCCGAGCAGCGTGTCGGCGTCCTCGATCACGTCGGGAAGGCCAGGGGGTCGGGGCTCGAGCTCGATGCCCACGGCACCGAGCACCGCCGCCATCTCGGCCACCTTGTCGGGGTTGGCCGACGCGCCCACGAGCCGCACGGCGACGACGCCGCCCTTACCGGCCGAGGCTGCGACGTTCGGGAGGCTCGGACAACAGCAGCTTCTGCAGCTCCATGATCTCGGTGATCCCGAGCTCGGCCAGGGCGAGCAACTCGTCGAGCTCGCCTCTCGAGAAGCTCATGCCCTCGGCCGTGCCCTGCACTTCCAGGAAGCGGCCGCCTTCGGTCATGACGACGTTCATGTCGACCTCGGCGGCCGAGTCCTCGACGTAGGGCAGGTCGAGCATCGGCACGGCGCCGACGATGCCCACCGACACCGCGGCGCAGGCCTCGGTGAGCGGATGCTCGCCCAGCTTCTGGTTCTGCACGAGCCGGGTGAGGGCGTCGTGCAGGGCCAGGTAGGCGCCATTGATCGACGCGGTGCGGGTGCCACCATCGGCCTGTAGTACGTCGCAGTCGACGATCACCTGACGCTCACCGAGCACGACCATGTCGCACACACCGCGCAGCGACCGTCCGATCAGTCGCTGGATCTCCTGGGTGCGGCCGGAGGGCTTGCCCGACGCCACCTCGCGTCGGATGCGCTCGGGGGACGCGCCGGGAAGCATCGAGTACTCGGCGGTGACCCACCCCTTGCCGCTCCCGCGCATCCAGCGGGGCACGTCCTCGTCGATGGAGGCGGTGCACAACACCATGGTCTTGCCGGCCGTGACGAGCACCGACCCGGCGGCGGAATCGGTGAAGTCGCGCTCGAAGGTGATGTCGCGAAGCTGATCGTTGGTCCGGCCGTCGGGGCGCATGGAGTCCTCGTGGTTGGGAGACCCGGCCCGAGCGGGCGGATCGGGGGTCAGAGCTCGTAGACGGCGCCGGGAGCGGCGAGGTCGACCGGACCACCGTAGGCGGCGGCGCCGAGGCGGACGTGCGCCTCAGGGTCGGAGCCGGGCACCAGATGGGTGAGCACGAGCCGACGGGCACCGGCTGCGGCCGCCATGGCGCCGGCCGTCGGGGCCGAGAGGTGCAGGACGTCGCCGCGTGCCTCCTCGGTGGGGAACGACGCCTCCAGCAGGGCCAGGTCGACGTCGGTGCCGATGGTGTCGAGCGACCACCCCGGTCCGGTGTCCGCGGAGTAGACGAGCGACGTCCCGTCGGGGCCGGTGACCCGCACGGCGTAGGTCTCGACGTAGTGCTCGGTGCGATCGATGGTCAGGGTGAGATCACCGATCATGAACGAGGGCTGCGGCCCCAGGTGACTCCAGGAGAAGGACGGCTCCAGGGGGCCGCACACCCCCTCGACCATCCGACGCGTCGGGCTGGTTCCCCACACCGGCACGTGATCGTGGCCGAGATAGTGGTGCGTGAGGGTCCGCAGTGCGGTGAGGTCGGCCCAGTGGTCGGGGTGCTCGTGGGTCAGCACGAACCCAGCGACGTCGAGAACGTCGATGTGGCTCCGCAGGGCGGGCAGGGCGCCGTGCCCGAGGTCGAGCACGATCGCCGTCGCCTCGCTGCGGACCAGGTAGCTGCTGCACGGCACCCCGTCGGCGGGGTAGCTGCCCGAACAGCCGATCACCGTGAGGGTCAGTCCCATGCAACGGCCTCGACGTGACCGAGCTCGGGGCCGAGGAGGCGCGCTCCTCGGGTGCGGAACAACTCGACGTCGCCCGAGGACTCGAAGCGGTGCCGCCCGGCCGGGACGACCGCCGAGGTGGTGTCGTCGTCACGGGCCAGGCCGAGCTCGCCGAGCAGAGCCCGCACCCGGAAGGCGGTCTCGTCGGCGGAGTCGACCAGCACCACATCGCGGCCCATCACGTCACCGAGGGTACGGGCGAGGAACGGGTAGTGCGTGCAGCCGAGGAGCAGGGTGTCGATCTGGGCGTCGCGGAGCGGCGCCAGGAGGCGCTCGGCCAGGACGTGCACCTGGTCGGACGAGGTCTCACCGCGCTCCACGAACTCGACGAACCCCGGGCACGCGGCGCAGCTCAACTTCACCGAGGCATCGGCGGCCGCGACGGCCTGTTGGTAGGCCCCGGAGCCGATCGTGCCAACCGTGCCGATCACCCCCACGTTGCCGTTACGGGTGGCGGCGACGAGCGATCGAACACCCGGTTCGATGACCCCGACCACCGGGACGGGCGACTCGGCCTGCAGCACCTCGAGGGCGGCCGCCGAGGCGGTGTTGCAGGCCACGACGACCAGCTTGACGTCGTGGCGACGCACGAGATGCTCGTGGATCTGTATCGCGTAGCGACGGACCTCGTCGAGGGGCCGGGGACCGTAGGGGTAACGCCCGGTGTCGCCCACGTACACCAGGTCCTCGTCGGGCAGCAGGTCCATCAGCGCCCGGGCCACGGTGAGACCGCCGAAGCCACTGTCGAACACACCGATCGGCCGAGCGCCCACGACGCGCGAGGCTACCGGGCTGGCGGCGACCGGCAGGTATCCGGTACCGGCCACCCCGCGGGACCACGGGGGAACCGAGGGCAGGGCTCTAGAAGTAGATGATCTTCTGGGCTCGCTCGACGACGGTGTCGATGTCATCGGTCCAGAGGCCGGTGGAGAGGTACTTCCACCCGCCGTCACACACGATGAACACGATGGTGCCCTCGTCGATCTGGCCGGCCACCCGGCACGCCCCGGCGAGGGCGGCGCCGGCGGAGATGCCCGAGAAGATGCCGCATTCGTCGGCCAGACGCCGGGTGAACTCGATCGACTCACGGGGGCGCACGATGCGCTTGCCGTCGAGCAACTCGGGGCCGCCCCACTTCTCGTACACGGGCGGGATGTAGCCCTCGTCGAGGTTGCGGAGGCCCTCGACCATCTCACCGATGGGCGGCTCGACGGCGAGGATCTTCACGTCGGGGTTGCGCTCCTTGAGAAAGGTGCCGACGCCCATGAGGGTGCCGCTGGTGCCGAGCCCGGCCACGAAGTGGGTGATCTCGGGGCAGTCACGCCAGATCTCGGGGCCGGTGGTCTCGTAGTGCGCCCGGGGGTTGGCCTCGTTGGCGTACTGGTAGAGGAAGGCCCACTCGGGGTGATCGTCGGCGAGAGCGATGGCCCGCCGCACCGCCCCGTTCGACCCCTCGTTGCCGGGCGAGAGGATGATCTCGGCACCGAACACCTCGAGGAGTTGGCGGCGTTCGATCGAGACGTTCTCGGGGAGCACGATCTTGATCGGGTACCCCTTGAGCCGGGCGATCATGGCCATGGCGATGCCGGTGTTGCCCGAGGACGGTTCGATGATGGTCTTGCCCGGCGTGAGCGTGCCGTCGGCCTCGGCCTCCAAGATCATGCTGAGGGCGATGCGGTCCTTCACCGAACCGGCCGGGTTCTGGCCCTCCATCTTGCCCAGGATGCGCACGTTCTCGTTCGGGCTGATACGGCTCACATCGATCATCGGCGTGTTGCCGATCATGTCGAGAACCGAGGAGTACAGAGCCATCAGGACCTTCCGAACAATTCACTCACGATGAGGGGCACGGTCACACCCGTCGCGGGTGAATGTCGACCCTTGCGCTCGGGATTCTAACCGGCGACGATGCTGACCGGCTCCTCGGAGACATGCGCGTCCACGATGCGATACGAACGCAGCGAAGCCACACCGGTGCGGAACGACACGATCACGTAGTGCCACGTGGGGTCCGGCGCCTGGGCCACGTCGGTGGGCGACGGGTACGGCTCGGTGTGGGTGTGGGAGTGCACGACCCCGATGATCTCGAGCCCGCGGTCCTCGGCGTCGCGATCGGCGCGCAGATGGTCGCGTGGCTCCACCGTGTACACCCGGCTCGACGTTGCGGCGTTGGCTGTCGGGTAGAAGACGGTGGCGGCGTGCATCGGTTCACTGTCGTCAGCCGGGTCGCCGCCCCGAGAAGCACGGGTAGGGCCGGCCAGGAGTCCGCACGCCTCGTCGGGCAACCCGTCGAGCAGATGCCCGACGATGGCGAGGTGGGCGGATCGGGCAAGGGCCAGCACGGCGGTGGACCCTACCGGCCGCCGCGGTCAGTCGGCGCGCTCGACGAGATCGACCACCCACCAGCCCGAAGGGCTACCGGTAGCCTCATCTTTCCCATGGCCAAGCCCGACGAAGCCGGTACGAAGGTCGTGGCCACCAACCGGTCGGCCCGACATGACTACGCCATCCTCGACACCATCGAGGCCGGCCTGATGCTGCGCGGCAGCGAGGTCAAGTCGCTCCGGGAGGCCCAGGTGCAGCTCAAAGAGGCCTACGCCCGGATCGACGACGGCGAAGCGTGGATCGTGGGTATGCACATCGCCCCGCATCTCTCCACGGGGATGCACGACCTGCCCGAGCCCGACCGCAAGCGCAAGCTCCTGCTCAACCGCAACGAGATCGACCGCCTCAAGATGCGGATGGACCTCGAGCACCTCGCCCTCATCCCGCTGTCGCTGTACTTCAAGAACGGTCGGGCCAAGCTCGAGCTGGGCCTCGGCAAGGGCCGCAACAAGGGTGACAAGCGCCAGGCCATCGCCGAACGTGACGCTCTGCGCGAGGCGCAGAAGGAGATGGGCCGGGCCCGGCGGGCCGCCGGCACCTACGACCACTGACGATGACCCGAGCATCAGCCGAGACGGTAGACCCGTCGGCTCAGCTCTGCGGCCCGGTGGTCGGTTCCCCCGGCGGTTCGTTCGGCTTTCCGGCCACCGCGTCGCGCACCGACTCGAGCTTCGACCGCCACCGGACATCGAACCGGGCGGCGCGATCGACCGCGCGTGCCTGCTTCTTCGGTCGGTTGGCGTAGCGATGCCGGGCCCACGCCGAGTCCGGTCGCGCCAGCCGGATGGCGGCGACGAAGGCCACCGGGGCGAAGAAGATGCCGATGACCGCCGACGCCAGCTTCCCCTTTACTGCGGCAACGAAGGCACTGGCGAACAGGAGTACCAGCCAGATCATCAGCGAGATGCGGTTGTCGACCTCCTGGTCGGTCTGTTCGTCGATGCCGACCGGTGAACCCATGAGCAGCGACAGCACGAGGACCCCGAGGAGAACGAGGACGATGTCGACCGACATCCGACCCTCCTTCTCCCAGTAGACGTCCTCGAGGTGCAGAACCAGGGCGAACTCGTCGAGGACCAGGGCCAGGCCGATACCGAACACCAGCGCCGCCGCCGCTCGCCAGGCCTCGGTCTGGGCCCCGAAGGCGACCAGGCCGCCGAGCACCAACAACGCCAGGCCGGGCACGACATGGTGAACGTGCACTCCCCCCACGGAGTTGTCGGAGAAGGGGCCCTTTCCGGCGCGGATCATCCGGACGATGACGCGAGTGAGGGCGAACGTGGCGACGAACGCCAACGTCAGGAGCAGGAGCGGGAGCTTCCCCGGCTCCACGATGTCCTCCTGCCACCACTGGCCCATCCGATGTCTCCGTCGGGGTTCGGCGGTTCGCCCCGCCTTCAAGGTTGCCCGATCGTCAGGGCGCATCGAGGACCGGCACCGCCGTCGGTCAGTCGACAGGGGCTGGAGCGTACTGCCAGCGGCGATCGGGGCCGGTACCCGCCGTGTAGAAGGCACTCAGGTCGGCGCGGATGTCGGCGTCGAGCGTGCCCGGCGGCACCGTGAGCTCCATGTGGTTGAAACGGACCCGGGCCACGCCGTCCCCCTCGCATCAGACCCGGCCGACCCGGAGCGAAGCCACGAGTGTCGTGCGCTCGCCGGCCGGTCGCCCTGACGGCCCAGACCGTCGACCATGGCGATGATGACGATGATGACGGGGCCCTACGTTGCCAGGCACCGACCGCCGGCGGTGTCTAACGTCGTCGAGGTGACTCGACGCCGCAGCACCGATGCGCCGGAGAGGGGCGCCAACGACCGACTCGGGGCAGTCGCGGTCATCGCCGGTCCCGTCGTGTTCGTCACCACCTGGGTCGTGGCGGGGGGGCGCTACGACGGCTACACGCCCACCGTCGACCCGATCAGCGAGCTGGCGGCGGTCGGAGCCCCCACGCGAGTCCTGATGACGGCCGGGTTCGTCGCCTACGGCGCATTCGTTCTCGCGGCGGCGCCTTCCCTGGGGCGGCGGTTCGGTCGATCCACGGGCATCGCCGCCGCACTCAACGCCGTCGCCACGTTCGCGGTGGCCGCCCTTCCCCTCGGCTCCCCGACCACCGAGGACCTGCATGGTGTCGCCGCCGGTGCCGCCTACGTGGCGTTGGTGGCGATCCCGCTCACCGCCACCCGCCGGCTGTGCCGCGAAGGATCCGGCCGATGGGTGATCGGCTCGGCCCTGGTCGCCGGCGTCGCAATGGTGGCGCTGGCGTCGAGCGTCATCGGCGACTCGGCGGGGCTGGCCCAGCGGATCGGCCTCAGCACCGTCGACGGGTGGCTGATCGCTGCGGGGATCGCCCTGCTGGTGCGGGGTAGCGTCGGCGCGGCCGAGTCGCGGCCGTGAGCCAGGAGAAGTGCGACATGACCGACCAGAACCCCAGCCCCGACGAAGGGGACACCGGCGTCGTGGGTGCCTACACCGACGGCGCCTACACCCTGTTCGCCGCCGACTTCAGCGACGCCGGACTGGCGATGGAGGTCTACGAGACCCTGAAGGAGATCGAGGACGGTGCCACTGTCGAGATCGAGGGCGTTCTCGTGGTCGCCCGCGACGCCGACGGCACGCTGACGGTGCAGAAGGTGACCGACAAGAGCACGAGGTCGGGCTTGCGGTGGGGGGTCGTGGGCGGGGTGGTGCTGGGCGTGTTCTTCCCGCCGTCCATCATCGCCAGCGCCGTCGTTCTGGGTGTGGCCGGCGCCGCCACGGGCAAGGCCCGGGAGGTGCACCATCGCAAGGAACTGGCCAAGAACCTCGAAGACGCCATCTCGCCCGGGCACTCCGGCATCCTGGCCCTCGTCTCCGACCCGGGCGCCGTCAGGATCCGCAAGGCCCTCGAGAAGGCCGACCGGATCGTGGAGTCGGCCGTCGACGACGCCACCGCCAAGGACCTCAAGGCTGCGGCCAAGGAAGCCCAGGACGCCGAGGGCTGAACGGAACCGCTGGCCTCTCCGGTGGCCGCCGCCGCTATCGTGGCGGGGCCGCCGGAGAAAAGGCGGCACTTGCGATCACGGGGCTGATCGGTTTCGACGTTGGGACCGGGAGCTGGATCGTGCGACCCGAGTTGCCTCAGACTCGATAAACGGGGGCAACCAAAGAACCGCCGATGAGCAGTTCGCTCTCGCCGCCTGATCTAACTCAGGCCTAGAGAGAAACAGTGACCAGCAATGGCGCACGGGGCCTGCTCACCGCAGCCCGGCAACAGAAGCGGTGGGTGACGGCCGGAAAGACGGCTGACGGCGAGAAAGACCGCTGACATCGGGGAAAGACCCGGTGGCGGGGCCCTCGTGGCCCACCCGACCCGGCGGGCAGGCAGCCATCAAGCCTGAAGCTCGGGAACGGTCGTAGCGCGGACAGTCACCACTTGACGGACGGGGGTTCGATTCCCCCCAGCTCCACCACAAAATCCCTGGTCACGGCCCTACTGAGAGAAGCCGAGGAAGCGAGCGGCGTCGACGGCGGTCAGCTGCACGTCGCCGATCATGGGGACGATGCGCCGCTCGATCACCTTCTGGTAGCTGAGGGTGGTGGACTCCCGCAGATTCACCCGCCTCGTTTCCGGCAACGAATGTGTGGCCACTCGAGGTCCACACAACGACGGTGTGCCCACTGAAGGCGGTCGCGGACTCTGTGCTGGGGGGTGACGTTCGCTGCCCGTGATCGCTAGCGGAGCCCGAGGACGGTGGTGAGGGCGTCGTCGATGCCCCACTGCTCCTCGCGACTGAGATGGCCGGCAAGATCTCCCAGGCGCTGGAGATCGACGGCACCGACCTGCTCCACCAGCACCTTGGTGAGCTCACCCTCGATCTCTATCTCCGGACGGAACGACGCCCCGCGAGCGCTGCGTGAGGTCGGGGCGACGAGCACCACCGAGCGCGGCAGCAGCTCGCCGGCTTGCACGACGACTCCGAAGCGATCCCCGCTCTGCTCGTGCCCGAGCCCTTTCGGAACCTTGAGCCGGTAGACGTCACCCCGGAGCACGCAGCGACTCCATCAACTCAGCGACGGCCAGCATCTCGTCCCGATCAGCTTCGTCCGCCTCGAGTGCCGCCACCTCGGCGGCCAGCGCGGACCGCTCTCGCAGTCGACCTGCCGCATCGACCAATGCGGAACGGATCGCCTCCGAGCGAGACAGACCGGAGGCTTCCAGCACCATCAGGGCCCGCTGAGCATCGTTGTCGAGACGAACGGAGATCGCATCTGCCATACCGCGAGCGTATCGCAATACGTACTACAGCATCATCGGCTCCCGAATGCCGCGAAGCTCCACTCGGCCACCCTCCCGGCCACATCCGAGCTCAGCTGGTTCGCCCGCCCGGGCCACCCGCTTTCCTCCCGAAAGTGCCCTCGCGACCGGACCTGGTGGTTCGCCGTGCGTTGCCCAGGCGGGAATACACGGTGCTGGAGTGTGCTGCTAGATGAGACATCGATCGAGAGCTCCACCATGACCCGCCTCCTGCCCCTGCTGCGACCCGAGCCGCCGGTCTTCGCCCTCCACTCGGCGCGCTCATCTTTGGGACGCGAGATGCGCCGCGCATGACCACCACCGTCGATGTTCCGACGCCGGTCGTCGACCTCCGGTCACCGGAGGTCTTCTGGCCCGTCGTCACCACCACTCTCGCGGTCGCCACCGTCGCGACGGTCTGGTCGCCTCCGGGCTGGCTGTCGATCGCCGTCATCGTGACGGTGATCGCCGTCTTGGGCATCCCGCACGGCGCCGTCGACCACCTCGTCGTCGAAGCGATCGACGGCCGCCGCCACCGGTCGCATCGTCGCTTCGTCATCGCGTACCTGCTCGCGATGGCGGGCGTCGGCCTCGTCTGGTCGGTCGTGCCCGCGTTCGCGCTCGCCGCCTTCTTGGCGATGTCGGTGTACCACTTCGGCCAGTCCGATCTCGCCTACCTGCGGCTGCCCGGCCGGCGCCAGCTCGTCCTGCAGTGTTCGCGGGGCCTTCTCGTCGTAGGGCTACCGATCGTGGCTCACCTCGCAACGGTTGCTCCCGTCATCGAACGTCTCGGGGGCGGCGATCCGTCGAGCTGGCCGTGGCTGGCCGAGCGCTGGTGGCTCTGGTGTGTGCTGCTGGTCGGCCAGCACGTCGTGATCGGCGCAGCGGTCACTCACCGGTCGATCGATCGCTCCGTCATGGCGAAGGAAGTCATCACGGTGGCCGTACTGACGCTCGTGTTCCTACTCGCCGACCCGCTTGTCGGCTTCGCCGTCTACTTCGGGCTGTGGCACTCCCTCGGCCATCTCTTCGTGCTCGCCGACCTGCTCGGGAGCGAGCCGGCATCGGTGCGTTCCGTCGCCCGCTTCGCCGCTCCCCTGAGCGCCCTGTCACTCCTCGGGCTCGCCGTGGTGGTCTGGGGTGCGGCCGTCGCCGGGAAGACCGACCTCTTGCTTCCGCTCATCGTCGTGTTCGTCGCCATGTTGACGGCACCCCACATGGCCGTGGTCGAACGGCTCTGGCGGCGCTGACCGCTGTCGATCGGCGTCCCCCTGCTTCGCCGCTCGCGTGCAACCGGTGGGTCAATGGTTTCTCCGAGCGCGCTCAGGTGCCGGCACGCCGGATGCGGATCGGGCCCTTGCACGACGAGGGATCGACAACCCGTCCGCCTTGGGTGATCTCCACCTCACCGGAGGCAACCAGGCGTCGCGCCGCCGACCGCGTTGGCTCCATCAGTGCCCGCCAGCCATCGGGGGCGACGGCCCGAGCCGCTTCACCGGGGCAGATGGTGGCGCGGCGGGGACGCTCGTCGAGAAGCGTGCAGATCGCCGCCTCGAGCGCCTCGTCGACGAAGCGCAGCCGTCGACGGCGACATCGCTCCGAGCAGTAGCGCACCTCGTCCCAGTTCGCCGCCCATGCCGCCCGCCACGTCATCGTCCGGCCGCACGAGGCGCACACTTTCGATGCTGGCATCACGACGCCACGATAGTGAGCGACCATCCCGGCCCCCACTGTCGAGTACGCGCTCCGGGTCGACGCCCGCGAACAACCGTTGCGCCCTCTCGATCGACCCGACACCGGGTTTTCGTCTCCTCTGCGGTGATCTCGCCGAACTCCGCCCAGATGCGGCCCCGGCCGTGCGGGCTGTCGGTCACGCAGTCTTCATCCGTTGTCCACCCGGCGGCCATGGGCTGGAGCGACCGCGGTCGGGTACCGTCCGAGAGGTGGCCGATCCACCTCCTGAGCAGGCACGAAGCGCTTACGACGTGCTCGCTGTCGCGCCCACGGCCAGCGATGCCGAGATCAAGGCCGCCTATCGTCGCCAGGCCCAGCAGCATCACCCTGACCGGATCGGCCTCGGCTCCAGCGAGTCGGAGATCGCCGCGACCCGGCAGTTCGGCGAGATCGCGTCCGCCTGGGAGATCCTTCGCGATCCGGAACAGAGACGGCGCTACGACGCGTGGCTCGAGAGCATCGGCCACCGCGCGGTCGAGTCCCCGCCAGCGGCGTCGACCGAGCCCGCGACCGGGAGCCCGAAACCGACGTTCGCCCGCTCCGCACCCACCGAACCGCCCGCGCGAACCCCTCCGCCAACAGCCACCCGTGCCGGACCGACCCCGCGACCCGCTCCCCCGGCCCCCACTGCGTCTCCGCCGACGCCTTCGCCTGCGCCAGCAGCTGCGGGGGCGCCAGCCGAAGCTGGGCCACCGCCTTCGCGCCGGAACCGCACGCCGGTGTTGGTGGCCGCCGCGGTGGTCGCGGTGCTCGGGCTCGGCGCCCTCGGTTTCGCAGTGTCGACACGGAGCAGTGAGACCCCGGCGATCAGCCCCCCGCCCGGGCTGCCGATGGTGCTCGACGCGGTGACGTGGACCAACGGCAGTTGTGTGATGCGCAGTGCCAGCGGCCTGGTTCCGGTCCCGTGCACGTCACCCAACGACGGACGGGTGGTGGCCTCCGCCGCCTCCCAGAAGACGTGTCCCTCCCCCGCCACCAACGCCTTCGTGGCCGACACGCCTCGCGGCTGGTGCGTCGACCTCGTGAGCTGACTCGGAACACAGCTCAGCCAGCCCGTCCGACTCCCCGTCGGAGACCCCCACCGGGGTCGATGTCCACCGGGTCAGGTCCCGGCGGCTTCCCAGCGCTCGGCCTGGGTGCGCAGCCAACCCTCTTCCCAGAAGCTCACGTCCCCTCCGTCGGCGAGCAGGCGCCGATGGGCCCCGGCCATGAGCGCCCGGAGCCGGTTGTCCTCGGGAACCACGGCTTCGACGGCTTCGCCGAGGCGGATGGCCAGCACCGCCTCGCCGCGCGCCAGTGCGGCCTCGGCCCGTTCGAGCGTGGCCTCCACGCCGAGTGCTTCGACCAGCTCGCCCAACGCGGCAGGCGCCGGGTCGGGGAAGAGCTCCGTGGTGGAGGAGAGCTTGAACCAGCCGACGTACTCCTCCCAGAAGGTGCGCACGGCCCACGACACCTTGCCGTAGCCCTGCCCGACCCGTAGCTCCGGCGGCAGCTCGATGTCGCGCATCAGAGTCCACACGTCGGTGCCGGCGTTGAAGCCCTCGAGGGCCTTGGCGTGCACGTGGTCGACAGCCCCGTGAAGCCGCTCGAGGCTGGCCTCGATGAGCTCGGCGCCCACGATCGGCTCGTGGCGCCCGGTGACGAGCACCTCGGGCCGTAGCTCACGGACCATCCGGTTCGTCGCCTGCTGCGGCTCGATGAACCGGTAGCGATCGCCCCGGATGGTGTTGACGTTCGGGAAGTGCGGGAACAGCGGACCGAAGAGGTTGCTGACGAGTGCCACCCGGTGCTCGGGCAGCCACACCACACAACAGTCGATGGTCTCCCCCACCGCGGCGAGCAGCTCGACGCGCAGACCGTCGACGGTGAGACTCAGCCGCTCGTCGAAGAGGATGTCCGGCGTGGGCTGGGACTGCTTCATCGACACCCCGGGGTTCTCCCGGTAGATGCGCTTGGCGTCGGTGCCGAGCATGTCGAACCAGATGCCGGCGGTGCGCATGCGCAGGCCCTGGATGCGTTTGTCGTCGGCCTGACACGCCGGGTTGTTGGCCTGGGCGATGTAGGTGGTGCCGGGTTCCTTGAACAGGTCGACGCCACCGACGTGGTCGACGTGGGCCTGCGTGGTGATGATGTGGTGGGTGGGTCCCGGACGAATGGAGTCGAACAGCCGCTGGTGGTGCGGCGCCTCGTAGCCCATGCCCGTGTTGACGATGATGCGACCGTTGTCGGTGAGCACCATGTACGAGGCGGTCGTGCCCCCCGAGCGGTACACGAGCCCGTCGACGACCGGGCGGGCCATCTCGTCGTAGGCCGGCGTCAGGAGCTCCCGGCCCGGCCGGGTGTCGATGAGATGGTCGACCTGTTCGGAGATGTTCACTGGACCTCGATCCGTACGTTGGGGAAGGCGTCGAGGTACGCCCCGAAGCGGGAGCGGACCTCCTCCGGCGTGGTGGAGAAGTCGCCGCGCAGGTCGTAGACGACCCGGCCCGCCTTCCCCCGAGGATGCGCGGCCTGATGGGCCTCGATCTCGTGGCGGGCGGTGTCGGTGAGCCCGATACCGGCGTCGTCGTAGATGCGCTGGAGGGTGCCCATCTCGTCGGCCATGTACTCGTGGAAGAACACGTCCACCGTTCGTCGCTCGGGCAACAGATGCCGATCCCGCATCGACGCGTCGAGCAGTCGGCCGATGCGGTCGGTCCAGTAGTCGCGGTACCACTCCGGGTCGGTGCTCCGGAAGGCGGTGCGGGCGCCGTAGGTCACCATGGTGATGGTCGACTGCACCACCGCCACGGGGTCGCGGTGGGTGACCACGATGCTGGCGTCGGGGAACGTGGCCATGAGCGGACCGAGGTTCTCGAGGTGCTGGGGCGACTTCAGCACCCACCGCTCCCGGGGTCGGAACCACTGCAGGATCTGCAGCACCGTCTTCATGTACGCGTAGTGCGGCGTCTGGTCGTGAGCGAGGTAGTGGTCGCGCCATCGTGGAGCCCGGGCCACCCATTCGAGGTTGTAGTTCGAGAAGTCCGGCGCCATGAGCTCGTTCTCCTCGTGCACGTGGTCCGGCTCCATGGGGTGCATGGCGGCCACGAACGGCGCGCCGGCCTGCATGGCCTCCCACGCCTGCTGGCAACGGGTCCAGCGAGGATCGACCCCGTCCGCCCGCTCCCGGGGATCGGGGACGGGCTCGTAGCTCTCCCAGAGCGGCAGCGACCGGAAGCGGGAGTCGGCGGCGAGCAGGTTCACCAGGTTGGTGGTGCCCGAGCGCGGAAGACCGACCACGATCACCGGCTTGACGATCTCGATGTCGAGTATCTCGGGGTGGCGTTGCAGCAGGTCACGGATGCGCAGACGGTTCGCCGCGTAACGGGTGCAGTCGCCGAACATGAGCATGCGCCCGAGGCCGGTGCGTTCGGCGTCGGCGTCCATCTCGCTGAGCTGGAGGCCGAGACGCTCCCGGAAGTCGTCGGACCCGAAGTCGTCGAGGCCGGTCGCGGCGACGGCCGCGACACATACGGCGTCGACGGTCAGCTCGGTGTGCTTGGACTCGCCGTACTCGAGCCCCATGCGCTGGATGTCGTTGAGCTGGGGCGCACCCAGGTCGTCGATGCGGATCTCGTCGGTCATGTGGCGGTCCTCACAGCGCCAGATACCCGCCGTCGACGGCGAAGGCTGTGCCGGTGGTGAACGACGACGCCGCGCTGGACAGGAACAACACGGCCGCCGCGACCTCCTCCGGGGTGCCCATCCGCCTCATCGCCTGCTTGGCCAGCTCGGCATCGAGCATGTCGGGGTAGGGCTTCATCGGCGCCGTCATGGGGGTGTCGATGAGACCAGGGGCAACGGCGTTCACCCGGATCCCGGCGTCCACCCAGTGCAGGGCCAGGTTGCGGGTCAGGGCCAGCAGCGCCGCCTTCGACGACGAGTAGCCGGGCACGATGGTGGTGGCCCGGTAGCTCATCATCGACACGACGTTCACGACGCTGGCACCACCCGTCATGGTGCTGGCCGCCAGTGCCCCCCTCGCTCCCACCGTGAGCCGCTGGGCCCCCTCGACGTTCATGGCGAGCGATGCCGAGAAGCCCTCGGGGCTCCACTCGTCGAGTCCGTCGGGGAAGTTGGCCCCGGCGTTGTTGACCAGGACGTCGAGCGGCCCGAGCCCGGCGGCGAGGGCATCGACGGCACCGGTGTCACGCATCTCGAGCGGCTCGAACGTGAACGCCGACAGGTCGGTCCCGTAGTCGGCCGCCGAGCCCCGGGTACCGGTGACCGTGACCGAGGCCCCGGCCGCCGCGAACGCAATGGCGACGGCATGGCCGATGCCGCTGGTGCCACCGGTGACGAGCACCGAGGCGCCCGTGAAGTCGAACTGCGCCGTGTTCCTCACCGCTCCTCCCCCATCGTGATCATCACCTTGCCGCAATCCTTGGAGCCTTCGAGCACGGCCAGCCCGTCCCCGAACTCCTCCAACGCCAGCGTGTGGGTGATGAGATGAGACAGGTCGCGACGGGCCAGCAATTCGATGGCGTCCTCGAACCGCTCCGGGTACTCCATCGACCCGCGGATGGTGAACTGCTTCATCAACACGTTGATGTAACTGGTCTTCACCGGCCGGTAGTGCAGGGCGACGATCACCAGGGTGCCGTCCACCCGGCCGTTCTGGAGGACGTCCCCGATCACGCTGTCGGCTCCCGAGGCCTCGATGAAGACGTCGGTGGCCGGGGTGGGGCCGAACATGAAGGGCGCGGTGCCGTGGATGCGCTTCAGCTCCTCCCACACGTCGACCTCGGTCGGGTCGAGCACGTGAGCGGCGCCGACCGTGCGGGCCAGTTCCAGGCGCGCCGGGCTCAGGTCGACGGCGACGGTGTCGGTGACCCCCCGGTCGGCGAGGGTGGCCAGCGCCATGAGCCCGATGGGCCCGCACCCGAACACCACGACCTTGTCGCCGGGCCTCGCCTCGGACTGGTTGACCGACTGCATGCCCACGGCCAACGGCTCGGCCAACGCCGCCGTGATGAGGGGCAGCCCGTCGGGCACCCTGAAGAGGCGACGCCCGCTCGCCACGTCCGGGACGTGCAAGACGGGAGTGAGACCGCCTTGAGGGCCGCCGGTGCCCATCGGACCGTTGCCACCATCGGACGGGCACACGATCACGCGATCGCCCGCAGCGACGTCGGTGACCTCGTCACCGACCCAGGCCACGATGCCGGCCATCTCGTGGCCGAGCGGGATCGGATGCCCCGGGGTCATGCCCATGTGGATGTAGGACACGTCCGTGCCGCAGATACCGCAGGCGGCGATGCGAACCAGGGCGTCACGCGGGCCGGGCTCGGGCTCCGCGATGTCGTCGAGGCGCCAGTCGTCGGCGCCGTGCAACATGATCTGCTTCATGGGTGGGTGACCTCGGTGGCATCGACTCGGGAAGCGTGAACCCTAGATCGTGCCCCCGTTCACGGCCCCCGCCCTCGCTCCGTCGGACCCCTCCGACCACCGATACGTCGACTCGACCGAGGGCGACGTCGACGCCCGCAGCAGCGCGGCGTAGTGCACACCGAAGCCGATCTCGGCGCCCACCGGAAGCAGCTCGGGGCCAGAGTCGAGCACGAGATGGTCGCTGCTGGCACCGAGAACCGTGACGCCGACGGGCGGGACGAGCCCCGCCGGCTCGATGTCCTGGCGGCCCAGGGCGATGATGACCCGATTCATCATCGCGGGTGCGCCGGACGTGCCTCCGATCGACGGCGGCCCGAACGCCGTCTGCCCGAGGGTGCCCCACGCCACCGCCGGCTTGCGCTTCGACTCGATCACCTCACCCACCAGGGCGAAGGCATCGGTGCGCAGGCCATGGATCGGCGACCGGTCAAGCGGGTCGACGCCGAGCAGGATCGCCTCGCCCAGACGCAGGTGGTTGATCCGGCCGAGGTCGTTCCGTTCGTCGAGGGCCCAACCCAGGTTGGCCGAGTTGCCGCCGGACACGATGTCGAGCGCGACGCCGAGCCGCTCCTCCACCGTGATGACCAGGTTCGTCAGCTCCTGCATGTTGGCGGCGTCGGGCACCACCCCGCTCTGGCAGGCCAGGTTGGTGCCGAGGCCGCGGAGCTTCACGCCGGGCAGCGTCAGCACCCGCTCGGCGGCCCTGGCGACATCGTCGGGCATGAGGCCTTCGCGCAGGTCCCCGAGCTCGACCATCAGCACCACACCGTGGCGCCGCCCCTGCCGGAAGGCCTCCAACGACAGCGCGTCGATCACCGCCATCTCGGAGTTCAGACTGAGGTCGACCTGCCTCACTGCTCGGGCCACCTGACTCGGGGCGGGGCTGCGCACGAGCATGACCTCCGCCGTCACGTCCTGGCGGCGGAGAGCCTCCACGTTCTCGAGACGCGACTCGCCGATCGAGGCGACACCCGCGGCGAGCATGGCCGCCGCCACCTCCGAGGAGCCCCCCGTGGCCTTGGTGACGCCGCACACCACGATGCCGCGAGCGGCGAGTCGGTCGACGAGAACACGGGCGTTGTGGGCGATGAGGTCGAGGCGGATCTCCAACCTCGGCATCGTCATGACGTACTGATCGCCACCTTCGCCGCCAGCTCCGGGAACCGCCCCAGGACGATGGCGACGAGACGATCGGTCGGACGGGTCAGAGCATCGGTCGCCGGGATGCCGAGCTCGAGCTCGTAGAGCGTGATCGCCGTCGTCACCTCGGCATCGGTCATGTTCTCGTGGTTGATCGTGAGCCCGATCACCTCGGTGTCGCCGAAGGCCTCGATGAGAGCGATCTCCGCGGCCGGTTCGGGCATGGGCACGTCGGCGAAGTCGCCGAGCTTGCGGCGGCCCGGAGCGTGCTGGAGGATCACCGCATCCGGTCGACTGCCGCGCAGGATGAATGCGGAGCTGATGTAGGCGGGATGGCTGAGGGCACCCTGGCCCTCGATCACGATGACGTCGGGATGCTCGCCCTCCCACGCCTCGACCACCGCTGCTTCCATCTCGCCGGAGCAGAACTGGCACGGGACAGCATCGAGCGCCACGCCGTAGCGCGCCCCCTGGATCAGACCGGTCTGACCGGTCCCCACCATCACCGCCGAGATACCCCGTTGCTTCAGGGCCTGGGTCAAGATGGTGGCCGTCGTGCGCTTCCCTATTGCCCCGTCGGTGCCGAGCACGGCGATGCGCGGGCAGGCGACCTCGGCGATCCGGCCACTGAACATGCGCAGGTCCTTCTTGTCGCGGGGGCGGCGCACGTCCTCGATCGTGACATCGTGGGCGATGGCGGTGGCCACGAACTCCGCGTCGTCGTTGAGGAACTCGTGGAGCCCGTTGACGACACCCATTCCGTCGCGCATCGCGTCGAGCAGCACCTCGCGCTCGGCCGCCGACAGCATCCCGCTGGTGGGGGCTACACCGAAGATCACCACATCGGGTACGGCCCCGGCCTGGGCCACCGCTGCGGCCATGTCGGCGCAGATGGGGATCCCTTTGGCCACTCCGTCGAGAACCTCGCCGGCGTCGTGGCCGGCGCGGTGGCTGTCGATCACCGCAACGATGCGATAACGCTCCGAGTACCGGACCAGCCCGTTCGCGGTCTTGCCGTCGGGTCGACCGAAGTTGGCCTCACAGTAGACGACGGCAGTCGGCCGGGAGGTGACGTCGGACGCCTCATCGGAGGAGATCGGCGCAGCCGGCGGAAGGGACTCTGACATATCGCTCCTCTTGAGGGCTCCGAGGAGGCGACAGGACGATCCCGGTCGAGAACGACCAAGATCTCCACGAGGGATCCACGGAGCAGGGGTGGAGAAAGTCTACCGGGTGACGTGACTGGTCGGCCGGCGCCCGTCGCCGAAGCGCGGGCTGAGGGTCAACAGATGTGAGACGTCGGCCCCATCGGTGAAGGCCTCCGCCCCCGTGCGCCAGAAGAGCCGCGCCGGGCCCTCGACGACCGCCTGGTCGCCAGAGACCCGCAGCCAGGACCCCTCGTACATGGCCAACACCGGGCAGTCGTTCTCCTCGAGGAACTCGGCGATGCGTTCGTCGCGGCTCTCGCCCATGAAGGTCGACTCGGGATCCACCTCGACGTAGTGCAGGTTGATCTGGAACGGCAGAAGGCCCAGGGCCGACAGGCTCGCGGGCTCACAGATCGGCATGTCGTTCGTGGTGCGAATCGTGGGACACACGACGTTGGTCCCGGCCGAGGATCCGAGATAGCGGGTGGCCCCTGACTCCACCTGACCGCGAAGGGCCTCCATCACCCCGAGACCCTGGAGCGAGTCGAGCAAGCGGAAGCTGTTGCCTCCGCCCATCACCACGACCTTCGCCTCCAGGATGGCCCGGTCGGGCTGGCGGGCCCGATGGGCAGAGACGACCTCGACGCCGAGCTCCCCCAGCGCATAGGTGACCCGATCGGCGTACTCGTCCCAGTGGGCCAGCGCGTAGGGGACGAACGTCACCACGTCACCACCGACCATCGCCACGATCTCGGCCGCCGCATGATGGAACATGGTGCTGCCGTGGTTGGTCGAGTTGGACAGCAGGAGGAGTTCCACCTGGTCGAGTCTCGCCGCCCGAGAGAGTCGACACTGCATCTGCGCCCGATCCGAGGCATCCTGAGAAGCACAGAGGCAGCCCGAAGGGCCGAGCCCCCACCGATGAACGGAACCCGCCATGCTGCTCAAGGGCCTGAACCACGTCGCCACCATCACCAGCGACAGCGCACGCCTCCACGAGTTCTACACGGGCGTGTTCGACGCCGAGATCGTCGGTGACGGGTCCGAGTTCCCCGACGGAGCGGGGCCCCGTCTCTCTACGATCAAGATCGGCGAATGGTCCGCGCTCAACGTGTTCGAGATCGAAGGCAACACCGAAGCCGACCGGCAGACCCCGATGTTCGGTCGGGGTCGGATCGACCACCTCGCCCTCATGGCGGCATCACTCGAGTCGTTCGAGGAGATCCGCGACCGGCTGATGGAGCGCGGGGCCGCCGACGACTTCGTGACCGACTTCGGCGAGATCCTGAGCATCTTCTTCCGCGACCCCGACGGCCTGGAGTGCGAGGTGTGCGTGGAGAACCCCGACGCCGCCGAGGGCGTGAGCAACCCCCCCGGCACCCGCGCCGCCCGCTACTCCTGACCGGCCTGAGCGCGGCGACATCGCTTCCAACCCACGAAATCGATCGGCAAGGTCACGGGCGCGTTACGGGCGAGAGAAATCACGGCTGGTCGCCCCACTGGAGCTCACCCACCTCGGTACCTTCCGGACGACGTCGTGCACAGAAGCGACGCGCCCCGAGCCGCTGTGACCCAGCGGTGAACCGAAAGGCCGACGATGACCGCCAACACCCTGCGCACGAGAGCAATCGACGAGATCAACGCCCGTCCGCCGACCGTGGCCACCGCCGGCGGTCCGCTGAGTGAGATCTGGGCGTGCGACGTGTTCAGCCTGGCGACCATGGAGGAAAGCCTGTCGAAGCACGCCTTCAAGGCCATGAAGGAGACCGTGCAGACCGGTGCGCCGCTCGACTCCGCCACCGCCGACATCGTCGCCGCCGCCATGAAGGACTGGGCCCTCGGCAAGGGCGTGAAGTTCTTCTCCCACGTCTTCTTCCCGATGACCAACATCACCGCCGAGAAGCACGACGGCTTCATCGTGACCAACGGCGATGGCAAGGCCATCACCGAGTTCACCGGCAGCCTGCTCATCAAGGGTGAACCGGACGGATCGTCGTTTCCGAACGGCAGCCTGCGCATGACGAACGCGGCGCGCGGCTACACGGCCTGGGACCCGACCAGCCCGGCGTACGTGATGCACACCCCCAACGGCGCCACCCTCATGATCCCCAGTGTGTTCTTCTCGTGGACCGGCGAGGCCCTCGACAAGAAGATCCCGCTGCTGCGCTCGAACGCGGCGATGAACACCTCGGCCCAGCGGCTCCTCCGGCTCATGGGTGAGACCGAGATCGCTACCCTGAACTCCAGTTGCGGTGCCGAACAGGAGTACTTCCTGGTCGACACACACTTCGCCAACAGCCGCCCCGACCTGTTGCTCACGGGCCGCACGCTCTTCGGTGCGCCGTCGGCCAAGGGTCAGGAGTTCGACGACCACTACTTCGGCGCCATCCCCGAGCGGGTCCAGGTCTTCATGCAGGATTTCGAGGACAAGCTCTTCCGCCTCGGCATTCCGGCCAAGACCCACCACAACGAGGTGGCCCCGGGGCAGTTCGAGATCGCCCCGTACTTCGAGGCCGCCAACGTCGCGGCCGACCACCAGCAACTGATGATGACCCTGATGAAGTCCACCGCGAAGGCCCACGGATTCGCGTGCCTGCTGCACGAGAAGCCCTTCGCCGGCATCAACGGGTCGGGCAAGCACGTCAACTGGTCGGTGGGCAACGCCACGCAGGGAAACCTCCTCGATCCCGGCTCCACCCCGCACGAGAACCTGAACTTCCTGCTCTTCTGCGGGGCCGTCATCCGAGGAGTGCACCTCTACGGCCCCCTGCTGCGGGCGGTCATCGCTTCGGCGGCGAACGATCACCGACTCGGCGCCAACGAAGCGCCGCCGGCGATCCTGTCGGTGTACCTCGGAGACCAGCTCGAAGCGGTCTTCAACGACATCAAGGCGGGAAGCACGCCGGTGGCCAGCGACGGCGGGGTGATGGATCTCGGGCTCTCCCAGATCCTCCCCTTCACGCGGGACCCCGGGGACCGCAACCGAACCTCCCCGTTCGCCTTCACCGGCAATCGCTTCGAGTTCCGGGCCGTCGGCTCCTCCCAGTCGGTCTCCGGACCGCTCATCGCCATGAACACGATGCTCGCCGACTCGCTCGACTGGATCGCCGACAAACTCGAAGCGGAACTCGAGAGCGGCATGACCCAGCTCGATGCCGTGGCCGCGGTCCTGAAGGAACTGATGGAGCTGCACGGTGACGTGATCTTCGGCGGTGACGGGTACTCGTCGGAGTGGCACGAGATGGCGGTCAACGAGCGGGGGCTCAAGAACATCCCCACCACGGCCGACGCCCTGCCCGTCTTCCTCGACGAGTTCGTGATCAGCCTCTTCAAGCGCACGGGCGTCCTGTCCCCGATCGAACTCGAGAGTCGCTACGCGGTCTACAGCGAGCAGTACATCCTCTCCATCGGCGTCGAGGCCAAGCTGTGCGTCGAGCTGGCACGGACGATGATCTACCCCGCGACGATGTCCTACCTCTCGGACCTGACCGCCGGCATCACGGCCGCCTCGTCCATCGGGGTCGAACTGGAGACCTCGGTGGTGACCTCCATCGCCAAGGACGCCAACGGGCTCCTCGCGGCGGTGGCCGACCTGGAGACGGCGATGGCCATACACGAATTCAACACCCCGGCAGAGCACATGGCCTACTGCGCCGGAACCCTCCGGCCGAAGATGGAGGCCGTGCGCACCCACGCCGACGCCCTCGAGGCCGCCGTGGCCGACGAGTACTGGCCGCTGCCGAAGTACCGCGAGATGCTCTTCATCCGGTGAACGGTCCGACCTCGTCCGGGTTGATGTCCGAGTCCTCGCCCGTCAGCCCCGCGAGCGCTCGCGTTGCTCCTCGCGAAGTTGCTCGTACCGGTCGGGCCACGCCGGGTCCAGAGTCATTCCGATGCGAGCCGCTTCCTCCGCAGCCAGCTCCGCTGGATAACCCAAGGTGTCGGCACACCGGAAAGCCAAGTCGCCATCGAACACGGAGCCGCGGTCGGCGGTCTCGTGCAACTGATCGACGGCGTAGCGCAACGCCTTGGCGAACTTCGAGACCTCCTTGTCCAGGGTCTCTCTGGCCTTGTCGCCCGACTCCCCCGTGAGATCCGCCCACCGTTGCCCCTGCAACGATGCCACCTGGCCCGATGCTTCGTGGAGCCGGGCTGCGAGCCCGTCCTCGGTGCCCGTGAGCAACTCGGCATGGCGCACCGATCGCCGCACCAGACGGCGCAGTACGTACCCCTGACGGCTGGCCGACGGGTACACCCCTGCGGCGGCGATGGCCAGAGCTGCGCGCAGGTGATCGGTCACGATCCGCAGCGACCGCACCTGATCGGCGCTCAGGCCGTCGGTTCCGATCTGCAATCCTCGGGCCACACCGTCGAGCAACACCAGCATCTCCGGCGTCTCCCACACTGTGTTCTGCCCGTTGAGGAACAGCTCGGCGCGCTCCGCCCCCATCCCGGTGTCGATGTTGCGCTGACCGAGCTCCGAGAGGGTTCCGTCCTCGGCCCGGTCATAGGTCATGAAGACGTTGTTCCAGATCTCCACGAACTCCGGGATGTCGGCGAACACCGGCTTCGATTCGGTCCCGACGTAGACGAACATCTCGGTATCGGGCCCGCACAGACCGCTCGGTCCGTTGGACCACCAGTTGTCGTCGATGCCGAGCGGGGTGATGTGGCCGGTCGAGTCGACCCCGGCCTCCGAGAAGCACTGCTCCCAGATCTCCGCGGCTTCGACGTCGGGGGCCAGCCCCTGGGCGGGGTCACCCGCGAACACCGAGACGTAGAGCTGCTCGGGGTCGATGCCGAAGTCCTCGCTCAGCAGCGCCATCGACTGCGGGATGGCGGTCTCCTTGAAGTAGTCGCCGAGGCTCCAGTTCCCGACCATCTCGAAGACGGTCAGGTGGGTGTTGTCCCCCACCTCGTCGATGTCGGTGGTGCGCACACAACGCTGCACGTCGCACAGCCGGCGCCCCTCGGGGTGGGTCTCGCCGCCGAGATACGGCGTGAGCGGGTGCATCCCGGCGGTGGTGAACAACACGTCGGGGGTCGGGGAGAGCACGGAATGACCCTCGATCTGAACGTGCCCGTTGTCGCGCATGCTCTGGAGGAACCGCTCCTCGACCTCGTCCAGGGTCCACGCCATCGTTCAGCTCGATTCGTCGTCGGGAGTGTTGGCACCGTGCTCACCTCGGCCGGGGATGACCATGTCGGCGCCCATCCGCACCCAGTCGACGAAGGTCGCGTCGGGCATGTAGGCCCGGGCGATGGCCAGGCCGATCTCGGCCAGCGCCGACTCGTCCGGGTAGACGAGGTACAGGGGCCGGAACTCCGGTTGGAACTTGGCCTTGAAGGCCAGGAGCGACCGGAAGCCGTAGTACGGCTCGAGGGCGTCGCCGAGGAAGTCGAGGAGCTTCTGGAGCACCTTCTGGTCGCTGTCACCCGACAATTGGTCGGGGGCCTTGGCCAGCGGCGCCGCCGAGAGCGAGATGAACTCATAGCCCTCGTCCTTGAGTTGCAGCGCCGATGCCCCGATCAGGAACTCCATCACCGAACGGAAGCCGCCGTCGCGCCGGCGCATCAGATCGACGGTCCAGCCCACGACCTGCCCCTCTCGGGCCACGGGCATCCACGACGTGAAGCCCTCGACGGTCAGGTCGGGGTCGAGAGCCAGGTGGAGGCGGACCTCGGCGTCGTCGGCCTCGGCCAGAGTGCCCAGCGTGAAGCCCATCTCGGGCAGCGACTTGTCCGCCACCCAGCCTTGGCTGATGGCCCGGAGCTGATCGGTCACCACCGGCTTCGAGTCCTTCCATCGGGTGACCTCGAGCCGGATGTCCTGCTTACCGGCCTTGTTGAGGGCGGTGCGGACGTCCTGCCAGGCCTTGCCCTTGAACTCGAGTTCCGGCAGCGGGACGACGCTGTCCTCTGCGACCTGAATGGCCTTCCAACCCACCTCCTCGGCCAGGGTGGCCGTCGCCTCGCCCGCCGCGAACAGGCACGGGATCCAACCCCGCACGAAGCAATATCGATCGAAGTCCCGCATGGCCTCGACCCGCTCGTCGAGCGGACCGACCGGGTCACCGAGGCAGAGGGCGACGGCACCGACGACCCGGTAGCCGATGGCGGTGCTGCCCTTGGAGGAGAACCAGGCGGTGTTGCCCTCCCACGTGAGCATCCACTCGATCGAGGAGTGCTCCGGCGAGCCCCGGAGCAGATCGTGGAGGCGCTCGTCCTGATCGGGGGGCGGCGGGGTGCGGCGAGAGGCGTAGATCAGGCCGAAGACCGAGACCAGGATGGTGACCAGCCACACCAGACCGATGGAGCCCACGAACCAGCGAGCCGCCGTGGTGGCGGGCTCGATGGCGTTGGTCGACACGAAGAAGATGCGAGCGAAGAACTCACCGAAGATCGCGCCGGCGTCGGCGGTCGGCGTGAAGTCGTCCTGGAGGATCACGAACCCGACGGCGGTGTACGCGAACAGCACCAGAAGCACCTTGACCAGGCGCCGGCCGATCCGGCGCGAGACCCCCTTCGGCGCTCGCGCCGTGAACGCCCGCGCCGTGACCACCAGGAGGAGCAACTGGAGCCCGTAGATCGCGAGATCGGCGCGGGTTTCCGCCGTGTCCTTCGCTCCCACGAGCGTCAGGAGACTGAGCACGGTGAGGACGGTGGTGAACACCCATGCCACCCGGTGGCCTCGGCGCAGACCATCGGCGATGGCGAGCCAGAACAGCGAAGCGAGGAGTAGCCCGAGGCTCAGGCCCGTTCCCTGGTACTTGTCCTCACCGCTCCAGAAGGGCCCTCCGGCGCCCGGGAAACAGGCGTCGACGAGGGCGGAGACGGCGAAGAGGGCGACGACGAGAGCCACCAGCGCCCTCTGGGTGCGGCGCCCGAAGGTGAGGTTCGGTCGCATCGGCCAGCGGCCGACCAGGAAGGGGCCGGCCACCACACCGATCGTCCAGCCCAGCAGGTGCTCGACGTCCCAGATGAGGCCCGAGTTGAGGACCATGGCCAACAGGTACCCGGTGGCGGCGGCGCGGGTCCGTCGCTGCCACACGGGCTGCATGACGGCGGTGAGCGCCCCCAGCGCGGCGAAGCCGCCCGCCGAGATGCCCAGGTCGAGGGTCTTTCCGAGGTCGACCGCCCACGACCAACCCGAGCCGTCGAACGGCCAGAGGAGGAGCGCCGTGAACAGTGCGGCGAGGGCCTGACCGAGGATGACGACGACAAGCGTACGAACCGATCCGGCCCGGCGCTCGTAGGTCCCGGCGGCGAGCACGAGCAGCAGCAGGATCGGGAGGTAGAACAAGAAACGAGGGGTGAGGAAAGCCCCGGTGAGGAAGGTCCACACCCGCCCGTCCTGCAACGCGGGGAGGCCGTAGGCAAAGCGGTCGTAGAGCGCGGGATCAGCCGCACTGTCGTTCCACATCGCCCCGGTGAGCACGCTGGCCAGCGTGATGACCAGCACCAACGAGATGGTGGCCGGATTGCGACGAAGGACGTGGCGACCCTTGTCCCGCCAAGGATGTGACGCCGGTTCTGGGCCCGGGCCACCGGCGGCCGCAGGATGGATCACGGCCGGCCCGGCATCGGCTGGGCTCGTTGTCTCCGTCACCACGCCTCCGGGACTCGGCCTGAAGCGGTGCGGCCGCTCGGGGTCGGACCGTAGATGACGAACACACCGGTGACAGGGACCACCGGCGGGGGAAGACGATGGTGGAGGGGAGAGGAATCGAACCTCTGTCTCGACTTGACGCCGTGCTCTGCCACTGAGCTACGCCCCCCTCGAGTTGGCAGAAGGTAGGCCACTGATCGTTGGAGCGCAACCAGTCCACACCATCGATCGAACGGGTACCCCTCGATCAGCCGAGACGCCGACCAGTGCCGGGTACGCAGTTCAGCGGTCGGGCGAGGCAACAGCCTCTCGAACGTCGAGCTCGACCTCGTGCTTGAGCACTTTGCCCGTGGTCGTGTACGGCAGCTCGTCGCGGAAGAGGACGTGGGCCGGAACCTTGTAGGGCGCGAGGTCGGTGGCCACCCACGATCTGACGTCGTCGGGGCTCGAGGTCACCCCCTCGTGCAGCACGATCACCGCTGCGACCTCCTGCCCCAGCTGGTGGTGGTCGACGCCGACCACACACGCGTCGGCCACACCAGGGTGCTCGAAGAGCCGATTCTCGATCTCGATCGGGTAGATGTTCTCGCCCCCCCGGATGATGAGGTCGCGCATCCGGCTGTCGAGCTGCAGAACGCCGTCGAGGAACCGCCCGAAATCGCCGGTGCGGTACCACCGTCCGTCGTCGATCGCGGCGGCGGAGGCGTCGGGGTCATCCCAGTATCCGAGGAACACCACGGCGCCGCGGATGCAGATCTCCCCCACCTCGCCGTCACCGACGGCGTCACCGGCGGTGTCGCGAATCTGGATCTCGCACAACGCCTCGACCGAGCCCACCGACGCCGGATGGGTCTCGAGGGTCACCCCACCGAGACGGGATCCAGAACCGAGCGTCTCGCTCATCCCGTAGCCGCAGCCGACCCGCGCCTGGGGGAGCTTGCGGGCCATGAGCTTGAACAGTTCCGGAGCGAACGTGGCCCCGCCACCGCCGAGCGACATGACACTCGAGGTGTCGAACTCGTCGAACCGGTGGTGTTCGAGCAGTCGCCAGAACTGGGTGGGGACACCGCTCCACGCCGCGATCCGGTGCTCCTCGGTCAGGGAGAGGTGGGTCACCTCATCCCACGCTCCGGCCGGGGGGACGACGAGCTTCATGCCGTTCGTCGGCGCCGCCGCCAGCGGAAGGGCACCGGACACGTGAAAGATCGGTGAGACCAGAAGGTTCGATGGCTGCGGACGAGGAACGTCGGGAGGCGGTGGCGCCGCGAGCGCAGCCATGGCTCCCTGGAGAGCGATGACCATCGGGCTGTGCACGAAGTTGCGGTGCGACAACGTGGCGCCTTTGGGGCGGCCGGTGGTCCCGCTGGTGAACAAGATGACCGCCGGATCGTCCTCGTCGATGGCGACGTCCGGGAGCCGCGGGTCATCGGCACCCGGCGGCCCCAGCAATGCATCGAGATCGCTCATCTCGATCACCGAGACGTCAGCGGGGATCCCCGCTTCGCGCAGTCGCTCGAGGCGGCGGGCATCGGCGATGACGACCTGGGGCCGGGACAGGGCCATGCCGTGGGCCAACTCCGCCGGTGTCCACCAACCGTTCAGACTGGAGACGATCGCCCCGCTGACGACCGTGGCCCACCAGGCCACCACGTACGACGGCACATTGGCGGCCGCAAAGGCCACCCGGTCGCCGGCCTCGACACCGTGCTCGACGAGCACCGCCGCCACCCGGGCCACGCTGGCGCCCATGTCGGCGTAGGTGAGGGTGAGCTCGGGGAACACGAAGTTGTCGAGGTCGGGGTGGCGGGCCACCGCCGACTCGAGCACGGCGCGCAGATGAGGGGGACGGACACGAAAGACCGTGGTGGGCACACCGAGCACATCCTCGACCGCCATCTCGAACGGGCCGCCGGGTCCGAGCAGAGGCTCGGCCACCCTCGGGGGCACCCACTGGTGGGTGCGATCCACCTGGGTCATGCCCTTGCCCAGGTGTCGCCGTCGGGCCTCATGGGGTCGACCCTAACGCCCGTACGGCCCCGCCGATCCTTGCCGAGTTCACACCCGGGCCCACCACCCCACAGATCACCCAGGAGCAGGCCGAGGCTCGACCCGGACAGATTCGGGTCGGGCCTCCGTCGCGTGTTGCTCCTGCTCGACGTCGCTCAGAGCGTACGGGGGCGGTTCACGAAGCGGTTCTCGGTCGGCGACCAGAACCAGCCGCCTCCGGCCTTCGTGCCCCCGTCGACCGGGACGTTGTGGCCGGTGACGAAGGCCGACAGGTCCGAGGCCAGGAACAGTGCCACCCTCGCCTGGTCCTCGGGCCAACCGAGGCGACCCACCGGCGCCCACGCCTCCCAGAGGTCGTCGCTCCCCTCCCACCCGGTGAGGTAGTCGACCTGGGGGGTCTGGGTGAGGTCGGGCCCGATGCCGTTGACCCGCACCCCCCGACGCCCCAGCCCCACGGCCAGGTCGGTGGTGAACGCCGCCGCCGCCGCCTTGAAGGCCCCGTACACGGGGTCGCCGGGGTACCCCCGCAAACCCTCGACCGAGTGGACGTTCACGATCGACCCGGACCCGTGCTCCATCATCGAACCCAGGAAGGCCTGGGTCACCGAGAAGATGTGGAACAGGTTGATGTCGTACATGGCCTTCCACGACTCGGGTGAGGACACCGGAAAGCGCACGATCGGGCGGTAGTCGCCCACGTTGTTGACGAGCACGTGCACGTGGGGGTGGTCGGCCAGCACGGCGGAGGCGAGGCGAGCCACGGCGGCGGGATCAGTCACGTCGACCAGGTGAGCGCGGGCGGAGCCGCCGGCGGCGGTGATGTCGGCGACAGTGCGCTCCGCTCGCTCCGGGTCGATCTCCGCCACCTCGACATGAGCGCCATGACTGGCGAACAGGCGGGAGACAGCGCCACCGATACCGTCGCCGCCGCCCGTGACCACGGCGACACGGTTCTCGAGGAGCCGGTTCCAGTCGGCGATCGGCGGCACGTTGTCGGGCGTCTGGTTGCTCATGGTGTTCCCCCGTGGGATCAGAAGATGACGCACCCGATCATGGCCCGGCCCGGGCGGGCACGCGCCGCAAAGCGGTGAGCGCGAGCCGTGACGGGACGCAGCCGACAACGGGTTGGAATACCGTCGGCGCCATGCGCGCCGTCGTCTGCACTGAACTCGGTCCCGTCGAGAACCTGGTCGTCCAGGAGCGGCCGTCACCGACCTGCGGGCCGACCGATGTCCGCATCGCCGTCGCCGCCTGCGGCGTCAACTACGTCGAGGGCCTCATGATCCAGGGGCTCTACCAGATCAAGATCCCCGCCCCGTTCGTACCCGGGATGGAGATCGTGGGCCGGGTGACGGAGGTCGGCGAGCAGGTCACCACTCGCTCGGTGGGCCAGCGGGTCTTCGCCGACGTCGGCATCGGTGGGTACGTCAGTGAAGCCGTCGTCCCGGCCGATCGGACCATCGGTTTGCCCGATGCGCTCACCGACGGGCAGGCCGCCACGTTCATGCAGAGCTACCTCACCGGATGGTTCGCTCTCCACGAGCGCGCCCGGGTGCAGCCGGGCCAGACGATGCTGGTGCTCGGCGCCGGAGGGGGCGTGGGCCTGGCCGCCGTCGACATCGGAACCGCCTTGGGTGTCAGGGTCTTCGCGGCGGCATCGACGCACGAGAAGCGCCAGCTCGCCCATCATCGCGGCGCGGAGGCGCTCATCGACTCGTCGACCGAGGACGTCAAGGCCCGGGCGCGCGAACTGGGTGGTG